>JAESFT010000613.1_pt1 | contig 18066 bp, 28 predicted proteins | sample 9269451 | NCBI WGS metagenome assembly JAESFT01 (sample SAMN14502557, study PRJNA617106) | algae metagenome | isolation source: Scytonema hyalinum WJT4-NPBG1 and co-occurring heterotrophs from well... | place: USA: Mojave Desert, Joshua Tree National Park, California | collected 2006-05-25
AAGGCCGTCCGCTGGGTTCTGGATCTCGCCAGAGATTGGCACCGCAATCAGCGCCTGCTTTGCGCACATACAATCTGCACAAGCTAAGTCACTGATCTGTTTAGACCCGGCCTGCTGTGCAGATCTCATGAATTTTGCACAGAAGTAGGGAATGAGAACTCTTGGTGGGAGAGGCCATTCCTAGGGAGTGCTGACTGAACCTCAACGCTTCTGCGCCCCCTGTTTCTTCAGCCATTCACGCATCTCGGCGATCTCACGCTCCTGTTCGCGGATCACATCGGCTGCGAGCTTCTTGATTTGCTCGTCCTTGCCGTGTTGCAGCACCACCTTAGCCATGTCGATGGCAGCTTGGTGGTGGGGGATCATACCCCGCACGAAATCAACATCGGCGTCACCTGAGTACGAGATGTCCATATCGCGATGCATCTTCGCGTTGGCGTCGCGGTAAGCTCGGGTAGCGGGCGTGTCGGCCTGAGCAGGAGGCTCGCCCCGAGATCCTGGGGGTCTGACGGTGATCTCACCTTCGAGGGTTGCCTTCTCGAAGTCGCTGACCAGCACGTCGATGCGCACATGCCAGCTCCCGGGCAGCGGCATGGGCAGGCTCTCGAGTACCCACTGACCCTGCTCTGCTTTCGTAGCGCGGCGCTCCAAGGGTGCGATCCCCAGTGACGGCAAAGCCACCGACAAAGAGACCTCCTTGGCCTCCATTGGTGCGTGATCTGCTCCCATGATCGAAATGATTGCGCGGGTCTGTCCGACTTGGCCGGGAGTGAGTGTCACCTGAGCCATCGTGCGCTCACCATGAAGCAGGGCAATGGCTGGCTCTGCGAGCGGCGCGGGCTGCTGAGGGGGTACAATCGCCCGCGGCGGGGCGGTGAAGCGCCAGATGGCCACGAGAGCAAGGATCACCACGATCAGCGCGATCTCGGCGCTGATGGACCATGCCAGACGACGCTCGGCACCTGGGGTGGATAGGGCTGGGGTCAGGCTCAGGCGGTTGAGGGTAGCGAGGCCAAGAAGGCCCACGACAGCCGCGAGCTTCGCGAGCAGCACGTTGCCGTAGGCGGTTGCCACCAGAGCCGACAATGTTTCGACCTGTACAATTGCCAGTGCAGTTCCGGTCAGGATCAGAACCGCCACGAGGGGTACGGCAACGGCAGAGAACCGCTGCACCGTTGCAAGCGCAGGTTCTCGGCGCCAGAGCATCGCCAGCAGTGGGATCAGGGCGCCCACCCAGTAGGTGACCGCAACGCCATGAAGAAACACCGCCGGCCGGGTGAGCCACTGCGGAGACGCCGCACTAGCGTGACCCGTCAGCGCGAATGCCAAGCCCACGACGAGGAGACCTGCCCCTGACAATGTCCGACGCCAGCCAGGGGCGCCGTAGAGGCTGAGATAAGCCGCAATGAGAGCGCCGAAGGCCGCGGTCATGGCTGGACCAAGAGAGGTCCCAAACCCAGTCACCCAAACGGCCGGGGAGATGATCGCGGACGGGTCCGAGCCTAGGGCATCGAGCCCTTGGAGGCCGAGAGACGCTGCCGCTGCCATGAGGCCGAGGCCAAGTGCTGGCCGGACAATCCTGGGTACAGAGGACTGCCCAGGCGCGATCCAGGCTGCGAAGACCGCACCTCCCACGCCGCCGAAGAGCCCCAGATAGAGGACAACACGGATGAGCCAGATCAGAGACTGAACCCGTGCATCGGCTCCCTCTTGGGCCGCTGGCGGCGCGCCTCCCAGCTGACCGACAGAGAACACCATCGAGCCGGAGATGGGGTGCCCGTCTGACGAGACGATGCGGTAGGTCAGGATCTGCGTACCCACTGGGAGGTCCGCAGGTAGTGTCACTTCGACAGTCTCATTCTGCGCGGAGACCGTCACCCCCTGCCGGGTTTGGCCGTTGGCATCGATCAGATGGACAGCAAGAGGCGAGACCGGCTCGTTGAACCGCAGTTGCACAACACGGGGGCTCACATCGAGCACAGCCCCATCGGCAGGAACGGTCGCGATCAGGGTGGCGTGAGCCAAAGCGGAGCCCAACCCGCCGACAAGCGTCGCGAGAAAGAAAAGCGACAAAAGGCTGATGAAGCGCAGCATGATCGAGAGGGGGCCACCTCCTCGGTGGCCCCGGTTCATGGTCAACGACCGGCTTTGGCCGGCAGGAGCCTCAACCCGGGCGCCGGGAACTTGTAATCGTCCGCGCTCTTGCCAGCAGCTGGGATCTCGATCCAGCGCTCCGCCTTGCCGCCCTCACACTCCTGGACGGCTGGGACGTAGAGCATGGACCCGGCCTGAAGACCGGGGGTGAGATAGGCGCGGAAGACGAACTCGTCGTAGTGCTCGTCGAGGAGCTTGCCGGTCCAGGCGATCTCCTTCACCCCCTCAGTCATGGGGGTACCATAGTAGTCGTAGGACTGCTTGTAGGTGCCCTTGACGGTCTCTAGGGCCCAGCCTGCCTTTGGCATCGGCTTCACCGCTATGACGCCCTCCGGCACCTGCACCCGGATCTTGAGGGTTGCGGCGCCCTCGCAGCCGTGCGGCACGCGCAGGACCGCCTTGTAGGTGGATCCCACGGGGGCCTCTTGGACCTCCAGGGTGGCGTGAGCAAAGACCGGGAAAGTGGACAGGCATAGGAGAGCGGTCGCACTGAGTGCGCCGCGATAGGTGTTCGCAAACATGATGATGTCCTCTGCAATCGTGGGTGATCAGACGGCGATCAGGCCACGGTTGGAGGAGCACGGGAGCCAAGAGGCAGAGGTGACCAGCGCCTCGTAGGGATTGGCCGCTCGCTGGGAAGCAGTGCGGCCTGCACGGTGTAGGTGAGCGAGGCAACGCGAGTTGGTTCGGGGGCTGGGGCTAAGGCGTGGCCGGCGCCGACGCGACACAGAAGGCTGCAGCAATCATCCTGTGGCTCAAGAGGGCCCGGAGCTGCTGGGGTGTGGTGGCCGGGGCCGTGATGCTGATCGTGGTGCTGGACGCCGGCCAAAGCCGACTGCACCTCGTTTGCTAGGTGGTGGCCGCTACGTGGCAGGCAATGAGCGAGAGCCGAGGACAGAAGGATCAGAGAAACGAGCGCGTGGAGAGCGAGGGCTGTCCCCACCACTCTAACAAAGCCTCGTCCTCGTAATCGCCTTACCATAGCCCCTCGATTGATGGAGAACTCACAAGCGAATTGACTTCTGCTTTGCTCGTAAACTGCTGATCTAAAGTCCTGCTCAGGCCAAGTTCCGACTAGTTTGATCTCTTTTGCTGATCGGCGAGCAACGAGAGAAGCAAGTGCATTCGGCTAGTCTGGCAACCGACCACCCGCATGAACCGATACCATCTCGGCTGCCGCGTAGAGCACTAGGAGCGCCAGCGCCATTTCAGCGGTGATGGTGCGCCGGATCTTCTCACCTGACATCCTGTAACCACGCAGCATGTCAGGTGTGGATCGCCACTTGTGCCAAGCACCCAGGCCCAGCATCGCAGCCACTAGCAGCGTCTTAGTAATCAGTGCCCAACCGTGCCATGAACCGAGGAGAAGATCGACGCTTCCAACGAGATACCACGTCGCGAGCAAGCCTGTGATAACGAGACCAGCGACCACCCAGATGGCCAAGCGCGAGTAGGACGCCATTACCTCCCCTGCGCTCATAACCCCCAGCCGGGTTGCTACGATCCGCAGCGCCGGTAGAGAGCCGATCCAAAATGCGACTCCAAGCAGGTGGAGAAGGATCAGGGTCGCTAGCTCCTGCCTCGGGCGGTAAAGCGTCGAATGCCCCATCGCCACATACGAAGCGCAGACTGCAACCGCGCCAATGGCTCCCAGAGGCAGACCCCACGGACGGCGGACAAACGCGATAAGGCAGAGCATCAGCCCGACAACTCGAATGAGAAACGCGTTGCCGATCGGCGACCGCAACATCACGGGGTAAAGGTCAAACCGCAGGGCACCCTCAAGCCCATCTTTGGAGAGCACGATCGCTCGCAGCGGCCAAGCAAGCAGGCTGAAGAGCAACCCTATGGTGACCGCACCAATCAGCCAGCGGCTGAGACGTCCTCTCTCGTAGGGGTCCAAGCGATCGCCCAAAGCCACCGTAAAGAGCACAATTCCGGCGGCGGAGAGTGTGCCAGCATAGTAGAAGGCCCGATTGACGACCGTGAGGCCGTCCCAGATGCTTGCATCAGGCTGAAGGTACTCGATGATCATCCGGTATGGCTCATCGGCCGCCAGGAAGACGAACTTCGAAGGGCACGGTCCCTGAGACTGGGTGACCATCGCTCGATATGGCCGCCCAATCGATCTTGTAGTGACCGGGTTTGAGATCTGCTGGAACCACAGCACGCTTCTCGTGCGAGGGTGCTAAATCAACGTCGACTGTTAATCGGATCACGCGACTGGCAGGATCAAGCAAGCGCAGCGTCGTGACCTGGACACGCTCTTTGAAGTTCAGGACAATCTCGGTGGGCGCCCCATCCAAGCGAGCATGCGCGGACGGCATGCTTCCCCGCAGCTCAGAGTGAGCAGAGACCGGCGGTAGGCTGGTCAAGAGGATGCTTAGGGCAAGGAGTGCTCGCGTAAGATGCAAAGCCAAAGCCGCGTCCCCTGTTTCGATAGAGATTAGCGGCAACTCTTATCGGGATGATCGGAGAAATCGACCTCGCCTAATGCTCTATGCTGAAAGGCCAGGGTGTCGTGGCGGCTTGGAAGGTCCTGCTTCTTACGGGATGTAAGCCGCGCAGAGATGAAAAGCCTGCGGAAGTGGGGGCTTCTCTATTGTGGGCTACGAGCTCGGGGATGAGGCTATCCTGATCACGGACTAGCACAGCCGTCAGCTGAAGCGTGTGGATTTGATCGAAGCCATACCAGCGAGCGTGAGAGCGCTTGCGGGGGAAGGAGGCGCCAATCGAAAAGATCGCGTGGCAGATGAAGGCTCCGTCCGAACCCAGGTCTCCCCCTTGAGGAACGAAGCTGGCCTGGCCACTCCTTGAAAGATGAGGTTTGTGCTGAAGTCATGAATTTCACACACACAGGGATCGGCGCCTCTGTGCAGAATTTGTGAGTTTCGCACATGCACGGCGTGCATAGGCTCACTCTTGAGCCGCCGGCTCTTTCAATCCCTTCAGCATGTTTCGGAGGAGGAGGGTCTCAGCTCTCGCGCCAGCCCTCTCTGCCTTCGCCTCAGCCGAGTAGTGCCCGTGCTTCCGGTTCGCCCGCCGGCTGTTCTCCAGGCCCTCAGGCGTGCGCGGGCCCGTGCTCTTGCCCCCGTGCAGCCGACAGCGGCCGTTGGGCATAGCGGGCTGAGTGCAGGCGCATCCATCCACCCGACGCCTCGCACCGCACCTCTTTGCTGCCCGCGCTCGCTCCAAGCCGGCTCTCCAGGTGGGGACATGGGGTTCATCACTCATTTCTGACACCACTCCCCCGCTGTCCCTTGCGCTTGCGGCGCTGCCCCCTGGTTCTCACCTTACCGGCCACAATGGCCTGCCCGCCGTCCTGCACCGTCACATGCTGAACCAGGATCTTCTGGGCGCCATCTGACCGGACCCGCTGCAGGGTCGTCATGCCCTGCTGGTAGGTCACGGTCATGCGGGCGGTGGCGTTCCCGAGCCGGGCAGCCTCAGTCGAGATCCGCTGCGCCTCCGCATGGGTGAGGTTCGCTTGCCCAAGCCGCTCGATATGCCGGATGGCCTGCGCGCCCATTTTCATCGTCAGGTGGTGCATGAGCCCCAGCTGGTGAGTGAGCATTTTCTCAAAGCTGTTGCTGGCCTCCATCGTGTCAGCTGCATCCAGAGCAGTCTCGAGCACGCCTGCTCGGTCGGCGAGCTCCAGGCGCATACGGCTGGCATCAGCCGCAACAGCATCCGGTCGCTCGAGGGTGTCCCGCAGCGCAAGAGCGCCAGGTGTTTCGTCAGCCGGGACCAGCTCTCCACCGAAGGCAGGCTCATGCTCGATAGGGGCGCGTACCTGCTCCACGACTTCACGAGCACGCTGCCGGCTGGCTGCGGCCGCTTCAGGGTCTGACCATGCGGCCTCGGCCTCAACCCGGGCGACCATGAGAACAGCCTGCCCAGCCGGGAGGCGGTTCTCGTTTCTGACCCGCGGGGGTGGCGGACCGGGGAGAAGGTCCGCCACTGGGAGACCGGTGTCGATGTCCAGATGATCCTGTTTGGGGCGGCTGTTGGTCATCGATCGGTCCTCAGAACAACGGAGATCGCGAGCGCCGCGGCTCCGGCGGAGTGGTGCCACGGTCTCGGCTGGCTCTGCTTCGGTCGCTGGTAGCGGTCACAAACTGTGGCCGCACAACCCGACACACCCGCCACAGGGGCGACACACCCTAAACCTCTGATTTCCTTAGGTTGTCTCAGCTGTGTCGAGTGTGTCAGGTTTTTAAGTTGAAAGAGAAAAGAGCCCCCCCTCCCTGGCGTGACATGCCCGCGGTCTGGCGAACATGCTCTCAAACCCGGCGCACCCGACACACCTGATTTTGTCTTTATATTGCAAGGATTTAGCATGACCCATCTTGTGCCGAGTGTGTCGGGTTGGCCTCGTTCAGTCTTCATCGGAGCCCCACTCGGTTAAGTTCGGGCTGTGCCAAACCCACCCAGGAAACCGGCGCTCCCACGCTGCTCGCGCTTGGCTCAGGGGCGGGAATTCCCATCCGCGATGCCGCATGACGCGACGGGACCTGCAGCCTTGAGTCTTCAGATACAAGCCAAGTGCGGTATCGCTCCGGCCCTTCAGACGCGGTGATGCCGTGCGGGCATGCTGATAGAGACCAGAACACCGCGTCTCTTTGCTGGGGTCATAGGGATCGGTCTTCACGTACTCGCCCGACACCGCCCGATCAGGATTGTTGCGGTCAGATGCTGGCAGGGTCCCGGCCTCGAGGAGCGACACCCACCAGTCGTCTTCAGGCGACAGCCCGCGGGCTTGTTGGTGGAGGAGACCCGATGTCTTCGGGATACGCCGGGGATGCCAGTCGCCGAGATCCATCCGCAGCAGATCGTGAAGCATCGCAGCGAGCCCGCCGTTCTCCATCTCGGCGTAGAGCGGCCGGAACCAGGTTTCGTCCTGCTTGTAGCGGTCCGACACCTCAAAGATTGCATACCGGCGTTCGTCCTCGCCGGCGGGAACGACCCAGTCCTCGTTAGAAGCCATCATGACGTGGAGCATGTTGGGGACTGTCACGCCGTCCCTGCCCTTCCCCTCGATGAACAAGTCCGGCTCCGTTACGAGGCGCTTGAGCGAGCCCTCCGCGCCCTTGTCGCCTGGCCAGTAGGCTTCATCGGCGAACAAGAGGCAGGCGTCGCGCAGGTGTGCGTTGAAGCGACCAGCCAAGTGCTCGGCAGACGAGATGTGGGTGCCGTGCTGACCGAAGATCCGGCACAAGGCATTGCCGAGCGTGCCCTTGCCCGTGCCCTTCTTCCCCCGGAACACGATGGCCGCTTGGGCCCGCTCTGCTGGGTTCTGGAACGCCCAAGCCACCCATTTGATGATGTACTCGGCGGCGGTTTTGTCTCCGGCCGCGAGCACCTCTTCGAGGTGGCGCCGCAGGAGCGACCAGTCGCCGGGCTTCGGCTCAATACCCCAGCCAATCCATAGGTTGAGGTAGCCATCGACTTCCTTTGCTCCACCCGGCTGAAAAGTCATGCCGCGGTACTGGCGCCGCTCAGGGTGCTCGAGCCACCACTTGCCTAAGGGAACATCACGCTTTCCGACGCGAACCATCTGGTTCATATAAAAATTGCGGAAGTCTTCGAAGCTCAGGAGCGTTGCAACGAGACGGCGATGGTCCTTCTCGACGCGGGGATCGAAGGTCAGCACCCGGGTTTTGCCACCATCCCGTACGACGCAATACTTCTCGTTCAAGCGAGCAAGCTCATCGTCTTCTCCGCCGTCGGGCGGCGCGGCAGATGGGCGACTGGCCCGCCAGCCAAGCTCCTCCAGCGAGAGGCCCAGCCGCTCGCAGAGCCGGAAGGCGGCCGCCTTCGCGTCCGGCTCGTTGCCATACTCCATCACGAGATCGATCGGCGTCCGCTTTCCGTCCCGCGGGTCGCCCATGTCGTGGACGCCAAAGTCCACGATCCCTTGTGGCGAGATCGAAAGATCCTCCTCCAGATCGCGGCCGAGGGCGCGCGACGAGATGCGATAGCCGCGCGTGCCGAGCTGGTACACGGCAGCCGGGCCAAAGAGCGCCGGTACCCACAGGTCCAACGCAGCGAGGGCACGCTCGTTGACGTTGCGGAAAAAGGGGGAGCCGTCTGACCGGGAGCTCTGCCGCTGAGCGCTCGAGAAGTCATGCGCGCCGTGCTGTCGGGCGTTCGCCTGCTCCTGTGCCTTCTCGGCCGCCTTTTCGGCTTCGGCGGCAGCCTTCATCTCGGCCACTCGGCGCTGGAGTGCCTCAAGTGTCTTGGGCGCTGGCTGGATCCTGTCAGGCGTGCCGGGCAGCTGCTGTCCGGTGATCGTCAGATAGCGGCCGGTGCCATAGATCTCGACCTGGGCGGGGTCGCACTTGATAGCCTTATCCACCTTGCCCCTGCAGATCAGTCGCAAACCTTCCCCAGAAGGAGAGACCTCCACGTAGGTTTCCTTGAGAGCTACGATCTCAGCCGCCCAGGGCTCGAGTTCGCCCGTTTCCTTGTTCCGGCAGTGGTCCAGATCGATCCCGGTAAAGCCGTCATCGGGACTCAAGGCGAAACCGACACCCGCCAGCCTGTGGTGCAACACACCGCGAGCAGCCGTTTCGTAATCCGTCCAGACGTCAGGGTTCGTGGCAGAGCCGTTGTAGCCGGTTCGAGGGTTCAGCGGTGGTTTCGTCCAATCCCCTCCCTCAGGCTTGTTTTCGTTCGGCTCCCATACATAGTCCCAGCAGACCCATTGGGGGAGCGCTCGCAAGGCGTCCATCGCAGCGTTGCTCGGCAGGCCCTGGAAAGGGACCGACCGCGGCTTGGGGGGGCGGGGATTGGCGTGCATGTTCATCGCGCGGTCTCCTGCGCAAGAAGCGGCAGGTACTGCCCGGGAAGTTTGTATTTCGCAGCGATGTTCAGCCACGCATTGGGTGTGTCGCCCACGCGCTTAACCCGGCATCCTAGGGAGATCGCGGCAACGATCAACGAGCCGTTTGAGATGTACTCGTACGCCCACCGTTCGACGATGTGCTTCCAGGTATAGGAGGTGAAGCGTCGGTTGAACTTCTCCGACTGCGGCAGCACTCGAAGAAATGCTCGTGAGAGGTGAAACTCCACCAGGTAGGCGCGATCAAGCATCCATTCGCGGCTCTCGCGAAACTCTTGCCGTGTCGGATAGTGCTGTAGGGTATTGAAGCCGCTATATCCCAGCTGGGGATGCTCGCCGAGGATCCGAGCCACCATGTCCAGACCCACACCCCGCTTCGCCAGATCGTGAGCATCCGCCCAGACATCGTCGCGGATGTGCGAAAGCCGCATGGTCCACGCGCGGCGCCAGCGCGTTTCCGCATCGATGTCGATGCGCTCGACCATCTGCCAGCCGATACCTGGTGGGCGTGTGGGCTCGAACCAGTGCTCACCTGTGCTCCTGCACTCGCAGGCACGGTCCTTGGTGACACGATACTCGTAGAGCGAAGTGACATCACCCATGAGCAGCCTCCTCAGTCGGGAGTCCCCACAGGGCTGCGAGCGCAGCGGCATGATGGAGCGAGATGCGCCCACTGCGAGCAAGCGCTCGAACGGCGACGGCGAAGCGGTGATCCGCTTCGCTCATGGGCGCGGCTGGATCAGTTTTCAGTGAACGCGAGTTGCGTTTCGCACGGAAAGTGCTATTGCTTCTCATTAGCAAAATACCTTTTCACGGCCCCGCAGGGCAGCCCTCTGTCGGGGCCGCTTCTTTTGAAGCCATCGTTGTTGGTGGGCGAGTTAGGCTGCTTGCTGCGCAGCCTCTGAGGCGCGCCTCAGAGGGCTGCTAATGCGGCTCTGGACCCATGCATCGAGCGCTGCAGGCTCGTAGAGGGCGGCGCGCTGTCCCTTCCGGAACTCGGGGCCTCCACCGACGCTCGCCAGCTTTGCGAGGGTCTTCGGGGAGCAGGGAACGCCCCAGATGGACGTGATGTATTCCGCGGCCTTGTTGCGGGCCAAAAACTTAGGACCTTGCATGGGCTATCTCCGTCACGCCGGGGTTTCTCCGGCCTGATGGCGATATAAAAAACTAAGGCCTATATTCCAATAGTAAGACCCAAGTCGCAGACCCTCTGGTTTTAGGGTGCTTGCGACTTGGCCTTTTCCCGCTCCGCTAGAACCCTTTGGAGATGATCCCTCCAAGTGAAGCGAGAGAAGTGCAGTTTCAGGACCTTCTCTCCGAGGAGGTGAAGCAACTCCACCGCTTCAGTGCCTCGGTTGTCCTTCCGTATTTCGCCGGAGCGGGCTTCAATTCCGAAGGCATCGAGCACGTCGATGAGGCGCTCCACGAGTTCTTGAACCACGCTGGCATCACCGGATTGCGAACGATCTTTCGCGGGGAGGCCATTTATCAGCTTGGAGGCGGCCGCAACTCGGCGAGACAGGTCTTCCATGTCGTCCAGAACGGCTACCGGATCATAATCGTGGCCGAGAAGATCGTTGGGCGTTCCGGCGACTGAGCGCAGATGGCGGACAGTCCTCACGAGCGAACGCTCTAAGGCGTCGTACCTCTTACGGAGGTCCTCCTTGGGGAGGCGCTCTGGGGCGATCCCAGCTTCGTGGGCCCATTCGCCAATATCGAGTATCTGATCCGCAAGTTGGAAGGCGAGCGGACGCTCCCTTGCACCATCGAGCGCGACCGAGCCATGAATTGCACCGATGTGGCCTGGCGGCACCTCAATCGTCTTGGCAGACCCATCCGGGTCCGCCGTGTCGTCGTCTACTTCGTAAGCGATGGTGACGGTGCCGCTGAAGTCTGCTGCAGGGGTAAAGCTGTAAGCACCGTCGGGGTTGAGGACTAGCGTACCTTGCGACGGTGGGGGGCTCGAGACCAAGCGGTAGGTCAGGTCGGGGAAATCCTCTGCCATCCGAACCTTCTCGGGCACGATGTGGGGGGCGACGAGATCAGCAATCTGCTGTCTGACCACCTGCCGCGAGAAGCGCTTTTCGTCCCTAGGCCTCATCCCTCCCTCCGCGCGGTTCTGCCACCCTCGCTCTCGCCAGATATTCGCGATCGAGCACGACCCCGCGAGGATCTGATATTGTCTCTCCTGGCTGGCGAGGTGGAGGATATGTCTGCCTGGATGTCCATCTGAGGCTCACAGCTACAAGCAGTCCGCCCGCTAATGGGTCGCCCTGGCACGCAGAGCGAAGCCCTCCCTCCTGCCCTAGCTGGGACAATCGGCGTCCAAAAGGGATCCATCCCCGTTGCTCTCTCTCGACTCTATCCGAGCCATTGCTAAGCTTAGGTTGCAGGAGACAGCTATGAAGATCGAGGGGCGAGTGTTGATGGTTCTTGCTGCAGTGGCTTCTTGCATTCTAGCCGGTTGTACGGACCAGGCTGAGGCGCAGGCGAAGCAACGTCGCAAGGCATTAGAAGCAGCACTGTCCAATCCATCAACTGCCGAAAGAGAGCTCAATCTTCTCCTGGCGAAGACCATCTACTCCCAAGATGGAATGATTGTTGCCAAGGACCTTTTCGGCGTTAGTGCAATGCCGTCACCAAAGCTCATCACAGTGGATTGCTCCTTGATGGGACTGGAAGCCGTCTTCGACAACAAGGAACAGGAGCCAAAAACGGTCGAGGTCGCTGACGTTGTTCTCAGTGATGAGGTGTGCGCATCAATCGCTCCGCTGACAGCGCGTAAAATTCAGACCATTATTTCGAAGCGTTGATTGCGCACCTCGGTCTTGGGGCGCTCATGTCCACCAGCTCCTCCTTCATTGTCACCTCGCTCGATTACGTGCGCATGTACGCTGAGGTGACGGGCTGGGTTGCCGAGGCAGCGGACGACGACGAGCGGGAGCGGCTGTCGGCTCTGGCGGCCAGCTATGTCCGGCAAGCCTATGACGAGGCTGATCGAGAGTACGTTCGGCGCTACCGGATCCTCCCTGGCGCGGTGCGCCGCTGGATTGAGGGCTGCGAACCAAACCCAGCCGGTCCCGTGGTTATGGCTCCGGTCTTTGAAGCCGTTCGCCGCTGGGCGGCCGTGACACCCGTGGGAGTTCTGGAAGGTGTAAACTACGACGAGATGTGCGACCTGGCCGACCTGTTCGAGGGTTGGGCACAGGACCCGGATCGGCACGCCGTCAATGCCGCGAGGTTGACGGGCATGGCAGATGGTCTGAGGGACCTCGCGGAGACGGTCGGCCCAGCCTGGAAGTGCCCGCCTGACCAGGAGGAGAGCCTGCATGCCTTCCTGGCCCGCTCGATGCGGAAAGGATGGCCCAAGCCCGCTCCCCGGCATTACCAGCCATGGTGGTGAGCGCCCTCAGGAATTGGCTTGAGCCGTCCTAGTTGTAGCTCAGCGGACGCGCTTGACCTTGAGGATCACGCCTTCCGGCACTTCACCCGTGCGCTGCCGCTCCTGGGCAAGGCTGAGGGCCTTGTGGTCCTCATCCGCGCTGCCGTGGCCTTTGACCACGAAGTAGCCGGTGCGGCCATCGTCAAAGTGGACAGAGAACATCACCGACTTACCACGCGCGATGTTGGCGGTGTCTCGGCGGGTGAAGCTGTCGTGTGCCATGCCCCTAGGGTAGGACAGGCGATGGGGGCTGCCGCTGTGGAGCGGTGCCGCACTAGGGCGCCTGCATGGTCGTGGCAGGCTTGCCGCGGAAGAACCGCGCCTGTCCTACCCGTTTATCCTGAACCCAGGGGCGCTGCCCGCACTTCGCTAGTATTGCCGGCCACGCCTCCGCCCTCACGAAGGCCGGTTAGACTGAGCTTCTACTAGGTTCTGCCGTGCGGTGCGTGCGAGTGCTTCCGGATACGCTCCGGAGGGGCTGTCTCCGGTTCCATAGGGAATTACACGAAATCGGGTGGCCCTTTTCGCGCATGCGCGAGGTGGTCCTTATCCATGGTCGCGCCTATGATCTGAAGCGAAGGGGAGACCCCATGGCGACACAGATGCTGAACCTGACCGATGACGCGGACCTAGAGGCCGGCGCGTCAACAATCGGAATTGAACATGCAAAAGAGCTAGTTCAGCTGTTTGCGGAGGTGACCACGAGCAAGGACGTGGAAGCGTTCCTGGCGGGGTTCACCGACGATTGTGTGGTTCAGTACAACCAGTTCCCAGTTATGCACGGCAAGGCTGCCCTTCGCCCGTTCGTGCAAGAGATGTTCTCACCCCGTCTCGAGAACTTCGTCTGCGATAAGACACTGCGCTGCCTGAGCGGCAACGTGATCGGCGGCACCTGGGATGCAACTTGGACCGACAGCAAGTCCGGCAAGCGCAAGAGCGGGCGGGGCTTTGAGTTCTGGATGATGCGGGGTGATCAGATTGCCCGCTGGGATGCCTCTTTCACGGCAGGTGATGCCGAGCCCACCGCCACTTAGTACCTTCCATAAGGCACCTTACGCGAAACTGGCCGGCGCTTTTCGCGCACGCGCGAGGGTGTAACATAGGCACGGCCGGGCGGGGTTCATGTACCAGGAGGGCGTTGTGGTCAGTACGGACACCTTTAGGCGCGGCTTTCATCGGCTTGTACTGCTGCTCTCCGTACCAGTTGCCATTCTTTGGACGGTTGGCGCTCTCTTCTCCTGGGTTCTGCAGGGCCCTCCGGACAACGAGCCCCTTTACGGCGCTGTCTCCGTAATGTCCGGCCTTTTGTTGGCGATCATCGTCTATGGGGTGGTACTCGGAGTTCCCCTTGCCCTGCGATGGGCCTTCCGCGGCTTCAGAGCGACCTAGCAATGTCGATATGGCAGTTAGCGACCGATACGGTCTTTAGCCGCTGGGCTCTGCTATTCCTTGTCGCCTTGCTGCTCGTCGCACTTGTTCAGGATGCCTACTCGGCGTGGCGTGATGATCTTCCGTGGTTTGGGTTCGATCTTAGACGGATGCGGCGGTGGCACATCGAGGACTAGCGTTCACGTCGTGCACAAACGCGAAAAGCCCCGCGGGCTAGGTCGGTCCGGCGAGGCTGGTAGATAGGTCGAGCCTGATACGCAACACGGCCCGCGAGGCTGTGATAGCTGGCGCGAGTTAAGGGCAGGTTCCTACGCAAAGAGCCCCGCGCGAGGCGGGGCTGAGTTTGGGAGGAAGACCAGCGGCGCAGGAGAACCGCCGCTGGTAAGTGAATGCGTGATCGGAGCGGTTGTTGCTGCGGAGGAGAGGTATCGCTGCGATCATGGTTAATCAAAGCTTACTGCTGCCGTCATAGATCAATGTAGCCCCGCCGCCGCTTGACCACGGCGAGGGCCTCAAGTGCTTCGGCTGCCTGCTCCCCGGTCTCGAACACGTCGGCGAGTTCGCGGCCACGTGTACCAATCCTTCCCCAGGTGCGCACGAGGCGAATGGTGCCGAACAGATCCCGCTCGATCGCCAGCATGTAGAAGCGAGCCACCCCATGCTCGGGGTCTACCCGGCGCAGCACGAGGATGTGCTGGATCGTTGAGGCCGGATCAGGCATCCCACGTCACGGTTCGTCTGGTTCAGCCGTGGCTGGCAGGACGATACCGAAGCGGGCGATGTACTGGTTGAGGAACGGGGCCAGCAGTTCGGTGGCCTCGGGCGTCATCTCCTCCTTGGGCTCGAAGAAGAAGGTGGTTCTTGGAGCGGAGGTGGTGCCCTCCCGGCTGAGGGCCAGCCTCACGATGGAGCGGCCCTGGTCGATCTGGCTGGCCTCGAAGGTGACGTCATAGCGGTAGATGGGCGGCTCGGTCATTGGTCACTCTTCCCGGTGCTGCTTGCGTCGCTCTCAGGCGTCCAGTCGCAGGGGACAGGCCTCTCGACCGAGAAGGCAAAGGAGCGAAGGTCGAGGATGTCTGTTCTCCAGTTGAAGGCTCGTGCTACCGCGCCGCCGCGGGCCTCGTACTGCACGCGGCCATCGGGGAGCACCCTCATCACTCTCCGAACCTGCCCAGTGACGCTCAGATAGCACTGGCCAACCTGGATACTCTCGGGCGGGACACTCACGGCAAATCAACCCTGACGACAACATCGAAGGGGAGAGGCTCCAAAGCTTGGTTCACCTTCTGCCAGGTGGTGTCGAGCTCGTCGGCTTCTGGGGCAATGACAGTGACGATCACTTCGTCTTCCGGCCCGTCGAAAAGGTTGGTGCGGAACCCACTGATCGTACCCGCACGAACCAGGCCGTTCAGGGTCTGAACCAGATCACCGCGCAAGTGTCGTTGGCCCATGCCTCACCTCATCCCCAGCCTTCCACCGGCTGAACAGATACGATGGCGACGGTCGTTCCCGGTGCCACCAGATCGAGAGCCGCCTGGACGCGGCGCTTGGCTCGCGCCCGGGACAGCTCATCCTGTGCTGAGATCCTCGCTGTGACCACAAGACGACCAGCTTTGAACACAACGCCGTAGCTGAGGACGATCTTCTCCTGCACGAGGTCAGCCAGCGTCCTCGCTGCTTGTTGAACTACATCCTGAGGGCCAGTCCTCACCTCATCCCCCGCCGGTAGAGTGTGGGGCCTCATCCTCATCGCTCTCCAGCGTCCAGTCGCAGGGCACGCACCGCTCGACCATGAGCGCGAAGGTCTCAACTGTCGTGTTGCCGGAGTGCCAGCCAAAGGCTTTGACGAGGGCGGCGTCGCGGAACTGGTAGTGCACGCCTCCATCGGGGAGCCGCTTCACCACACGGGCGACCTGACCATTGACCGTGAGGTAGCACTGGCCAGCTTGGATGCTGCTTCGTGGAACAGTCACGGGGTGCTTCCTTCATGCCTGCCGATGGTGCCCGCCTCCTCGAGGATCTGCACCATGGCTTCGGTCCACTTCACCATCCGATCAGCAATCTGCTCGGAGATGGGGCTCGGCCCCTGCTCACGAGCGTACTCGCGGCGGATTTCCTCGACCTCACTTGCGATGAAGGTCTGCCGTTCATCGGGCGACCTCTCGATGGCTCGCAAGGCAAGGACGTGGGCGATGCCGAAGAGCCGTTCGCGCTGCTCTTTGTTGGCCATCGTCTGCTCCTTGGTTCCCGCTTTCCACCATCCTACCCGACCGCACGGCCGCGAACCCGCAGAGCGGGAGCATCGGCCGGGGAAACGCGTTCACCGATCCGAGCCAGTATAGCCTCGACGAGCATCTCCACTGCGTCTGCGCTCAGACCAGCATCGGTCAATGCTGCGGCCATATTCACGGGAAGCATCCGCACGCCACGCACCCGCAGTTGATCAATCACGGTGTCAAGGCGAGCGCGTGTGAACGGATCGGCAAGAGCCCGGCTTCTGTCATCCACCTTGCTTGTCCTTTCGGGTCTGAGCGGCATGGCCTGCCCCCTTGTAGGGCACCTATCGACGGCGCGGCTTTCCTCCTGACTTGGCCATCATGGCCTGCATCGCGGCTTCAGCTTGCGCCTTTGCCTCTGCATCCTGGCTCAGGTCGCGCACCTCTGCGGGCTCCCCCTGGTTGGCCATCCCGTTCTTGCGTGCCTGCCACTGCCTCGCCTCGGCAGCTTGCGTGGCGGCATTGGCCAGCCTCTCCAGCCGGTCGTACTTGGTGGAGCCTTCCTGTGGGGCCTCCTCGGTCTGCTTGCTGTTGGTCTCTGATGGCTTTGCCATGGATCTTTCCTGGTGAACTCGCGTGGGTTCTACACCTTGAGCTTCGTTTTGCGCCATCGGCCCAAAGGGTCGGCCCTCCGGCAGACCTTCTCAGCGTTTGGTCCAGCCTGGCAAGGACAGCTCGTTGCGCACTTCGGCGTCATAGCCCCTTCGGTACAGCAGGTTTCTGACCTGTCGTGGTGACAGACCCATGGCCGTGGCAAGGACAGGGATCGGACGGGGGTTCATCTCGAAGGCTTCGACAGCTCGGTCGGCGATCGACGGCACGGCCTTCACCTGCCCTCGCCTATAGCGGGAGAACATCACCCTCAGGGTTCCCTCGGACCGGCCCATGCGGGCTGAGATCACGGACCATTTCAGCCCCCGGACGCGCAGGGTGGCCATCTGCTCGTAATCCGAGCGGGTCAAATCCCAAGCCGGCATGGCTGCTATTCCCTACGTTCCACGCATCCCGGCATACCCGTGCAATCACCCCCGCTGCACACCGGGCATTGGCTCCTTTGCAGCATATACGCCAGCCATGTTGGGCTGACCCTGAACTCCTCGACCTGGGGCGGTGTCGGTCCACGAGAGGGCTTTGGCTTTGTTGGGTTGAGCCCGGTGCTTGGGTGGCTTCTTCACTCCGGAAACCTCCTAACCTGTTGAGGACGTGCTGATGCCTGTTTGGTAGTCGCTTTGGCTCACTCTCGCCCTCGTTCGTCAGAACGATCAACGCACGCCGGCAGCATGACCCCGGCGCATGGCTTGTGCCGTTCCCGATTCTCATTCGTTGCTCTCGCTTGAGAAGCCCCTCGGCTTGCCGAAAACCCCTTCTGAGAGCCGCTGCAACGCGAGTTCTAGGGCTGTGGGGGCAGAGGGTTCTGCGGGAAGGCCGCTTCTTTGGCTTAACTCGCCCAGATACACCTGGTTATCCGCTTCGCTTTTGTGTTTGGGCGACTTAAGCGGCTGACCCTTCAGGATGGTCATAGACAGCCGCGGGGCTGGAGATGGCGTCAGAGCCCGTCGCGCCACAGGATCGCTGCCCTTGGCCCTCCTCACCCGCTTGTTGGCTGCCATGAACAGAGGCGCGTACTCCGGGCCGAACACGAACCGGATCGGCTTGCGGCGCAGACCCTCCTCCGTGGCCTTGTGGGTGGAGCCCGTGGTCAGACCCCGCTCAAGGTAGCCGATCGCCTCCAGAGCCTTGATCGCCCCCCTGACCCGTGCCTCCGTGAGAGCGAGGTCAGGCCGGTCCGCCAGCTCCCGGCGATCCACCATGAACCCGCCCAGCAGCCGGTCGGGGTTGGAGTGGAAGCGCGCCAGGAACGAGGCCAGAGCAAAGGCTGCATCTCGGTTCCTGAAGGGCGCCAGGGCGGCCGAGAGGCGGTCCCTCACATCGTGCGGCAGGCGGTAGGCCCCCTCCCCTCG
>JAESFT010000616.1_pt1 | contig 17993 bp, 17 predicted proteins | sample 9269451 | NCBI WGS metagenome assembly JAESFT01 (sample SAMN14502557, study PRJNA617106) | algae metagenome | isolation source: Scytonema hyalinum WJT4-NPBG1 and co-occurring heterotrophs from well... | place: USA: Mojave Desert, Joshua Tree National Park, California | collected 2006-05-25
GGCGAAGGCGGGAAGGCTGACGGCGGCCACGAGGCCGGCGATCACGAGACGGCGCGACATGAAGAACTCTCCTGCAATCGGAATTGTGAGGCGAACGCTTGCCGCGAGGTTTTTGTTCAGAGAGCCTATCCGGCCGGAATCCTTGCAAGATCAGCACCAATCCCTGTCGGACGTCATCTGCATCTCGTCGGCCGCGCGCTTGATGTCGGAAAGATCGACAGGATCGCTGAAGGGATCTTCGTCGAGTTCCGTCACCCGGTTCAGGCGCTTCTGCCAGCGCCGCAACTCGTCGATATAGGGTTGGAACGGCACCCGCTTCAGGCGTCCATCGTCCTCCACCAGGTCGCACAAGCCGTTGTGCAGCCATTCGCCGGTGTGCCAGTCGGGCATATCGACGGCGGGGAAGAGGCACACGCCGTGCAGATCGATGCCCTTGCGCACCGCCGCGAGCGATTCCTCGACGATATCGCAGAGCCAGTCCGGGCGGCCTTCACGCAGGCCGCTCGTTTCGCCCACGATCATCGGACGGCGGTAGCGCTCCCAGGCATAGGTAAGGAGATCTCCGAGCGGCCGGATGCGCTCGTCATGGGGCTCCAGCGACGCATGCGGCCCGTTCTCGCGATACTCCATCTGGCCGAACGAGTAGCAATTGACCCCCACGATATCGAGCACCTCTGGCGAGCCGCCGAGTTCCGGGTGCCGGCGTCCGGCGATCACGTCCCAGGCGTAGAACGTATCCGTATAGGTTTCGTGCTCGGCCTCATCCTTCAGGTCGGGCCGATCCCGCGGCGCGACGACGAGGATAAGCGGGTCGATATGCACCATGCGGGCCTGCGGATCGACCGTGCGGATGGCATTGACGGCCGCGATGTCGGCCCGGCACAGGGCCAGGCGCAGCTTCTGCCGCAGTTCGTCTGACTTGCCGAAGGGCGCCGTCCAGCCCCACTCGCCGCCCATGAAGGCGAAGAAGGTGATCTCGTTGATGGGGGTGAAGAAATGCGGGCCGCGGATACGAGGCGTCACGTATTCGGCGGCAGCCCTGGCATAGGCGGCGAACCTTTCAGCGAATTCGGGCGCGAAAGGATCGATATCGCCGGGATAGCCATAATGGCACAGGTCCCAGATCGGCAGGATCCGGTGGCGGTTCATGGCTGCGATGAAAGGATCCAGGCCGGAGAAATCGTAAACGCCGCCCCTGTCGACGAAGGGCCAGGGAATCCCCTGGCGGGCAACCGCGATGCCCAATGAGCGCAGGAAGGCGTAATCCTCCTCCACATGCTCCCGGTGCTGCGTCTCGGCTACGAGATCGCGCCGGCCCTGATCCTTCCAGACGAAGGTGGAGCATTCGAAGCCTGACAGGAAGAACGTCGGGAAGATGCCCGCGTGAACAGGGGGATGGGTCGCATGGCGCGGTGGCGAGTCGTGCAAGGCGGAATCTCCTCCAAATCCGTGGCCGGGGCTTGTCTTTCGCGTGACAAGCTCAACCATCCATCGCCAGGACAAGCGCATCGCGGAGGCAGGGTTCCTCAACGGAGCCGTGCAGGTGCGATGAACTTCGGGCAAGCGTGTCCGTTGTGAGACTGCGCGATCACGGACAGGAGGCACAATGCAGGAGCGGGCAACACGAATCATCATAGTGGTCGTTGCGGTGCTGCTCGCGCTCGTCGTGCTTCAGCCTTACGTGAGTGGCTATCTCCTCTCGGCCCGGGAGCCGCGGCCGGTTGCGGCGCGGGGGGACCTCTCGGATTTCGAGCAGTCGACGATCCGCGTCTTCGGGACGGTGGCACCCTCCGTCGTTCAGGTGGTCGCCCTGCAGGCCCGGGGGAGCTCGGGCGGAGAACCGGCCGGGTCCGGCACCGGCTTCATCTGGGACGCGGCGGGCCATGTGGTGACGAACAACCATGTGGTCGAAAACGGCTCCTCCTTCGTGGTGCGCCTGGCCTCCGGAGAGGTGCTTCCGGCGGAGGTCGTCGGCCGCGCACCGAACTACGATCTCGCCGTGCTGCGGGTCCAGCCCCGGGGCGGATTGCCCGCGCCGGTCCCGGTGGGACGCTCGGCCGATCTGAAGGTGGGCCAGACCGCCTATGCGATCGGCAACCCGTTCGGCCTCGACCAGTCGCTCACCACCGGCATCATCAGTGCATTGAAGCGCCGCCTGCCCACCAGCGGCGGACGCGAGGTCGCCGACGTGATCCAGACCGATGCGGCGATCAACCCCGGCAACTCCGGCGGCCCGCTCCTCGATTCCGCCGGTCGGCTCATCGGCGTCAACACGGCGATCTTCTCTCCCTCCGGCGCCAATGCGGGTATCGGCTTCGCCATTCCCGTGGACGTGGTCAACCGGGTGGTGCCGGAGCTGATCCGCACCGGCCGCGTGCCGACGCCCGGCATCGGGATCCTGGCCGGCGACGAGACGCTCGCGGCCCGGCTCGGCGTGAACGGCGTGATCGTGGCGGGCGTGGTGCCGGGCTCGCCGGCCGACCAAGCCGGGCTGCGCGGCGTCGATCCACGGGCCGGCGTCATCGGCGACGTCATTGTCGGCGTCGAGGATGCGCCCGTGCGGCATCTGCCCGATCTGACGGACAGGCTCGAGCAGACGGGCGTCGGCAATACGATCACCCTGAAGATCTTGCGGGACAACCAGACGCGAACCGTCGAGGTCCGCATCGTCGACGTGGGCGAGCAGGTGCCGCTGAATCGTCGACCGTGAACGACGTATAACCTTGTCAGTAAGGGTTTCGTTTCCTGATGCCGAAACTTTCCCTCAAGCCCGCCGTTAGCCATCGAACCTTCACCAACGGAGGAGCGAATGAAACCTGACAGCACCGAACCCAACATCCTGGTGCAAAGCTCGGCAGTCGATCTGGGCGATATGTTTCCCGAATATGCGAAGACGAACGTTCTTCAGGTCGCCGGAAAATATTTCGGGCATCTGAGCGCGGCGTCCGTACACGTGACGCGGGAGGGCATCACCTATCGCTGCACGGTGAACATGCAGATGGGCGCGCTCAAGATGATGAGCGGTGAGGCCAAGAACAAGGACCTCTACGCCGCCTTCCGGGCCGCCCTGCAGAAGACCGCCAAGCAGCTCCGCCGGTCGAAGCGCGAGCTGCGCGAAGACAAGGCCGAGCGCATCGATAAGGACATGCTCCTGCGTGAAGGCACATCGCCGCGCCGCGCTCAACGGCGCAGGGAAGATGCGATCCCGGCGGCGAACGACGAGGGCGATTACCGCGTCGCCGCCGAATAATCCGACATCGCAACCTCCTGTCATCCCCGGCGCACGAAGGGTGGGAAGGGGATCCACAGTGCCGCGTCTGCGCATGGATTCCTTCCCCGTAATGGCTTTCACCATCTCCAGCTGGGAATGACACCACCGACGCATGGCCGGGCTTGTCCCGGCCATCCCGATTGCGAGGGCGGTGCGCCTCACATGATCGAGATCACCGGCACAAGGCCGGTGATGACGCGCAGCGTGTTGCAAAGGACGTGGACAAAAAGGCCGGGCATCGCGCCCGGCCTTTGTCATGAACACTGCTGAAAGTACGGCTTAGTTCAGCCGCACGCCTTCCGGCGGACGCTCGGAGCCGCTCACCGTGACGTCGCCGATCATCAGGCCCATGGGGCCGGCATGCACGGGCACGGTCTCGCCGTCCCGGATTTCGCCGGAGAGGATGAGCTCCGCCAGCGGATCCTGCACGTGCTTCTGGATCACGCGCTTCAGGGGGCGCGCGCCGTAGGCCGGATCGTAGCCCTTGTCGGCGAGCCAGTTGCGGGCGTCCTCGTCGAGCTGCAGCACGATCTTGCGATCCTCCAAGAGCTTCTGCAGGCGGCGCATCTGGATGTCGACGATCGCGCCCATCTCCGAGCGCTTCAGCCGGTGGAACAGGATGATCTCGTCCACGCGGTTAAGGAACTCCGGCCGGAAGTGCGCGCGCACCACGCCCATGACTTCCTCGCGCACCGCATCGGTATCCTGACCCTCGGGCTGGTTCACCAGATATTCGGCGCCCAGGTTCGAGGTCATGATGATGAGCGTATTGCGGAAGTCCACGGTGCGGCCTTGCCCGTCCGTGAGGCGTCCGTCGTCGAGCACCTGCAGCAGGACGTTGAACACGTCCGGATGCGCCTTTTCGATCTCGTCGAACAGCACCACCTGATAAGGCCTGCGGCGGACGGCTTCCGTCAGTGCGCCGCCCTCCTCGTAGCCCACATAGCCGGGAGGCGCGCCGACGAGCCGGGCGACCGAGTGCTTCTCCATGTATTCCGACATGTCGAGGCGGATCAGCGCGGTCTCGTCGTCGAACAGGAACGCTGCGAGTGCCTTCGTCAGCTCGGTCTTGCCCACACCCGTGGGCCCGAGGAACATGAACGAGCCGATGGGCCGGTTCGGATCCTGCAGGCCGGCGCGGGCGCGGCGCACGGCGGTCGAGACCGCCGAGACGGCCTCGGCTTGGCCGACGACGCGCTTTGCCAGATCCTGCTCCATGTGCAAGAGCTTCTCGCGCTCGCCTTCGAGCATCTTGTCGACCGGCACGCCGGTCCAGCGCGAGACGACCTGCGCCACGTGGTCGGGCGTCACCGCCTCTTCCATCAGGCCGCCGCCGTCGGCCTTGGCCTCGACATCCGAAAGCTGCTTCTCGAGCCCCGGAATGACCCCGTAGGAGAGCTCGCCGGCCTTGGCCCAGTCGCCGTTGCGCTGCGCGGTGGCCAACTGGTTGCGGGCCTCATCGAGCTTCTTCTTGAGATCGGCCGCAGTGCCGAGCTTGTCCTTCTCAGCCTTCCAGCGCGCCGTGATGGCGGCCGACTGTTCTTCCAGATCGGCCAGCTCCTTGGTGAGGCGCTCGAGGCGGTCCTTGGAGGCGGTGTCCGTCTCCTTCTTGAGGGCTTCCTGCTCGATCTTGAGACGCACGATCTCGCGGTCGATGTTGTCGAGCTCTTCCGGCTTCGAGTCGACCTGCATGCGCAGGCGCGACGAGGCCTCGTCGACGAGGTCGATGGCCTTGTCGGGCAGGAAGCGGTCGGTGATGTAGCGGTTCGAGAGCGTGGCGGCTGCAACCAACGCCGAGTCGGTGATGCGCACGCCGTGATGCTGCTCGTACTTCTCCTTCAGGCCGCGCAGGATCGACACGGTGTCCTCCACCGTGGGCTCGCTCACGAAGACCGGCTGGAATCTGCGGGCGAGCGCCGCGTCCTTCTCCACGTGCTTGCGATACTCGTCGAGGGTGGTCGCGCCGACGCAGTGCAGTTCGCCGCGGGCGAGCGCGGGCTTGAGCAGGTTCGACGCGTCCATGGCGCCGTCGGCCTTGCCGGCACCGACGAGCGTGTGCATCTCGTCGATGAACAGGATGATGCCACCCTCGGCCGATGTGACCTCGCTGAGCACGGCCTTTAGGCGCTCCTCGAACTCGCCGCGATATTTCGCACCAGCAATCAGCGCGCCCATGTCGAGGGCGAGCAGCTGCTTGTCCTTGAGCGACTCGGGCACGTCGCCGTTGACGATGCGCAGCGCGAGGCCCTCGACGATGGCGGTCTTGCCGACGCCGGGCTCGCCGATGAGCACCGGGTTGTTCTTGGTGCGGCGCGACAGCACCTGGATCGTGCGGCGGATCTCCTCGTCGCGGCCGATCACCGGGTCGAGCTTGCCGTCGCGGGCAGCCTCCGTCAGGTCGCGGGCATATTTCTTGAGCGCATCATAGGCGTTCTCCGCCGTCGCATTGTCGGCGGTGCGCCCCTTGCGCAGGGCATTGATGGCGGTGTTGAGCGATTGCGCGGTCACGCCGGCCTGGGCCAGGATCTTCCCGGCCTCGGTGTCCTTCTCGACGGCGAGCGCCAGCAGCATCCGCTCGACCGTGACGAAGGAATCGCCCGCCTTTTCGGCGGCCTTTTCGGCGGTGTCGAAGAAGCGCATCAGCTCGCGGGTCGCCTGCGGCTGCGAGGCCGAGCCGGAGACCTTCGGCTGCTTGGCAAGCCATTGCTCAACCGCCGCATGGGCGTCGCGGGAACGGCCGCCGGCGCGGTCGATTAGACCGGCGCACAGGCCTTCCGGGTCGTCGAGCAGAACCTTTAGGACATGGCCAGGGGCGAGCTGCGGGTGGCCCTCGCGCACGGCAAGGTTCTGCGCCGCCTGAACGAAGCCCCGGGCACGCTCGGTGTATTTTTCGAAATTCATTCTCATCCCTCCTCAGATCCGCCCGCCCTCCTGGAGGCACGGGCCGATCCTGTGATGTCGGACCTCCCTATGGAGCATCCGCGAACCTTAGGTGGTGTGTCCAATTCGTCACAACAAGAGGGAGGAACCCGCTCGCCGTGCTGGCATTGACCCTGCAATGATTTGAGGAGGTTCCCATGACGCGCGATCCGCGCTCGGATGCCGAAAAAGCCCGTGCCGACCTAGCCCGCAATGCTGAGCTTGGCTTGGCTGTTCCGGAAAGTCCGCTCGAGGAAGGGCCATCCGTGACGCCGGAAACCTTCGGCGACACCACCGAGAACGGTCGGGTGCCCCCCTTGCCCGGCCAGACCGCCCGGCAAGCCGAGGCGGATCGGGACATCGGCGACTCCACCGGGAGCATCGCCACGTCCCGGGACATCCCGGTCGACCCCAAGAACGTGAAAGCCCCTCCCACCCATCGCAGCGACGAAGAAGACGGCGTGCTCTCGCGCGCCAAGGAGTGACAACAATGGCCCTATCCGATCTGTTCGCCCGCATCAGCCCGAGCCGCCGCCGCGCGGACAAAGCCGAGAAGGCCCGCGAGGAGCTGAAGGCCAATGCCGAGAAAGCCCTGCGCATGAAGCAGGAGGCTGGTCCCCAGACCAACATTCCCGAGCACCAGACGGCCAATGAGGGCATGAATCCCAAGACCACCAACGAGGATCATATTCCGGCCCGTGAAGGCTATTTCGAGCCCGAACTCAAGCGCACGAAGGTGGCCCGTTCGGGCGACGCTTCGTAATCGTTGCGTACGCGCTTGCGAGAAGGCCCTGCCGGTCCGGCGGGGCTTTTTTCATCCGGTCGCAACACCAGAAGGGCTTTTTCCACCTGCTGCATCCCTCATGCTGTCTGACGGGACAGGCAGGCGACGTGCTCAAGAAATTCAAGCGCGGTATTGAGGATCCTGTCGTTGTGGTCGCAGGCCGGGTCGTAGGATGCCACGGCGGCGGCCGCGATCTCGAACATCGCCGCTATGGCCCGTACGGCTCTCATGAGATCGGAGGGCAGGAACCCTCCCCGGGGGGCGAATTCATTGGCGGGTGCATGATCCGCATCGAGCACATCCACATCGAGGTGAATGTAGACACGTTGGATCCCCGCCGCCCTGAGCCGCCCGAGATACGGTTCCAGCGCGGCTTCGATCCCCTTGGCCTTGATCTCGGCCGTCGGGGCATGAGCCATGGGCGAGGCGGCCAGAACCTGCCGTGCGCCCTGGTCCATGCCATGCCCTCCGACGAGCAGCACGTTCTGGCCGCAGACAGGCTGAAAGCCGGGGATGGAGGCTGCAAGGGCCTGCCAGCAAAGCCCCGTGAGAGTGCTGAGCCCCATGGCGTCCAGAAAATCGCCGGTGAACGTTTCGGGCGTGTTGCAGTCGCCATGCCCGTCGAACCAGATCACGCCCAAAGGCTCCTGATCTGCCCGTTGAAGCCCCGCGACGGTTCCCAAAGAACTGTTGCAGTTGCCGGACAGCACGAGGGGGAGAGCGTTATGAGCGAGGCTTTCGGACACCTTCCGGGCAAGAGCTCGGTGGAGTTCGAAGGCCGTTCCAATCTCAGTCGGGAATTCCAGATCGTGCTCGATCACCGCAACCGATACATCACCCCCGGTCGCCCGCAGCCGGTCGGATACACGGCCCCGTTCCAGGATACGCAGAGGTCCCGCCCCCATGCGTCTCGCGCGGTGACCCGAATCGTAGGGAACGGCAAGGATATGGATCGTCATGACGGTGGCTGGCCCCGGCTCCTCTGTGTCAACTAGAGCTGTGTCACGCGCGGCAAGCGCGAAGGGATCGCTCCTGCTCCTTGCTCCCGGCGCAGCCGCCTTCTATCGATAGGGCATGAGCATTCGCATCGCCTCCCTCCAGCGCTATCCGGTCAAGGGCCTCTCGCCCGAGACGCTGACCCAGGTCGCTCTCACCAAGGGCGACTATTTTCCCGGCGACCGGCTGTTTGCCATCGAGAACGGCCCGGCCGGGTTCGACCCGGACAACCCGCAGCATCAGCCCAAGATCAAGTTCCTGATGCTGATGCGCAACGAGAGCCTGGCGCGGCTCAAGACTCGCTATCTCGATTCGATCACGACCCTGTTCATCGAGGAGGGCGGACGCGAGGTGGCGCGGGGCGATCTCTCCACGCGGGAGGGGCGGCTTGCCGTCGAGGCCTTCTTCCGCCGCTTCATGCCCGGGGAGCTGCGCGGCCCGCCCAAGATGCTCACCGCGCCCGAGGGCTTCCGCTTCACCGATTCCCGGCGCGGCTTCGTCTCGCTCATCAACCTGGCGAGCGTGCGCGAGCTGGAGAATGTGGTCGGTGCGCCGGTCGATCCCTTGCGATTTCGCGGCAACATCCACCTGGAGGGGCTGAAGCCGTGGGCGGAGTTCGATCTCGTCGGCCAGGTGCTGACCACGGCATCGGGCCTGCGCCTCAAGGTGACCAAGCGCATCGAACGCTGCGCCGCGACCAACGTGGATCCGGCGACCGGCCTCCGCGATCTGGAGATCCCCAAGAGCCTCATGAAGGTCTACGGGCACTTCGATTGCGGCATCTATGCCGAGGTGCTGAGCGATGGGACGCTCGGGACCGGTGACAGCCTGGAGGCCGAGCAGGCGACGCTAGCCCTGTAGCCGACAATTTCGACGCCTCTCCCAGGGCATCGGACCCCGAAAGTTGATCGCTTTCAAAGTCCGATGCTTGCTTCTTTCGTGGATGCACCCGTGTTGGATGGTGCAATGGCCACTCCGTTTACTCCTGTCCGACAATGTGTCTCCCGCGGCGCCCCTTGGAGGCATAGGGCAGCACGAACATGTAGAGGCCCGTGAACAGGAGCAGGAAGAGCGGGAGCAGCGGGGCGTAGACCACCCAGGCAGGAGGCTCTCCCAATCCCATCGCGACGAAGTTGGCGATCACGGCCACCGTAAAGGCGATCGACAGCCAGCGGTGAACCTGCCGGATCCGACTGCTCCATTTCATTGTGACTTCCTCCAAGGAAGAGCCGAGGCGGATCGGGCGACCCGCTCGGCGGCGACTTTCATTCAACCCGAGACAAGACCTGCTCTAGATTCGCGAAAAACCCCTGCCATCCGGCGTTGGCGCCCCCGAAGGCTTGCTTCTGATCGGGCCGGAAGCCAACCTGCTCCATGCGCAGCAGGGTTCCCGCGAGCGTTCGGGTCAGAGTAAAGGTCACGACGCTTCTCAGATCGAAGGCCGCATCGTCGTGCGTAAAGTTCCAGGTGTAGGACAGCGTTTTATTCGGCTCGATGGCGAGAACCTCGCAATCCAACACGCCGCCCCAGTCCCCGCTGAGATTGAACCGGTGCCCCACGACAGGCTTGAAGTCGTTCTTCATCAGCCACTCGGCGATCAGGTGCGGCTGGGTGAGGGCGCGCCAGATCTTTTCCGGCGGGTGGGGGATTTCGCGCTCGACAACGACGGAGCGCGTCTCGATTGCCGTTTCATTCATTGGTCCATCCTTTTCAGCAAATCCTCGAGGTCGTCGAACCGGCTTTGCCAGAAGCCGGTCATTTGGCTTGTCCAGTGGAGCAGCGGGGCCAAGGCTCCAGGCTGCGCGCTGTAGTGAGTCTGACGACCCTCGTGGCGGTTGCGCACCAATCCGACTTGCTTCAGGACGCCGAGATGCTTCGAGACGGCCGGTTGTGAGACCCTGGCCTGAGCCGTCAGGGCCGCCACGGTCTGGTCTCCGTCGCGACACAGCCGCTCGAAGATGGCCCGTCGCGTCGGATCGGCGAGTGCTCTGAAAAGGGCGTCTTGGGGATGTGACATCGGAATGTATAACTCGATGGTTATTGATTTAACCGATAACCGTCGAGTTATGGATGAGTCAAGCCGTAATGTGCAACGGCGACATGGCCTTCGATACGGGAGCGGACGACCATGGGATGCGCCGGCGCCTCAGAACGGCGCGGCCGGCCGCGCGTTGCGCAATAGCCGAAACGTTCAAACGGCAGGCGAGCGCCCGCCGTTCAGTGCGTGGGTCAAGGTCGGGCGCAACGCATCCAACAAAAAAGGGAGAGCCTGGCTCTCCCTTTTGTATCGCATTGCGGTGATGGCCTACTCGGCGGCCGGCGTCTCGGCCGGATCCGGCGTGAAGCCGGCGTTCTCGGCGTTGGCGGCCTCGATCATCTCCTGGCGGGTGCGGCGGCGGCGGCGCGGACGGGGAGCCTCCTCGTCGTTGGCCGCTTCCTGCACCACCGGGGGAGCCGGAGGAGCCTCCTCGACGGCAGCCGGAGGCGGGGTGCGGACCGGGTTCGTCAGGAAGGCCGGAAGGGTGGCCTGCTCGGGCGCCTCGGCCTCGTCGCGGCGGCGGTCGCGCTGGAAGCGCTCGCGCCGGTCACCGCGCTCGAACCGGTCGTTGCGCTCGGGACGATCGCCTCGGTCCTGACGCTCCTGGCGGTCGGGGCGTTCCCCGCGGTCGAAGCGGGCAGGGCGCTCGTTGCGGTCCTGGCGCTCGCCACCCTCGGCGCGGGCTTCATAGGGCTGCTCGTCGCGCTGCGAGTCCTGGCGCGGGCCGCGGTCGCGCTGCTGAAAGCGCTCGCGACGGTCGCCGCGATCATTCCGATCCTGGCGGTCGTTCCGGTCTTGCCGGTCGCCACGGTCCTGACGATCGTTGCGGTCGAAGCGCGGCTGACGATCGTTGCGCTCGCCCCGGTTCTCGTAGGGCTGCGGCTGGGAGCCGAAATCCTGGTCCTCGCCATTGCCGAAATCCTGGCCGCCGGCGCGCTCGAAATTCGGACGCTCTCCCTGGCCGAACTCGTCCTCGCCGCCTTCCTCGTCGAAGGAGCGCTGCTGGTAGCCGTACTGCTCGCGCAGCTGCTCCTGGGCGGCTGCGATGATGCGGTAATAGTGCTCGGCGTGCTGGAAGTAGTTTTCGGCCGCCACCGGGTCGCCGCTCGATTGCGCGTCGCGGGCGAGCTGGCTGTATTTCTCGGCGATATGCTGAGCCGTGCCGCGGATCTTCACGTCCGGCCCGTTCGACTCATAGCTCTTCGTCAGGGGATTAGGCCCCTTGTTGTTGTTGCGGTTGTTGTTGTTACGACCGCGCATACGCCTGTTTTGTCCTGGTCTCATTGTTCGCTCTATGAGCCTCGCTGGTTCTTCATGCCCACGCGATATGCAAGCCAATATTCACCGAACGGGCTCAACGCCCACCGTTCGCGTGGCAACCGTCTGACATTCTGCCATAGCCCATCAAAGGCTTGGCCATCCTTCAGTGTCGGGTTCAGGTGATCGCGCTAGGCTGTTTCTGTTTCAAAAGCCCCTGCCTGCGCGACTGATATCGTTTGGTCTTCCGGCATGCCCCAAGGGCTACCGATTTGTTTAGACCGAGGACGATCTCTAGATCCGAATCTAGCGGGTTCCGACCGGTCCAACAAGGGCTAATTCCGATTTTATCCCGCCCTTGGACACAAAAGCCGCATCCTGTTCATCACGATCGCTTCATGGCGACGCAGCGGGGGTTGCCTGAGAGATCGGGGGCGATCCGCAGGATTTCAAGGCCGTAAGCCCCTGCCAAGCTTACTAAATCCTCGGCCTGATCGTAGCCGATCTCGACCGCGAGCAGGCCGCCGGGCGCCAGCAGCCGCCCCGCTTCGCCCAGCAGGATCCGATAGGGCTCAAGGCCATCGGGACCGCCATCGAGGGCGAGCCTCGGATCGTGCTCCCGCACCTCCTCTTCGAGGGTCGGGATCACCCCGGAGGCGATGTAGGGCGGGTTGGAGACAATGAGATCGAACGAGCCCGAAACCGCATCGGCCCAGCGCGAGAGGGCGAAATGGGAGCGGTTGCCGACCCCGTTCGCGGCGGCATTGGTCCGGGCCGTCACGAGGGCTCCGAAGGACAGATCGACACCAAGGCCCGTCGCCCGGGGCAGCTCGTGCAGCAGGGCGACCAGGATGCAGCCCGATCCGGTGCCGAAATCGACCATCTTGAGCGGGGTCTTCCGGTCCGGAAGCAGGTCGAGGGTGGTCTCGACCACCGTCTCCGTGTCGGGGCGGGGCACCAGGGTCTCGGGCGACAGGCGGAAGGGCAGGCCCCAGAACTCCCGGGTGCCGGTGATCCGGGCGACGGGCTCATGGGCGAGGCGGCGCCGGGTGAACGACGCGAGTGTCGCTGCCTCTTCCGGCGACAGGGGGGCCTCGGGCCGGGCGATCAGATCCGCCGCCGAAATGCCGGTGGCCTCCAGGAGAAGGAGCCGGGCATCGAGCGCTGCGGTCTCGAACCCGGCCTCCATGAGCGTCCGGCGAAGCTCCCTCAGGGCCTCGGCTCGGGTCCTCAAGGCTTTGGGCCTTGCCGCCCGATCATGCCGCCTGGTCCTGGGCGGCGAGCTGGGCAGCCTGATGCTCGGTTACGAGCGCGTCGATCAGCTCGTCCAGGGCATTGCCGCTGATCACCTCTTCCAGCTTGTAGAGGGTCAGGTTGATCCGGTGGTCGGTCACGCGCCCCTGCGGGAAGTTGTAGGTGCGGATGCGCTCGGAGCGGTCGCCGGAGCCCACCTGCGCCTTGCGGTCGGCCGCCCGGGCCGCGTCCTTGGCGGTGCGCTCGGCGTCGTAGAGGCGGGCGCGCAGGAGCGCCATGGCGCGGGCGCGGTTCTTGTGCTGGGAACGCTCGTCCTGGACGAACACCACCGTGCCGGTCGGGATATGGGTGATGCGGATCGCCGATTCGGTCTTGTTCACGTGCTGGCCGCCCGCTCCTTGGGCCCGCATGGTGTCGATCTTCAGGTCCGCGTCGTTGAGCACGACGTCCACGTCCTCGGCTTCCGGCAGCACGGCCACGGTGGCCGCGGAAGTGTGGATGCGCCCTTGCGTTTCGGTGTCCGGCACGCGCTGGACCCGGTGCACGCCGCTTTCGAACTTGAGCCGGGCGAACACGCCGCGTCCCTTGATCTCGGCCACCACTTCCTTGTAGCCGCCGGCCGTGCCCTCGCTCTCGGACACGATCTCGACCTTCCAGCCCTTCAGATCCGCATAGCGGGTGTACATGCGCAGCAGATCGCCGGCGAAGAGGGCCGCCTCGTCGCCGCCGGTGCCGGCGCGGATTTCAAGAATCGCGCTCTTCTCGTCGGCCTCGTCGCGGGGCAGGAGCATGATGCGCAGGTCCTGGGCCGCCCGCTCCAGATCCTCCCGGGCCTGGGGCAGCTCGTCCTCGGCGAGCGAGCGCATTTCGGCATCGGTCGAGGGATCCTCGATCAGGGCCTGAAGGCCCTTCAGGTTGTCCTCCATGGCGCGATAGGCCCGGATGGCGTCTACCACCCCGTCGAGCTCGGCGAGCTCGCGGGAGAGGGCCACGAAGGTTTCCGGGTCGGGGCCGGCATTGAGCGTCGCCGTGATGATGTCATGGCGGGCCAGGATGGCGTTCAGGCGATCAGAGGGAGGGGCAATCGACATCAGACCGGAATACCATGGGTTTCCGCAAAATGGGCGAGCTTCGGACGCAGCGTTTCGCCGCCCCCGGCGTTCTTCAGTTCCTCGCGGATCAGGGCGCTGAGCTCCGCGACGTTCATTTCCAGCAGCATGGCCTTCACCGGGCCGATGGCCGCCGGGGACATGGAAAGCGAGCGGAAGCCGAGGCCGATCAGGGCCATGGCCTCGAGGGGACGCCCGCCGATCTCGCCGCAGACGGTCGCCTGGCAGCCGGCCGCCCGGGCCTGCTCGGCCACCATGTTGAGGGCCCGCAGCATCGGGGCGCTCAACGGATCAAAGCGGTCCGCCACGCGTCGGTTCTCGCGGTCGATGGCGAAGAAGAACTGCATCAGGTCGTTGGTGCCGAGCGAGATGAAATCGGCGCTCTCGCAGATTTCCTTGAGCTGGAACAGGAGCGAGGGCACCTCCAGCATGACGCCGAGCTTCAGGTCCGACGGCAGGGCATGGCTGTGGTTGGCGAGGTGGGCCTTTTCCCGCTCCACGATCTGCTTGGCGCGCTCGAACTCGTCACAGGTCGCCACCATCGGGAACATGATCTTGAGGGGCCGGCCGGCGGCGGCCTTGAGAAGGGCGCGGATCTGGGCGCGCAAGAGGCCCGGACGGTCGAGCCCGATGCGGATGGCGCGCCAGCCCAGGGCCGGGTTCTCCTCCTCGACGGACTGCATGTAGGGCAGGATCTTGTCGCCCCCGATGTCGAGGGTGCGGAAGGTGACGGGCCTGTCGCCGGCCTCCGCGAAGACGGTGCTGTAGAGCGCCTGTTGCTCGGTGGCCGAGGGCATCCGCTCGGCGATCATGAACTGCAGCTCGGTGCGGAACAGCCCGACGCCCGCAGCCCCGGTCTCGGCCAGATGCGGCAGGTCGACCACGAGACCGGCATTGAGCTGCAGGGTGACCTCGACGCCGTCCTTGGTGACGGACGGCACGTCGCGCAGCTTGAGGTACTGCTCCTGCCGGCGGGCCCGCAGGCGCGCCTTCTCGGCATAGGCCGCCTCCACGTCGGGATTGGGCCGGATCTGCACCTCGCCGGCCGCGCCGTCGACGATGATCGCGTCGCCCGGTTCCGTCAGCGAGGTCGCGTTCGACACCTCGCCCACGGCCGGGATGCCGAGCGCCCGGGCCACGATGGCGATATGGCTCGTGGGTCCGCCTTCCTCGAGCACGACGCCGCGCAGGCGCGAGCGGTCGTAGTCGAGGAGCGCCGCCGGGCCCATGGAGCGGGCCACCAGGATGGCGTTCTCCGGCAACTGGCCCCGTTCCGCCACGAGATCGCGCCCGACGAGCCGGTGCAGCAGGCGGTTGGCGAGATCGTCGAGGTCGTGCAGGCGCTCGCGCAGATAAGGGTCGGTCTGGCGCAGCATGCGGGCGCGGTTGTCGGACTGGACCCGCTCCACGGCCGCCTCCGCCGTCAGGCCGGAGGTCACGGCCTCGCGCATGCGCCGGAGCCAGCCCTGGTCGTGGGCGAACATGCGGAAGGTCTCCAGAACCTCCCGGTGCTCCCCGTGATGGGCCACGTCGCCGCGCTCGATGAGCTCGTCGATGGACAGCCGCACCTCGGCGATGGCCGAATCGAGGCGCTGGAGCTCGGCCTCGATGTTCTCGGCGATGAGGTTCTTGACCACGACGCGGGGCTCATGGAGCACCACGTAGCCCAGGCCCACGCCGTCGGCGAGCGCGACGCCCTTCTGGTAGACGGGACGGCGCAGGGCGATCCCGGTATCCACCGGCGCCAGGGCCTGAAGCTCGCCGGTCGCGAGCATCTCGGCCACCACCATGGCGGTGGTCTGAAGCGCCTCGACCTCTTCCTCGGTATAGGCCCGGTAGGTGCGGTTCTGGACAACCAGGACGCCCAGCGTGTTGCCGGCGCGCAGCAGCGGCACGCCCAGGAATGCATGGTAGATCTCTTCGCCCGTCTCCGGCTTGTAGGAGAAGGCCGGGTGGCTTTGCGCGTCGGACAGGGCGAGGGGCTCGGCGGTCGAGGCGATGAGGCCGACGAGGCCTTCGCCCGAGCGCATGATGGTCAGGTGGACGGCTTCCCGGTTCAGGCCTTCCGTGGCGAACAGCTCGAGCACGCCGTCGCCGCGCATCACGTAGACGGAGCACACCTCCGCCACCATGTTGGCGGCGATCTGGGTGACGATCCTATCGAGACGGTCCTGCGCCCCGACCGGCTCCGCCATGATCTCGCGGAGGCGGCGCAGCAGAAGGCGCGGACCGCCGGGAGCGCTTGGCATGAGCTATCAGTTCCCGTCCTTCACGAGCCGGCAGGGCGAACCGGCGGCTACCTATTACGAGTGTCGCAGCCCGACAGTTCCCTCGTCAATCAGGCTTGATCAAGGCCGTATAGCGAGTGGAGCGTGCGGACTGCAAGCTCCGTATAGGCGGATTCGATCAGGACCGAGAATTTAATCTCAGATGTGGTGATCGCCCGGATGTTGATGCCCTTGTCGGCCAGGGCCTTGAAGGCGCGCGCCGCGACGCCCGCATGGCTGCGCATGCCCACGCCGATGGCCGAGACCTTCACCACGTCGGTGGCGCCCTGCAGCTCCTTGAAGGCGATCTCGTCCCGGTGCGCGTTGAGGATCGCGCAGGCCCGCTCGTAATCGGCCGTGGGGACCGTGAAAGTCAGGTCCGTGGTGGCGGCGTTGTCGGACACGACCTGGATGATCATGTCCACGTTGATGTTGGCGTCCGCCAGGGGCACGAAGATCGAAGCGGCGATGCCCGGCTTGTCCGCAATGTCCCGCAGCGTGATCTGGGCTTCGTCGCGCGAATAGGCGATGCCCGTGACAACCTGCTGTTCCATGATGTCTTCCTCGTCGCAGATGAGGGTGCCGAGCTTGGGATCGGCGGGATCGTCGAAGCTGGAGCGCACATAGGTCGGCACGCGGTGCATCATGGCGAGCTCGACCGAGCGCACCTGGAGCACCTTGGCCCCCAGCGAGGCCATTTCCAGCATTTCCTCGTAGGAAACCTTGTCCAGGCGCCGGGCCTTGGGCACGATGCGCGGATCGGTGGTGTAGACGCCGTCCACGTCCGTGTAGATGTCGCAGCGCTCGGCCTGGATGGCGGCCGCGAGCGCCACCGCGCTCGTGTCGGAGCCGCCGCGGCCGAGCGTCGTGACGCGGCCCGTGGGCTGGTGCACGCCCTGGAAGCCGGACACGACGGCGACCTCCCGGTTGTCCGTGAAGCCCTTGAGGATTCCGGTGCCGTCGATGGCGGCGATTCGCGCCGAGCCGTGGGCGTCCGAGGTCATGATCGGGATCTGCCAGCCTTGCCAGGAGCGCGCCTTGAGGCCCATCTCCTGCAGGGCGATCGCGAGCAGGCCCGACGTGACCTGCTCGCCGGAGGCGACCACCACGTCGTATTCCTTCGAATCGTAGAGAGCGGAGGCGTCCTTCACCCAACCGACGAGCTCGTTGGTCTTGCCCGCCATGGCGGACACGACGACGGCGACATCGTAGCCGGCCTCGACCTCGCGTTTGACATGCCGCGCCACGTTGCGGATGCGCTCTACGGTAGCGACGGATGTTCCGCCGAACTTCATGACGAGACGGGGCATGGGCGAGGAAGGCCGTGATGTGAAATTGATGTTTTGCCCCTTCGCGCCGCGAAAAGGCGCGTATACATGACGGTAGGGCCGCGCCCTGTCAACGCGCGGAAAACATTTCTTTGCCTTGAGGAAACACAGCTCCCATGACCGACGGCGCACCCACGACCATCGACCCGGCCGAGGTCGCCCGTTTCGAACGGATCGCCGAGACTTGGTGGGATCCGAAGGGGCCCATGAAGGTCCTGCACAAGTTCAATCCGGTGCGCTTGGGGTATATCCGGGACGAGGCCTGCCGCCGGTTCGGGCGCGATCCGCGCTCGGCCCGGTCCCTGGAGGGGATCACGATCCTCGACGTGGGCTGCGGCGGCGGCGTTCTGTCGGAGCCACTCGCACGGTTGGGCGCGAAGGTGACGGGCCTCGATCCGGCGCCCACCAACATCTCGGTCGCCCGGCTCCATGCGGAGCGGGCAGGCGTCGCAGTCGATTACCGCAACGAGACGGTCGAGGCCGTGGTCGCCAGGGGTGAGACCTTCGACATGGTGCTCGCCATGGAGGTGGTGGAGCACGTGGCCGACCGGCAGGCTTTCGTGACCGCCTGCGCTCAGGCGGTGAGGCCGGGCGGGTGCCTCGCAATGGCGACGATCAACCGGACCCTGCGCTCCTTCGCGTCCGCCATCGTGGGGGCGGAGTACATCCTCGGCTGGCTGCCCAAGGGCACCCACGAATGGGACAAGTTCGTCACGCCCGACGAGCTGACCGATGCCATCCGCACCACAGGCTTTGCCGTCCACGATCTG
>JAESFT010000617.1_pt1 | contig 17979 bp, 17 predicted proteins | sample 9269451 | NCBI WGS metagenome assembly JAESFT01 (sample SAMN14502557, study PRJNA617106) | algae metagenome | isolation source: Scytonema hyalinum WJT4-NPBG1 and co-occurring heterotrophs from well... | place: USA: Mojave Desert, Joshua Tree National Park, California | collected 2006-05-25
CTCGCCGTCCTGCTGGCGCAAATGGATGATGAACCGAGCGAGACGGAAGGTTTCAACGCCGCGCTTACCCGCCAGATCATGGCGGACATGGAAAGTTACCCCGATTTCAAAGCCTACCTTGCACTGGACGAAGCCGGTGTTCCGGTCGGAACCTTCAGCCTGATGGTGTTTTGCAGCCTGTCGCATCACGGAAGCCGCCAGGCATTGCTTGATGCGGTCGTCGTATCCCGCGAGAGGCGAGGGGAGGGCGTCGGCGAAGCGATGCTGCAGCGGGCACTCCATATTGCCGCCGGCTCCGGCTGCTACAAGCTGAGCCTGTCGTCCAACATCAAGCGCAAGGACGCCCACCGCTTCTATGAGCGCCTTGGCTTCAGCCAGCATGGCGTAAGCTTCGGTATCGAACTGGCGTAGGCCAGGCCGGTACCAGCACCGGCCGGTTGCGCCGGCGCAGGTCCGCGGAACGGGCCTGCAGCACTGCGGCAAGGTCACTTCACCGCGAAAACTTCCAGCAGCCTGGCCCCCGCCGCTTCCAATGGACCGCTGTTATCGATGCGGATCACATCATCGGAATGTGGCGGCGTGAATTGCGCGATGCGGTCCATGCGCCGAAGCAGCGCCGCGCCGCTTTCCCGCTGGCGCGCCTCGATGCGCTGGCGGATGACGTCCGACCCTGCTTCCACCCAGATGATGCGGGCGGCCGGATACATCTGCTTGAGTTGAGGAATGTATTCACGTGACCCGTTGACGACCACGTCTCGCCCGGCTCGAAGGTCGGCGTCAATCCCGCGGCGAATGCCGTAACACAAGTCGTTTGCCTGCCACATCATCGCAAACTCCCCAGCGGCAGCCTGGCGCCAGAAGGTTGCGGTATCCACCGCTTCATGCACTTCGCTGGGATGCACGTCGCGTGTGATGGTGCGGCGGGCGAAGACGATCGATCCGCTGGCGTTCGAATGCTGCTCCAACCAGCGGAGAAGCGTATCCTTGCCGACGCCCGATGCGCCGACGAAAAAGAACAGCCTCCCGCTTTCCGGGAAGGCGGATTCCGTTCTGTTCGCATCGAAGGGAAAGCGCCGCCAAAGTCGGAAAGGCGCGCCGGGGCTGTCTTCACGAAAGATCGCCAGATTGTCTATCGACATCTGCCCGTGGACGGCGGCATCATTGAAACATGCGTCCGCCGCCCTGCGCAGGGCATCGGCGGTATGCGCATCTGCTTTCGCAAGAGAGTCGCTCAACGTCATGTGAAACCGGAACTGTTCTTCGGTGTGCGGGTAGCCCCATCGCTTAAGCAAGGTTTCCTGCCGCTCGCTCAAGCCGGCTTGTCGGCGCCGGGCAAGTTCCGCCGGCGTCGGCGGTGCGCGCAGCAGATCGAAATAACTTACGCAGCGCATTGCCAGGGCACTGATCTCTTCCAGCGGCCCGTCCGGAGTCAGTGCCAGAAAGTCGCTGATGCGACGCACGCGAACGTCTTCGAGCATGATCGGCTTTTGCGTCGCGGCAAAAGCCTGGGCCATTGCCAGCAGGTGGGTTTCGCTGAAGCCGTCCATCAGCCTGAATGGTGCCTTCAGGGTGGCATGAAATCCGTAACGCCGAGCGCTGGCGGTTAGTGCTGTCGTCAGATCCGGCGTCAGGCCGATGACCGGATAAGGCGGCAGTACCTCGCCGCTTTCCGGATCGCGGGCCAGCCAGCGGCAACCGGCCCGCCACCACGAGGATGTCGGGGCCGGGGCGAAGTAGATGGCGTATCGCGTCATGCCGCCAGCGGATAAAGCCGGTGGGTGGTGAGCCGCTGCGGTTCGGCGCAATACGCCAATCTGCCGGCGGCGATGGTGGCGACCAACCGTACGTCGCCGCCCGGCTGAGCTTCGACCAGCAACAGGTCGGCGCGATAGCCTTGCGCGATGCGCCCGCGATCGCGCAGGCCGAGGGTTTCAGCGGGATGCTGCGATACCAGCTTCCAGGCGTCGGCCAAAGAACACGCATTCTCCTGATATGCCAGCCGGAACGGTGCATGCAGCAGGGACGGGTAGTAATAATCGGACGTCAGGATGTCGCACATGCCCGTTCTGACCGTCTCGGTCGCGGACAGCGAGCCGCAGTGACTGCCGCCGAGCAATACATTCGGCGCACCCATGATGATCCGGCTTCCGAACTCGCGCGCTGCCGCGAGCGCGTCGCTGCTGCGGGGGAATTCACTGATCGTGGCTTCAATCGCATGGTAGCGCTCGCGGTCGGCGCGAGTTTCGTCATCATGCGAAGCCATCGGAATGCCGCGCTGCCTGCATGCCGCTGCAAGACGCTTCACGATGCCATCGACTTCCGCCGACCTGGCGTGTGCGGACTGCATGCGCTCCACAAATGTCGGCGCGTCGCAGCGGGCACGCTCTGCGTAGGCTGATAATTTTTCCGGTTGTTTCGACTTGCGCATGATGGACGGCAAGTGGTCATTGAACGCGACGAAGGAGATCCATCCCTGGGCGATCCAGTCGAGCGCGTCGTTAAGACCATCGACGTGATGATTTTCAAAGCGCAGATGGATGCGGTGGTCAGCGTGAAAATGCTTGCGCTTCTGCATTACCTGGCGCAGCAGGGCCAATGCCGACTCACGTCCGCGCAAGCCGCCCTCCCATGAAAACGTCACCCCGTGGCATGCAGTGGTGATGCCGTTCGCCACCAATTGCCTATCCGTATCGGCGAGCGCGATGTCATAGGAAAACACGGTCTCCGGCCTCGGCTGGATCTGGCGTTCGAACGCATCTCCATGCAAATCCACAATGCCCGGCAGGGCAATGAGGCCCGTGCCATCGAAGACAGCGCCTTCGTTGATTGCACCGTGCACGGAAGGCGGCCGGACAAAGTCGATGAAGGCATCGGAAAGGCCGATGTTGACCTTGTCCCATTCCTTGAATCCGGTGGATGAAGGCAGAAGACTGGTTGCGCCGTGAATAAGAAATTGCATGGAAATAGTAGGCCAGATCGAAGTAAATAAGCGCCATGCTAGCCGCCGATTGTGACCGCATATTGACATGGGTTGAACCGGCGGATGTCATCAGGATTTCATTTTCCTATGGTCCAATCGCTGCCATGAAAAATCAAGCTCACTCAAACAAACACGTGCCTGAAAGAGCGCAATGGATTTCGCTGCTCGCGAAAGCACCGGGCGATACGCTCGCCGAAATTGCTGCCGCTTACGGCGTGTTGCCCACATACCAGTGGCTGCGTCAACCGGAGATCGGTCTGGCAATGGTGCGTGCCCGCACCGGCGGCACCGGCGCGCAATTCAACCTGGGCGAAATGACCGTCACGCGTTGCGCACTGCGGTTGCACTCCGGGCAGATGGGTGTTGCGTATGTTGCCGGCAGGGATGTCCGGCATGCGGAATATGCGGCCGTGTTCGATGCGCTGATGCAATCCGATGCACAGGACCAGGTGCGGCGGACGGTGCTGCAGCCGATCGAATCGTTGCTTGCGGAAAGGCGGTCCGAGGCTGCCGCCCGGGCCCAGGCAACCAAGGTCGACTTCATGACCATGGTAAGAGGAGAAGATGCATGAGTGCGCTGGCCGATGATCTGTTGCTTGCGGCATGGACCGATGGCGTGCATGCATCGCAGGCGACTTTCCGGTGCGTGCTGAATGCCCTGGCGGAACCCGGCCTCCGGCAAACCGTGCCGGTGCGGATTGAAGGGCCGGCACCGCTCGATCCGGCCACCACCGCACTCTGCCTTGCCTTGATGGATTTCGAAACGCCTGTCTGGCGTGATGCGTCGGCGAATACGCCGGCGGTCACATCCTATCTGCGTTTTCATTGCGGCTCGCCCCTGGTCGGCGACCGTTCCCAGGCAAGCTTTGCGATCGTTGCCGTCCCGACCCCGCTCATGTTCAGCGGATTCACGCAGGGAACGATGGAGTACCCGGACCGCTCATGCACCCTGATCATCCAGTTGCCCAGTCTTGATGGCGGACCTCCACGCACGCTGTCCGGTCCCGGCATCGAAAACACCCGAACGCTTTCCGTCGACGGCTTGCCCGACGACTTCGACCTGCAATGGCGCGAAAACAATGCGGCGTTCCCGTTGGGTGTCGATGTCATCTTCTGCTGCGGCGATGAAATCATCGGCCTGCCGCGCACAACCCGTGTTCAATCGTAAGGAGCGGCCATGTATGTAGCGGTCAAAGGCGGCGAAAAAGCTATTGAACAATCCTATGCCGCCCTCGCGCGCAAGCGCCGTGGCGACACCGCATTGCCGGAATTGAGCGTAGCGCAGATCCGTGAGCAAATGCCGCTGGCGGTGGCGCGGGTGATGAGCGAAGGCTCGCTGTACGACCGTGATCTTGCTGCACTGGCAATCAAGCAATCGGCCGGGGATCTCCTCGAAGCGGTCTTTCTGCTGCGCGCCTACCGGACCACGCTGCCGCGCCTGCTGGCAACCCTTCCTGTCGATACCGGCCGGATGATGATCGAGCGGCGCATTTCCGCGACATTCAAGGATATGCCGGGAGGACAGATCCTCGGGCCGACATACGACTACACGCAGCGCCTGCTCGACTTCTCGCTGGCGGCCGATGCAAGTGCGCGGCACGGTGGCACTCAGGCGGCAACTCTTTCCGCGGAAGCGGACGAGGAACCGATGCCGCGTGTCCTCGATTTTCTGAATGCCGAAGGCCTGATCGAAAGCGAATCGCCGCCGCCCGGCGATCCGGCGCCTGCCGACCTGACCCGCGAACCGCTTGCCTTCCCTGCCAGCCGCGAAGCGCGGCTGCAAAATCTGGCGCGCGGCGACGAAGGCTTTCTCCTCGCGCTCGGTTACTCCACCCAGCGCGGCTATGGACGCAACCATCCCTTTGCCGGCGAGATCCGCTATGGAAGGGTGACGGTCGAGGTGGTGCCGGAAGAACTCGGGTTTCCGATCGAGATAGGCGAAATCGAGCTCACCGAATGCCAGATGGTGAACCAGTTCTCCGGTTCCCATCAGGAAGCCGCCCGCTTTACCCGCGGCTATGGTTTGAGCTTCGGCCATGGTGAGCGCAAGGCGATGGCCATGGGCCTGGTCGACCGTGCGCTGCGGGCGCAGGAACTGGACGAGGAGATCACTGCGCCGGCGCAGATGGCGGAGTTCGTCCTGTATCACTCCGACAATGTCGAAGCGTCCGGCTTCGTGCAGCACCTCAAGCTGCCGCACTACGTTGATTTCCAATCGGAGCTGACATTGATTCGTGCCCTGCGTCGCCAGTTCGCGGAGCAGCAGGCCGCCGCCGGGGCTGGCGCCGACAGTACCCCGGAACCCGAGACGATCGTTTCCCCACGCGCTTCGAAAGCAGCATGATGCAGACACACCTCACGCACCAAGCCGTCACCGCCAGCGTGCCGCCGGATAGCGGCTACAACTTTGCCTATCTCGACGAGCAGACCAAGCGCATGATCCGGCGTGCAATCCTGAAGGCAGTTGCCATACCCGGCTACCAGGTGCCGTTTGGCGGGCGCGAAATGCCTTTGCCGTATGGCTGGGGGACGGGCGGCATTCAAGTGACCGCCGCCGTGATCGGTCGGGATGATGTACTGAAAGTCATCGACCAGGGATCCGACGACACCACCAACGCAGTAAACATTCGCCGTTTCTTTCGCCGTACGACCGGCGTGGCGACTACCGAGCGCACGACGGAAGCAAGCCTGATCCAGACCCGGCATCGCATTCCTGAAACACCACTGAAAGCCGGCCAGACCATTGTTTACCAGGTGCCGATCCCCGAGCCGCTGCGCTGGCTGGAGGCAAGCGAGGAGCAGACCCGCAAGTTGCATTCGATGGCCGACTATGGATTGATGAGCGTGAAGTTGTACGAAGACATCGCCCGGATGGGCAAGATCGCCACGTCATATGACTATCCCGTAGTCGTCAACGGGCGTTACCTGATGCGGCCATCGCCTATCCCGAAATTCGATAATCCGAAAATGAACATGAGCCCTGCATTGCAACTGTTTGGCGCCGGACGCGAGAAACGAATCTACGCGGTACCGCCATACACCCCGGTCAGGAGCCTGGATTTCGACGACCATCCCTTCGAGGTCGAACGCTGGGAGCAAACCTGTGCGCTGTGCGGTTCGGACCACAGCTTCCTTGACGAAGTCATTGTGGATGATCAGGGTGCGCGCATGTATGTATGCAGCGACACCGACTACTGCCGTGGACGGCAGGCGGCATCGACACCGGAGGCAGCATGAGCGACACGATGGGTAAAGCGCTGCTGCGCGCCGAAGGCGTCTTCAAGCGTTTCGGAGCGCGCATCGCTTGCGACGCGATCGATCTCACGCTTTATCCGGGCGAGGTGCTTGGCATTGTCGGCGAGTCCGGTTCGGGCAAGACGACGCTGCTGAAATGCCTGGCCGGGCAGTCCGTCCCGGATGCCGGCAGGGTACTGTTTTCAACCAGGCATGACGGCGAGGCCGACATCTACGCAATCAGCGAAGCCCGCCGCAAACTGCTGTCGCGCACCGACTGGGGATTCGTTCACCAGAGCGCACGCGACGGACTGCGCAGCGACGTCTCGGCCGGAGCCAACGTCGGCGAGCGCCTGATGGCGGTCGGCGCGCGGCACTACGGCAACATCCGCGCCGAGGCAATCGAGTGGCTGGCAAGGGTCGAAATCGACCCGTCGCGCATCGACGACCTGCCGCGCGATTTCTCCGGCGGCATGCAGCAACGTTTGCAGATTGCCCGCAACCTGGTGACCAAGCCGCGCCTGATATTCATGGACGAGCCGACCGCAAGCCTTGATGTGTCGGTGCAGGCGCGCCTGCTCGACCTGCTGCGCCAGCTGGTCTCGCAGCTTCAGGTCGCGGCGGTGATTGTTACCCACGATCTGGCCGTGGCGCGCCTGCTCGCGCATCGTTTGATGGTGATGCGAAGAGGGCAGGTCGTGGAGGAAGGGCTGACCGACCAGGTGCTGGATGATCCCCAGCATCCGTACACGCAACTGCTGGTGTCGTCCGTGTTATGAAAGAGCCAACCATGAACAGTCGCATCGAAGTGAGCGACCTCTCGAAGGAATTCATCCTGCATCTGCAGGGCAGTCTGCAACTGCCGGTGCTGTCAGGTGTGAACATGCAGGTCGATGCCGGCGAATGCGTCGTGATCCATGCGCCCTCCGGTGCCGGCAAGAGCACGCTGCTGCGCTGCCTGTATGCCAACTATCGCGCCAGCAGCGGCCGCATCAATATCCGCCATGGCGATCATTGGGTCGACCTCGCGTCCGCCAGCCCACATGAAGTGCATGCGGTGCGTCGCTCGACGCTCGGATTCGTTACCCAATTCCTGCGCGTGATCCCACGCGTACCGACGCTTGATCTCGTCGCGGAGCCCTTGATTGCGAAAGGCATGGACGCCAGGGACGCGCTGGAAGAAGCCAGATCCTGGCTGTCGCGGCTGCGCGTTCCGCCGCGCCTGTGGCATGTGCCGCCCGCTACATTCTCCGGTGGCGAACAGCAACGGGTGAATATCGCCCGCACGATGATTTCCGACTATCCGGTGCTGCTGCTGGACGAGCCGACCGCCTCACTTGACGAAGCCAACCGCGACACCGTCATCGGCCTGATCAATGCCGCCCGAGAACGCGGTGCTGCCATCGTCGGCATTTTTCACGACGAGTACGTACGGCGCTCGTTGGCCACACGCCTGTTTTCGATTACTCCGGTTCAACCCGTCTCACTGGTAGGAACGCCATGACCGTTATTGCCAACGCTCGTATCGTCACCGCCGATGAAGAATTCGTCGGTTCCCTGTTCGTCAGGAATGGCGTGATCGCCGAAGTGGCCGGCGGCCAAAGCACCGTTGCTGGCGCGGACGACTGGAATGGGGACTACTTGTTGCCGGGCATGGTGGAGGTGCATACCGACAATCTGGAAAAACACTTGATGCCCAGGCCCAAGGTGAACTGGCCGGTATTACCGGCGATCATTGCCCACGACGCCCAGATCGCCGCTTCCGGCATCACCACCGTCCTCGATGCATTGTCGGTCGGCGATATCGATGCCGACAGCATCCGCGTCCGCACCCTGACCGCCTGCAGCGAGGGACTCCGAGACGCCTCGAAGGCCGGCATCCTGCGTGCGGATCATTTTCTGCATGTACGGCTGGAGCTGGCCGAAGAAAATCTGCTGGATATGTTCGATCCGTTCCTGCACGACGAACGGCTGAAGCTGGTATCCCTGATGGACCACACCCCCGGACAGCGCCAGTGGACCGACCTGACGCATTACCGCACCTACGTGACGGGCAAGCGCGGCTGGAGCGAGGAGAAGGTCGATTCGATGCTGGTGAACCTCCTGGATCGCCAGCAGCGCTATGCCGACGCCAATCGCTCCGGCGTGGTGGCGCGCTGCATGCAGCGTACTGTGCCGGTGCCGCTCGCAACGCATGACGACACCACGGTGGCGCACGTGGAGGAGGGCGTCGGCGACGGCGTCACGATTTCCGAATTTCCGACCACCATGGCCGCCGCCCGCGCCGCACGGGAGCGGGGGCTCGGCATCATCATGGGTGCGCCGAACCTGGTGCGTGGCGGCTCGCATTCCGGCAACGTGTCGGCGGCGGAACTGGCGCGAGCTGATCTGCTCGACGTGCTGTCCTCCGACTACGTACCGGCAAGCCTGCTGCATGCCGCATTCCTGCTGCGCAAGGAAGGATTCAGCCTGCCGAATGCGATTGCCACCGTATCGCGCAACCCGGCACTCATGGTCGGGCTGATCGACCGGGGCGAGATCGCGCCCGAACTGCGCGCCGATTTCATCCGCGTCCGGATTGCGGCGGGCATTCCGGTTGTAATGGGCGTATGGAAAGCGGGACGGCAGATTGCATAGTCTGCATGGCCAACTTCGCCGCTTCGTCAGGCCGTTGCACGCGGCGGCCCGCTCGCCTGCCATTCAGCATCCCGGCTACTCAACCGTTTCCCGCAAACGAATACTGGTCCTCAGCGTATCCGCCGGCCTCGGCCACCTGCGGGCGGCCGAAGCCATCAAGGCCCATGCCGTCCGGTTTCCCGCTGCGGACGTCACGCATCTGGATGTCATGCAATATGTGCCTGCGGGGTTTCGCAGGCTGTACACCGGCTTTTACCTCACCCTGGTGAATCGGCTTCCTGCCTTGTGGGGCTGCCTTTATCAATCAACCAATAATGCGCGGCCCGACAGCATGCTGCAAACCTTGCGGCGCGCCGTCGAACGGCTCAATACCCGTGCACTGCTGCGTGAGATCGCCGGGCTGGCGCCTGACGTCATCATCTGCACGCATTTCCTCCCGGCCGAGCTGCTATCCCGTTTGGCCGGCTCGTACCGGCATGCATGTCCGGTATGGGTGCAGGTGACCGATTTCGATCTGCACCGAATGTGGGTGCAGCCGCATATCGCCGGCTACTTCGCTGCCAGCGAGGAAGTGGCGTTTCGCATGCGCGCGCGGGGCATACCGCCGCACGCCATCCATGTGACCGGTATCCCGGTCATGCCTGCATTCGGCGCGGTGCATGACCGCGGCTGTTGTGCGAGCGAACTGGAACTCGATCCGCAGCGCACGACCCTGGTGCTCATGGGAGGAGGTGCCGGTCTCGGTAGTCTGGATGCGGTCGCCGCGCGGCTCCTGGACATCGAAGAAGACTTCCAGCTGGTCGTCATGGCCGGCAGGAACATGAGCGCATTAAGCAAGTTGCGCAGGTTGGCGACACGATATCCCGGCCGCCTGCTGCCGTACGGATATACCGACCGTATCGAACGCGTGCTTGCATGCGCCGATCTGGTCATCACCAAACCCGGCGGGTTGACCAGTGCGGAATGTCTTTCGCTCGGATTGCCGATGATCGTCAATGATCCGATTCGGGGGCAGGAGGAGCGCAATGCGGATTTTCTGCTGGAGCAGGGCGTGGCGTTGAAGGCCTGCGACCCGATCACGCTGGAATACCGGGTTCGTTACCTGTTGCGCCATCCCGAAAAACTGGCTGACATGCGGCGCCGGGCGAGGGCGCTCGGCCGCCCGGATGCGGCGCGGGATGTGCTGGAAACCGTCATGGCCGCCGATGCCGGACAATACGATGCGGTTTGAAATTCACGGGCGCCGGCTCGGATTGATCCTGGCATGGGTCGTCATGCTTGCGTACTTCTTCGCTCATGCGGAAATCCAGATCGAGGGCGGCGCGGGTTGGGCGGCGAACCTGCCGACATGGCGCATCGAACAGCATTGGCTGCTCGACATCTTTTGGGGCGGGCGGCCGATGACCGGTTACCACGCATGGCTCTTTCCGTTCATCGCACTCTTTTTTCATCTACCTTTGTTCTTCATCGGGCATTGGTCCTGGCGGGCCGAATGCCTGGTGCTGGCCTGCATCATGCTGTTCTGGATCGTGGAGGACTTTCTCTGGTTCATGCTCAATCCGGCATACGGGCTTGCACGGTTTCATGCCGAGGCCATACCCTGGCATAAGCATTGGCTGTGGGTTGCGCCGGTGGACTACTGGATTTTCTCGGCGGTAATGCTGATGCTCCTGTGGTTATCCGCTCGGAAAATCCAGTAGTTCCGCCGATTGTTGTCAAGGGTGAACCAACCATCCCGGTGTATGCTCGAACTGGTTATTTCATCTGGATAAGACCGGTCGATGCTGGAAGAACGTCAAGCAGCGCAATTCATCAAAATACGCCGGCTCGCGACCGGCCTGCTGGTGCTGATGGCGGTCATTTTCGTCATCTGCCGGATATATGAACCGCAGTATGCATTTCTGGCCTATGTCAGCGCATTTGCGGAAGCCGCGATGGTGGGGGCGCTCGCGGACTGGTTCGCCGTCACCGCGCTCTTCCGTTCCCCGCTCGGCCTGCCGATTCCCCATACCGCCATCATCCCGCGCAACAAGGACCGGATCGGCGAAAGCCTGTCCGATTTCCTCGAACATAATTTCATGACGCCGGAAATCATCCGGGAGGAACTCGACCGGCTGGACTTCTCGGGGATGGTGGCTTCATGGTTGTCCCGTCCCGAAAACAGCAGGGCGGTGTCACGTCAGATCGTGCGCAGCATCCCCGCTCTGCTGAAGGTGGTGGAGGATGACGATGTGCGCCATTTCATGCAAAACCGCATCACCTCCGCACTGCAGAACACCCGCTTCGCGCCGATTCTGGCCGAAATCATCTCCATGCTGGCCGCCAACCGGCATCATCAAAAATTGTTTGATCACCTGCTCGGCATGGCGGCCCGTGCATTGGAAAACAACAAGCCCTATATTCGCTGGAAGATCCATGAAAGCAGTCCGCGCTGGATGCCGAAGGCGATCGATCAAAAGCTGTACGAGCGCCTGCTCGACGCACTGGAAAGTACGCTGGCGGAAATGAAGGAAGAGGACAGCGAATGGCGCGCGCGCTTCCAGAAATCCACCGATGAACTCATCGAACAGCTCAAGACCTCGCCGGAGTACGGCGAGAAGATCGATGCCGTCGTCATGGATATTGCTGGGCATCCGCTGTTCCGCAATTATTCGGTCCAGGTCTGGCATGACCTCAAGGCCCGGCTGGAAGCCGATGCGTTGGCGGAGGATTCACAAATGGCGGTCAAGCTTGAGCAGGCCTTGCTGGCGTTCGGCACCGAGTTGCTGCGAGATGATACGGTGCAGGTGAAGCTGAATCGATGGATTCGGGAATTTGCTGTTGATGCGATCGTGAAGCGGAGAGAGATGATTGCAGACCTGGTGGCGCGGGTGATCCGGAAATGGGATGCGGAGACGATATCGCGCAAGCTGGAGCTGCATGTGGGGAAGGATTTGCAATATATACGGATTAATGGGACGTTGGTCGGGGGAGTGGTTGGGTTGTTGTTGCACGTGGTGTCGGGGATGTTGTGAGGAGTTGCTTGAGCGCGGCTCGCTGGTGATGGACCACGTTTGGTTTCTCGAAGGGATGAGCCAGTCCCGGCTCGTCTCTTCGGAGCGACGGGTACGTCGCATCACCGGAAAACCGTACAACCAACCTTACTTCCCCGCCAAATCCGCCCCAATCACCGCCTTCAAATAATTCACCGTTCCTGACTCCGTCACCTTCTGCGCAATCCAGCAAACACTTCCTTTACGCAGCATCCACTCCTGCTCCTTACCCATGATCAGCAGCGAAATCAAATGCCCGAGCGTAGGCTGGTGTCCCACCACAAGCACTGTCTCGCGCGCATCCGGCCAGTTGGCGGCTTGCAGAATGCCCTGTGCTGTGGCGTCATGCGCCAACGCGGGATGCGTCTTGAACTTGCGTCCGAGCGCTTCGGCGGTCTGCACGGTCCGCACCGCGGGACTGGCCAGGATCCGGCAGTTGCTCGGCAGGTGCCGGTCCAGCCATCCGGCGGTTTTTGATGCCTGCTTATGTCCTTTCGACGTAAGCGCACGTGCCTCGTCAGGAAAGCCGGGTTCCGCTTCGGCATGTCGCCATAAGATCAGGTCCATTGATATTCCTTCCTCGCTCAATCTTCTTCTTGTGCATCCGTTGACCCCAGTGTCTGTGCCAGATATTGCTGGGCATTGAAGGGGACTTGCTTGCCGCGTGGCTTACGTCTGTGATACACGCCGTCGGAGCCGAGTTCCCAGGCGCTGGTATTGTCCTTCAGATAGGGATGGAGTCCCTCTGAAATGACTTGCTTCTTCAAGGTGGTGTCGAGAATCGGGAACGCCACTTCCACCCTCCGGAACAGGTTGCGGTTCATCCAGTCCGCGCTCGCCAGATACACGTCGTGCGCAAGGTTATTGCGGAAGTAGTAGATACGGCTATGCTCCAGGAAGCGGCCAATGATCGAGCGAACCCGGATGTTCTCCGAAAGTCCCGGCACGCCGGGACGCAATGCACAGGCGCCACGCACGATCAGGTCAATCTTGACGCCGTCCGCCGATGCCGCGTACAACGCACGGATGACGGATTCGTCGAGCAGCGCGTTCATCTTCGCGATGATCCGCGCCGGCTTTCCGGATTTGGCAATCGCGGCTTCATTGCGTATGGCGCGCACGATTTCCTTCTGCAGTGCAAACGGCGCCAGCCAGAGGTACTGCAGTTTCTTGGGCTTGGTGAGACTGGTCAGGTGGATGAATATCTCATTCACCTCCGCAGTCAATTTCGGATGCGCGGTCAGTAGCCCGAAATCGGTGTAGTGCTTTGTCGTCGTAGGATGATAATTGCCGGTCCCCAGGTGCGCGTAGTAACGCAGTTCCTTGTTCTCACGGCGCAGCACCAGCGCCATCTTGGCATGGGTCTTCAGGCCGACGACGCCGTACACCACCTGCGCGCCGACCCGTTCCAGGCGCTCCGCCCAATTGATATTCGCTTCTTCATCGAAGCGGGCCATCAGTTCCACGATCACCGTGACTTCCTTGCCGCGCCGTGCCGCAGCGATCAACGACTCCATCAGGTCGGAATTCATGCCGGTCCGATAGATGGTTTGCTTGATCGCGAGCACGCTGGGATCGCTGGCCGCGCTGCGGATGAATTCCACGACGGGCTGGAAGGATTGGAAGGGATGATGCAACAGCAGGTCGCGCTTTTTGAGCAGGTCGAACATGCTGGTATCGGCGAGAAGCGGTGGCATTCCAGGATAAAAAGCCGGAAAGTGGAGCGCCGGCTGCCCGACGCTGCCGATCAGTTCCTGCAGGCGCACCATGTTGACCGGCCCATCCACGGCAAAGAGCCGGCTTTTATCGATGGAGAACTGTTCCAGCAGCAATGCGGCCAGATGCGGCGGACAATTTCTGGCAACCTCCAGCCGGACCGCGAAGCCGAACTGCCTGCTATGCAATTCAGTTTGCAATGCTTGCCGCAAATTCTTCACTTCTTCTTCATCTACCCATAAATCGCTGTTTCGTGTCACGCGGAACTGGGAGTAGGCGATGACTTCCCGTCCGGTAAACAGATCGGTGATGTGCGCATGGATGATCGAGGACAGCAGGCAGAACGAAATCCCTTTTTTGGACAATTCGTCCGGCAGCCGGATGACACGCGGCAGGACTCTCGGCGCTTTCATGATGGCAATGGCGGTGCCGCGGCCGAACGCATCTTTGCCGGAAAGCTCGACGATGAAATTCAGGCTCTTGTTGACGACCTGCGGGAAGGGGTGCGCCGGGTCGAGACCGATCGGGGTCAGCAGCGGCCTTACTTCGCGATCGAAGTAATCCTTGACCCAGGCGCGCTGTTCCTCGTTGCGATCCTGGTGGCGCAAAAGGTGGACCCCCTTTGACGAAAGCTCCGGAAGGATATGCTCGTTCAGAACCGCATATTGCCTTTCAACAATCTGGTGACACTCCACGCTGGTCCGCTCCAGCGCCGCCGTCAGGGCGGGCGGCAACGACTTGTCGCCGTCGATCCGGTTCTGGGCGAGCAGGCTGGCGATTCTTACTTCAAAAAACTCGTCCAGGTTGCTGCTGACGATGCACAGGTATCGAAGCCGTTCCAATAAGGGAATATCCCGGTCTTCCGCCTGGGCAAGAACGCGGCGGTTGAACGCCAGTTGGGACAATTCCCGATTCAGGTAAATCTGTCCCTGTAATAAATCGTCGACTGCGCTTTTCTGTAACTTCGTCTTCTTATCCATATTCGTAGCGGCTTCCGATGATCAAGCTAGCCGGAGTGTAGGGGGGCGATATGACAACTTGATGACATGAATTTTATATCTCAGGCAATTTATGACACGTAATTACGCCCCTGTCATATACATGTCACAAATGTTGGTTAGAGTTCGGGCTGTCTCAATTTGACAAACCCTAGGAGCAATTATGCGACTGAATAAATTTCTTGGATCGGCAGCCCTGGCATTGGGCGCCGCATTCACATTCACATCCGCTGTCGCGGCCGATATCACCGGTGCCGGAGCGACTTTCCCGTATCCGATCTATGCAAAATGGGCGGAAGAGTACAAGAAAGCGACCGGGAACGGCCTGAACTATCAGTCCATCGGCTCCGGTGGCGGCATCAAGCAGATCAAGGCGAAAACGGTCGACTTCGGCGCCTCTGACATGCCTTTGAAGCCAGAGGAACTTGAGTCCAGCGGCCTGATTCAATTCCCTGCCATCATGGGCGGCGTCGTGCCCATCGTGAACGTCGAAGGGGTTGCTCCCGGCCAAATGAAGCTGAACGGCAAGGTTCTTGGCGATATCTTCCTCGGCAAGATCACGAAATGGAATGCGCCGGAAATCGCGGCACTCAACCAAGGCGTCAAGCTGCCCGGCGAAGAGATCACCGTTGTGCATCGTTCGGATGGTTCCGGCACCACGTTCATTTTCGCGGACTACCTGTCGAAGGTGAACCCGGAATTCAAATCGACCATCGGTGTCGGTACTGCAGTCAAATGGCCGACCGGCGTGGGCGGCAAGGGCAACGAAGGTGTTGCCGCGAACGTGCAGCGTATCAAGAATTCGATCGGTTACGTCGAGTACGCCTATGCGAAACGTAACAAGATGAGCCATACGCAGATGCAGAACCGCGAAGGTCAGTTTGTTCAGCCGGATGACGATTCGTTCAAGGCGGCTGCGGCCTTCGCCGACTGGGCGAAGACGCCGGGCATGGGCGTGCTGCTGACCGATCAGCCAGGCAAGACAAGCTGGCCGATGACGGGCGCATCCTTCATCCTGATGCACAAGACGCAAGCCGACTCTGCAAAAGCTAAGGAAGTCCTGAAGTTCTTCGAGTGGTCTTACAAAAACGGCGGTAATATGGCGGCCGAGTTGGATTACGTCGCAATGCCGGCACCTGTTATCAAGCTGGTGCAGGACGCATGGAAGGCGCAATTGAAGGACGAATCCGGCAAGGCGGTCTGGTAATCGCCTGTAGAGCCTGATTGTGTCTGAAGGCGTGGGCCGCTGCCTTATCGTGAAGCGCGGCCCGCGCGTTTTTATTGGGAACCTGAATTATGAGTGCAAATATTTCTTCCATTTCCCCGCCCATCATTGACTCGGACGCCAAGGTCCGTGAGGCGGAGGTGGCTCACAAGGCATTGGTTTCCACCATGCGCAAGCAGCGGGTCCAGGATTTCCTTTTTCACAAAATTACGCTTGCTTTCGCACTCAGCGTTCTGCTGGTGCTGGTAGGCATCATCATCTCGCTGATTCTCGGCGCATGGCCGGCCTTCAGGGAATTCGGTCCCGCATTCATCTCCACCATCGAATGGGACCCGGTGAATGACCAGTATGGTGCATTGATCGCCATCGTCGGCACCCTGGCCAGTTCCCTGATCGCATTGATTATCGCGTTTCCGATCAGCTTCGGGATTGCGCTTTTCCTTACCGAGATTTGCCCCGCCAGGTTGAAGCGTCCGCTCGGTACCGCAGTGGAACTGCTCGCCGGCGTTCCGAGCATCATCTACGGCATGTGGGGATTGTTTATCTTCGCGCCGCTCTTCGGTGACTACATTCAACCACTTCTTAACAAGACGATTGGCCAGTTGCCGTTTGTCGGCTACCTGTTCAAAGGTCCGATGATGGGCATCGGCATCATGACGGCCGGCATTATTCTTGCAGTCATGATCATTCCCTTCATCGCTTCAGTGATGCGTGATGTTTTCGAGATCGTACCGCCTGTCCTGAAGGAATCGGCTTATGGGCTGGGCTGCACGAAATGGGAAGTGGTGCGCAAGATTGTCCTGCCTTATACCCGCAATGGCGTGGTCGGCGGCGTGATGCTGGGTCTCGGACGTGCTTTTGGTGAGACCATGGCGGTCACCTTCGTCATCGGCAATGCGCACAAACTGTCGTGGTCGCTTTTCGCCCCGGGGAACAGTATTGCATCGACATTGGCGAATGAATTCGCCGAAGCCGAATCGACGCTGCATGTATCTTCGCTGTTCGCGCTTGGCCTGATTCTTTTCCTGATCACCTTTTTGGTATTGTCGGCAGCAAAACTCATGTTGATGGGCTTGTCCCGCAACGAGGGGACGAAATAATGAACTCCGTAATGAATCCCGTGTATCGCAAGCGCCTCTGGAAGCACCGCGTCGGCATCGCATTGTCGTTCTTCGCAATGGCGGTCGGCCTGTTTTTCCTGATGTGGATCCTCTTCACGCTGCTGTCGAAGGGTTTCGGTGCGCTGAGTCTCAGCATGTTCACCGAAACCACGCCGGCTCCGGGCAATGAGGGAGGCGGCCTGATGAATGCGATTGTCGGCAGCCTGATGATGGTTGGCGCCGCGACCCTGGTCAGCACGCCGATCGGCATTCTTGCCGGAATCTATCTCGCCGAGTATGGCGAGGAAAGCTGGCTGGCGCAGTTCACCCGTTTCATCACCGACATCATGCTGTCGGCGCCATCGATCGTCATCGGCTTGTTCGTGTACGCGATTTATGTTGCCAACGTTAAGCATTTCTCCGGCTGGGCCGGTACCTTCGCCATCTCGCTGATTGCGATACCGGTCGTCGTGCGTACCACCGACAACATGTTGAAACTGGTGCCGAGCAGTCTGCGGGAAGCCGCCTTTTCACTCGGCGCGCCGCGCTGGAAAGTGGCAATGATGGTCAGGCTGCGCGCGGTGAAAGCCGGCGTCGTGACAGGCGTGCTGCTCGCCGTGGCGCGCATTTCCGGTGAAACTGCGCCGCTGCTGTTCACCGCGCTCAACAATCAATTCTTCAGCGCCGACATGAACAAGCCGCTCGCCAACTTGCCGGTCGTGATCTACCAATTCGCGATGAGCCCGTACGACAACTGGCGTTCGCTCGCCTGGGGCGGAGCGCTGCTGATTACCTTCAGCGTGCTCGGTTTGAATATCCTCTCGCGCACTCTGTTTAGTCAAAAAATTCCGAGCTAAACCATGAATACTATTGCTTCCCCGCAGGTTGAAAAAGCGACCCTCGAGATATCCGGCCTGAATTTTTTCTACGGCAGTTTTCAGGGGCTGAAAAACATTAATCTGAACATCAATGAGAAAAAAGTGACGGCCTTCATCGGCCCGTCGGGATGCGGCAAATCAACCTTGCTGCGTACGCTCAACCGCATGTATGACCTGTA
>JAESFT010000618.1_pt1 | contig 17974 bp, 13 predicted proteins | sample 9269451 | NCBI WGS metagenome assembly JAESFT01 (sample SAMN14502557, study PRJNA617106) | algae metagenome | isolation source: Scytonema hyalinum WJT4-NPBG1 and co-occurring heterotrophs from well... | place: USA: Mojave Desert, Joshua Tree National Park, California | collected 2006-05-25
CCAGCACGGTGAAGGGACCTTCACCCGAAAGGGTTTCAACGAGGCCGGCAGCCTGAACGGCAGCCACAAGGGTGGTGTGGTCGGCAGAGTTGACAGCGTTTTCGACAATGTTCTTGTCGGCGTACATGGCAGCGCCGCCCACTTCAGGATTGTCTTGGGCGTAGACAGCTGCTCCAGAGAGCGAGCCAACGGACAACATGGCGGCGAGGGTAAGAGCGCGAAGATTCATTTAGTCGTTCCTTCCTGTGGTTTGGATCCCATTGTTCGTCTGGGACACAGGAAGCTACGGAGCAGGATCAGAGTAGGTTTCTGCCAGTTTCACAAGATATCTGCGTTTGGGTGTGAAACTTTTCGCCACCAATTTCGTCGCCAGTGTTAGGCGAGCCGCCAAGCGATCGAAGACGATCCGACTTCTGCACCAGATCACCCGACGTAAGGGCGCAAAATCCTTTCGGATAAAAGGTCGACAGCTGCTTTTGAAGTAAACCTTTGAAAGTCTGACGTCGGCTACGACTGTGAAATGGGCGCTGCTGCGATGCACGCCAACAAGAACACGTTTGAAACACCGCCAATGATGCCGACCTCACCACTCTCGACGCGAGCGAGACAAACGAAATGTACTCGCTGGCAACTTCAACATGGCAACCGCGAACGTCTCAAGGACATCTGCGCTAGGCCCCGGCATGATGGTATTACCGCCGAGAGCCGAAAAGGCTCACCACCTTGCTGGCTGGTGCAATGGGCAAGCAGCACTATTAAGCCCTCTCGCGGAACCACACGACGGCAGGATCATTGTCTTGATGTCTTAATGTGCTTACGTGCCGAAATTGCCCAGACATTGTCGTACTGAACGTTATAAGATAGGCCCCACTATTGCGGGGGAGTGGCAGGTCTTAGATCTTGCGACGGGAAAAACAGCAAAAATGGCCGAGTTTAGCCTGCGCCACATGAGCAAGATCGAAGCCACTCACCTATGCAGTTTATTGAACGAGTTGGCTTTCGAGAACAGTCCGTCGCTAGAGCAGCCTATGGTAGTGGGAGGTTGATCCGGGCGTTCGCAATGGCAGCTTCCTGCCGGTGTGCTCTTGAACGAAACTCCTGACGGGAACGGCCGGGCATGAGTGCACCTCATTGGCTGTTCAAAGCTGGGCAAACGGGTCGGCTAATTGCTGGGCGTGACTGGTCCAATAGCCCACTGGGTCCAGTTGGTACTTGGCCCCGACCGCTGATGACGGCACTCGGGATGGTGCTGTTGTCACCTGTTCCAATTGTGATGTTGTGGGGCGACGACGGGGTTATGCTCTACAATGACGCATACTCCGTCTTTGCGGGTGGGCGACACCCTGAGTTGCTGGGCTCCAAAGTACGCGAGGGCTGGCCAGAAGTCGCCGACTTCAATGATAACGTTATGCGCACAGTCCTCGCCGGGGGAACTCTCGCCTATCAGAATCAAGAGCTCACGCTCCATCGGCATGGTCGCCCCGAGCAGGTTTGGATGAACCTCGACTACTCTCCCGTGCTTGATGAGGATGGCCGACCTGCGGGTGTCATTGCAATTGTCGTCGAGACAACAGACCGCGTGCTGGCTGATCGTCGACTAAGTACCGAACGTGAGCGGCTTCTTCAAACATTTGAACAGGCGCCCGGCTTTATCATTTCGATGCGAGGGCCGGAGCATCGTGTAGAGTTCGTCAACGCTGCTCACCGGCGCTTGTTCAGCAGCGGTCAGTGGCTCGGCAAAACAATTCGGGAAGCCTTTCCGGACATAGAGGGTCAAGGCTTTTTCGAACTCTTGGACTCCGTTTACTCAACTGGCGAAAGAGTGGTCGCCAACGCTCAGCCGGCGCGCTTCCGACAGACCGATGGGTATGAAGAAGAGCGTGTCTTGTCGTTCGTGTATGAGGCCATGCGGGATGCCAACGGAAAGATAACGGGCGTTCTTTGTGAAGGCACTGACGTGACGGACGGACACCGCGCTCAGGAGGAACTGCGTCGCAGTGAGGAACGCTTTCGCGCCGCACTCGAAATCGAAACGGTCGGTGCGATTTACTTCGATATGACGGGCACCATCATCGACGCCAACGATGCGTTCCTGCGCATGAGTGGTTTCAGCCGTGAGGACATCGCTACAGGTACTTTGAACTGGCAGAAGCTCACCCCCTCGGAATGGCAGGATCCGTCCATTCGAGCGTTTGCCGAACTGAAGGCACGCGGCCAAACGACGCCCTACCAAAAACAGTATTTTCGTAAGGATGGGACACGCTGGTGGGCATTGTTCGCAGCCAAGCTGCTTCCAGACGGTACCGCTTTCGAGTTCGTGCTCGATACAACTGAGCAAAAGAATTTTGAAGCTGCACTTCTTGCAGAAACCCAGACGCTTGAGCTCCTGAATCAGACCGGCGCCGCAGTGTCGAGCCAACTTGATCTTGAGCTATTGGTGCAGATGATCACCGATGCTGGTGTAAAGATGATTGGCGCAAAGTTCGGCGCTTACTTTCACAACGTGATGGACGAAACAGGGGAGCGGCTTCACCTCTTTACCTTGTCTGGTGCTGAGCGCGAAGCTTTCACTCGGATGGGGCGCCCAAGGGCTACAGGGGTTTTTGGTCCAACCTTCCGCAACGAAGGTGTCATCCGCTCTGACGACATTCTGAAGGATCCCCGTTATGGGCAGTTCGAGCCGCACAGGGGTATGCCAGAAGGTCATTTACCGGTGCGTAGCTATCTGGCCGTGTCGGTCGTTTCCAGATCCGGAGAAGTTCTCGGAGGGTTAATCTTCGGTCATCCCGATCCTGCTCGCTTCAATGAACGACACGAAAAGCTCATTGTTGGCCTTGCTTCCCAGGCTGCCATTGCAATCGATAATGCTCGACTGTTCAAACAGGTGCAGGAAGCCAACGAGACTCTTGAGCAGCGCGTAGCTGAGCGAACTGCGGAGCTGGGCCAAGCTCATGAGGCGCTGCGGCAAGCGCAAAAAATGGAAGCCGTGGGGCAGCTCACGGGTGGTATCGCGCACGACTTCAACAACCTTCTGGCTGGCATCAGCGGCGCACTTGAGGCTATTGAGCGACGAATAGCCAAAGGGAAGACGCAGGACCTTGAACGCTTCATCAGCGGTGCTCAGCAGTCGGCTCGCCGCGCTGCAGCACTAACACAGAGGCTGCTGGCATTCTCACGCCGTCAAACCCTGGATCCTAAACCAACGGATGTGAACAAGTTGGTGTTTGGGATGGAAGAAATGATCCGGCGCTCCATCGGACCGAGTATCAAACTGGAGGTCGTTGGTGCTGGAGGATTGTGGCTCGCCAAGCTCGATCCATCTCAGCTTGAAAACGCACTGTTGAATCTCGCCATTAATGCCCGCGACGCCATGCCAGAGGGTGGCCGCATCACCATTGAGACCGCCAACAAGTGGTTAGACAACCGCGCCGCCAAGGAACGGGACCTGCCGCCGGGCCAGTACCTGTCGATCTGCGTCACGGACACCGGCACTGGCATGCCAACTGAAATCATCGAGCGCATCTTCGACCCTTTTTTTACGACCAAGCCCATTGGTCAAGGTACGGGCCTTGGGTTGTCCATGATCTACGGTTTTGTCCGTCAGTCTGGCGGTCAGGTGCGTGTGTACTCCGAGGTCGGTCAGGGAACGACCATGTGCATGTACTTCCCCCGCTTTGCGGGCGAGCTTGCGGAGGAGCGTAGTGCGAGCGAACAGACCGTTTTGGACGTTGGCGATGGCGAAACTGTCTTGGTGATTGACGACGAAGAAACCGTTCGAATGTTGGTCGTTGAGGTGCTTGAGGACGCAGGCTACAAAGCGATCGAAGCCGAAGATGGCCCATCTGGTCTGAAAATCCTGCAATCCGACGCTCGCATCGATCTGCTCATCACTGATGTGGGACTTCCTGGCGGCTTGAATGGACGCCAGGTAGCCGATGCTGCGCGTCGCAGCCGCCCGGAACTGAAGGTCCTATTTATTACTGGTTATGCCGAGAACGCAGCAGTGGGGAACGGTCATCTCGATCCTGGCATGGAGGTGCTGACCAAGCCATTTGCTCTTGCTGAACTCGCTTCCCGCATCAGCGAGATGATAGATGGATCGCGTTCATAGCTGAAAGGCGCAAACGCAAGCGTCCCCTATCGCATCCCCAGTAGCGCTGCCTCGCCAATGCTTAACACAATCCACTGCAGGCTAGGTGAGCTGGAGAGTTAAACGTCGAGATCGACCTACACCTTGGGAGCTCTGAAGCCATCGTGGCCCCACCATCGAGATCAAGTCGGCATCGGTCCACGCTTTCCATACGACACTTGGTTCCGAGGTGCGTTCCCTAGGCTCCACCACATCGTCGGCAAGCGCTGTAGAGACTTGACTGACGAAGGCAGCCCCTATGGTGATGGGTTGTTGTGACGCATTTTGCTCCGGTTTGTACATCCGACGACGCCAAACATGCGCATTCAACAGGAACGCTAAGGGTTTTTGTGCATGTGAGCCCGCGACGCAAGACTTGACGGAAAACATTACCTGACTAAAGTCAGGAATTATGAGTAACGTCGATTTGCAGAGGGTGAGGCGCTTTAATCGGGCTGTGACCACCGAGGTTGGTGCACTCGACTCTTCTTTTCTCGGCCGCGGGAGGCCGCTTGGGCCTGCGCGAGTTCTGAACGCAGTGGGTCATGGATTCACTGAGATCGCAACCATACGCGAGTATCTGGCTCTCGATTCCGGTCTGATGAGCCGACTGGTCCGCGGCCTTGAAGAGGAAGGCTTGGTGCAAACGATGCATCACCCTGAAGATGCACGGCGCAGGTTGATCAAACTGACGAGCCGAGGCGAGAACGAGTTCAAGGCGTATGAGGAGCTCTCCAACAATCAGGCAGCACGCATGCTCGCGGGGCATCGCCGCAGGAAGGAACTGCTGCAAGCTATGGATCTGATTGCCTCATACCTCGGTAAGGATCGGATACTCCTTGAGGAAGTGGATCCACGCTCCGAAGTGGCAAAGGGTTGTTTGTCGCAATATTACGCCGAGCTTGCGCAGCGCTTCTCTCAAGGCTTCGAGGTTGCGAAGTCTCGTGACCCGGAAGCCGGCCAAATGGTACCGCCCCGGGGCACTTTCCTACTGGCGGTGTCGGATGGTCTGCCCGTGGGTTGTGTTGGCCTTAAGGGTAGCGGTGACAAAACCGGAGAAATTAAGCGCCTTTGGATAGCACCACATGCAAGGGGCCTGGGCATCGCCCAGCAGTTGATGACTGCGGCGGAGGGACGTGCCGTAGATCTGGACATGGATGTTTTGCGGCTCGACACCAACAGCGCTCTGCCGGAGGCACGCAGACTTTATGAGCGATTGGGATGGATTGAGATACCGCGCTTCAACGATGATCCATATCCCGATCTCTTTTTTGAGAAGAACATATCGCGGCCTGACCATCGCGCGCAACAAGACTAGGCTGGCAGCCTGGAGCCATGTATGCGGCCTCGGCTCGACTACAGCTGACTTGCGGGCACGCGATGTGGCTATGACCCAGGCACGATTACGCTCTGGGTGACCATAGCCACGCCATTTAATGGCAGCTTACAGGAATTCGTACTTTCACTTTCAACGGCAGAAATGGGGTCGAGGCCGTGTGAGAACTCTCAGCACACCGCGAGCGGATGTTCTGCCGCGGGGGCGCGTAGGCTCCGTTCATCCTCTTATCGCCTTGAGGGTGGGAGCGACACCGGCAACGGCGATGGCGCGCTTCATGTTGTAAGCCAGGATGACCAGGCTGGTCTCGGTAGCCACGTTCTTGAGGCCGCGCGTTCGGAAGTGGGTGGCGCCCATCCAGCCTTTAATGGTGCCGAACACGTGCTCGACCGTGCAGCGGCGGACCGCCATGGCGTCGGGCATCGCATCGAACCTGCGCTCCATCTCATCGAGCACCGCTTCGTGCTCCCATCGCCGGATGCGCTTCTCCTTCCCTGCTGTGCATAGAGGACGAGATGAGCACGCACTGCAGGCCTTCTGGTTGAAGTAGACACCGATGAGCTTGCCGCCTTCAACCCTGGCAAAGCGCTTCTGGAGCTGCTCGCCAGCAGGGCAGCGATAGGTATCGGTCTCGGGCTCATGCACGAACATGGCCTTGCCCCAGAAGCCACGCGCCTGAGCCGGTGACGTATTGGGCTTGGGCACCATGGGGATAATGCCCGCTTCGGCGCAGGAGCGGATCTGCTCGCCCTCATAGTATCCACGATCGGCAAGGGCGATCATCCCCGAACTGCCGATCTCGGCCTGTGCGGCCTTTGCCATCTCCAGCAGGTGCGAGCGGTCATGGCCGCGGTTCGTCACTTCGTTGGCGACGACAATATGGTGCTTGGTATCGACAGCGGCCTGAACGTTGTAACCGACGACGCCGCGATGGTCGCTTCCAGTCGCCATGGCCCGCGCGTCCGAATCGGTAAGCGATATCTGCTCATCGGGAGCGGCCTGCAATTGTCGGCCAATCTCCTCAAGTTCCCCAAGTCGCCCGCGCAACGAGGCCAATCGCTCCGTCAGATGGTCAATGCGTGGCGTCGCGGGGCCAGTCTCTGCACTGTCGGCTTCCTCGAGCTCGGCGAGATAGCGTGCGATGCTTTCCTCGACATGAGCCTTCCGGCGCGCCAGTTTGCCCTTGGTGTAGTTCTTCTCGTGCGTGTTCACGGCTCGCAGGCGTGACCCATCAATGGCCACCATGCCGCCGCCGACAAGACCAAGAGCTCGGCAGATAGCAACGAAGCGTTGACATGCGATCTGGATCGCGCCGGCATTGTCGCGGCGGAAGTCGGCGATGGTCTTGAAGTCGGGCACCAACTTGCCGGTCAGCCACATCAGCTCGATGTTGCGGCTCGCCTCGCGCTCGAGTTTCCGGCTTGAGGTCAGCTGATGCAGGTAGCCATAGACATACAGCTTGAGCATGGTGCCGGGCGCGTAGCCGGGCCTGCCGGTCGGTGCCGGCTGCACGCGGGCAAAGCCGAGTTCGGCCAGCTAAAGTTCATCGACAAAGGCGTCAATGATGCGGACCGGGTCGTCAGCATCCACATAGTCTTCCAGACACGCCGGCAAAAAGCTCGCTTGGTGGCGGTCAGCAGCTTCAACGAAACGTCCCATATGGCACCTCCGAAGCAGTGCCAAATCATAGCATAGAAGTAGAACCACTTGCTGCAACGCACCGGCGCCACTAGGAGATGCTCCTGTCACCGGAACAAACCGCTGATCAAAGCTTTCTGGTAAGTCGCATTTCTTTGTAGGATCGCAAGTGCAGCATGCATCTGGGCCGAACGTGACTGGACTGCTTGATGGCCCAGGTGAGATGCGGGCGCGTATGCGTGATCATAATTGGTCTCGCTCGACGATCGGGCATCCTGATCAATGGCCTATGTCGCTGAAGCTCTATGCAGGTCTGATGCTTGATGCGCAACAGGCCATGTTTGTTGCTTGGGGAGATGATCTTACCTTCCTCTACAACGACAAGTATGCACCCATTCTAGGAGCAAAGCATCCTGAGGCACTTGCCCGGCCCTTTGCTGAGGTTTGGTCTGATATTTGGGAGCAGATCAAGCCGCTTGTGGATAACACCATAGCAGGCCAAGCCAGTTGGCATGAGGATCTCCTGATCCCTATGCGCCGCCATGGCTATCTAGAGGACGCCTGGTTCAGCTTCTCTTACACTCCGATCCGGGATGAAGCTGGTCGCGTTGCCGGTATGCTGTGTGCAGCAACGGAGACCACAGGCAAGGTTCTTGCCCAGCGACAGCAACTTGGTGAGCGAGAGCGTCTTCGTCAGATGTTTGAACAGGCTCCCGGTCTCGTTGCCCTCCTACGTGAGCCAAGTCATACGTTTGAACTCGTCAATCCTGCCTATCAGGAGCTGATGGCTGGCAAGGACTTGATCGGGAAGCCAGTGCGAGAAGCCTTGCCTGAACTGGAGGGGCAAGGCTTTTTTGAACTTCTTGATCAGGTCTATACCACTGGAGAACCCTACATTGGAGAGAGCGTCCCAGTCCGACTGCAGCGAATGCCAGACGGCGCCGTCGAGGAACGCTACTTCAACTTCGTGTATCAGCCTCTCAAGGATGCCGAAGGCCGGACAACGGGCATCTTTACCGAAGGATTCGATGTCACAGAGGCTCGTGCGGCTGTTGAGGCACTGCGGGAGGAGCGCAACGCTCTTGAGATCCTCAACGACACTGCTGCCAAGGTTGCCAGCTATCTCGACATCGATGCCCTGGTCCAAGGCGTAGTTGATGCTGCGGTAGAGCTGACCGGCGCACAGTTCGGCGCGTTCTTTTACAACCGGGTCGATGCGAAAGGTGAAAGCTACACCCTATATACTCTCTCAGGCGCTCCACGGGAGGCATTCGCGTCCTATCCCTTGCCCCGCAACACCCATGTGTTCGCCCCAACCTTCAACGGTGACGGCGTTGTCCGATCGGACGACATCCTCCAAGACCCCAGGTACGGCCACAACGCACCGCATCACGGCATGCCAAAGGGCCATCTTCCCGTGCGCAGCTACCTTGCTGTTCCGGTGAAGTCGCGAACGGGTGACGTTATCGGCGGGCTGTTCTTCGGGCATGCACAAACGGGCATCTTCAATGAGCGAGCAGAGCGCCTCATGGTGGGGTTAGCGGCACAAGCCGCAATCGCCATGGATAATGCTCAGCTTTTCGAGAATGCGCAGCATCTGAACCAAACGCTTGAGGCCCAGGTCGCCGAGCGCACAGCCGATCGTGATCGCATGTGGCGGCTGTCCACGGACATTATGCTGGTTGCTGACTTTAGTGGCACGATAAATGCCGTAAATCCAGCCTGGACGACCCTGATTGACTGGCAGGAAGATGAGCTGGTCGGGAGCAACTTCTTCGACTTCGTGCATCCCGATGATCTTGCCGCGACGCAAGCCGAAGCCGGACGTCTGGCACAGGGATTAACAACCCTGCGCTTCGAGAACCGCTATCGGCACAGGGATGGCACGTATCGGTGGATCTCCTGGATCGCTGTTCCTGATGTGGAGCTTATCCATGCCGTGGGCCGCGATATTACCAATGAAAAGCAGGCGGCAGAAGACCTCCGTCAGGCACAGGAGGCACTACACCAGGTGCAAAAGATGGAAACGGTGGGACAGCTGACTGGTGGGGTTGCCCACGACTTCAACAACCTGTTGCAGGTGGTCACGGGCAATCTGGACATCTTGCTCCGACGTTTGCCGGAGGGTGAACCCAAGCTTCACCGTGCCGCTGAGAATGCCATGGCAGGCGCAAAACGGGCCGCCACGTTGACGCAGCGCCTGCTTGCGTTCTCACGCCGACAGCCGCTTGCACCGACGCCTATAGAGCCGAATAAGCTGGTTGCTGGTATGTCCGAACTCCTCCATCGCACTCTCGGGGAGACGATCGATTTAGAGACGGTTCTTGCCTCTGGACTGTGGCGCGTTGAAGCCGATGCAAACCAACTTGAGAATGCCATTCTCAATCTTGCTGTGAATGCTCGCGATGCCATGCTCGATGGTGGCAAACTGACCATCGAAACCGCCAACACCCATATCGATCGTCTTTACGCGGTACAGAATGCAGAGGTGGCTCCGGGCCAGTACGTTCTGATATCGGTCTCTGACACAGGCACAGGGATGGACGAGGACACGCTCAAGCGTGTGTTTGAGCCGTTCTTCACAACCAAGGAGGTAGGAAAAGGTACAGGCCTCGGACTCTCCATGGTCTACGGCTTTGTTAAACAATCCGGTGGTCACGTGAAGGTTTACTCGGAACTGGATCAGGGCACGACCGTAAAGATCTATCTACCTCGCCTAGTTGGCGGGCAAACTGAACAAGAGGATGTGCTTGCCCAAGCCATACCCGATGGGGAGGGCACAGAAACCATTCTGGTGTGCGAGGATGACCCGGAAGTGCGAGCCTTCTCCGTCGAGATGCTGCAGGAGCTCGGCTATCGCGTCCTTGAGGCAGCAGACGGACCTGCTGCGCTGCGCATCTTTGAGCAACAGCCCGATCAGGTTGATCTCCTGTTCACCGACGTTGTGTTGCCGCAAGGCATGACAGGCGCCGTTCTTGCGGAACGAGCCCGAGCAATACGATCTGACATCAAAGTCCTGTTTACAACTGGCTATGCTCGCAATGCCATCGTGCATCACGGCAGGCTGGATGCTGGAGTTGAACTGATCACCAAGCCGTTCGCCTATGCTGATCTGGCGGCGCGTGTGAGGGAAATTCTTGATCGGCAATAATCAGAAATTTGCATGCGAGAAAATGGGCAGCAAGCATCCGTAGTCTGGCTTGCTGCCCTAAGGATGCGCTCCGAGCCATTAAAGCGCTCCACACGATAGCACATCCAGGCTGACGAACTGCTGAAGCACATCTTCTGCCCTGCTGTGCAAACCAGGCCTCAGATCGCGGCAGGAACAAACAAGTTTGCGGAAGATTGAGATATCAACGTGCTGCTCGCGACAGAAAGTTGGCGGTGCGTTGCTCCTCTACTGCGAGGTTTGCACGATGCCAGTCGAGCCCACGCCGAGCCAAAGCAGTTATCATGTGGTCCTGAACACCCGTTCGGGAACAGCGCTTGCACTTGGGGTGACAGCCGACACCCTTTCCCAAAGCATGGAACAGCATGGCTACAAGTTCACGGTCGATGCAGATGATGAAAGTTCGTTTGAGGACAGGATCAGCCTCGCTTTAGCGAGCGAGCACGACGTCGTGGTCGCGGCAGGCGGAGACGGAACCGCATCTGGGATTGCCAGCGCCCTTGTCGGCAGCGACAAGACCTTGGCTGTGATGCCTTTAGGGACGGTCAACAGCCTTGCCAAAGACCTCAGTGTTCCGCTCGACATCGACGCATGGATTGCCTCTCTTGGCTTGATGGAGAAGCGCCACGTCGACGTTGGCGAGGTGAACGGTCGCATTTTCCTCCACATGGTGGTGATTGGCCTTATTCCAAGCCTTGCTGCGGGACGCGAACTCATACGCGGCCAGGTGGGAGTTGGCGCAAAAGTCGGCCTTCTGCGATACTTTCTCCGTCGGCTGGCGCGGACGAAGCGGTTGGCTGTTCAGATCGATCCGGAAGGTGAGGCAGCACGCGTCGAACGCGTTCAGTCGATTGCAATATCCTGCAACCCTTATGAAGAAGCAGCAGGGAGCATTCTCAAGCGCGAAACACTCGATGCAGGGGAGCTCACCCTGTACACGCTCAAGCAGCTGGGCACCTGGGACATTGTCCGGCTCGGTACAGAGATGCTGCTGGGCCGGTGGAAACAGGATGAAGCCTTGTCCATCCAGAGTGTTCCTGCAGTCACCATTCGGAGCCGCAAGCCCAGGCTGCAGCTCATGATCGATGGCGAAATCCAAAGCTTGGCTGTCCCTCTGGTTTTCCGCGTAAGACCAGGTGCGCTGCAGGTTCTTGCCCATCCGGATGCAGACAACAGGTTGGTGGCGCAGACAGTGAACGCCTCCTAAGCAAGATGAGCTTGTCGGGGCAATCTCGATTCAAAATTTAGGGTGCTGATGCGGCTAACACTTAACGAGCTGAGTGACCGCGTCGGTCAGTTGAGCAAGCGCGAAAGGTTTTGATAGCAGCATGCTGCCTGGAACAGCGTTCGCAACCCGATGCACCTGGCTGTCCCCTGTCATGTGGAGCACAGGAAGCTTCGGATTAAGTCCCCTTGCTCGCTGCGCTACTTGCCATCCGTCCGTTCCTTGCCCAAGGCGTATGTCGGTCAGCAAACAGGTCAGATCGCCGGCGGCGTGCTCAAGCTTGAGCATCGCCTCTGACCCGGAGGTGGCAGTGACCACTTGGAAACCAGCTTCAGATAGTTCCGCTTCCACAATGTCGAGCAAAAGCCATTCGTCCTCGACGACCAGTGCGGTGTGCTTTTGCATTTGACGGATGCTCCCTCTGCCCCGGCACCAAATGCTGGAAAAGGCATTTAGTTCCGGCAGAGGTCAACTAAGCTCTCCGTGAGCAACGTCCGCTTGTGGAGCCGTGTTTGACCGATCGGGACGGCTGATTTGGGGTCGTAAAGAGCCATTCGAAGTCGCGATGTGCAGCTGGGAGCTAAGAGTACTAGGTGACCAAAGATAGATGGTACCTTGTATATCGCTCAAAGCGCTCGGTTGGCTTGAATCCGGTGTGTTCCAGGACGGCTGCGCTGCGCCAATTGCCATGGGTGACCCTGCGAAGATGTCGGTAGCTCCCAGCTCTGTGCTGGCAAACTCCACCACCGCCTTCAACGCGGCAGTGGCATTGCCCTTGCCAGTCGCGTTATGCGCAAGCCAATACCCTGTCCCATATTGTGGCGGGGCAACTGCGACAAGGTCAATGCGGCCGATGAGCTGGTGCTGCAGGAAAATGCCAAATCGCCCCCCTCCTGAAGGCCACCTTTTTCAATTGCTGAAAGCCGAAGTCTTCGGACAGCCAGAACGAGGCAGAAGCCGCTAGGTAGAAGACGCGCCTCATCGCAGATGGGCTATGATGTCAGGGTTCTCACAGAAGCGCACATAGTCCAATTGCATGTGGTCTCGGGAAGGTCCCGAGCAACGGCTCCTGCTGTCCCCGAGGATCAACGCCTGAGAAGGGATGCGCCATTCTTTTGGGCAGACTGCCTTTTCCTTATTCAAATCATTGCTGCCTCGTCGTAAGCAACTGCACATAACAGATGCACACTTTTGCCTAGGACCGGCACTATGATTGATGACAAGCTCCAGACGGTTTTTGACCAATTTCTGCAACGCAACCAGGGAGAGCCTGAGTTTCATCAGGCAGTCCGCGAGGTGCTGGAGAGCCTAGGGCGTGTCGTTGCCAAGCATCCTGAATATCTCGACCAAGCCTTAATCGAGCGGATCTGCGAGCCCGAGCGGCAGATTATTTTTCGAGTGCCATGGGTCGACGACAAGGGCCAGGTTCAGATCAATCGCGGGTTCCGCGTGCAGTTCAACTCGGCTCTCGGACCATACAAGGGCGGCATTCGTTTTCATCCCTCGGTTAATATCGGCATCATCAAGTTCCTCGGCTTCGAGCAGACGTTCAAGAACGCTCTGACTGGCATGCCGATCGGTGGAGGGAAGGGCGGTTCGGATTTCGATCCTCGCGGACGTTCGGACGGCGAGGTGATGCGGTTCTGCCAATCCTTTATGACCGAACTGCACCGTCACATTGGCGAATACACCGACGTTCCCGCGGGTGACATCGGCGTGGGTGGTCGCGAGATTGGTTATATGTTTGGCCAATACAAGCGACTGACCAACCGCTACGAGGCGGGCGTACTCACCGGCAAGGCTCTGTTCTACGGTGGTTCGCGAGCCCGAACAGAGGCAACAGGGTACGGCAATACCTATTTCGTTCAGGCGATGCTGGCGACCAAGAGCGACAGCTTCGACGGTAAGAAGATTGTGGTTTCCGGCTCCGGTAACGTCGCCATTTACAGCGTGGAAAAGGTCCAGTCATTCGGCGGCAAGGTCATCGCCGTTTCCGACAGCTCGGGCTACATCGTTGACGAAGCTGGCATCGATCTGGCGCTCCTTAAACAGATCAAGGAAGTACGCCGTGCACGTATTGCCGAGTACGTAAAGCTTAAGGGCGATAGTCGAGGCGCTTACTTCGTCAAGGCAGGAGAAGGCACCATCTGGGACATTCCTTGTGATGTGGCCATGCCCTCAGCAACGCAGAACGAGCTCACCGGTCGCGACGCCAAGACCCTTGTTGCCAACAAGGTCATGGCTGTCGGCGAAGGGGCGAACATGCCTTCAACACCAGAGGCCGTTCGTATTTTCCGAGAGGCGGGCGTTATGTTTGCTCCCGGCAAGGCTGCCAACGCAGGCGGCGTCGCTACTTCAGCGCTCGAGATGCAGCAAAATGCATCGCGGGACAGCTGGACGTTTGAGCAGACAGAGGCCCGCTTGGCTGAAATCATGCGCACCATCCACAATGTTTGTGCGAGGACGGCGGACGAGTATGGAGCGCCCGGCGACTATGTCCTGGGCGCGAACATTGCAGGCTTCGTGCGGGTCGCAGAGTCGATGCGAGCTCTTGGGGTAATCTGACTAGCGAGGCAGATGGTAAACGCCGCCGGGAAGGATGGCCGCCCCACCACCCATCCTTCTCAGTCACCAGATACCCCGCGTGATGCCGCTGCCAAAAAGAGCTACACGGAGCAGCTGGACCATCGTTTCACTTTGGGCACTGACAGCTGACCATCGCGGCTTTGCGCTCCATTTCGGTCATTCGACAAACCTCAGGAGTTCTTTGCCTCAACCACGATGTCGCAATCGAACCGCGCCTGCAAGGCGCGTCAGGTAACTCTGGCAACGATTGTCGTTCATGCCGTGTCACGTAGATGAATGGGACCCGACCTGCAGCCATTATAAGCGCCACGCGATGACAGCTTTCACTTCCAAGACCCACATCAAGGATTGCTAAGTCGACAGTAGCGAGGAAGATCCCGTTCAACGCTGTGTTGGAGCGAGGTATGCAGACGATGTCACCACAACCATGGCTTTTCAGCAGTGCAGCAAGCCCTCTTGCCAGAACATAATCGTCTTCGAGAACGAGTACGCAAGATAGATGGTCCAAATTCGTCACGATCAAACCTGATGAATAAAGCTGCAGCCAAAAGACCATGCCCCGCATCAGGTATGGGGCACTCGGCTTCGGGGCAGCCTTAGTGGTGAAGTTCATTGGGAGGTGAGGCTCGGACTGTACACCTGCTACGCATGATCAGCTGGAGGTCGCTACGCATAAGCCCAATCGAACTCTGAGCAAAAGCCAGCCGCCTGCCTGTTGGAGGTGCGATGGTAAAGCGGCTGGCCTGTGATCACAGTCAGTGCGGGAATACGCTGAACCTGACCGTGGTTGCACTCAAAAGACCTGCGAAAAGAAAACGTGGCGGCTGGGGCAGTTGGCATTCTGACCAGAAAAGTAGTTCAAGGCAGATCAGAGACCAGCATCAGCTCACTTCATGGTCTTAAGTGTTAGGCAGCACGCTTGCTTGTTCATCCGGCGGTAGCACTGGAACGTCACCTGGCATGAGCCCGCCCAAGTCCAAAGCAAACCAGACCACCAGAATGGCCAAGCCAAGAACAAAGCCGCCAATAATGAGGCGTCCCGCGAAACTGTCTTTTCTATTCATATGCCGCTCCCAACTAAGGTGCATCTAACGGCACTGTTTTGCTGACGTTGCGCGCCAAAACCTAAGCTAAAACTTCCTTAGCCACGGTTCTGAGGAGCGCTTAACCTCAGTTAGCTCCATATGCTCTCGAATACGATATGATTGTCGGAGGCTTCTCATCTGGCAGAAGAGTTGAAGCCGCGCACGCGGCCACCCGTGCTTCAAGCGCTCGGTGAGATGCAAAAATTTAGCTCCGGGGGCTGATGTGACCTGTCAGATGAAGTCAATCACTAGAGTTGTGGCATTTGCGGCAGTGCTGATGTCTCCGTTTCTTGCTTCTGCACAAGATCAACGTGTGGGATATTCAGTCCCGGGCCAGTTCCACCTTCAGCGCTCTGTCACCCCTTTGATGGACTCCATCACTGCTTTCCATGACGGCCTGCTAATGTGGACGATTTCACTGATCGTAGCTCTGGTTCTAGCATTGCTGCTATGGGTGGCTTGGCGCTACAATGCGAAACGCAATCCAACCCCAGCAGCCTTCACGCACAACACCCTTGTTGAGGTTGCCTGGACAGTTTTGCCGGTCGTGATCCTAATTATCATCGCCATTCCTTCCTTTGGCGTTCTGAGCGATCAGCTGACAAACCCTGACGGTCAACGAAAATACCTGGGATCCAATATATTCTCCTTCGGTGAAGTCGAAGTTCCTCCTGTAGGGCTGACCATTAAGGTCACTGGTCAGCAATGGTACTGGGACTATGAATATGTCGATCAGGGCTTGGTCTTTACGTCGGTGATGCTGCAGGAACAAAGCGACAATGGATCAGATCGCCCAACCCTCAAGCCGGGTCAGCCGCGACTGTTAGCGGTTGATAATGAGCTTGTTGTTCCGGTAGACACCACAGTACGATTGCAGATCACATCCGATCCCACCGGCGTTATTCACGCTTTTGCAGTCCCTTCCTTTGGGGTTCTGATGGATGCAATCCCTGGCAGGCTCAACGAAATCTGGTTCAACGCACGCGAGACCGGCATCTTCTACGGACAATGCCGGGAACTGTGCGGCAAGGATCATGCTTTCATGCCCGTGGGTGTACGAGTAGTCACCAAAACAGAGTTTGCAAAGTTCATCGACGCGTTTCAGACCGGCGACTACGCCGCAGCCAACGCGACGCTTGCCGCCGTGCGGTAGTCTGGCGAGCGCGACCGGAGCGACCGCTGATCGCCCGGAATTTCTTATTTGGGAAGGTTTACTGCAGCAGCGTGGCCCGAAGCCTGGCTTCTGTTGGGTGGTAGCGGCCTCGATTCTCGCTCTCTGATCTCAGAAATAACAAAGGTTGCTGACGGGACTTGCGGTGCCGGTCAGGAGTTGAGCAATACAACTTCGGGGTTGACCGATGATAAGTGCTCAGGTCGAGCTGAATGGCAAACGCGTCATCGTTGTTGAAGATGACTTCCTCCTAGCCACGGATCTCTGCCGTGACTTTCGTGCGCTCGGCGCAACCGTGCTGGGCCCAGCGCCAACTCCCTTTTATGCGTTGAACTTGATCGGTTCCAATGAGCGCCGCAAGCTTGATGCTGCCGTGCTGGACGTGCGTTTACATGGTGCCATGGTCTACGAGGTCGCTGATATCCTTCAACGAAGAGGGATCCCCATGGTCTTTGCAACAGCAAGCGAAAAAGCTGAAATCCCAAAGCGGTTTGACAGCGTTCCAGTGCTGACCAAGCCTTATGAACGCAGCGATGTGGTGCAAGCTGTCATGGACCTCATGCAGAGACCGGCCCCTCGGCCAACAAGACCACTATTGCTTCCGACGACTGACTTGGCCGGAGCGCCCCCTGTGATTCACTTTGCCAGAGCCTTGGCAAGGGCCTTGGGTGCATTGCCATAGATCGGTTTTGTGGCGCTGAAGCACTGGCTGACCTCCAACACCACCCAGTTTAGCACCCAAAACGGGCTTAAGATTTCCGCGATGGAGACAGCCATGAGCAAGGCACCCACGATTGATCAGATCAGGGACAGCATCGACAGCGGCGCGACTGGCGAGAAGCACAATTTTCCCGATCCCGCCACTGCTCCATTGGGAACTGACGCGGAAGCTGGCGGCAACCCGCCGAACCAAGCTGACCTCGTTATAGAAGCCGAAGCGCAGGTCAACTATCACCATGAAGCTCCAAGAAACGGTGTACTGATCTATTTCGCCTTGATCGCACTCGCTGCAGTCTTGATCGTTACAGTCGAAATTTTGGCGCTGCGAACGTAGAACGATGCTACGCCACCTAACCGATTTGCCTGTGAGGGACTTGAGTGCCGGCTCCCGTATCGGCTCGGTTTAAGCCGAGTCCAAGCTCGCCAAGGCGATCAGGGTTGCAGTTGCTCAGGGTCCACTGCGACCCTGAGTACAGGAACTCCCCTGTTTGTGGAGCGTTGGCAGGTTGGCGCGGTTCATCCTGCGAACAGCCCTCCGTCTGGCAAATTGTGGTGGTGACAGCAATTGAATGATCTCAAGACTGAGATCAAGCTGCCAATGGCCGCAATGATCATGCCTCGGTATCGCCAAGGCTTGCCAAGGGAATGCCGGCTTCTCGCAACATGCTGACCAAAGCATAGTCATCAACCTGATATCGTGTGCCGTTCATCGAAGAACTCAGTTAGGGAACCAGTCGAACGGTCGCTGACCCCTTCGTTGCCGATGTTCACCCAGAGCATTTCGAGTGGGCGATAGCTACACGCCTCGGCTCAACATGGGTTATGTGAGCCGCATTTACGGTAGCGTCGCCCGGGTCACTGGCTGGTCGGCGAAGAGCATCCGCCGTGAAAGCCAAAAGCGGCTTGTGGGAAGGA
>JAESFT010000619.1_pt1 | contig 17968 bp, 23 predicted proteins | sample 9269451 | NCBI WGS metagenome assembly JAESFT01 (sample SAMN14502557, study PRJNA617106) | algae metagenome | isolation source: Scytonema hyalinum WJT4-NPBG1 and co-occurring heterotrophs from well... | place: USA: Mojave Desert, Joshua Tree National Park, California | collected 2006-05-25
CGCCGGTCTCGTTCAGACATCATGTGCGACAATGGACATTGGATTTGCTTACCAAATTCGCGGGCCGATTGTGTCTTGTGAGCGCTTTTTTCAAATGGCCGCAGAAATCCGGCCGATCTCCGCCATGACTGCATTGCGCTCGTCGTCGCTCGCATGAGACTCAGCATAGTAACCCGCAACGAGAATCGGCGCGCGGCCGGGAGGCCAGATGATCGCGATATTGTTTGTCGCGCCATTGTCGCCTGTCCCAGTTTTATCTCCGATGCGCCAGTGCCGTGGCACGGTGGCCCGGAACCGCTTGCCGCTCGTCTTATTGGCCACCAGCCATGCGATCAGCAACTCTCGTGAAGGTCGAGACAGCACGTCGCCGAGAAGAATCGCGTGCATGTCCTGGAGCATCGCCGCTGGTGTAGTCGTGTCTCGCGGATCGCCCGGCTTGGCCTCATTCAAAATGGTTTCCCACCGATCGAGCCGGGTCACGTTGTCTCCTAAGGAACGTGCGAATGCCGTCAATCGTTCTGGCCCACCGAAACTGGCGAGTTGAAGGTTGCCGGCAGTGTTGTCGCTTTGGGTGATCGCAGCTTCGCAGATCTCGGCCAGTGTCATGCCTTCTCCCCCGACACGTTTCTCCGTCACGGGGGACCATCTCACGAGATCTTCTCGCGAGAATACGGTGCGTTGGCCCAGGCTTTGCTCTTTCCTGTCTACACGGGTCAAGATGTAGGCTGCCGCTAGGAATTTGAATGTGCTGCACATTGCAAACCGCTCGTCCGCCCGGTGTTCAAGCCGCTTCCCAGTTCCGGTATTGAGCGCCGCTACACCCAAGCGCCCGCCGTGCCGACGCTCCAACTCGGTAAGGCGTGCTTCGGCTGTCTGACGACTAGGGCTCTCTGCACTGGCTTGGATGACACCAAATGCTGGCGCTGCTGCAAGAGCACTCAGAAGAGCTGTCCGGCGGGTAATCGATACTGTCATCATACTCTCCACAATCCGGAGCCGTTCCGGTTTACTGGCTCATTCACCCTATAGCGGAACGAGAGGTGTTAAAGTGTCTGTTGACGCGCTATACCGCAGCCCAGATACTGAATGAAATGACAAGTATTCAGGGCACCGTGAATTCTATTCAGGCCGTGTGATGGATTGGCGTCGATTGGACCTTAACCTGCTGAAGGTGTTGGCGTATATGCTGGAGGAGCGAAGCGTCGCGCGCACCGCCGAACGGCTGTTCATTTCACCTTCTGCCGTCAGCCATGCGCTAAGTCGGCTGAGAAAAGCCTTCGGTGATCCACTCTTCGTCCGTTCAGGAGCGTTGATGATCCCAACCGCTCGCGCCGTCGCCCTGGAGCGTTCGCTCGCAATCTTCACGGCAAGTCTCGACCTTCAACTGGATGTAACCCGGTTGGAGGGCAATGCCTTTGATCCATTGCAATCAAAACGTGCCTTCAAGATCGTTACTCCTGGCGCACTGGAGCTCAGCATCGTTCCTCGACTCGTGCGCGAGATCAGGGAAACCGCGCCAGGCATGACGCTCACAATTGAGCCATTCGAGAGGCGAAACTACGAGCCAGACCTTGTCAGTGGGCGCGTGGATTTCGTTTTTGCGATTGGCGGCTATACGCCTAGTACACCAGACATCGGTTCATGCGTGATTCGACAGGACGAACTTGTCGTCCTCGCTGGTCCAAGATCCCGTCTATTCGACGGACCCGAGACCATTAGTATTGAAACCTATCTCCTTCAACCGCAGATTTATCCGCTGCCCTGGCCGGTTATGCAGAACTACCTGGATGTGGTCCTGGCGCGGAGTGGTCAGCGCCGCACCTTTGCTCTTTCGCTCTCGAGCTATGCTGCTGTGGGTGAAGTACTGGCACGAACCGATCTGATTGCCTCACTTCCCGATCACACGGCCGCCGCTTTGCTGCAGGCGTATCCAACGCTGCGGCTCTTGCGGATGGCTCCCGAGCGACGATCCAGCCTTTCGCTCCACTGGTCGACGGCTGGGCTGCGTGAACCTGCTTCGCGCTGGCTCAAGGATTGTATTGAACGGGTTGCGGGAGCTTGAAAGCTTTGACAGAAGTGGTCGCATGTGATCGCGACCATTCGGATGGATAATCATTGACGGCCTTTGAGCTTGCGAGCAGTAGGCTTGCAGGCACGCCAAGAAGTGCCCGCCGGGAGTACGGGTCTGCAGGGATTGCGCAGAGCTGTCCGAATACACCTGCTCGGAAGGCCAGCGCGTGCCACTCGAAGATCAGGGATTGATCACCAGTAATAATCTTGCGCCCCAGAGGCCTCATTCCCCTGCTGTGCCCTTGCTCTACCTGTCTGGCAATCTCCTATGCCTGCTCAGGCTCGGACAAGTGGCGCCTCATTGCAGCGATGATCCAATGATACTCCTCGCCTCGTGGCAGGGGACCGCTCTCGCCCTTCAAGATCGTCAGGAGTTCATAGTAACGGATCGTCCGTGCCTGGTGTTTGCGGTACTGCTCCAGGTGCCACTGCAGGAAAGCTGCGTCCGGATGGCGGCGCATGGCCTGGGCGGAACGCTCAAGCCACGCCTGGGCGATCCTGCGCCCTACCTCGGAGGCTGGTTCCTGGCCCTGATCAATAGCGTCTCGAACCCTGCTCATGATCTCAGACGACGCCTGCTCATAGGCCTGCGGATCGAAGTCCGGGTTCCACATGCGCTCGAAGCTGGATCGCATCTCGGCGATATAAGCTTTGTCCGTGACCATCGCCATGATCTCGCTCCAGGCATCAATTTGCTCAGGAGTCGGGTCTGCGGGTAACGCCGGCATAGTCTGCTCGATCATCCGGTGCTTCCAGGCCGGGTCCATCTGAACGCCGCTCGTCACCTGGTCGTACATGTGTTCTACCGCGTCCCGGAGTTGGATCTGGGAGTAAGCTGTCATGGTCCACAATCTCCTTAGGTCGGCTTCCGTGGGGTCAGGAATCCTGAGGGTGGTTCGCAGAACCGCTGCGATGCGCTGCTTGGCGGCGATCTCCGTCTCCAGTGCCTGGAGCCGGATCTGTAGAACTTCCGCCAAGGAGAGCTTGCGCATGAGGATCTTGCCGATCGCCTTGAGGCCAACGCCGGCCTCCCGGAGCGACCCGATTAGGTCGAGGCGGGCCAAGTCTTCGTCCGAGTAGACCCGATAGCCGCTCTCCGTCCGAGCCGTCGGCGGCAGCAGGCCCTTATCCGAATAGAAGCGGATGCGTCGGACCGAGAGACCGCTCAGGCGAGCAATCTCGCCAATGGTATAGGTTCTGTAGCTCATAGCAGCGTTGTACAGGCTCCAGCTGGTGGAGGGTCAAGCCGAGGTTTCTAGCTCAAAGCTAAAGACGTTTGGGTTTGTGCGCGTCCCGCCTCCCTCCGGCACCGGTTGCATGCCTAGCTTATGCGTGCTCCTTACGACAAGAAATGTAGCCGCACGCCGAATGCGACTCCAATCACCCACACGCCAGCCAACTTTTGCCGATCTTATCTGGACGGCAACTGGCGATGCTCACAGTCCCCAAGGGTCCAATAAGAGGCACGATCATTTATCCGACAGCGAGAACGTCAGGCTGCTCTGACGGCTAACCTGATCACGATTGCTGCTCAAGGTTGACAATTTCTGAGATTTTGCTGCTCTTTCTATGTCTCGACCCACTTGTTGGAGAGACGATCATGATACATGTCCCTTATGTTGGCTCTGGTCCATATTGTTACGCCAATGCCTTCGCGACAATGTTCGGTCTTCACTCTCCCTCGACAGCTGTTATCGAGTTCGCAACCAGCAGTCCGTTCGGCATGCAGCTCATTGGTGGATCACAACCATTCTTCGACCCATATGGCTGGACGCCTGACGCAAGTTTTGAGGAGGCCCTGGCGGCGTTAGGCTGGACATCGACCGTTGTAGAGGGCCGAGATCCTGGGGAGGCGCTTTCCTGCCTCAAGATTGCCCTCGAGCAGGGACCGGTCTGGATTGGCCCGGTCGAGATGGGCTACCTAAGCTACCAGCCTGAAATGACTGGCCCTATTGGCGCAGACCACTACCTCATTGTTCTCGGGATCAACAGCGAGTGCGTGGTCATGCACGATCCGCAAGGCTATCCTTATGCCTCGCTGCCGCTCGGCAGATTTCTGGCAGCATGGCGGGCCGACACCCTCAATTACGGCAAACCTTTTACTATGCGCACTAACTTCACGAGGATCCGGGTGGTGCCGGAGGAGGAAGCTATTCGAGCATCATTACCTGCAGCCCTCCGTTGGCTATCCATGGAAGGTGAACACGAGCCGCCCCAAGGCAGCCTTGGCAACGAACAAGCTGCTATGGCATTAGCAGGGCTGATTGAGGAGGAATGCAATGGCGACCTGCGGGACCATTTGATCCACTTTGCCGTCCGGGTTGGCGCTCGCCGCTTGGCAGACGGTGCCACATGTCTGGCTCGCGTTGGCTACAGAGAGGCTGCAGCTATCATGGCCGAGCAGGCGCAGCTGGTGGGCTCACTGCAGCATCCGCTAGTCACAGGCGACAATGTACGTGCTGCTGCCGTGCTGCGGGCGCTCGCTCCAACTTATGATCAACTCTTATCCACCCTCCTCGGCCGAGTACTTCCAACAGCAGGTCGATGAATTGAATGCCTTTCATCTCTTAGCATGGACAACTACTATAAACCTCAAGAGACGGATCTCTTGGATTGCTGACCTGGCGCGGTTAACTCGGTCACTGCAACGGACCACAAGGGCAACCCGCAGATTCGGCCCAGGTTGCGGGCGGTGCCACGGCATTGCCTGACGTAGTGATGGCCCGCTCTCGAAAGAAAGATCGGCGAGCTGTTCGAGAGACCTTAGCTGCAAGTCTGGGTGGGAGAGCGGATCGCGCGCCCGCTCCCGCTCAGGGCGGCCACAGCCTCCCAGTCGATCGACGGCCGATGCATACAGTGCCTAGGCCGACGAACTCGGCGTGACCGCCGGAGCTGTAAGCCTGCAGATCCTTAGAGCGGCGGGCCAATTCGGGCGTCCTGGATTTGAATACCACCCGAAAGGCTTGAGGTCGCCCCGTTTGGTTAGATGGCCCTCAGTTGCGATCCGAGTACATCTGGTGTGGATGCGTGAATTCGAGTAGGCCGGGCTGACTGGTCAGATGTACGAGCTAAACGGCTGGCAGATCAATTTGTCCACTCTGTATGCAACTCAGCGCTTGCCGAGCAAATGCACCGTGCCCATGATCTGGGCTGTGTACCGACCTTTCACGAACTGCACCCATCGCTAGGCCGGATGTCCGACTGGGCTCCAATGGCTTAGATGAAGTCGTCCTCGGCCATGACTCTGCTTTCTCCGACGGCTCACGGTGAGTGGGTGCAGCGGTGCCTAGCCAGGGGGCATCCCCGGGCAGGGAGATATTGGCTTGTGGCGCAATTGCGATGGAGCGCCTATCTGCATGGTTTTGCCACCGAGATCGCGTACCGGATTGCGATGGCTCAGTCAGCACGGGTTAGGCGAGTTGTTGCAGCCGTCCGTGACTGCTTCAATGACGAGTTGATCGTCGAGTGGCCATCAGCCGCTGGAGTTGGAGCGCTCACACACGGCGGGACGACCTCCATGGCTTAGGCGGCTGGGCCGATCGCATCAGGCCTGAGTATGGCCCTCGCGGTATCGATGAAGGCTCGCAGCTTCGGCGACAGAGAGGCTCGCCGCGGGAAGTATAGAAACAGGCCAGGCTCCTCAATGGACGCCTCCGGTAAAACGTGGATCAGACGCCCTACTCGCAGATGCTCGCGCACCACGGGTTCGAATACATAGACAAGACCAATATCAGAGAGCGCAAGATCAACAGCATAGAGTGGGTCATTGATGATTACCGCGCTGCGCACGTTCACCTGTACGTCGCGTCCATTCTCGTTGAGATCCCATCGGTAAATTCCGCCCCCCGTGATTTGACGGAACCCGACACAGTCGTATCTTGCAAGATCAGCGACTCTAGCAGGGCTGCCCTTAGCAGCAAGATATCTGGGGGATGCCACGATAATAACTTTCACCGGTGGCGTGAGCCGCACCGCTACCATGTCTTCGGCGATCAGCTCTCCCAACCGAATACCTGCATCGAACCGAGCCGCGACGATGTCGGTCAGCGCGTCATCAACAAATGCTTCGACGGTCACATCCGGATAGCGGCGGACCATTTCTGAAAGGACGGGTGTAACTGCAAGTGGCAACGCGATACGGGGTGTGTTGATGCGCAACAATCCTGAGGCGCCGGTTCTGCGTGAGCGTACGCTTTCCCAACTTGCAGAGATATCAGCAAAAGCCGGAGCAACTGCGGCAACCAACACCTCCCCCTCCGCCGTGAGCGATACACTGCGGGTGGTCCGCGCAAACAGCGGGGTACCTAACCTTTCCTCGACGGTTCGAACCGCGTGACTGACGTTCGATGCGCTCATCCCAAGTTCGATTGCGGCCTGAGCAAAGCCCTTTCGGCGTGCAACAGCTAGGACGACGGGCATATAGGCGAGTAGGTCGCGATCCATTCATGAATGATGTCGCATAGTTCATTAAATGCAAGCCCGATTATCCTACAGGGCAGCACGTGTCATAGTCCTCGAACCGCCAATTCAGCGGCTGTCCCACAAAGGAGGCACCCATGACCCTCAGTCAATCTCGGGCCGGATTGCCAGCTACCCTGCTTACCTTAGCAGCAATTGCCGTTGCACCACCCTCAAGCTCCGCGACAGGCCTGCTGGAACAGGAGGCCTCTCAGAATTTGACTCTTGCTGGGGACCCAGATTCTGCCCGGGTGATTGCTACTGTCTCGTCGATTCCACTAGCGGTTGATTTGGGTGAATATCGGTTAGCCGAGGCTGCATTCGCACCATCGATTCTCATCGACTATACGAGCCTTTGGGGCGGCGAGGCGCAAACAATGACCCCTGCCGCCCTCATGGAGGCTTGGCGTGCTCTCGTGCCGGGCTTTGATGCAACCTATCATGAGTTGCGCGACGTGAGAGCCGTCGTCGCTGGCGACAAGGCTACCGCCACCGCGTTTGTCGATGGCCGGCACTGGGTCGATGGCCGCCTTTGGCGGCCGATCGGCACCTATGAATGGAAGCTGCAGGAGGTGAACGATCGGTGGCAGGTCACTGCGATGACATTCGTGATGACGCAGGAGATCGGCGATCGCGGCTTGGTCGCAGTTGCACGCGAGCGGGCACGACTGAAGGTGGGAGTGCGCTGATATGGACCGGCGCTTTTTTCTCTTTGCAGTTTCCGCTACTGCATTTGCCGGGTCAGTCGCTGCGCACCCGATACCATACATCGCACGTTCAGTGACGTTCGACAGCAACGGCGATCGTCTCGCGGGAACGCTTTATCTTCCAGCTGGGGCTTCGGCACGCCAGCCGGTGCCTGCACTTGTTGTCACTGGAGCGTGGTTTACTGTGAAGGAGCAGATGCCAACGCGCTATGCGCACGAGATGGTGCGTCGCGGATTTGCGGCGCTCGTCTTCGATTTCCGCGGTTTCGGAGCAAGTGGCGGGGCCATCCGCCAGCGTGAGACGCCGGCGGCTAAGATCGAAGACATAGAGACGGCTGTAAACTTTCTAGGAAGGCAGCCGGAGGTAGATGGAGCCCGTATTGGCGGCTTGGGAGTTTGCGCGAGCACAGGCTACGTTGCAGCTGCCGCGAGCCGATCAGGAATCCTTCGCTCTATTGCGCTGATTGCACCATGGCTCCAAGACTCAGAGATCGTCAATGCAACTTATGGCGGAAGAAGTGCAGTGCAGCGCCTCATTGACATTGGGCGTGCGGCGGACGCGTCCTACCGCACCACGGGCGTCCAGACCTTTGTTCCTGGCGCGAGCCTTACGGACCGCAACGCCATCATGGTTGGTGTGCCCTATTACACTCAGCCCGAACGCGGGCTCATCCCAGCTTGGCGTAATGAAATTGACCCAGCATTTTGGGAGGCTTGGTTGACCTTTGACGCTATCGCTTATGCCCCTCACGTGCGCCAGCCACTTGTCATGATTCACAGTGAGGCTGCTGCAATCCCGGCGGGTGCACGCCGCTTCTATGATCGACTCGCTGGCGCAAAATCTCAGTTCTGGCTTGAGAACGTCGCACAGTTTGATTTCTACGATCGCGGTGAAGTGGTCACGGCATGCAGCGAGGTGGTGGCTCGTCACTTCGCCAAGACACTCTGAGAGCGGATGACCCGCAGTAAGTGTAGGATAGGTATCACCTCCCCTCCCCGACCGGGTGTCGGCCGGATCAATTGGTTGTTCTCACAACAGCGCCCAGTGGTCACATCAGCAGTGACAAATTTCTTTGTCACTGCTGATGTGACGGCATGATTGACGTCGAAGCCATTGGGCATCCGACCGCAGCTATTGCTGCATTGGAGTCAATTCGAAGCCGCTTGCTAGCGGAACTTGCCGAGCCAGCATCGGCGGCCACGCTGGCGGCGCGTATTGGGCTTGCCCGCAAGAAGGTGAACTATCATCTGCATGCGCTAGAGGCATGGCGGCTGATTGAAGTCGCCGAGGAGCGGCAATGGGGTGGCTTGACGGAACGCCTGCTTATTTCGTCGGCCCGATCCATTGTTGTCTCGCCAGAATCGCTCGGTCCAGACGCCGCCGATCCAACCCGCAGCAAGGATCGACTGGCCGCAAGCTATCTCATTGCACTCGGCGCCCGGATCGTGCGCGAGGTCGGCGACCTATGGAGACAAGCGCGCCAGGCAAATAAACATCTCGCGACCATCGTGATCGACACGGAAGTTCAGTTCGCCTCACCGGCTGACCGGGCCGCCTTCATAAGGGACCTGACGCAAGCTGTAACGGAGTTGGTTAACCGCTACCATGCCACGACTGCGCCAGGCAGTCGCCCGCATCGCCTCGTCGTTGTTTCCCATCCACTTCCCGTATCAGTCAGCGCAAATGAGACGTGATGCCCGTTAAAAAGGACCCGCCAGGACGTCGCTGTCTTCAGGCAGAGATCGACGTCGCCGGTTCGTCAGAGCAGGTTTGGCAGGCAATTGCAACTGGCCCGGAATCTCGTCCTGGTTCGTTCCCACTAAATTTGACGGGCGCATCGGCGGCACGACAAAGTCGGAATTCGGACCAGGCATGGAATCAGCTGCGACGATCACGGCATGGGAGCCTCCCAAGTGCTTCATCGCTGAATCCGAGGGCAGTCCGGCCTCGGCACGGTCGCAACCGAATGGACAGTCGAAGCGAAAGCCGGTGGTACCTGTACAGTGCGCATGGTACATAGCTGGTTCGCGAACACGGATAATCGGGACAGCCAGTTCGAAGGCCACAGCTTTGGGTGGCACTCGTTCTTCCAGATCTTGCGGCTCTATCTGCAATCCTTCAACGGGCGCCCAAGTAAAATCGTTCAATTGCTGGCGACGTCGGCCGAGGCGAGGGAAGAAGCATGGAATTCGCTGATCAGTCCGCTTGGATTATCAAATGCCAAGGCTGGTGAACAAATCGCAATGTCTGACGTTCCATCTGTGTTAAGTGGCGCCGTCGAGGTCGTAAACCCGCCGGAATGGTCGGGGCTAATTCTTCGCCTCGACAAGCCATGTCCCGGGATTGCGCATCTATTTGCGCTACCTATGGGAGGACAGACGCTGCTGTCAGTGCGCTTCTATGTCTATGGAGCAGTAGCAACTGACATTGCCGAGAATGTCCGCACCAGTTGGGAGCAGTGGTTCGGCCGGATGTATCCACCGGCGGGCAAAGGCTGAACCAGCCCTTAATAGAAGAGGATGGACGCTCCCCTAATTTAAGCTTGGTGAGGGGCGGTGAGCATCATGCGTCTCTAGTTTTGCCGCAAGGTGAGACGCTAGGCGCTCTGTTCGCGGATCTTCTTGTGTTGTTCTATGCCTCAACACATAGCGTCAGATTTTTTGACTCGCGAGCGTTGTCGACTCACTGCGCGTTGGAGATGCTGCCTCTTATGCAGAATCATGGCGTTACCTCGCTAGGACACATCTTTGGCGGTGAACCAGATCTACTTGGCCGAAAATGCCCTCACGCTAGATCCGGTCAGATCTGCGCTTACGCCGAGCGCGAGCCGCCTTGAGCCCCAACTTCGGTGATGGCTGGGATGCGCCAACCTACACAGTATCAGATGGCCGATGGCTTCGCTCTCCTGTCAGACCTCTGACCAATCGGAAGTTTCGGCGACGCCTTGATTTCCTTAAGGGCGAAACTCGTGTGCATTTCTTTGATTCCCGGCAGGCGACGTACAACGTTCATGGCAAAATCTGCGTAGCTGTCGAGATCATCCGCGACCACTTGCAACATGAAATCCGCCTGACCCGAGATGCTGTGGCACGCTACGATTTCAGGCAGGTTGATTACTGCCATTTCGAAGGCTTTGGCGTCAGCCTCACTGTGACTTTCGATGACTACACTGATGAATGCAACAACGCCAAACCCCAGCGTCTTACGGTCGAGAATAGCCTGATAGCCTTTAATAAAACCAGCCTCTTCCAGACGGCGGAGACGACGCCAGCAGGGTGAAGCAGACAGCCCTATTCGCTCTGCAAGGTCGGTATTGGTAAGTCGCCCATCTTCCTGGAGCGCATCGAGGAGACGAATGTCTATCGTATCTAGACCTATTTGAGGCATAACTCACCTCATCGCTGTAATTTTGAGCATGATCATTGCTTAACATAGCGCGACTTGGCTGAATTTAGCAAGCACCTTCCAGACGCCTAGCGGTACACTCCGGAGGTCGCGGCCAGGGCTGATCCGGTCCGACACAGAAGGGACTGCGACTATGGAGTTCAATCGCAATGTTGTGCTGATTACAGGCGCTGCATCCGGCATTGGGCGAAGCTGCGCCGAGAAGCTGATTGCTGGAGGAGCGTCCGTTGTACTCCTGGACCGACGAGAGCCAGCACTCGTCGATCTGGCAAGCGTGCTGAAAGGGCTCGGTGGGGACGTTATGGCTATCCCGGCGGATGTAACGCATGGGGTCCAAGTCCGTAACGCCGTTCGCCAAGTACTTGCCCAATATGGACGGCTCGATGCCGCCATCAACGTCGCAGGAATTGAGGGTCCTGTCGCGTCGTTGCCGGAACAAGATGATGGAGCATCCGACGAGGTGCTGCGTGTGAATGTGAAAGGCACATTCCTATGTATGAAATACGAGTTGCGCGCCATGCTCGCTGCGGGAAATGGAGCGATCGTCAACGCTGCCTCCATCTACGGCCTTGCCGGTCAACCTCGCTTCTCACTGTATGCCGCCAGCAAGCACGCTGTTGTTGGCCTAACGCGAGCTGCGGCATTGGAGGTTGCTCGTGTCGGCGTGCGGGTGAACGCCGTGGCTCCTGGGCCGATCCTGACCCCGCTGCTCCAGCGTGCCACAAGCGGTAATCTGACCCTCGTTTCCAATAACATTCCGATGCGCCGCCTGGGCACCCCCGAGGAAGTCGCGGAGGCTGCTCTTTGGCTGTGCTCAAACCGAGCGAAGTTCGTTACTGGCCACATCTTGTCAGTCGATGGCGGCATGGCTGCGCAAACCACAACTTTGCCAGACGACCTTACCATCTGGCAGGGGCCGACCGAGGAGGAGCTAGATGGCTAAGAATAAGAGCTACTGCTTTGTCGAGATCGACATCACCGACCCAGTAGCCTATTCGGACTACATGAAACGCTCGACACCAGCCGTCCAGATGTTCAATGGACGATTCCTGGTTCGTGGTGGCAATCCCATTGTCGTAGAGGGCAATCGCAATCCGAAGCGCGTTGTCATTGTGGAGTTCGACGGCGAGGATACGGCGCGACGATTCTACGACTCTCCGCAGTATCAGGAAGCGGCGAAATACCGTATCCACGCATCGACGGCACATTACTACTTGCTCGAAGGCGCCTGAACTACCCCAAACAAATAACATGGGCACGAAAGTAATCTGGATAATCTCGCTAGCTGATTAGCTGGACTCATAGGGAACAGCGATGCCGATTGCTAGGACCCTAGCCCACCAGAGGCCAGTGTTCTGAGGCTTGGCTACATGACGGTCGATTAAGAGGACACTGAATTACGATGGGCTTGTATTTGGAAACATCGGCAATGGGATCAATCGGTCAAAATGATCCTATACTCTGTGAATGGCGGGTTGCCATTGTGCTTGATGCTAAACTTCCGCCGGGTCGCCTGGCGAATGCGGCCGCAGTGATCGCCGTCGGCCTCGGAGCGGCACTTCCAGCGCTCGGTGGTACGCATGCTCAGGATAGACACGGGCGCGTCGGATCCGGATGCTCCCGGCTGCCAATACCTGTCTTGGAGGCAGACGAAAGCCAGCGGATTGCCTTGCTGGCCAAGATTTTCCCATTACCCGATGGCGCAGTGGCTGTCCCATTCCCGGCCTTCGCAGCGGCCGTGCATGATCATGCAGAGTACTTAGCAACACTCTCTGAGCGCGACCTTGCCGCAGAACCGCTGATCGGCCTCGGTGTTGCTGGTCCAATGCGCTGGGTCAGGTCGCTAACAGGATCTTTCAGACTCCTGCGGTAGATGTTTCATCCCAGAGTTGAAGGTGCTCTCTTGTCCTGGGCATTGAGGGGCGCGCTGTAGGCCCTGCTCTCAACGGGAGCGTCACAACGACAGATGACTGCTAAATTAGCAACGAGCATCTATAGCAGCTGGCATAGGCGCCAACGGGCCTAGCCAGTTACAAGCTATAGTGCCGCGATAAAGGAGGATGCCATTCACGTGACATCACAGACGTATAGGCCGAATGTATTGGACTAACGCCCGGAGGTTTGAAATGGCACTCGATCGAGAGATTCTGACATGCCTCTATAACTTGTTTAACGACCGTAACTTAGCTCGACTTTGGCCAATCAGGCGGCTCGGCAGAGCGCGTAAATCAAGCATCGTTGAAGGGCCCGTGAGGGCTTTGGCATTTTGTGCCGGCGCCGGGACGTGAGTAAACCGGTTTCACGCCAGATGGCCTGCCGCACCGCAGCCAGAGCATCTGCAACCGTCGGATGAGACTTACGATACCAGCTTTCGATCCAAACAGCCGTGCGGGTGCGCAGACTGAGTTGGGCCGCCAGAAGGGTGACGATCGAGAACAGCCCGAACAGACAGGGGGTGGAGCGAGCCACCGCGCGATCCGACCATTGCCGCTGGGTCTCGACACCCAGATGGGCGCGGGCCTCCTGGAACGTGACCTCGACTTGCCAGCCCAGGATGAACCAGCGGATGATCTGCAACGGAGCCTGCTTGGGATCGGTGCACAGCAAGGCCTGCGGCGAGAAGCGTCCAAGGGGATCGCGCATCAGCACCCAGCGGAGTGGTCCCACTGGCATGCCGCCGTGGCGCCACACAGCCGTTGCCGAACAGAACTCGATCAGCCGATCCCCTTCGCCATACCAGCCCGGCACCGTGACCCGTCGCCAGTGTGTGCTCGTCCGCTTCAGCACCTCAGACAGGTTCGGCAGGCGTGCGCCCTTGGTGCGGGTCGACCGTTTGTTCCGGGACGGCGTGGTGGGGCCGGCTCATAGAGGGCAGCATCCAAACGAAGCCGCGTGATGCAGATCACGCCGCGGCGGGACAAAGCGGCTAACAGCTCCAGGGCGGCAAAGCCCATGTCAGCCACCAGCACCAGCTCGCGCTCGGGCAGCCAACGGCGAGCCTGCAGCACCATCTGACGGGCCCAGTCGGTCAACCTCTTGTGCCGCTTTCCATGCGCATGGCAGGGCCGTTCGGAGGGCGCCAGGGCAGTCAGGAACGGCAAGGCCCAGGTGCGGGCCGCCCACGGGATCGGGGCCAGGAGCATGAGGCTGATCCAGCGCAGGCCCGAGGCTTTGACGAAGTGAGCATCGGACGAGCGCACCGGATCGCGGTAGATGCCTTTGGCGGCAATGCACTTGCCACGGCGGCGCTCGATGGTGTCGTCGAGACCGAGGATCACTGGGCCGGCCGGGACAAAGGTGTCGATCAGCAAGCCAAGGAGCCGGTGAGCGGCGCGGCGGCCGTTCCATCGCGCGCGACTGAGGACGCGGTGATAGTTGACGAAGTGGCGCTCGCGGCTGAGGCCTGTGATGCGCAGGATACTGGTCACGGTGCGCTTGCCGGGAGCCAGGATGGCTCCAACGAGCAGCACCTGGGCATGGAGCCAAGTTCGGTGGCGAAACAGCGGCGCAAACGCTACAATGATCGCGGCGAAGCGGGCGGGCAGAGCCGGCATGGCGGTGTCTCTTGGCGGAAACGCTGCCAGTCTACCGCATCGTTCGCTTCGCCGCCTCGCGCTCCAAGTTCACCCGCCAAAATGGCCAAAGTCGAGCTTAGTGGGCCAGAGCCGAGGTGTTGAGCACCACTTGAGGGGGGCGTCCATGGGAGAGGTTATACCCGCCCAGGGAAGTACTGATGTCAATGCCGTTTGAATCGTCTCCAGAAGCGCCGAAGTAAAATTCCCCAGTTGTGCCGGTTACGTCCCCAGGGGCTTAGGGCCATTTTTCGGAGGCCGGCCTCGCGGACGGGAGACGGGCACCGGACTGGGCGGTGTGATGAGTGCTTTGGAGCGGACATGCTCAGGCATCAGTTCGGCATGCTGACGCAGCCGGTAACTCGAGCCCTCGATCTGGATCACCACCGCATGATGCAGAAGCCGATCCAGCAGGGCTGTGGCCACAACAGGATCGCCAAACACGTCACCCCATTCGGCAAAGCCGCGGTTCGAGGTCAGGATCATCGCTCCGCGCTCATAGCGGGCGTTGACCAGCTGGAAGAACAGATTGCGCCGCCTTCCACTACTGGCAGATAGCCGATCTCGTCGACGATCAGCAGGGCGGGCCGGCAGAAGAACCGGATCCGCTCCGCCAGACGCCCCTCGCGCTCGGCACGCGCCAGCATGCCGATCAGATCCGCCAGCGTGCAGAAGTACACGCTCCGGCCGGCCTTGACCGCCTCCACCCCCAGCGCCGTGGCCAGGTGGCTCTTGCCGGTGCCGGGCGGGCCCAGGAAGTGCACCACCTCGCAGCGGCCGATAAAGCCCAACTGCGCCAGGGTGAGGATCCGGTCGCGGTCGAGCGAAGGCTGGAAGGCAAAGTCGAAGCCCGACAGGGTCTTGATCGTCGCCAGCCGCGCCATGCGCAGACCGGTTTTGATGCGGCTGTTCTCGCGCACCGTCAGTTCCTCGGACAGCAGCGTGTTGATGGCTTCCAGCGCGCTGATCTCGCCCTGTTCGAGCCGGCGCACGATGGCATCGAGCGCCTCCAGGGCGCGCGGCATCTTCAGGCCGACCAGATCCTGGCGGATCCGCTCCAAGGTGGTAGGAATGAGCTCGAGAGCGGCACTCATGCGCGGGTCTCCCGGGCCAGGTGGCGGGCCACAGCATCGTAGAACTCGAGCGAACGCTGCGCGACCACGTCGCCGGTGCGGCTGACCGGGGCAGCGTCCAATCCACGCCTGTGCCCTGTGGGCAGGCTCTTGCGGTGTCCGGGCGCAACCCGGCGTTGATGGCGGCCCTCGAGCACCGGGTGGGCGGCAATCAGCTCGCCCTCCTCAAAGATGCGGATCTCGTCGGCCAGGGTGTGCACCTCGACCACGCGCCGGCGGGTGGCGTCGGGCACGCTGTAGAAGTTGCCGCCCACGCTGATCATACCCTCGCGGGAGATCCGTCGCTCCAGGCGCAGCACTGAGCGGAACGCAGCCAGCGGCAAAGGCCGCAGGAAGGACTGCTCCTCGGCAATGGCTTCGGTGACGATGCGGCGTGTGGTGGCATGCAAGCGGGGGTTGGCCACTGTGGCCAGCCAGTGCTGCAGCTGCCGGTTCAGATCCTCGAGATTGCTGAAGGAGCGGGCCAGGAAGAAGTCTTCCCGGATATAGCGGAACGGCCGCTCGACCTTGCCCTTGGTTTGGGCCCGGTACGGCCGGCAGGCTTTGGGATGGAAGCCGAAGTGGCGGGCCAGATCGATGAGCGCGCGATTGTAGACGATGCCGCTGGAATGGGCCTCGCCGGTGACCACGGTCTTCATGCGGTCATAGAGCACCTCGTGCGGCACGCCGCCCAGCGCCTCAAAGGCGGCCACGTGGCAGCGCAGCAGAGTGGCCAGATCCTGATGCAGGACGAAGCGGGCCCAGATCAGGCGGCTGTAGCCGAGCACCAGCGAGAACAGCCACACGATGCGCGGCGCCGAGGGCTCGTCGGTGAACACCACCTGGAACTGGGCGAAGTCGACCTGGGCCTGCGCGCCGGGGGCGGTCTCGAAGCGGACCTCGAAGGAGGATGGCGTTGCGGGACGGATCTCGCGCAGGAAGTCGGTGACGGCGGTGTAGCCGCCGGCATACCCGCGCTCCCTGATCTCGCGGAACAGGCGAGAGCCCGTCAGAGCCGGAAAGGCGCTCACGCGCTCGCGCAAGTAACCGGTGAACGGATCGAGGATGGTCTGACGGGGTTTGCGAGGACCGTAGGCTGGCGCCTCCAGGCCGCGGTGGATGTACTTGCGCACAGTCTTGCGGTCGAGGCCGCTCTGGCGGGCGATGGCCGAAACAGACATGCCTTGCCGGTGCCATTCCAGGATCATGACTACCTCCCCAAGCTGGATCACCGCCTGTCCTCCTGACCATCAGGAGCAGCATCGGCGAAGAGAGCCTGCCGGTCTTCCCAGCCGCGGCCGGAACCACCGGAAACCGCGCTCACCTGGGGAAAATTCAATGGCAGGTCTGGGGAGTTTCACTCCGGTATCAACAACTGACTCGGATTTGCATCGGCGCGCCTAGGGTGATTCACTGCGGAGCGGGGGCGCTGCTGCGGGAGATCGGCATGGCTGCCCTCCGGATCCGCCAGGACTACTCAGCTGGGCGTGCACGCCGTGCTCGTGCTGGATCAGGCCGGCTGGCACGACGCGCGGGCCTTGCATGTGCCAGAGACGATCACCCTCTTGCCCTTGCCGCCGGCCTCACCCCAGCTGAACCCGGTGGAGCGGGTCTGGCTCTACCTGCGCGAGCGCTATCTCTCGCATCGCGTGCTGGACGACTATGACGCGGTGTTGGACGCGGTCTGCCGCGCCTGGAACCGGCTCCTCGACGAGACAGGCCGCCTCACAACATTGACGGCTTACCCGTATCTCACCGCGTCAGAAATTCTCTGAGCGGGTATTAGTACGGTCTGGGTAGGGCTCACACCCTTACAGCATTCCACTGGCGGCAAGCAGAAGCTGGGACCGGTTTATAGGCAGGCGTGACTTTGCCGCCTGTTGATCATTGGCGCGAGTGCCGTTGCAAGCTCGGTCTCCCGCAATGGGGCTCCTGCGGATCGTGGATCGCCTGCATAGTGGCGGCAAACAGTCGATGCTGGACGGGTGGCATCATCCAAGATGACCCGCATCATCCGGGTGCTGACAGCGAGAGGCGGGGTTGAGCAGGCTCCAGCTGCGGCAGTGTAAGCCCTCGCGGCTATGGGCTGTTGGGGCGTGGGAAGGCCGATGGGGAGAGATGGCGCGACGATCGCTGAGATTGGATCGAAAACCAGCTTTGGACAGGTGCCGTGAGCACGTGGTTCTGATTGGATCGGAACTGTCGGGAATTTCGTGTGGGGTCCTTACGATGATCATGAGGGAGAACTCGCATGGCACGCCGCAAGGAAGCCCCGATCTCCGACCACCTGCTGGATCAGCTGCTGGCCGGCGCTGATGCCCAATCCGCGTTCGCCAGCGACGGCCTGCTCAATGAGCTCAAGAAGGCTCTGGCCGAGCGGGCGTTGAATGCTGAGATGGAACACGATCTCGACCAGGACAGCGAGACCGGCAACACCCGCAAAGGCTATGACCGCAAGTAAGAGGCCATCGCAGCTGCCTAGCGGCGCAACTGGACCGCGGTGATCCCGTTCTTCGCCTTTCCTGACGAGGTGCGCCGGAACATCTATACGACCAATGCCTTTGAGGAGCTCAATGCCAAACTGCGCCGGGCAGTGCGGGCTCGTGGCCACTTTCCCACCGATGAGAGTGCGATCAAGCTGTT
>JAESFT010000620.1_pt1 | contig 17894 bp, 18 predicted proteins | sample 9269451 | NCBI WGS metagenome assembly JAESFT01 (sample SAMN14502557, study PRJNA617106) | algae metagenome | isolation source: Scytonema hyalinum WJT4-NPBG1 and co-occurring heterotrophs from well... | place: USA: Mojave Desert, Joshua Tree National Park, California | collected 2006-05-25
GGAACGGTTGAGACGGGACAGGATCAGGGCGAGAAACATTGGAACACCTTTGGTTGGCCCTGTCTTAGACCTTCGTATAATGCGGGTCACGTGCCGAATTGCGGGAACAGCTATGCAATTGATGAATGACTACATTCATCCTCCGGTAATCTTGTTGTGATGGGGTAGTTCGATGTCCGACACTCAGCCGCCCCGGTCGTCGCGCCTCATCTCCCGGGCTCTTCACACCTATTGGCGCTTCTCCCGCGGCATGACGCTCGGAGTCCGCGCCGCGGTCCTCGACGATCGGAACCAGGTCTTCCTCATCCGGCACACCTACGTTCCCGGCTGGCACCTGCCGGGAGGCGGCGTCGAGACGGGCGAGACGGCCCTTGAGGCGCTGGGCCGCGAGCTCCGGGAGGAAGCCTGCATCACGATGGACGAGCCGCCCGACCTGTTCGGCGTCTTCTTCAACAACAGGATCTCGCGCCGCGATCACGTGCTGGTCTATGTGATCCGGCGCTTTACGGTGCTCTCCGTCAAGCAGCCCGACCGGGAGATCGCCGAGGCGGGCTTCTTCCCCCTCGACCGGCTGCCCGAGGGGACGACGGCGGCCACCTGCAACCGCCTGGCCGAAATCCTCGAGGGACGGCCTCTCTCCCCGAACTGGTGAGAGAGCATTTGCGCCGCGTTCCCGACGCTGCTATGGCCTCAATCCTAAAGGAAACGCCGAGCCTCATGAACACGATCCGGATTCCGCGACGACGACACGGCTGACATTCGGTCCAGCCGCCATTTCTGTTTCGTCCTTCGCCACGAGTCCGTTCATGACCGAGCTCTCGCTCCAGATCCGCACCGAACAACCCATCGATTCCGAGGCCATCGAGCGCCTGCACGAGCGCGCCTTCGGCCCGGGCCGCTTCGCCCGCACCGCTTCGCGTCTGAGGGAAGGGGCATCCCATCTGCTCGATCTGTCCTTCACGGCCATGGTCGGCACGCTGCTGGTCGGCTCGGTGCGGATGACGCCGGTGAAGGCCGGCACCGTGCCGGCCCTGATGCTGGGGCCGCTCACCGTCGAGCCCGCCTTCGAGAGTCGCGGCATCGGGGCGGCCCTGATGCGCCGCTCGCTCGATGCCGCCAAGGCCAAGGGCCATACCCTGGTGCTGCTCGTGGGCGACGAGCCCTATTACAGCCGCTTCGGCTTCAAGCGCGTCCCGCCGCAGCAATTGCAGCTTCCGGGCCCGGTCAATCCCGCCCGCTTCCTGGCCCTCGAACTGGTCGAGGGCGCCATGGCCGGAGCCAAGGGGCTGGTGAGTCCGCTGCCGCAGGAATCCTGATCAGGCCCGCCGCCGTCCCTCGATCAACCAGGCGGCGAGCGTCGAGCCGATCAGCAGCACCAGACCGACGAAGCCCAACGCCATCGGGAAGACGGAGACGCCGCGCACGATGGCGCTGTCGCTGGGCCTGATCCCGATCCAGTCGCCGCCGGAAAAGCGCGTGCCGGAATGCACCGCGAGGATGCGCGGCACCGCGATGCCCTGATCGCCCGCGATCGCGACCCGGCGCACCGATCCGCCCGTCGCCTCGGCAATGGGACCCAGGGCCTCCGTGTTGCTGAACACGTCCATCAGCTCGCGCGGGTTCGCCGGGCCGATGCTGACGAAGGTGATGAGATCGCCCGAGCGGATCGTGTGTAGCCCGAGTTCGCGGCTCGCCACCTGTGCGGTGAAGAGGCCGGGACGCGTCTCGGTGAGCGGAACGCTGCTCTCGGCGCCGCTCGGCGCGATGAGAGTCGCGGCATCGGCCGTCTCGGACATGGTCTGCCGCTCGATGCGGATGTCGCGCCCTTGCGCGCTGGCGCGGAGCGCTTCCTCTTCCAGGGCCGGCTCCTTCATGAGCCAATGGGCGAGGCGGCGCAGGAGGTCGAGATGCGGTCCGCCGTCCTGATAGCCGCGGGCCCAGAGCCAGGCGTGATCGGACAGAAGCAGCGCCACGCGGCCCTTGTCCTCCCGGCGCAGCACGAGGAGCGGCAGTTCGTTGGCCCCGGACATGAGCGTGTCGCCCGACTGCACCTGCGAGCCGATGATGCGCAGCCACTCGCCCCAGGCGGGCGGTGTCTGCTCCGAGCCCGGCAGGTCGCGGGTGACGGGATGGCGGTCGCCGGTATCGGTGATCTGCGCCTTGTAGGGCTGCTCGACGATGCTGCCGTTGGGCTGACCCGGAATGATCGGCGCGAGCCGCGTCTGGGCGAGGCTGCCGTAGCTTGCAAATTCCGGGCCCGCCGCCACGAGGATCGCGCCGCCCTCGCGTACATAGCGCACGATGTTCTCGAAATAGCTCGACGGCAGGATGCTCTGGTTCGCGTAGCGGTCGAAGATGATGAGGTCGAATTCCTTGATCTTCTGCTGGAACAGCTCGCGGGTCGGGAAGGCAATCAGCGAGAGCTCGTTGATCGGCGTGCCGTCCTGCTTCTCCGGCGGGCGAAGAATCGTGAAATGGACGAGGTCCACATTGGCGTCGGATTTCAGCAGATTGCGCCAGGTGCGCTCGCCCGCATGCGGCTCGCCGGACACGAGCAGAACGCGCAGCTTCTCGCGGATGCCCTCGATCGGCACGACGGCGCGGTTGTTGGCCTGCGTCAGCTCGTTGGGCAGGCCCTCCACTTCGAGCTCGACCACGTTGGTGCCGCCGTGCTCGATGCGCACGTCGAGGGAGAAGGGCGTATCGGCCCGCACCTGCTGACGGGTGAGAACCTGACCGTCCCGGCGTACGGTCACGAGGGCAGAGCCCGTGCCGCCGCGCTCCATGATCTGCGCCCGGATGGTCTGGTCCTTGCCGACGATGCCGAAGCGGGGCGCCTCCAGGAGCTTGATCTGCCGGTCGCGTTCGTCGGGCCGGCCGGTGATGAGCGCGTGAAGAGGCGCCCGGAAGCCGAGCCCCTCCACGGAAGACGGAATGTCGTGCACCACGCCGTCGGTGACGAAGACGACGCCCGCGAGCCGGTCCGGCGGCACGTCGGCCAATCCATTGGAGAGAGCCGCGAACAGACGCGTGCCGTCGTCCCCGCTGCCGTCATCCGCCTCGATGAAGCGGGGATCCACGTCGGCGAGCGAGCCGAAGCGGCGCTCCAGCTCGGCGCGCACCTGGTCGGTCATGGCGGAGCGGTCCCCCAGCGTCTGCGAGGTGGAGCGGTCGAGGACGACCGCCACGATGTCCTTCACCTTCTCCCGGTCCTCCTGCACGAGGGCCGGGTTGGCGAGAGCAAGCAGAACGAGCCCGAGCGCGATGGCTCTGAGGATCGCCACGGGTCCGCGGGAGATCAGCGCAAGGATCGCCAGCAGGGCGACGACCGCCCCGAGGGCCCAGAGGGCATAGGTCGGGATGAGAGGAGAGAAGCTGATGGAGATCAAAAGACTTCCCCCTTACTGCCCGAGGCGTTCGAGCAGGGCCGGCACGTGCACCTGATCGGCCTTGTAGTTGCCGGTCAGCGCATACATGACGATGTTAACCCCGCTGCGGTACGAGAATTCCCGCTGGCGCTGATCGCTGCCGACGACCGGGTAGATCCATTCGCCCCGTGCGCCCACGGCCCAGGCGGCGGCGAGATCGTTCGACGTGATGATGATCGGCGAGACGCCGTCGCCCGAGCGGGCGGGGCGGCTCGCCTCGCCCTCGGGAGCCGGCGGCAGGGCCTCGACCCAGGTCTGTCCCGTGGCATAGCGCCCGGGGAAGGTGTCGAGGATGTAGAAGGTCTTGGTCAGCACGTGGTCGGCCGGCACGGGCTCGAGCTCGGGAATGTCGAGGCTCGCCAGCATCCGGCGCAGGTATTGCCCCTCGGCCGTGGGGGCTCCGTCGGGGCGGTTGCCGAAGGCGTCGCGCGTGTCGAAAATCACCGTGCCGCCGCCCTTCATGAAGGCGTCGAGGCGCCGGATCGCAGCCTCGGACGGCATGGGCCGCGAGGCCACGATGGGCCAGTAGATCAGGGGATAGAACGCGATCTCGTCCCGCGAGAGATCGATGCCGATGGGCTCGCCCGGCGACAATGCGGTCCGCTGGCTCAGCACCTGCGTCAGCCCGGCCAGTCCCGCCTTGCTCGTTTCGTCGACCTGCGGGTCGCCCGTGATGACATAGGCCAGCCGCGTCACGAGTGCGGGACTGCTGCTCTCCATGGCCACGGACGAGCGGCGTTCCTGCGCATTTGCGTCGGAGACCGGATTGAGGACAAACGCTGCTCCGAGGACGATGGCGGCCGCAGCCCCGGCCCGGCGCAGGCGGCCGGTGAGGTTCGATAGGTGGCCGCCGAGCCAGAGCGACGCGAGCGTGTCGATCAGCAGAAGCACCAGGGCCAGCATGAAGAGTGGCATGCGCAGATCGATGGTCTGCGCGCCGGCGAGCGGGGCGATCCGCGCATTGAGCGGCGCGAAATCGAGCGGGGCGAGCCGGTCGCCGGGCAGAAGCGCATTCACGGCGAGGCTCGAATCCACGGGCCCGTAGAAGCCCGGGGGGTGCTCCCGGGTCGCACGCTCGGCGTAATTGCGCGCCACCGCACGGGCGTTGGCCGGAGGCGAGGTGTAGATGCCGTAGCCGTCGAGGGTCAATCGTGGAGCCACGGTCTCGTTCTCAGCATTGCGCGCTTCCGTGTTCGCGTCGTTCGGCGCACCGGCAAGCGCCGTGGTCCGTCGCAGCATGTCGACGAAGAGGCCCGACAGGGGCAGATTCGACCAGGTGGTGTCGGCGGTGACGTGGAAGAGCACGATCATGCCGTCACCGCGCTTGTCCGCCGTGACGATGGGCGTGCCGTCAGCGAGCGACGCCCAGGTTCGCGCCGGCAGGTCGCCGTCCGGCTCGGCGAGGATCTGGCGGCGGATGCCGATCTCTTCCGGAACGGCGAGGCCGAAATAGGGGCTTTCGCGGGTGAACGGCGCGAAGGTCTTCGGTGTGTCCCAGGACAGGGTGCCGCCGAGGCTGCGGCCGCCCCGGCGCAGGCGCACCGGCACGAGCTCGTCGTTGCCGGCGGCAAGCCTCGAGCCGGCGAAACGCAGCAGCATTCCGCCCTGCTCGACGAAGGCCGTCACCTTGCCGAGGGTCTCCCGGTCGAGCCCGCCCACATCGGCCAGCACGAGAATGGACACCTGCTCGTCGATGAGCTGGCTCACCGCATCGGCCACGGCGCCGCGCCCGTTGCGGATCTCCGAATAGGGCGAGAGCGCCCGCTCGATGTAGTAGAGCGGCGAGAGCAGGGGCTGGGCTTGGTCGGAGGTGCCGCCGAACACGAGACCGACGCGGCGGCGCTTGCCGCGCTCGTCGAGAAGATGCACCGCTCCGGCGGAGCCTTCGCCCAGGATTTCGATGCGCGCGATGGCGTTGCGGATCTCGGTCGGCAGGTCGAACGCGACAGTCGTCTCGGTGGCGTTCGGATCGAAGGAGAAGCGCATGTCGGCGAGCGGCAGGCTCTTCAGATCGAGCGCGCGCACGGTGCCGGCATCGCGTCCGTTCGACTCGGGACGCACCAGCCTGACATTGAGCTGGCCGCTGGCATTCTCCACGCCGGCAACGGCCAGCGCAGGAGCGCGCTCCGCTTTCAGAACGGTGATCCGCTGTCCGTTCGCCATCTGCGCCAAACCGTCGATGAAGCCCTGGCCGTCAACGCCGGCCACCCCGTCGCTGATCCAGACGATGTTGGCCTCGGGCGTGGTTTCCATGAACCGCCGGATGGAATCGAGATGGGCCTGACGGTCCTGCAGATGCGGCAGTGGCTTGAGGGACCTCAATCGCTCCAGAGCCGTCGCAGGGCTGGCCGGCTCGATGGCCGCGGGAGCTTCCGCCGTTGCCACGAGGGCAACCGTGCGTCCGTCGCGTCCTGCCGCCTCGATGCGCTCGGCCGCAAGGTTCATGCGGTCGCGCCAGTCGTGGGCTGCGGCAAAGCCGTTGTCGAGCATGATCAGCAGCGGCGAGCGATTGTTGTCCTCTGCGAGCGGATTCCAGATCGGACCGGCCGCCGCGAGGATGAGGAACGCGGCGAGCAGCAGGCGCAGCAGCAGGAGCCACCAGGGCGTGCGTGCGGGCGTTTCCTGCTCTGGCCGCAGATCCGCGAGAATCTTGAGAGGCGGGAAGTCCACGCGCCTGGGCTGCGGCGGCGTGATGCGCAGGAGCAGCCAGATCGCCGGCAGGGCCGCAAGCGCCGTCAGGACGAGCGGGACCGCGAAGGTGAGGGGAAGGCCCAGCATCGCTCAACGCCCTCCCACGCCGGTGCCGCGCGCGGTTGACACGAGCGTCATGATGCGCAAGGCGGCTTCGCTCGCGGGGCGGTCGGTGCGGTGGATCGTCAGCGTCCAGCCGCGGCGGCGGGCGAGTTCCTGAAGCGCCGCCCGGTGCTCCTCGATCCGCAATCGGTAGGCCTGGCCCCAGGAGATCGCATCGCCGATGCGAAGCGACAGCCCGTCCTCGAGGTCGTGCAGGACCGCCTGCCCCTGGAACGGGAAGGTCTCCTCAACGGGATCGACGATCATCACCAGATGCCCGCGCGCTCCGCGCGACGAGATGCCTTCGACCATGGCGGTGATGTCGCGCACGGGCGACAGGAAATCGCTGATCAGGACGGCCTCGTGCTGGGGCGCGACGGGAGCCTGCGGCGGCAGGTCTTCCTCCAGCGAGGAGCGGTCCGTCACCAGGGTCTGGGCCATGGTTTCGGCAATGCGCCGGGTCGCGCGCGGCGGCATCAAGCCCAGCATGCCGACCCGTTCCCCCGCTTCCACGAAGCAATCCGCGAGCGCGAGGCCCAGCACGACGGCGCGCTCGATCTTGGAAGCCTGCGCCAGGTCCGAGACGTAGCCCATGGAGGCGGAGCGGTCGATCCAGAACCAGACGGTCTGGGCGGTTTCCCACTCGCGCTCGCGCACATAGAGCCGGTCGTCGCGGGCGGAGCGGCGCCAGTCGATGCGCTGCGCCGCCTCGCCGGCCACGAAGGGGCGGAACTGCCAGAAGGTCTCTCCCGTGCCGGCACGGCGGCGGCCATGGATCCCGTGGGCGAGGTTCGCGGCGACGCGCCTCGCCTCGAGCACGAGATGCGGCATCCGGTCGGCCAGGGAGAGCGCGCTCTCGGTTTCGCGGCGTCCCGGCGAACGGGCGCTTTCGGGGAGGACCCGGACACGGGCCATGGCGGATTTCCTAGCCTGCCAGCCGCGCGGTGAGCCGGCCGACGACACTCTTGATCGTCTCTCCGTCGGCCCGGGCGGAGAAGGTCAGCGCCATGCGGTGCTTGAGCACCGGCTCAGCGAGCGCCACCACGTCGGCGATGGAGGGGGCGACACGGCCCTCGATCAGCGCGCGGGCGCGCACCGCCAGCATCAGCGCCTGGCTCGCGCGAGGGCCGGGGCCCCACAGGATCCTGTCGGTCACGCCCTCGATCCCCTCTCCCTCGGGCCGAGCCGAGCGGACGAGGTCGAGGATCGCCTCGACCACGCTCTCGCCGACCGGAAGGCGGCGGACCAGCCGCTGGGCGTTCATCAGCGCCTCGGCATTCATGACCGCCTGCGGCTTGTGCTCTTCGGCGCCCGTCGTCTCGATCAGGATGCGCCGCTCGGCGTCCCGGGTCGGATAGCCCACGTCGATCTCGAGCAGGAAGCGGTCGAGCTGGGCCTCGGGCAGGGGATAGGTGCCTTCCTGCTCGATCGGGTTCTGCGTGGCGAGCACGTGGAACGGCTGGGGCAGATCGTGCCGCTCGCCGCCCACGGAAACGTGATGCTCCTGCATGGCCTGGAGCAGGGCGGACTGGGTGCGCGGGCTCGCGCGGTTGATCTCGTCGGCCATCAGGAGCTGCGCGAAGACCGGGCCCTTTACGAAGCGGAAGGAGCGGCGCCGGTCGGCGCCCTCGTCGAGGATTTCGGAGCCGAGGATGTCGGAGGGCATCAGGTCCGGGGTGAACTGGATGCGGCGCGCGTCGAGCCCGAGCACGGTGCCCAGCGTTTCCACGAGCTTCGTCTTGGCGAGGCCGGGAACGCCGACGAGCAGGCCGTGGCCGCCGGCCAGCAGGGTGATGAGGGTCAGGTCGACCACGTCTTCCTGGCCGAAGATGACCGTGTGAATGGCCTCGCGGGCCCGGCCGACAGTCTCAAGGGTCGCCTCCGCGTTGCGGATGATCGCGTCGTCCAGGGCGGTGGGCGCTTGAGCAATGCTGGCCGTCATGAGGTCACTCTCCCTCTCACTCGCAATTGCCCCCGGTAGCTAGTCTGCCTTCGATCCGTGTCGAGATGCAAGGGTCGTTGCGCCGCAGCATGGGAAGGAACGGAGTGGACGAGACAGCCGAGGACTCTATGCTCTAGGAAGTAACAATCGATGGCCGTTCGTCGATCCATAAAGTTCAAAATCCTGTTCACGCTTGCGTCATGACCGATTCCTCATCCCCCATTTCCGGGAATGCCCTGGCCCGCCTTAAGGAGGCGCTCGGCTCCGATGCCAAGCGGAAAGGACCGCCGCCGGTCGAGCGCTGGAACCCGGCCTATTGCGGCGAGATCGACATGCGCATCGCGGCCGACGGCACGTGGCATTACATGGGCACGCCCATCAACCGTCCCGCTCTCGTCAAATTGTTCTCGACGGTTCTGCGCAAGGATCCGGAGCGCTATGTGCTCGTCACGCCCGTCGAGCGGGTCGGGATCACGGTGGAGGACGTGCCATTCCTTGCGGTCGAAATGGCCGTGGAGGGCGATGGGAGGAGCCGCCAGATCGCCTTCCGGACCAATGTGGACGATCTCGTGCAGGTGGGGCCTGAGCATCCGCTGCGCTTCGAACAGGACGCGAATGGCGGGGTGAAGCCCTACGTGAGGATCCGGGGAGATCTGTGGGCCCGGGTGACGCGATCCCTAGCGCTGGATCTGATCGCTCTGGGCGAGGAAAGGGATGTGGAAGGCGCGGCCACCTTCGGTGTCACGGCAGGTGACATGTTCTTCCGCATCGCCCCCATCGGCGACCTGGGCGCACCCTGATGCGGCTTGCACCCCATGAAGCGCCGGATTTCCTGACGCTGGCGGCCGAGCGCCTGCGGCCCGAGCCGCCGCATCCGGAGGAGGCGCTGGCCAACCCGCGGGGCGACCACAGCCTCGACAACGTGCCCCTGATCCATCCCTTGACGCCGAAGCCGGCCGCGGTGCTCGTTCCCGTCGTCATGCGCGAGGAGCCGATGCTGCTCCTGACCGAGCGCTCCGCACATCTGCGCCAGCATTCGGGGCAGATCGCCTTCCCGGGCGGACGGGTCGACCCGGAGGACGCCTCCGTCCTGGCGGCGGCCTGCCGCGAGGCGATGGAGGAAATCGGCCTCGACAGCCGCTACATCAGCCTGCTCGGCTATCTCGACGCCTACTTGTCCACCACCAATTATCTCGTCATGCCGGTGGTAGCACGGGTGGCGCCGTCCTATACCCTCAACCTCAATCGCGACGAGGTCGCGGATACCTTCGAGGTGCCGCTCAGCTTCCTCATGGATCCCGCCCGCCACGAGCTCCACTCCCGCGAATGGAAGGGGAGGGTGCGTCGCTACTATGCAATGCCCTACGAGGGACGCTACATCTGGGGCGTGACGGCAGGCATCATCCGCAATCTGTACGAGAGGCTCTACGGTTCATGACGCGAGCAGTTGTTCAGGGATTGGTTCTGTTTCTCCTGCCGTTCGTCCTTTTCGCCGTGTATCTCGTCATCCGTCGCCGCAATCCCCTGATCTGGTCCCATTGGAGCGATCAGTCGCTCTGGCTCGCCATCGCGGGCTTGAGCTTCGTGATCGTCTCGCTGGTCGCCACGGGCCTCTTGGCCGAGCGCGAGACCGGCACTTACGTACCGACTCATGTGGAAAATGGACGCGTCGTTCCGGGGCATTTCGAGTGATGGAAGCCCTCGATCGACAGGCCCTGCTAAGCCTCCTCGAGCGCCCGGCGCTGCGCCGCCTCCTGGAGGCCTTCAATGACGATGCCGAGGAGACACGCATCGTGGGCGGAGCCGTGCGCAACGCCCTTCTCGGGCGACCGGTGACCGAGGTGGATTGCACCACGACCATGGTGCCAGAGGCCGTCGTCGAGCGCGCCAAGGCCGCCGGGTTCAAGGCGGTGCCGACCGGGATCGAACACGGCACGATCACCGTGATCGTCTCGGGCGAGCCCTACGAGATCACCACCCTGCGCGAGGATGTGGAAACCGACGGGCGCCATGCGGTCGTGCATTTCGGCCGCGACTTCGCGCTCGATGCCAGACGGCGCGATTTCACCATCAATGCCCTGTCGCTCAGCCTCGACGGACGGCTCCACGACTATACCGGCGGCGTGGCCGATCTGGCGAACCGGCGCGTCCGCTTCATCGGCGACGCGCATACCCGCATCCGCGAGGATTACCTGAGGATCCTGCGCTTCTTCCGCTTCCACGCGGAATATGCGCAAGGAGATCCCGACCCGGAGGGGCTCGCCGCCGCGGGGGGCGAGCGGCAGGGTCTGGCGATCCTCTCGAAGGAACGGATCCGGCATGAGCTGCTCAAGCTCCTGCTGGCCCGGCGGGCGGAGGACACGATCCGCATCCTGGCCGATCACGGCTTCCTCCCGTGGCTCCTCGGCGGTGCTGCCGAATTCGGACGCCTCAGCCGAGCGGCGGCTCATGATGAGGATGATCCGGACCCGATATGGCGCTTGGCGGCGCTCGCCGTCATGGTCGAGGAGGATGCCGACCGCCTGCGCGAGCGCCTGCGGCTCTCCAACGACGAGCACAGGAAGCTCGCCGCCTATGCCAGGCTCCTGAGCCTCCTCAAGACCTGGGCCCTGTCGTTGGACGCGATGGCCGTTCGCCGTCTTGCGGCGGACCACGATATCGAGGCGCTCGGCACTGTCCTGGCGGCGACGGCCGGCGAGCCCTTCCCCGTCGTCCATGCCGAGGCCCGTGAGGCTCTCGACCGCCTGCAAAGCGGCGCCGAGCCGGTGCCGGTCCTGCCTTTGCGCGGCGCCGATCTCGTCGAGGGCGGCGTTCCGAAGGGCCCCAAGATCGGCGAGCTGCTCGCCCGGGCCCGACAGGCTTGGCTGGCGGAGGGCTGCCGGATCGATGAGGCCTATGCGAAGGATCTGCTCCGCCGGGTCCTAGAGCAGGCCTAAGGCCACCTCACCGTCGGCGGCATGGAGGAGAGGATCGACGCGATGTTGCCGCCGGTCTTCAGGCCGAAGATCGTGCCTCGGTCGTAGAGCAGGTTGAACTCCACGTAGCGTCCGCGCCGCACCTGCTGCTCGATGCGATCATCCTCCGTCCAGGCCTTGGTGACGTTGCGACGGACGATCTCGGGATAGACCTTGAGGAAGGCCTCGCCCACATTGCGGGTGAAGGCGAAGTCCTCGTCCGGGTCACCGGTCCAATGATAGTCGTAGAAGATGCCTCCGATGCCGCGCGGCTCGTTGCGGTGCTTGAGGAAGAAGTACTCGTCGCACCATGTCTTGTACTTCTCGTAGGAGCCTTCCGGCGCATGGGTCCGGCAGGCCTCTTCCATGGCCCGGTGAAAGGCGACCGTATCGGGATCCTCCTGCGTGCGCCGCCGGTCCAGCACGGGGGTGAGATCGGCTCCGCCGCCGAACCAGGCTTTCGTTGTCACCACGAAGCGGGTGTTCATGTGCACCGTTGGAACATTCGGGTTCCAGGGATGCGCGATGAGCGAGATGCCGCCGGCCCAGAAGCGCGGATCCTGATCGGAGCCCGGGATCTGGCCGCGGAATTCCGGAGCGAATTCTCCGTGTACCGTCGAGACATGCACGCCCACCTTCTCGAACACGCGGCCGCGCATCATCGACATGACGCCGCCGCCGCCAGGAGCGCCGCTGTGGTCCTTCCGCTCCCAGGGCGTGCGCTCGAACCGCCCGGGCTCGGACGCCTCCGGGGGGAGGGGAGCCGTCACCTCGTCCTCCAAGGCCTCGAAGGCGGCGCAGATCCGGTCGCGCAGCAGGGCGAACCAGATGGGAGCCTCGGTCTGCAGGCGCTCGACGGCTTTCGTATCGGTCATGATGGTATCGCTTCAGGTTTCGAAAGGAGCCGGATGGGGAAACGCGTTCGTCTGCCGCAGGGCCTCGCCGAGGATCATCGCGGCGGTCACCGCGACGTTGAGGGAACGCATGCCGGGCCGCATGGGGATGACGACCCTGGCGTCGGCGGCCTGATGGACCTCCTCCGGCACGCCGGCGGATTCGCGGCCGACCAGGATGATGTCGTCCGGTCGGTAGGCGAAATCCACGTAAGAGACGGCGCCCTTCGTGGTCGTCAGGATCAGGCGGCTCCCGGCCTCCTGCCGCCAGGCTTCGAAGGCACCCCAGGAGATGTGCCGCGTGATCGCGACATGGTTGAGATAGTCCATGCCGGAGCGGCGCAGGTTGCGGTCGGAGACGTCGAAGGCCGCAGGTTCGATGATCTCCACCGGGACGCCGAGGCACGCGGCGAGGCGCAGCATGGTGCCGGTGTTCTGCGGAATGTCCGGCTGGTAGATGGCAAGACGGGGCATGGATCCGTCATCGGGGGAACGGGCCCTGCCGTCAAGAGAGCGCTCATGGACCGGCAGGCCGGCGGCATTTGCGCCACAGGCTGGAACAACTCCAATCCGGCTATGGACAGGCGGGCTTGGCCGTGCCAAAGAGCCACCGCGCGGCGACTCCCAGTCGCATTGCGCGCGCGTCGTCGCGCATGCTTGTTCCATTTTGGACCTCGTGTGCCAAATGCCTTGGTTCCCAAGGAATTGCCGATGCGCGGTTCTCGTTTTTTGATCAATGCTGGAGAGCCAAGTGGCCGAGACCACCACTCATGTCGCTGAGCCGACACGGCGCGATTTCCTCTACATCGCCACGGGCGCAGCTGCCGTCGTCGGCGGAGCCACCCTGGTATGGCCCTTCGTCCAATCCCTGGCGCCCGATGCGGCGACTGTGGCTGCCGGCGCCCCCGTCGAGGTCGACCTGACCCCCATTGCCGAAGGGCAGATCGTCAAGGTTTTCTGGCGCGGCAAGCTGATCTTCATCCGTCACCGCACAGCCGAGGAGATCAAGGCCGCTGAGGACGTGAACGTTGCCTCCCTGCGCGACCCGCAGCCCGACTCGGCCCGCGTGAAGGAGGGACATGCCCAATGGCTCATCGTGTACGGCAACTGCACCCATCTGGGCTGCGTGCCGCTCGGCCAGCAGGGTGAGTATCATGGCTGGTTCTGCCCCTGCCACGGCTCGGTGTTCGACACCTCCGGCCGCGTCCGCGGCGGTCCGGCGCCGATCAACCTGCCGATCCCGCCCTATACCTTCGCGTCCGACACGAAGATCGTGATCGGCCAAGAGGCCACGGCGTAACCCTCCGCGACGATCAGGCGATATCATGAGCGACCATCCCACAACTTACGTTCCCAAGAGCGCCTTCGGTAAGTGGTTCGAGAGCCGTTTGCCCATCGCAGGCCTCATTCACTCGTCCTTCATTGCGTTCCCGGTTCCGCGGAACCTGACCTATTTCTGGACCTTCGGCGCCATCCTGGTGTTCATGCTCGTCGCCCAGATCGTGACCGGCGTGTTCCTGGCGATGTACTACACCCCGAACGCCGGCATGGCGTTCCAGTCCGTCGAGCACATCATGCGCGACGTGAACTACGGCTGGCTGATCCGCTACCTGCATGCCAACGGCGCGTCGATGTTCTTCGTCGCCGTCTACATCCACATCTTCCGGAACTTCTACTACGGCTCCTACAAGGCGCCCCGCGAGGTTCTCTACATCCTCGGCGTGATCATCTTCATCCTCATGATGGCCACCGCCTTCATGGGCTACGTGCTTCCCTGGGGCCAGATGAGCTTCTGGGGCGCCACCGTGATCACGAACCTCTTCTCGGCGATCCCGGTCGTCGGCGAGACCATCGTGAGCTACCTCTGGGGCGGCTACTCGGTGGGCAACCCGACCCTGAACCGCTTCTTCTCCCTGCACTACCTGCTGCCCTTCATGATCGCGGGCGTCGTGATCCTGCACATCTGGGCGCTGCACGTGCCGGGTCAGAACAACCCGACCGGCATTCCGATCAAGTCGGGCAAGGACGCGGTTCCGTTCACCCCCTATGCGACGATCAAGGACATCTTCGCCGTCGTCGTGTTCATGATCTTCTTCGCCTACTGGGTGTTCTACATGCCGAACTATCTCGGCCATGCGGACAACTACATCCCGGCGAACCCGGCCGTGACGCCTGCGCACATTGTTCCGGAATGGTACTTCCTGCCCTTCTACGCGATCCTGCGCGCCATCCCCGACAAGCTCGGCGGCGTCATCGCCATGGGCGCAGCCATCGTGATCTGGGTCTTCATGCCCTGGCTCGACACCTCCAAGGTCCGCTCCACGGCCTACCGTCCGCTCTACAAGCAGTTCTTCTGGATCTTCGTGATCGTATGCTTCCTGCTCGGCTGGCTGGGTTCCCGTCCGGCCGAGGGCTGGTACGTGATCGCGTCCCAGATCTGCACGGCCTACTACTTCGCCCACTTCCTGATCGTGCTGCCGGTGCTCGGCTTTGTCGAGCGTCCCCTGCCGCTGCCGAATTCGATCCTCGAATCCGTCATGGGCGTGCAGAAGGGCGGGGCTGGCATTCCGGCCGGCGCCAATGCCGAGCCGCAATCCAAGGGCTGACGCGAGGGTAGAGGAAACAGAACAATGATGAAGCGTACTCTTCTCATCGCAGCCGCCGTTCTCGGGCTTTCGGCTCCGGCCTTCGCGGCCGGCGAGACCCCGATCCCGCCGCAGCTCAAGTGGAGCTTCCAGGGTCCGTTCGGCACCTTCGACCGGGCTCAGCTCCAGCGCGGCTTCAAGGTCTACCGGGAGGTCTGCGCCTCCTGCCACGGCCTGAGCTTCGTGGCCTTCCGCAACCTGTCGCAGCCCGGCGGCCCGGAATTCTCCGAGGCGCAGGTCCGTGCCCTGGCGGCGGAGTACAAGATCCAGGACGGCCCGAACGAGGCCGGCGACATGTTCGAGCGTCCCGGCCGTCCGGCGGACCATTTCCCGTCCCCGTTCCCGAACGAGAACGCCGCCGCGGCGGCCAACGGCGGCAAGGCCCCGCCCGACCTGTCCCTGATGCCCAAGGCCCGCACCTACGAGCGCGGCTTCCCCTGGTTCATCACCGACGTGTTCCGCCAGTACTCGGAGAACGGCGCGGATTACCTCGTGGCGCTGCTCAACGGCTACGAGGAGCCGCCGCAGGGCTTCACGGTTCCCCAGGGCGGTCACTACAACCACTACTATCCGGGCCACGTGATCGCGATGCCGAAGCCGCTCAGCGACGGTCAGGTCGAGTATCCGAAGAACGAGGCCGGCCAGCCTCAGGTGCCGGAGACGGTCGACCAATACGCCCGCGACGTGACGGCCTTCCTCACCTGGACGGCGGAACCGCACCTCGAGGCCCGCAAGCGCCTCGGCTTCCAGGTGATCCTGTTCCTTCTGGTGCTCTCCGGCCTGCTCTACTTCACCAAGAAGAAGGTCTGGGCCCGGGTGGGCGGCGAGGTCGAAGGCCACGCCACGCCTCCGATGACGCACAACCCATAAACATCAAAGGCCCCGGTTTCCGGGGCCTTTTTCTTTTCAGGTGACTTCCACCGGGGAGGCCTCTAAGCCGGCCGTCATGCTGCAGACCATCGCCGACGACATCTGGGGCAAGGAGTGCCTTGCCTACCATGTTCAACCCAGCCTGGAGCCTGAGACCCGGGACGCCTTCGAGGAGGTGCAGCGAGCCTTCGTCGGGCTCTGGCCGGAGCCCCTGCATGTCGGCCCCAGGCATGGTCTGCACGTGACCATCTATCCGCTGGTGACGGTGAAGGGCGGCTTCGACAAGGATGCCTACTGGCAGACCATTGCCGGGCCGAGCCGGAGCCTCCTGGAGGAGCTCTGCATAGGGCATCAGGCTCTGGAGCTGCGCTTCTCCCGTCTCAAGGTCACCGACACGGCCATCATCGCGACGGCGACCGAGGAAACGGGCCTGATCGCGGCCATCCGGGACAGAATCGTCCGCGAGATCCCACCGCCGCCGGGAGCGAGCCCGATCATCTACGACCTGATCCATTCGACCCTGGCGCGCTACCGGACGAGGGCCTCCATCCCGGGCGACGTGGTCGAGCGCATCGAGCGCCTGCCGGTCTCCATCACGGCGCCCGTGAGGCAGATCAGGCTCGTGCGCGAGACGCTGTTCCCCTGCCTCGTGACGGACGGGATCACCGCCATTCCCTTGCGCTGATCATTCGGGCCGGCGCGGCTTCCCGTCGTGGGGCCCGAGCGGACGTACGGGTGCGTCGTCCCACCAATCCGTGCGGAGAGCTCGCAATTCCGGATTGACCGGATAGACGATCCGGTTCTCGTCCTTGTTCGCCTCGCCGACCACCAGAAGCCGGACCGGTTCGTCGGTGTTGTTGAGGAAGCTGTGCGCGATCCCGGTTCCCGCCGGGAAGCCGACCCCATCGCCGGGGGCGAGGCGAAAGAGCTCGCCGTCGATCCACACGTCCGGCGTGCCTTCGATCACGAAGACGAATTCCTCCTCGGCGCTTTCCGCATGCGGAAACGAGGTGCGGCGGCCCGGCGGCAGCAGCTCGTGGTGAATGCCGAGCTTCGTGAGACCCAGGGCCGTGGAGAAGGGCGAATTGATGCTTCGCAGCTCGTTGGTGCCGCGAAAGACCGCGGTGCCGTCGCTCTGGAGTTCCCCGTAGTGCCGGATGAAGGAGGGGCGTGAGGTCTCGGACATGGACGATCTGCCGCTTGAGGGGTGAGCCAGGGGTCAAACGAGCATAGCCGCCACGTAGGAATTCTGTCGACCGGCAATCCCGAGGTTTCGAGCGCCGGGCTTGGGAAAGGCCTCGCCTTCGGCTATGAGACAGCATTAAGAGCCGGGATCTTTCAACAGGCGGGAACAGGATGGCGAAGGCGGTTCTAGGCATCATTGGCGGGTCGGGGGTCTACGACCTGCCGGGGCTCGAGGACATGCGCGAGGAGCGGATCGCTTCTCCTTGGGGCGAGCCCTCGGACGTGCTGCGCATCGGACGCATCGGCGAAACCGAGATCGCCTTCCTGCCCCGCCACGGGCGCGGCCATCGCCTGTCCCCCTCCGACATCAACTACCGGGCTAATATCGACGTGATGAAGCGCGCCGGCGTCACCGATCTGATCTCGGTCTCGGCCTGCGGCTCGTTCAAGGACGAGTTCTATCCTGGCTTCTTCGTGCTGGTGGACCAGTACGTGGACCGCACGCACAAGCGTGAAGGCTCGTTCTTCGGCCGGGGCTGCGTCGCCCACGTGCCCATGGCCCATCCGGTCGGCCCTCTGCTGCGCCAGCGCATTGCCGATGCGGCAGTGGCCGAGAAGATCCCGTTCACCCTGGGCGGAACCCTGGTGTGCATCGAAGGCCCGCAATTTTCCACCTATGCCGAGTCGATGACCTACAAGAAGCTAGGCTACGACGTGATCGGCATGACGGCCCTGCCCGAGGCCAAGCTCGCCCGCGAGGCCGAGATCACCTACGCGACCATCGCCATGGTGACCGACTACGATTGCTGGCATCCGGAGCACGACAACGTGGACGTGGCCTCCGTCGTCGCCGTCGCGCACCAGAACGCCACGAAGGTAGCCCGCCTGATCGCCCGCGTGGCGAAGGACTTTCCGGCCGAGCACGAGCCGTGTCCCGCGGGCTCAGACCGGGCGCTCGACGGCGCCATCATGACGGCTCCCTCGGCGCGCGATCCGGAACTCCTGAAAAAGTTGGATGCGGTGGCCGGGCGGGTGCTAAATCCTTGAGAGCGTGATACGCGGGCTTCTTGCGCGCACGGCGCTCGCGGACCCATCTTTATCGATACCCAGGCAGGCTTGACCCCATGGACCAGCGTCTCCTCACCGACCTGAAGGCCGCGATCCGGTCGATTCCGGACTACCCG
>JAESFT010000621.1_pt1 | contig 17883 bp, 16 predicted proteins | sample 9269451 | NCBI WGS metagenome assembly JAESFT01 (sample SAMN14502557, study PRJNA617106) | algae metagenome | isolation source: Scytonema hyalinum WJT4-NPBG1 and co-occurring heterotrophs from well... | place: USA: Mojave Desert, Joshua Tree National Park, California | collected 2006-05-25
GTAGAGATCGACGAAGACCTTCAGGACGGCGCGGGAGAGACCCTCGTCCATGGTGAAGCGCTCCCGCGACCAGTCGCAGGAAGCGCCAAGGCGCTTCAGCTGGCGCACGATGGTGCCGCCGGACTCCTCCTTCCACTCCCAGACACGCTTTACGAACTCGTCACGGCCCAGGTCGCGGCGCTGGATCTGTCGCTCCGCCAGCTGGCGTTCGACGACCATCTGCGTGGCGATGCCCGCATGGTCCATGCCCGGCTGCCAGAGCACGTCCCTGCCCCGCATGCGCTCGAAACGGCAGAGAATGTCCTGGATCGTGTTGTTGAGGGCATGCCCCATATGGAGCGAGCCGGTCACGTTCGGCGGCGGAATGACGATCGTATAGGGTACCGCATCCCTGCGATCCGCACGGCCGGCCTTGAAGGCCCCGGCCTCTTCCCAACGGGTGGAAATGCGTGCTTCGACAGCGGAGGGATCGAACGTCTTGTCCATCATGGTGAGTACCGGCCTTTGGGCGCGAACAACGCGCGAGCAAGACGGCTACAAACCGGACGGATGGGACGAAGTCAACAGAGGCGCGGCAATCTGAGCCTGCGGTCCCGGAAACTGCCCCGGTTTTCAGGCCGGGGCGCCTGCTCTACCCGCGACAGCGGGTCACCCGCTCGATCTCGTTGCGCACGAGCCGCTCGACCACGGAAGGAAGATTGTCATCGAGCCATGCCTTCAGCATGGGACGCAGCATCTCCTTCATGAGATCCTCGACGGTCTGCGGCTGACTGGGCTTCAGAGAAGCGCTGAGCCGCTCGAAGGCGCCGGAAACCGATGTGCTGGCCTCGGTTGAAAGGAGAAGATCGGCCGTCGCGGCCTGACCGCCCCCAACGGGCGCAGCTGCCACGGTGGGTGATTGGGGAATGACGATCGGGGCCGGAGCTGCCCGTTCAGGTTCACTGGACACCGGGAGACGCTCGACACCTTCATCCTTGGCAGGCTCATCGTCGAGCAAGGCCTCTCCGCGGCTCCACGGACCGAGAACGGCCTCGTTGGCACCCGAGGCGACCAGCGGAGCCACGTGAAGCTCCGCAATGTCGAGGACGTTCTTCAGCGGCGAGGATGCCGGCTCCTCGACATCGGGGGATTGCAGCGCCTCATCGTCAGCGATGATGCGCCGGATGGAAGCCAAAATTTCTTCCATCGATGGCTCATTAACCTTCAGGCCCGCAGAACCCATAGCCGCATCCAAATTGAAATACGCAAGAATCACATTCGAATGAATGTAGTTGAAGTATTTTACGCAACCTTAAAGAAAACAAGCGGGGCCAGAACTTTTTGGTTCTGACCCCGAAACTTATCAACGACCGTCGGGCGTCCTCGTTCCGACCCAAAGATCCTTGACCTGATCGTAATGGATCTTCGGGCTGTAATGATTGACCTTGAGGCCCAACGCCCGTGAGTTGAGGCGACCCATGGCATTGACGAGGCTGTAGGAAGCGACCACCCGATCGCGCTGAGCCGTGATGAGGTTGACGCGGGCATTCAGCAGTTCCTGCTGCGCGTTCAGCACGTCCAGGGTCGTGCGCTGGCCGACGCGGGCTTCTTCACGCACACCGCTGAGCGCCGTCTCGGCCGCATCGATCTGCGCCTGAGCGGCGACGATCTGGGCGCGTGCCGCTTCCAGCCGTCCCCATGAAGAGCTGACGGCGGCGCGAACCTGATCGCGGACCGAATCGGCTTCGAGCCGGCGCTGACCGGCAGTTTCCTTGGCCTGGCGGGTGGCGGCGTAAGCCTGGCCGCCCTCATAGATCGGCACGGTCAGGCGCGCGACCACGGAGGCCGACAAAGAGGCGTCGCCTTCTACCTGACGGTCGTAGCGTTGGTCGACGGCGCCGGCGACCCCCAATTGCGGAGCCAGAGCCCCTTCCTCGATCTTCACCTGCAGCTCGGCCACGTCCACGGCGTGCTGGCGCGCCTTGATGGCCGGGTGTTCGTTGAGAGCGATTTTCAAAGCCGCATCGACGGTGCGGGGCGTCAGGCGATCCAGGGGACGACCGGGTGCCAGCTGGGCCGGCTCAACGCCGACGACCTGGCGATAGACCGCAATGCTATTGCGCAGGGTCGCCTCGGCCAGGCTGGCCTCGGACCGCGCGGCCGCCAAGCGGGCTTCGGCTTGGGCGACGTCCGTCCGGGTCACCTCGCCGACATTGAACCGGTCCTGGGTCTGACGCAGCTGCTCGTCGATGACCTCGACGTTGTTGCGCTGCAGATCGAGAATGGCCGTATCCCGCAGCACGTCCATATAGGCCGTCGCAGCATCGAGCAGGATGCTCTGCTCGGTGCTGTTCAGGGTTTCGCGCGAGCCGAGGACCGAGGATTCCGCAGCGCGGACCCGGTTCTGGGTCCGGTACCCGTCGAAGATCGTCTGATTGAGCTCGACACCGAACCCGCGGGGGGTGAGCGCACTCTGGGTCGTCGTGTTCGGGGAGAAGCGCGACGCGGGCTGCTCGACCGATGCCCAGCTCCGGCCGACATCGGCCGTTCCGTTGATCGTCGGCCGATAGCCGGACTTGGCCTGGGCGACCGTCTCGTCCGTCGCGCGGACGTTCGCACGCTGGGCATTCAGGTCCGGGTTGTTGCCGTAAGCGCGTGCCAAAGCGCCTTCCAAAGTCTCGGCCGACACCCCAGCCGGGCCCATCAGCACGAATACCGAGGTCATTGCCCCACCGAGCCAGCGATACATCTTCTTGGAATGCTTTTTCTTCACGCGCACCTGCCTAGCGACCCGAACGGAATATCCGCAAGAGGCGCCATTTTCAGAAACCACTGCGACTCAAAGCGCAACAATACCCAAGGGAACAGAGTCGGCAACAACGCGTTGGGGCCAGCTCCATTTTAGCTTGGGAGTGGCGCAAAAAAGCGACACTCGGAACCGAGGAAATAAAGGATTTGGAAGGAATTAGAACGTGAAGCCAGGGGCCTGAACGAAGGGGGCCAGGAGAGGCGCCGCAGCTTCGAAGAGGCTGCGTTCGCCGATAGCATCGCCGGAGCGGACATAGAGCGTCGCCCGTGCGGCACGCCCCCGCCCCTTCACGCACACGAGGCGCCCGCCCTCACCAAGCTGCTGGAGGAGCCCTTCGGGGCGAACCTCGACGGAGCCGTTGACGAGGATGGCGTCATAGGGAGCGTGAGCGGCGTAGCCCTGCTCGAGGGACCCCGCCACGACAGCGACATCGGCCGCACCGGCAGCGGCCAAGCATTGCCGCGCAGCAGCCGCGAGGGTCTCGTCGGATTCAAGGAACGTCACTCGAGCGCCCAGTCTGTGGAGAACCGCGGAGGCGTAGCCGCGACCGCCGGCAACGTCGAGCACCCTGTCGCCTGCCTCGATCTCGAGCGCCTGGATCATGCGGCCCAGGATCATCGGAGAGACCATGTAGCGGCTCTCACCGCTTTCGCTGACAAGGATATCCTGATCGATATAGGCGAGCATTTCGCGGCCCGGGAGCACGAAAAGCTCTCTCGGAACGCTGTCCATGGCATCCAGGAGGGGCATGTCGTTCACATCGAAAGTGCGCAGCTGGCCATCAACCATCATGCGGCGCGCTTGGGTGAAATCGACCATGGATAGTGCCTTCAGAATTTTGTTGGAGGCCTCGCCCGGAATCGAACCGGGGTGCAAGGATTTGCAGTCCTCTGCGTAACCACTCCGCCACGAGGCCATCCGGGGCGTGTCGCGAACGCGACGGCTGCTCAATAGCAACCATCCCCCCAAAGAGCAACAGCCCCTTTTCGGTCCCCGGCGCCAACAATGCACTTGCAACCGTCGAAACCCGTGCTATATGCCTCCCACCTCGCCGACGGACGGGTTCCAGAACCTTCCGCGGCGCTCAGGAAGCCGGGATTTGAGGCTTCCTTGAAGGGTATGGCTTATTCCGGCGTGGCGCAGCGGTAGCGCAGCGGACTGTTAATCCGTTGGTCGTAGGTTCGAATCCTACCGCCGGAGCCAACCTTTCCAATCACCCTCTCGCTCAGCTTCACAATCAGATCGCCGTCCTGGCGCGTGACCGCGCGGTTTCGAAGCTTGGCTATGGTTCCAAGCGGGCGCACTGATCCACACTCTTCCGCTCCGGTCTGCTTCCGCGATGAGATTGCATCGCCAAGCCCTCTGTCCGGCGGCAGGCGGATCGCAGGTTTTATCCCCGACTCATCAGGTTTGAGGCCCTTCCCTTTCACTGCTCGAGAAAATCCTGCCCAGATTCGATCACGAGACCGGCTTGACCCGCAAAGCTCCTTGCCGTCAGCATCGCGACTTGCTTTCGAACGGGGCGATACAGCCCTTCAAACCGAGACGATCATGACCGCGACCACGCTCCTCTTTCGCGACGATGCCTATGCCACCTCCTGCGAAGCCCGCGTTCTCGGGACCACCCCGGAGGGCGGCGTCATTCTGGACCGCACGGTGTTCTATGCCCAGGGCGGTGGGCAGCCGGGCGACGCCGGCGTGATGGTCAAGGCGAACGGCGACCGATTCGACATCGCGAATACGGTTTATGGAACCGATCGCTCGCAGGTCGTTCATCTCGTCGGAGCGGAGGCGGCTTCCCGTTTTGCGGACGATGAAACTGTTCGGTTGGAGCTCGACTGGCCTCGGCGCCTGAAGCGGATGCGCATCCACACCGCGCTCCATCTGCTCAGCGTCGTCCTGCCCTATCCGGTGACCGGCGGCGCCATCGGCGAGGGCGACGGGCGGCTCGATTTCGACATTCCGGACGCGGGCCTCGACAAAGCGGACATCACGGAAAAGCTGAATGCGCTGATTGCCCGCGATGCACCGGTCACGGAGCGCTGGATCACCGATGAGGAGCTCGATGCCAATCCGGGTCTCGTGAAGACCATGTCGGTGAAGCCGCCCCGCGAATCGGGCCGCGTGCGCCTGGTGGAGATCGAGGGCATTGACCTCCAACCCTGCGGCGGCACCCATGTGCGGCGCACCGGCGAGATCGGCGCGGTCGCGGTCACCGACATCGAGAAAAAGGGCAAGCAGAACCGCCGCGTTCGCCTGTCCCTGGTCGATTAAGCCAACATCCTGAGGAGCAGCCGATGTCCCAGCCTTTCGTTTCGACCTCCTGGCTGCAGGAGCACCTGAACGATCCTAACCTCGTGGTCGTGGACGGCTCCTGGTACCTGCCGAACCAGAACCGCGATCCTGAAGCCGAATACCTTGTAGGGCATATTCCCGGCGCCGTGCGCTTCGACATCGATACGGTGAAGGATACCTCGTCCTCCCTGCCCCACATGCTTCCCTCGCCCGAGGACTTCGCAAGAGCCGTGGGCGCGATGGGCATCAGCCAGGATATGACGATCATCGTCTATGATGGCGCGGGCCTGTTCTCGGCACCGCGCGTCCGCTGGACCTTCCAGGTCTTCGGCGCGCGGAACGTTTCCATCCTCGAAGGCGGCTTCCCGGCGTGGAAATCGGAAGGACGTCCCGTCGAGACGGGACCGGGAGTCCCCCGCGGCTCTCGGACCTTCGTACCTTCCTTCGACGCCGCTGCCGTCGTGGACGCTGCCGCGATCCAGGAAGCGCTGCGGTCCGGTTCGGCACAGGTGGTCGATGCGCGCCCGGCCGACCGTTTCCGCGGGGAAGCGCCCGAACCGCGCCCTGGTCTTCGGGCGGGCCATATTCCTGGCAGTCTCAGCCTGCCCTTCGGTCATGTGATCAAGGATGGCAAGCTCAGGGACAAGACCGGGATCGAGCAAGCCTTGAGGGAGACCGGGATCGATCCCGAGAAGCCCGTGATCACCACCTGCGGCTCCGGCGTGTCGGCAGCCATCCTGGGGGTTGCGCTCGAGGTGGCAGGCCATCCCATCAAGGCGATCTATGACGGCTCCTGGGCCGAATGGGGCGCTCGGAAGGACCTGCCGGTGGAAACCGGCCCGGCTAAGAAAGCCTGAACAAACCAGTCAAGAAAAAGGCCCCGAGTAGTCTCGGGGCCTTTTGGTTTTACAAGATCCGCCTCAGTGCAGGATCTGGCTAAGGAACAGCCGGGTGCGCTCGTGCTGCGGGTTTCGGAAGAACTCGTCCGGGGTGTTCATCTCCACGATCTGCCCGTAGTCCATGAAGATCACGCGGTCGGCCACCTGTCGGGCGAAGCCCATTTCGTGGGTGACGCAGAGCATCGTCATGCCCTCGTCGGCGAGCCCCACCATGGTGTCGAGCACTTCCTTGACCATCTCAGGGTCGAGCGCGGAAGTCGGCTCGTCGAACAGCATGATCTTGGGGCTCATGCACAGTGAGCGCGCGATGGCCACGCGCTGCTGCTGGCCGCCGGAGAGCTGCCCCGGATACTTGTTCGCCTGCTCGGGGATCTTGACCCGCTTCAGGTAGTGCATGGCGATCTCTTCCGCTTCCTTCTTGGGCATCTTTTTCACCCAGATCGGAGCCAGCGTGCAGTTCTCGAGAATCGTCAGATGCGGGAAGAGGTTGAAGTGCTGGAACACCATGCCGACCTCGCGACGCACCTCGTCGATGCGCTTCAGATCGTTGGTCAGTTCCGTACCGTCGACGATGATGCGGCCCTTCTGGTGCTCCTCCAGGCGGTTGATGCAGCGAATCATCGTCGACTTTCCGGAACCGGATGGTCCGCAGATCACGATGCGCTCGCCGCGGCGCACGTTGAGATTGATGTCCCGCAGCACGTGGAACTCGCCGTACCACTTGTGCACGTCGATCATCTGGACGGCGGCTTCGGCCTTGGGGTCGATGTCGACGGAGCGGAGAGTTTGAGATGACATTGTGGTCGCCATGAATGTTTACCGGTTCTGACCTGCCGCAAGGCGCCGCTCGACCCCGAGCGAATACCGCGACATGCCGAAGCAGAAGATGAAGTAGAACAGGGCCGCGAAGGCATAGCCCGTGATGCCGATGGTCGGAGCCGCCCAGTTCGGGTCGATGCGGGACGCCTCGATGGTCTTCACCAGATCGAAGATACCGACGATGGCCACGAGCGACGTATCCTTGAACAGGCCGATGAAGGTGTTCACGATGCCGGGGATCACGATCCGCAGGGCCTGCGGCAGGATGATGAGGGTCATCATCTGCGGATAGTTCAGGCCCAGGGACATGGCGCCCTCGTACTGACCCTTCGGCATGGCCTGGAGACCGCCGCGCACCACCTCGGCCATGTAGGCGGAGGCGAATAGCGCCGTGCCGATGAGGGGCCGGAGCAGGCGGTCCACCGTCATGTCACCGGGCAGGAAGAGCGGCAGCATCGTGTTGGCCATGATCAGCACCGTGATCAGCGGCACGCCGCGCACGAACTCGATGAAGATCACCGAGGCCATGCGGACGATGGGGAGCTTCGAGCGCCGCCCGAGTGCGAGAACGACGCCGAACGGCAGCGAGACCACGATGCCGACGGTCGCGACCAGGAGAGTGACGAGAACGCCGCCCCACAGGGAGGTGGGCACATGGGCCAGGCCGAAGTCGATATCCACGACAGCCAACGTGATGCCGATCACCGCGACGATGCCTCCGCCCATGATGAGCGCCGGACGCATGGCGGTCTTGAGCAGGGCCGCGAAGAAGGCGAACAGAGCGATCACCAGGGCGCCGAAGATTGCGAAACCCATCCAGAAGCGGATGCCGAAATCGGCATTGCCGCCGGTCAGGACCACATAGGAGACGATCGGGAAGATCCAGAAGAAATAGACCGCCCCGAGGTCCCGGCGCGGAGCCCTGAGCCACAGGAGCCAGACGACGCCGACGGCGAGCAGGGCGAAGAAGATGTCCACCCGCCACCGCTCCGACACCGTATAGGAGCCGTAGATGAAGTAGTTGATCTTGTCCCAGATGAAGGCCCAACAGGCGCCGGCCTCGCTGCCGCCCGTATCGGCACGGCAGGCCGCCCGGTCGGTGCCGATCCAGACCGCATCGATGAAGAGGAATCGCACCAGCGGCGGAACGGTGACGTAGAGGAGATAGAACACCACCAGCGTCAGGATCGTGTTGAAGGGTCCGGAAAAGAGGTTTTCGCGGATCCAGGCGATAGGGCCGCGGGCCAAGTTCGGCGGTGGCAGCGCCTCCACCTGGTTGGCGCGGACGAAGCGGGGAATGTCGACGGCGGTGCTCATGCGATCTCCTACCGTTCGACGATCGCCACACGGCGATTGTAGATGTTCATGATGAATGAGGTCACAAGACTGATCGTCAGGTAGACGCCCATGGTGATGACGACGACTTCGATGGCCTGGCCGGTCTGGTTCAGCACCGTTCCCATGAAGACCTGCACGAGGTCGGGATAGCCGATGGCCACCGCCAGGGACGAGTTCTTCGTCAGGTTCAGGTATTGGCTCGTCAGGGGCGGAATGATGACGCGCATGGCCTGCGGGATCACTACCAGACGAAGGGTCTGGCCGGGTGTGAGACCGAGGGAGCCTGCGGCTTCCGTCTGCCCCTTCGACACGGCCAGGATGCCGGCGCGGACGACCTCGGCGATGAAGGCCGCCGTATAGGTGACGAGACCCAGGAGCAGCGCCACGAATTCCGGCAGGATCTGCATGCCGCCTGTCAGGTTGAAGGTCCCCTTGCGCGGCAACTCGAAAGTGATCGGGTTGGCACCGGTCAGGGCGAGGACGATCCAGGTCAGGATCGGCAGGCCGAGAACCAGAGCGAGCGTGACCTTGCCGACAGGATATTGCCGCCCCGTCTGCTCCTGCTGCTTCCTGGCCCAGCGGCGGTACACGAGGGTCCCGACGAGGCCGATCACGAGAGCTGCGACGAGAACCGAGACGTTAGGTCCCCAGATGGGCTGCGCCATGAAGAGGCCGCGGGAATTCAGGTAGAATCCGGCGCCCATCTCGAGAGAGTTGCGCGGCTGCGGCAGGGTCCCGAGGACCGCGATGTACCAGAACAGCAGCTGCACCAGGAGCGGGATGTTACGCAGCACCTCGACATAGACCATCGCAACCTTCGCCACCATCCAGTTCTTGGACAGGCGCGCGATGCCGATGACGAAGCCCAGGATGGTCGTGAAGAAGATGCCGATGGCGGAGACCAGCAGCGTGTTCAGGAGGCCGACGATGAAGGCGTCGCCATAGGTTCCGCCTGCCGCGCTGAACTGGATCAGCGTCTGGCTGATGTCGAAACCGGCGGTATTGTTGAGGAAGCCGAAGCCTGAGGCGATCTTGGCGCGCTGCAGGTTCTCGATGGCATTCGTCGCGGCGACATAGAAAAGATAGACGATCGCGAGAACGAGAACGACCTGATAGAAAATCCCACGAACCTTGGGATCGTACAGGAACGATTTTTTGGGAGGCGATGTCTGACTGACAGCGGTCTGCACTGAGTTCATCCTCTGACGGCTTATTATTTTTTGCCCTGCCGTCCTCCCCTGCTCATGTGATCACAACTCCATGAACGGGCGGCTTTTTGTTGTTTTGTCTGAGAAGGACGCCCGGGATGTCCGGGCGCCCTGATCTTGGTTCGGCTTAGCGAACCGGGATGCCGTATTGCAGGCCGCCCTTGGTCCACTGGGCATTCTGGCCGCGCTTGATCTTCAGGCGCGAGCCTTCGCCGACGTTCTTCTCGAACACTTCGCCGTAGTTGCCCACGTGCTTGATGACGCGGACGGCCCAGTCGTTGGTCAGGCCGATGGCCTCGCCGAACTTGCCTTCCGTGCCGAGGAGGCGCTTGATCTCCGGGTTCTCGGAGGTCTTCATCTGCTCGACATTCGCCTTGGTGACGCCGAGCTCTTCCGCGTTCAGCATGGCGTTATGAGTCCAGCGGACGATATCGCCCCACTGGTTGTCGCCGTGGCGGACTGCCGGGCCAAGCGGCTCCTTGGAGATGATCTCGGGCAGAACGATGTGATCGTCCGGAGCCGACGCGCGCAGACGCTCGGCGTAGAGGCCGGAGGCATCCGTCGTGAAGGCATCGCAGCGTCCGGCATCATAGGCCTTGAACGTCTCGTCCGAGGTGGCGAAGGCCACCACTTCGTACTTCATGTTGTTGGCACGGAAGTAGTCGGCGAGGTTCAGCTCGGTCGTGGTGCCCTGCTGGGTGCAGATCGAAGCGCCGTTCAGCTCCTTGGCGGACGACACCCCGAGCTTCTTGCGGACCATGAAGCCTTGGCCGTCGAAGTAGTTGATGACCGGGAAGTCGAGGCCGAGCTGCGTATCGCGCGACATGGTTGCGGTCGAGTTGCGGGACAGCACGTCCACCTCGCCGGACTGGAGCGCGGTGAAACGATCCTTGGCGGCGAGCGGAATGAACCGAACCTTGGTCGGGTCGTCGAAGATGGCTGCGGCGATGGCGCGGCAGAGATCGACGTCGAGGCCCGTCCAGTTGCCCTGAGCGTCCGGCTGGCCGAATCCGGCGAGACCCGTGTTCGAGCCGCAGGTCAGGAAGCCCTTCTGCTTCACGCTGTTGAGTGTCGCCTGGGCCGATGCGCCCGTCGCGAGCAGGCTGGCTGTCAGGCCGAAGGCAATCGATACGAGAGCCTTTTTCATGTTGGTATCTTCTCCCAATAGTTCGACATGGCTCGGCCGTTCTTGGTTATTACCCCCCAGCCGGGCCCCCGATAGACCGTTCCGCGCCGTCTCGGCTGAGACGGCATCGAAATCCATCACATTCCATGATTAATCACTGGTCAAGTCTTGATGGAAGGCATTTCTTGCCTGACTTGACGGCAGGAGCTGCACGGTTTCAGATCGAAATCTCCTCAGCAAGCCCTTGAAGCGATGTCAAAACTCCCTCCAAAGTCCCAAAACCTATCCGAACGAACCCGCCTCGTTCATGCCGGCCGAGAGCCGTTCGAGCAGCACGGGTTCATTAACACGCCGATCTATCGCGGCTCCACCGTCCTGTACCCGACCACGGACGACCTGCTGCACCGGCGCGGGCGGTATTCCTATGGAACGAAAGGGACTCCGACCACGAACTCCCTGGAGACGGCCTGGACGGAACTGACCGGCGCGGCCGGAACGGTGCTTGCCCCCTCGGGTCTGGCTGCCGTCACGGTTGCCCTTATGTCATGCCTGAAAGCCGGCGACCATCTTCTGATGACGGATTCGGTCTACCTGCCGACCCGGCAGTTCTGCAACGGGATCCTCAAGAATTTTGGTGTGGAAACCACCTATTACGACCCGCAGATCGGCGCGGGGATCGAGGCTCTGCTCCGACCGAACACGACGGCGGTGTTCACGGAGGCTCCCGGCTCACAATCCCTCGAGATGCAGGACATTCCCGCCATCGCCGAGGTGGCGCACCGGCATGGGGCCGTGGTCCTCATGGACAACACCTGGGCGACGCCCCTGCTCTTCCCGCCCCACGAGCGAGGCGTCGACATGGCCATCGAGGCCGGCACTAAATATCTCAGCGGCGGATCAGACCTGCTGCTCGGCATGGTCTCGGCCAATGAGCGCTGCTTCAAGCGTCTCCGGGAGACGTACGAGTCCTTTGCCATGTGCCCCGGCCCGGAGGACGTCTTCTTGGGGTTGCGGGGCCTGCGCACCATGGCGCTGCGGTTAAGGGAGCACGGGATCCAAGCCCTGGAGATGGCCCGCTGGCTCGAAGCCCGGCCCGAGGTGGCCCGGGTGCTGCACCCGGCGCTGGAATCTTACCCTGGCCATGACATCTGGAAGCGCGACTTCAAGGGCTCGTCGGGCCTGTTCTCGGTCATCCTCAAGCCCTGCTCCGACCGGGCGCTCGCCGCCATGCTCGACGGCCTGTCCCTCTTCGGCATGGGCTATTCCTGGGGCGGGTTCGAGAGCCTCGTCATCCCCTTCAACTGTGCGACCTACCGCACAGCCACCAAATGGGAGCCCGGCGGCCACGCCTTGCGTTTCCATATCGGGCTGGAGGATCTGGACGATCTGAAGCGCGACCTTGATGCGGGGTTCGCCCGGCTTCGGGAGGCGGACGCGGAGGCGGCCTGACGCCCGTTCCAGATTTCGGCGGGAGCTACCCTGCCGACGCCTCGATCTCTGAGCCGGAGGCGACGACGCCTTCGGCCTTCCGCTTCTCCTTCGCAATCAGCATCAGGTTGCGGATATAGATGAAGATCGAGAAGGCTTGGCCCAGGATGATGACAATGTCGCTGCGGGCGAAACCGTAGACCAGGGTCATGAGGCCGCCCGAGATCGACAGAATCCAGAAGCCGACGGGGATCACGCTCTTTTCCGCCTTCTCGCTGGCGATCCACTGCACGATGAAGCGTGCGCCGAAGACGAACTGGGCCAAAACGCCGAAGGCCGCCCACAGATCGAAGCGGGCGACGACCAGATCATAGAAATAAAGTCCCAGGTCGTGGGAAAGACGCATCAACATCAGACGATTTCCTGAGCAGCGGGAACGCGACGGCGGCGACGGATCAACCACCAGACTCCGGCTAAATCAAGGATGCCGACCCACAGACGGTCGAACATCCCGTAGTTGGACCGTCCCGCATGGCGGGGCCGGTCGATGACGTCCACATGGGCGATCTGAAACCCCTCGCGCTTGACGAGGGCCGGCATGAAGCGATGGAGAGCGTCGAAATAGGGCAGCCGCAGATAGACGTCGCGCCGGAAGGCCTTGAGGCCGCAGCCCGTATCCCGCGTCCCGTCCTTCAGGATCTTCCCACGTACACCATTGGCGATGCGCGACTGCCACTTCTTGTAAGTGCCGTCCTTGCGCCCCACCCGCTGCCCGGCGACGAGGGCCGTTTGAGGGTCATCCAGGGCCGCCACGAGTTGGGGGATGAAGGCCGGGTCGTTCTGTCCGTCCCCGTCCAGGGTGACGACGATGGGCCCGCGGGCCGCATGAACGCCGGTGCGGACGGCGGCGCTCTGCCCGCAGCTTGCCTCATGCCGGACGAGGCGCAGCCAGGGTCGCGTGGCGCGGGCCTTCAACACCTGCTCTCCGGTCGCATCCGTGGAGCCGTCGTCCACGTAGATCACCTCGAAAGGCGAGAGCGGCGCGCAGGCGCGCTCGATCTCCTCCACCAGCGGGAGAATGTTGAGCGCCTCGTTCTTGACGGGCACCACGACGCTGATGCGGGGATCCGGGGAAAGATCAGTCATCCGTTACGGGCCATTGCTGGCTGCCTCTTCCAAAACGCGACGGGGACTTAGAAGCCCACCGCATAGACCGCGAGATCGACCTGCCGACCACTGTTGATATTGAATCCCTCGATCCGGGTCGAGAGGATGGGTTGCTGCTTCAGGCGCTCGTTCTGCGCCCGGAACTCCGCCTCATAGCGCTTTGCCACGAAGGCGACACGACACCCTCCCTGGCGCAGGAAGGCGGAGGCCTGGGCTCCCGTGTCGACCATGTCGAGGTTGGTGCCGGTCAGGAAGACGAGGCTGGGTTCCCGATAGCCCAGTGTGGCGACCAGCGGGTTTTCACACGGGACGTTGCGGGCGGCCTCCGCCAGCCGGTCCGAGATCTTGAGGGAGCGCAGATCGAGTTGGGCGAACCCAAAGACGCCGATCGCCAGGAAGGCAGCGGAGACGAAGCTTGCCCAGAGGGTCGGCACCATCCGGTCCTTGATGAAGAGCCACCAGGCCCAGAGGGCGAGGAGCGAGGATAGCACGAGAAATGGTAGGGCCCGGAAAGGCGGCATTCCGTCGAAGGTCCATCCGACGGCCGACAAGCCCACGGTCAGGCCGACCGGAATGAACGGGATCAGCACGGTCGCCAGCTTGGCCGCCGGGCGATGCGGCCCGACGAAATGGCGGGAGATCGCCATCACTGTGATGATCGCCACCGCCGGCAGAAGCGGCAGCGTGTAGTGCGGGAGCTTGGTCGGCACCGCCTCGAAGACGATCCAGGACGGCACAATCCAGGCAAGGGCGAAGGCCACCGGCTCCTCGCGGCGGTGAATCCACGCGAAAGGCACCGCAATGGCCGCCAGAATGGCGCCGGGCCAGAAGGTTGCAAAGAACGAGACCAGGTAGAAGCCGGGTGGGGCCCAATGGTATTTCTGCGCCGTGCCGACCTTGCCGAGCATGTCCTGCCCGACCGACGCCGAGAAGAAGGCGCCGCCGCTCTTGACGGCAATGGCAATGAACCAGGGCAGCACCACGGCCAGCGTCACGGCGAGGCCCAGCCACGGCCTCAAGGCAAGGAGCCAGCGCGCCGAGCGCTCCTTATAGGCCAGGATTGCGGCCGCGAGCCCGGCGAACATGATGACCAGGGGCCCCTTGACGAGGATGCCCAGGGAGAAGCCGGTCCAGAAGATCAGCAATGCCCTCCGGGGCAGGACGCCTGCTCCGCGGCTCAAGTAAGCCCGGGCGAGGCCTCCCATGACTGCGACGGAACAGGCGGTGAGCATGGCGTCGGTCTTGGCAAGACGCGCCTCCACCATGAGGATGACGCAGCTCGCCATGAGGGCGGCGGTCAGGAAGGCCCCTCGCCGTCCGAAGAAGGCCAAGGCCGCCCAGTAGGTCAGCAGCACCGTCGCAATGGCGCCGAGCAGGGACGGGATGCGATAGAGCGCGATGGTGGTCCGCGCCTCGGGAACGCCGAGCGCCTGACCGACGGCGACGCTGGCGCTTTGCATCCAATAGATGCCGACCGGTTTCTTGTGCCGGGCCTCGTCCTGGAAGCGGATGTCCACGAAATCGCCGGTCTCCAGCATCTGCTTGGACGCCTGGGCATAGCGGGGCTCGTCCCGGTCCATGGGCTGAAGCGACGTGAAGCCCGGCAGGAAGCAGACGAGCGAGAGCAGCACGAGAACGGCGCAGAGGCGGGCATGGCTCCGCTCGACGACGCTCGTCAGCTGGGCCACCGAGAAGTAGCGCAGTGACATCCGCTGCTGGGGGACAGAACCGTCCATCAATCACTCCGGGGCGGGCAATCCATCGTGCCGACGGGATCTCCCGTAGGCACAGGTTCATCAAACCGCGTGATGTCGTCTAAACCCGGCGGGAAGTCAAATTGACGGAAGGTAGCGGCCCGACGGCCAGGAACAGGGGCCCTCGGGCCGGCATTGCCTGAAAGGTCGGGTTTCAACGCTGGAGGTGCCGGCATGAAGCGGTCTTTCAAATGGTGCGGCATGTGCCTCGTCGTGCTGTCAGCCTGTCCGGCTGCCGCCCTCGATCAGCCCATGGTCTGGCGGGATGAGGATACGGGCTGCGCCTATCTGCTCACCCCTCAGGGCGGCATTGCGCCCCGGCACCGGCGGGACGGGACGCTGGACTGCCCTGACGTGGCCGCGCGCACCGGGGTGGTCGAGAACATGGGCAGGGATGTCGCACGCGGCCTCGACGCCCTGCAGCGGGAGGTCGAGCGCCTGCGCGAGCGATACAATCGACCCTGAGCTTGAGGAGGCCATCCTTGCCTCTCAATACCCGGATCTACGGCGAGCACGACGAGAAGACCATCAGGCAGCTCGACCGTTGCATGCGGGCCGGGAGCGCCGCGAGAGGCGTGCTCTGCGCCGACGGACATCTCGGTTATGCGCACCCCATCGGCGGTGTGATCGCCTATGAGGAGCACATCTCCATCAGCGGAGTCGGATTCGACATCGCCTGTGGGAACATGGCCGTCCGGCTCGATACCCGCTACGAGGACATCGCCGGCCAAGCAGGCCGCATCCTCTCCGATATCGGGCGCAGCATCAGCTTCGGGATCGGACAGAAGAATGCCGTGACCGTCGATCACGAGCTCTTCGAATCGCCTCTCTGGGACGAGGCCGGCGTCCGGGACCTCAAGAAGCTCGCCTCGGGGCAGCTCGGAACGGTCGGCTCCGGCAACCACTACGTGGACCTGTTCGAGGATGAGGAAGGATTCGTCTGGATCGGAGTGCATTTCGGCTCCCGGGGCCTCGGTCACAAGATCACGACCAAGCACCTTGCCTTGGTCGGAGCGAAGGACGGGATGGAGGTCGACCCCGCCCTCGTCCACCAGGACAGCGACGTCGGACGAAGCTACGTCGCCGGAGTGAAGCTTGGCGGGCTCTATGCCTATGCCGGGCGGGAATGGGTGGTCGAGCGCGTGCGCCGGATCATCGGCGGACAGGTGACGGACACGGTCCACAATCATCACAATTTCGTCTGGCGGGAGACGCACGGGGACAAGGATTATTGGGTCGTCCGCAAGGGTGCGACGCCTGCCTTCCCTGGCGAGCGCGGTTTCGTCGGCGGATCCATGGGAGACAATGCCGTGATTTTGCATGGAGTCGACAGCCCGGAGAGCGCCGACAGCCTCTATTCGACGGTACACGGGGCGGGCCGTCTCTTCGGCCGGATGGAGGCCAAAGGCAAGAAAAACAAGGCGGGCGAATGGGTGCGCCCTCCCCGCTTCATCCGTGACCAAATGGATGCATGGCTGCGGGAGAGAGGCATATTGCTGCGGGGCGGCGATGTGGACGAGAGCCCCATGGTCTATCGGCGGCTCGAGGACGTTCTCGCCTTTCACGACGGCACGATCGAGATCGAGCACACGCTCCGGCCTTTCGCCGTCGCGATGGCCGGCCCTGGCGAGTTCGATCCCTACAAGGATTGACGTGACGAGACCAGGGCCGCCTAGGCTTTATCGAAACCAGCCGAAATAGAGCGCCCAAAGGCTCGGCGACCGGATGCCCCGCACCCGACGGGCCGCCTCGTCGGCGCGCATCGCTTCCCCACCGTGGCAGGAGCAGAGAACGATATGGGCGTCGTGCTCGGAGATATCGAAGAAATCGACCGCATCCCCGAACCTGTCGCTGAGCAGCCCCGCATGCCGGAGCACCGGGTCGGAATAGGCAATGGTCAGGGCGGAGCCATCCGCGCGCAGCGCACGACGTTGCGCCTTCGGTTTCCATTCGATCTCGTCCAAGGTCCTGAGGATACGGTCAGGCTCCCGCTCCAGGAGCTCGACCCAGCGGTCGAGGCGCTCCCGTTTCGACAGGACCGGGACTTCGACGTCCTCAGGGATCTTCAGGTCGGCGACGCTACTGAGTTCGGACAGAGGCCTGTGTTCCATGCTCCCCTCCTTGGCAGAAGAGCGGTATCGAGCACCCACCAGCTACAAGCTCAACCTTGAAGCCTATGGAAAAGTTCGAGGAACAGGCCGGCAGCGGCCGCTGATATTTTAGGCAAGGCAGGCCGTTCACGGCATCCGAGATCCCACGACAGAAGGCGGGGATCCTGCAGCAAGCCCGGTGAGAATCTCCACCGGGCTCGGCTTGCTCAGGCTTGCTCAGACAGTTGCCGAGTGATCGTGGTCGACGCGGCTTGTCCCCATCAATTCGGCGAGCCGGTTGCGGGCGCGATTGACGCGGCTCTTGATGGTGCCGACCTTCACGCCCAGCGCCTCGGCCGCGTCCTCATAGGACATTCCCTCGGCGCCGATGAGAATGATCGCTTCGCGCTGCTCCTGAGGCAGCTTTTCCAGCGCGGTCGAGAGATCCTGAAGCGCGAGCTTGTCCTCCTGGTCCGGGATCGCGATCATGCTCGCGGCATGGGTCCCGTCGCCGTCCTCGACCTCGCGGCTGGTCTTGCGGTGGGTCGAGTAGAAGCCGTTGCGCAGGATGGTGAAAAGCCACGCCTGGAGGTTCGTGCCCGCCTCGAACGTGTCCTGCTTCGTCAGGGCCTTGAGCACGGTGTCCTGAACCAGATCCTCCGCCTGGTCGACCTTGCCTGTCAGGGAAAGAGCGAAGGCGCGAAGATTCGGCAGCGCGTCCATGACGCCGTTGATGAACTCCTGGTCCACCGGCTCCGTATGGGCGCGGATGACCTGGGCCACGCGATCGGCAAGACGGGCGAGATCGCGCGGCAGCTTGTCCTCTGCGGGATCGCCATAGAGGGCACGCAATTGCTTTCCCAGATGCAGCCGCACGGCAGCGCTCAGCGCAGCCGCCGAGTTAGGGACATCGGGACGGGTGAACTCAGACTGGGTTTTGGAATTCTCTGGCATGCCGGATTATCTGGTGC
>JAESFT010000622.1_pt1 | contig 17816 bp, 17 predicted proteins | sample 9269451 | NCBI WGS metagenome assembly JAESFT01 (sample SAMN14502557, study PRJNA617106) | algae metagenome | isolation source: Scytonema hyalinum WJT4-NPBG1 and co-occurring heterotrophs from well... | place: USA: Mojave Desert, Joshua Tree National Park, California | collected 2006-05-25
CGCCTCAAACGCATTCGACGTATCGCTTTCATCCTGTTCACCGCCGTCGCCGTACTGGCCGGCGTGCTGTTCGCCGCCCTGCACTTCGCCACCAGGGAACTCAGGAGCCAGGTGGAACAGGCGCTTGGCGCCGACAGCGAGGTGGGCGAGATCGTCGTCGGCTGGTCCGCCATCGAAGTCCTCGACGTTCGTATCCGTGGCCCCAAGGGCTGGCCCGCGCAGGATGCCCTGCGGGCACGGCGGATCGTGATCAAGCCCGATCTGCTCGGCCTGTTTTCCGCCCGCATCCATATCCCGTCCATCACGATCGACAGGGCCTACCTGTCGGCGCTGCGGTCGCGCGACGGCAAGCTGAAACTGCTGCCGAGCCTGCTGGACAGGCCGGCCGCTACCGATGCCGCCAATACCGCTGCCAGCCCGACCGTGACCATCGGCAAGATTGAATTGAAGGATGGCGCGCTCGACTTCTTCGATGCGACGGTACGGCAACCGGCGCACCGCATCAGGCTGGAAGACCTCACGGCCGGGGTGGAAGACCTGCGCGTTCCCGCCCTCGATGGACGCACGCGCATCCGTCTCAACGGCACCGTCAAGGGCGTGCAGCGCCACGGCACGCTGAAGATCGACGGCTGGGCGGAACTGGCGTCGCTTAACTCCGAGATCAGGACGCGGCTGCAGGGCGTGGATCTGGTCGCCTTCCAGCCCTACCTCATCAAGGCCTCCGAAACCGGCGTGCGGCGCGGCACGCTCGACCTGAGCATCAAATCGACGGTACGCAACAACCGCCTGCATGCACCCGGCACCGTGACGCTCATCGGCCTGGAACTCGCAAACGGCAGCGGTTCGATGAGCACCTTCATGGGTGCGCCGCGCCAGCTGGTGGTGGCGGCGCTGAAGGATCGCAATGACCGGATCTCGATCGATTTCGTCCTCGACGGCAATCTGAGCGACCCGCGGTTTTCGCTTAATGAAAGCCTGTCCAGGCGCATCGGCGCGGCGGTCGCCGGCGGGCTCGGCATCAGCCTGGAAGGCGTGGCGCGCGGCATCGGCGGCGCGGCCGAAGGCCTTGGCGGCGTGGTGAAGAAATTGTTCGGGCAATAAGCCATGCCGGCGGAATATGCATTACCCTGTTTTGCGCTACCTTATGATTTTCACAATCTCCGCATACCGTCCGTATCGAGGCGGCGCATGACGATAACGCATTCAAAACATGGATAACGCACTTTCCGATACCCAGACAGAACAATTCGCCAACGACGGCTACCTGATCCTGAAAGGCCTGGTGACGCCGGTCGCCTGCGACCTGATGCTGTCAGTCGCACGGGAACATCTGCGCGCCGCCGTGCCACCGCTGGAATACGAGGCCGAGGTCGGCTATGCGGGCGCGCCGGCGTCACTGGATGCGCCCGGCGGCAGAACCGCGCGCCGTCTGCGCGACGCCTACCACCGGCATGAATGTTTCCGCCTGTGGGCGGAAGACAAGCGGCTGGTGGCGATGCTGCGGCAAATCTTCGATGAACCGGTGACGCTGACCCTGGCACACCATAACTGCGTGATGACCAAGCACCCGGATTTCGGCACCGCCACCGGCTGGCATCGCGATATCCGCTACTGGTCGTTCACCAAGCCCGATCTGATTTCCGTCTGGCTGGCGCTCGGACCGGAACACGAAACCAACGGCGGCCTGAAGGTGATTCCGGGTTCGCACCGGTTGGACATCAGGCGCAGCCAGCTCGACGACCTGGATTTCCTGCGGCCGGACGTCGCGGAAAACCAGGCGCTGTTCGACATGGGCATCCCGCTTGATCTCGAAAAGGGCGACGTGGTGCTGTTTCACAGCGGCCTGTTTCATGCGGCCGGCAGGAATACCGGTTCGTCGGTGAAGACCTCGGTGGTGTTTGCGTACCACGGAGCGAGCAATGCGCCGGTCGAAGGCAGCAGGTCGGCTGCTGCCGGGGGTGTTGCGCTAGGCTAATTGCCGGCGAGTCATGCCGTGCGTCGAGGCGGCAAGCATCGGCTGTCGATTGCCGCAATAAAAACGGAGCCACGGACACGGGCTCCGTTTTTTTTTACGGCAAAACCCTCTCGTCGGCTTTGATCAAATTGCCAATGCAACCCCCAAGCTATACTGGACCGCCGCAATGTCGGCGCTTTCCAGCCCCCACCGCTCTTCAAAAATCGCCCAGAGGAAACAATGTCATTTATTCCGGATGTATCCAATGCACCCCTGCTGATCGTGATGAATGCCGGCTCGGGACGCAAGGACAGGGCGGAAACACTGGAAACGATTACCCGGATACTTACCGAAGCAGGGCGCGAGCACCGTCTAATCCTGTTGGAGAACCCGAAGCAGATCGTGGAGATCGCCCGCCGCACCGTGCAGGAAGCGAAAGCCTGTGGCGGCGTGGTGGTAGTGGGCGGCGGCGACGGTACGATCAATGCCGTCGCCAACGCGGTGCTTGGCAGCGGCTGCGCGTTCGGCGTGCTGCCGCTTGGCACCTTCAATTACTTCGCCCGCACCCACAACATCCCGGAAGACACCGAGGAAGCGACGCGCCTGCTCCTGACCGCCCGCCCGCATCCGGTGCAGGTCGGTCTGGTGAACCAGCACCTGTTCCTTGTCAATGCCAGCCTCGGCTTGTATCCGAAACTGCTGGAAGACCGCGAGGCCTACAAGCAGCAGTACGGGCGCAGTCGTTTCGTGGCCCTGCTGTCAGGCGTGGCGACGATTCTGAAACACCACCGCCAACTGCGCCTGACGCTGGAGCGGCATGGAAAAGTGACCCAGATGCGCACGCCTACCGTCTTCGTCGGCAACAATCGCCTGCAGATGGAACAGACCGGGATCCCGCTGGCCGAAGCGCTGGAAGAAGGCCAGCTCGCCGCCGTGGTGCTGAAGCCGGTCGGCACGCTGGCCCTGCTGTGGCTGCTGGTGCGGGGCGCGCTCGGGCAGCTCGGGGATGCGGATCATGTCGTCAGCTTCGGCGTGCGGCGGCTGACGGTAAGGCCATCGCGGCTGTACCGCATCCGCCGTGTGAAAGTGGCGACCGACGGCGAGATCGGCTGGCTGGATGCACCGCTCGAATTCCGCGTCGGGCCGGAACCGCTTTACCTGCTGAAACCCGATCCGCCCGCGGATGACGACAACAAGGACGCGTCATGACGGTCGTCCTCCATATCTCCGATCCGCATTTCGGCACCGAGGTGCAGCCGGTGGTCGAGGCGCTGGCGCGTCTGGCGCAGGAGCATCGGCCGGGACTGGTGATCCTGTCGGGCGACATCACGCAGCGCGCGCAGCAAGCCGAGTTCGACGCGGCGCGGCGGTTCATCGAACGGCTGGATGTACCCGCCCGGCTGGTCATTCCGGGCAACCACGATATTCCGTTGTTCCAGATCGGAGCCCGGCTGTTCACGCCTTATGGCCGCTACCGGCGCGTGTTCGGCGACGATCTGGAGCCGGTGTTCGACGATGACGCGCTGCTGGTGATCGGCGTGAAGACCACGCGCCGCTACCGGCATATCGACGGCGAGGTATCGGGGGCGCAGATCGGCCGGGTTGCGGACCGGCTGCAGCAGGCCCCGCCCGGTCAGCTTCGTATCGTGGTGACGCATCAGCCGGTATTCGTGACGCATGCCGAGGACAAGGAAAACCTGCTGCATGGCCGCGATGAGGCAATACGGCGCTGGGCGCTCGCCGGCGCCGACCTGATACTCGGGGGCCATATCCATCGGCCCTTCGTCAGCGCATTGCACGAACGCTTCGCGGATTTTCCGGGCCGCGTCTGGGCGGTCCAGGCGGGCACCGCGCTGTCTTCGCGTATCCGCAACGATGCCGGCAATTCGGTCAACCTGATCCGCTATGACGGAACGACCGTGCCGCGCCAATGTACCGTCGAGCGCTGGGACTATCATCCGCCCTCCCAGGCCTTCCAATTGAAAACCACGGTGGAACTGGTGTGCGGAGAGCGCCGCTGACGTCGGCGTGAATCGCGCGCCGTTGCTTTGCGTGCCCGACCATGCTGTCGGGGCAACCGTATTTACTGCGGCCCGGTGTTTTCCGTGGCCGGCGGCCTGACCAGCGGCGCCTGGGGCAGTTGCGCCGGCCGGCGTACGGCGGCGCTGACGATTGGCTCCATCCCGGTCGGCCCTTCCGGCGGCCGCTTGCATCCCGCGGGCTGCTGTTTGCCGGCAAGGGGAATCGAGTAGCCGACGTGGAAAGTGGTGTCGCTGTTGCCGCCATCGGTTTGCGAGTGCGATACGTTGAGGTGCCAGTTGCGCATCGCCACGCCTAGATCCACGCGTTCGCTATCGGCATTGTTATGCAGGCCGGTATGCAGGCGGACGCAGTTGTCGAGTTGTCGCGCATAGCTGATCCGGTTGGACGACGTCGTTGCCTCGCTGCGCATGACGCGATTGACCTGGTGGGTGAAATGACCGAAGTCGCGCTGCAGTTCGATGCGCGATCCGGGCTCCGGACGAAGACCGAGCTGCAGGCTGTAGCCGTCGAGCCGTCCGCCGCCTGCTTCCATATTGCTTCCGCCGGACGCAATGCCGAGATCGGGAAGACGGGACGGCGCGGCAGTTCCGCCACCCGCTTCCACGCTATAGGTGGCAAGTCCGACATCGCTGAGAAGACGGTCGCGGCTCCATACCTTGCGGGCGGCCAGCAACAGGCTGCTTTGCGAGACCGCGCCTCCGGATTGATCAGCCGACGACCAAAGCTGTCCGCTGGACAGATGCAAATGCACATTGTGCTTGTACGCATACACACCATTGACCAGCACTTCGGTCTGGTTGTCGCGACGGGACAGCGCCATGCCTGCCCCGAGCTTGCCGGTCAGCAGGGCGCCGTAATCGACGTTGAGGGAGGGATTGATCTGGTGATGCGCATCGAGCTTGGCGTCCCACTTCTTGTCACGCTCCGTATAGCCGATACCCGCGCTGTGTTTATCGATGTGGATGTGCCGTGGGGCGCCGTTGCTGCCGGACAGATCCGGAAGGTGCTGGGCAGGTTTGTATAGCGGCTGTGATGTCTGGGCTGCATGGCATGCACCGATGCCAATCAGCAATGTGCCCACCGCCAGCTCTTTGACGGTAATGTGCAATATCGTCATCGTGGGTGTTGCAGCATGCTTGATGCGCTGTTGTGACCGTGCGGCATTATATTTGACGAAGGCTTTCCGCAGCACATTATTGTCCGCGTTCAAGCCGTTTTTTTGCCGTTCGTTAACCCACTGTCTAGCCTTGCATGCAATGGTTGCCGAAAAAGCTAGACGGGAAAATCATCACTTCAGGATTTCCGCCGGCGGCATGCGGTCATAAATGCAATTTCCAAAGCCGCTCAAGCCTTCCTCTTCCATACATGCCTCCCCCGTCCAATCCCGGTTCCACCGATCCCGCGATTCCCCGCCTGCATCAATTGCTGATGCGCGCCACCGGCGCAGGGCGGCACGAGATCGCGGCAATGCTGTGGGGGTTTGCGTATTTCTTTTGCTTGCTTAGCGGCTATTACCTGCTGCGGCCGTTGCGCGATGCGATGGGACTGGTGGGCGGCGCGAATCGCCTGCAATGGCTGTTTACCGCCACTTTCGTGGCAATGCTGTTACTGGTGCCGGTGTTCGGCGCAATCGCGGCGCGTTGGCCGCCGCGCCGTTTCGTCCCGGTGGTCTACCGCTTCTTCGCGCTGAACATCCTCGCTTTCGGCGTGCTGTTTGCCACCGGTGTCCAGGAGGTGGCGGTGTCGCGGGTGTTCTTTGTCTGGATCAGCGTGTTCAACCTGTTCGTGGTCAGTATTTTCTGGAGCGTGCTGGCGGACAATTTCAGCAATGCGCAGGGACGGCGGCTGTTCGGCTTCATCGCCGCCGGCGGTACCGCCGGCGCACTGGCCGGACCGGCGATCGCCGCATTGCTGGCGGTGCAGTTCGGCGTCGCGGTGCTGACGCTGATCGCGGCGGTGCTGTTCGAACTCGCGGTGCAATGTTTTCGCGGCCTGCTCTCCGCCACCGCAGGCTGGCGGTCGAGTCCCGGATCGGATGTTCAACGCGGCGCACCGGACTCGACACTCGCCGATGTCCGCCTGGGCGGCGGCATGTTCGGCGGTGTGAAGCTGATCCTGCGCGACCGCTATCTGCTGGGCATCGTGCTGTTCCTGCTGCTGCACACCTTCGCATCCACGCTGCTGTATTTCGAGCAGGCGCGCATCGTTTCCGCGTCGCTGTCCGATACCGCCGAGCGCACCCGGCTGTTTGCCGTCGTCGACTTCAGCGTGTCCAGCCTGACCATCCTGCTGCAACTTCTGATTACCGGCCGCTTCCTGAAATATGCCGGCGTGGCGACCGCCCTGGCCCTGCTGCCGCTGGCCGGCATGCTCGCATTTGCCGGCATCGCCATGTGGCCGACGCTGGCCATGCTGGTGGCGGTGCAGACGCTGCGCCGCTCGGTGGATTACGCCATCGTGCGCCCGGGACGAGAGGTGCTGTTCACGGTCGTCAGCAGGGAAGCAAAATACAAGGCCAAGAGCGTCATCGAAACCGTCGTCTATCGCGGCGGCGATGCGGTCAGCGGCTGGATCTCCGCCGCCCTCACCGGCATCGGTGTCGGCTTCACCGGCATCGCGCTGCTGTTTCTGCCGCTGACGGCATTATGGGTGCTGCTATCGAAACGGCTGGCGGCGGGCATGGAGATGCGAAAAGCGCAGGAAACTATCGAATGAGGAGATAACCGATGAAAGACCTTTCGCCGCGCGCGCCGATGACGCGCGCCGAATTCCTCCGCCTCGCCGTGGCCGGCACGTTCGTGCTGGGCACCGGCCTCGGTGGCAGGGCACTGTCCGCAACCCGAGGAGCCGCGATGAATACGCCACGCATGCATACCCGTCCCATCCCTTCCAGCGGCGAGGCGCTCCCGGTGATCGGGTGCGGCACCTGGCAGACCTTCGATGTCGGCACGGGCAGCGATGAACGTGCGCCGCTGGCCGAGGTACTGCGCATCCTGTTCGAGGCGGGCGGCTCGGTCATCGACAGTTCGCCCATGTACGGCCGCTCCGAAGCAGTGGTCGGCGATCTGCTGAAACAGGCCGGCATGCATGACAAGGCCTTTGTCGCCACCAAGGTATGGACACGCGGACGCGACGCCGGCATCCGGCAGATGCGCGAATCGATGAAGCTGCTGCAGGACGAGCGCATCGAGCTGATGCAGATCCATAACCTGGTCGACTGGCGCACGCACCTGAAGACCCTGCGCGGCTGGAAGCAGGAGGGGCGCATCCGCTATCTCGGCATCACGCACTACACCGCCAGCGCCTACGACGAACTGGAAGCGATCATGCGTGCCGAAGCACTGGATTTCGTCCAGCTCAATTATTCGCTTGCCGAAAAGGAAGCCGAAGCTCGGCTGCTGCCGCTGGCGGCGGAGCGCGGCATCGCGGTGCTGGTGAACCAGCCGTTCGGTGGCGGCCGCCTGCTGCGCGACCTTGCCAACGCGCCATTGCCCGGATGGGCAAAGGACATCGAATGCGACAGCTGGGCGCAGATCCTGCTCAAGTACGTGCTCGGCAATCCCGCCGTGACTTGCGCCATTCCCGGCACGTCGCGTCCGAAGCATATGGTCGATAATTGCCGGGCCGGCATGGGCGTGCTGCCGGATGCGGCAATGCGCAGGCAGATGGCGGCGTTCTGGGCGCAGCGTTGAACCTGCTTTTACGCGCGGTAAGCCCCGCGATTCTCGCCGGAAGCTGCTCCGCGTTCACGCGCCGGCGGCGGAAATGTGCCCCGGGGGAAGCCGGGGTTCCACAGTGCCCCCGTCCTCAGCCGGAGCCGCCGACGCCGCATCCGCTTTCGCTTCCAGTTCCGCCATCAGTTCGTCCGCGATGACCTGCAGCAGCTTGACTTCGCGCGGGCTGAGGGTGCGCGGTTTCCGGTCGATCACGCAGAGCGAGCCGATCACATGGCCGGATGCCGCGCGCAGGGGAACGCCGGCATAGAAACGGATGTTTTGCTCGCGCAGGAAAGCGTTGTCGGCGAAGCGCGGATCGCGGGCGGTATCTTCCACCACCAGCGGCGCGTTGGCTGCGACCACGTGGCCGCAGATTGATGTGTCGCGCGTGCCTTGGCGAGTCTTGTCGAGCTCGGGCGGCAAGCCGACCGCGCCTTTCCACAGCTGGCAGCTTTCGTCGATGAGCGACACCAGTCCGATCGGCGTGTCGAACGCATCCGCCACCTTGCGCGCGATCCGGTCGAGATGCGCACCCTTGCGGGCGTCGAGTGCGCCGCTCCGTTGCAGGGCATCGAGGCGCGCCTTTTCTTCCGTCGGCAGCGGCGGCGGCACCATCGCCGGCGCTTTCTGCGTCACCATTTCCGTAACCATCCGCACCGCGTCGGACAGGCTGGCTGCAACCGCATCGGCACCGGCGTTTGCCCTCAGCTGCTCGGGGGTGCCGTTGTCCGGCGACAGGTTCCATGCGCACAGCAGGATCTTGAGATGCGGCATGCGGCGCTTGAGACGGCGGCAGACGAAGCGCGCATACGCATGCGGCTTGCCGATCAGATAGGAGAGGCAGACCACTTCCGTATTGCTTAGATCGAGCTCGCCGATCGCTTCCAGTGTGACTGCCGACGGCGGTGCACAGCGCACCCCGATGCCGCTGTTTTCCAGGCCGTGCGCCAGCATCGCCACGGCTGCCGTATCCAGTTCGCCGCGGCCGGCGATGCAAAGCACCGGCGTATCGAACCAGCTCGCCGGCTGCCGCGCATCCTGCTCCGGCTCCTCCCTTTCCAGCTGTTCACGCAGGTCGCGCACCACCGCCCTCACGCCGTCGGCCACCTTGATGCGGTCCTGCAGCGATACTCCGCGCTCGCCGTCATCTTCGGCCAGCCGCAATGCCTGCAATCCAACCTGGTCGTAGAACGACAGCAGCGATTCCTCGGCCACCTGTGCTTCGGCGATCTCGATCGCCTCTTCGACATTGCCTGCAAGGAAACGCTGGTACAGCCGCTGCTCAGGCAGCAGTACCGGATCGCTGCCGAGCAGCACGTCGAGAAAGGCCAGCTGCGGCACATAGCGCCCCATCACCACCAGGCAAACAGTGAGCGGCGTGGCGAGGATCAGCCCGATCGGCCCCCAGAGCAGCGTCCAGAAGATCGCCGCGAGAATCACCGCAACCGGCGACAGACCGGTGCTCGCCCCGTACAGCCACGGCTCGATGATGTTGTTGCTGATCAGCTCCATCGTGGCCACCAGCGCAACGGTCCATAACAGCATGTCCCATCCCGGGTCGACCGCGAAAGCGAGCGTGATCGGAAACAGCGCGGCGATGACCGGGCCGAGATAGGGCACGAAGCGCAGCAGCGTGGCCAGCAACGCCCACAGGAAGGCACCGGGTACGCCGATCAGGTAAAGGCCGATGCCGATCGGCACGCCGTAGCTGGCGTTGATGATCAGCTGCATCAGCAGGTAGCGGCTGACGCGCCGCGCCGCTTCGCTCAACGCTTCGGTGGTGCGGTGCAGGTCGCTGCCGGCGAGCCGGATGAAACGGTCGCGCAGATCGCTCGGTTCGAGCAGCACGAAGAAAATGAAGATGATCACCAGGCCGGCGGTACCGATCGGCCCGAGCATCGGCGCGACCATTTCCCGCACGGTGTCGAGCGGGTTCCGTTCCTGCGGCTCGACCCGTACCGGAATCGGCTCCTTCTCCTGGGCCTTGCGCGGCTTGCTGGAAGGCGCGGGTGTCGAGTCCTTCGACAATTCCTCGCCCAGCGCCTGGATAACCTCGGTGGTGCGATCGATTGCGCCGCCGCCCGGCGCGGCGGCGCGGATCGAGCGGATTTTCTGCTGCATGGTCTTCTGGTAGGTCGGCAGGTTCTCGGCGATGTTCACCGCCTGGCTGGCGACCAGCACCGACAGGCCGCAGATCAGCGCGAACGCCGACGTGACGACGATCAGCACCGCGCTTACCCGTGGCAGATGCAGGCGGCGCAGCCATGCGACCGGCGGGGCGAGCATGAAGCTGAGCAGCACGGCGAGCGCGAAGGGCAGGAAGATGTCGCGGCCGAAGTAGAGTGCGGCGATGGTCAGCAGCATGATCGCGGCCGTGACCGCGTTCAGGCCGGGTGTCTGATTTTGCGGCTCGGCCGCCGACGGTGCCGCTGCGGAGGCTGCTGTGGCCTCCTGCTGCTTGGGAAGATCGACAGGCGTTCCGGGCTTCAGCATGGCGGGAGGCGATCAAGAGCGCCGGGGATGGCAGGCATGTTCATTTTGGCAACGCAAGTCGGCGACGGTTCCATCGGTCGATTACCGTCAATATGTGCTGCATCTGCTGACCGACGGGGATCAGGAATGAACGGACGAACGTAGGCTGCTCAGGCGGAATTTGGTGCGCCGGTCGCCCATCAGCCGGCGCAGTTCGGCGATGCTGATGCCGGTCGCCTCATGCATCCACATCAGCATCGACCCGGTTACCGGCAACTTGCGGCGGCGAATATTGCGTACGACAGCTTCGGCAACGTTGAGTCTGCGCGCCAGCGCACGGTCATTGGTCAGTTGCATCGCTTCGATCAGCGCATCCAGAAGATGGTCGGGATCGTAGCCTTTTGTAAAAGCTTCACTCTGGTTCATGGCTTTGTGTAATTTCTCTATGTCGAACGGCAGATTCGGCTTGTGAATGACTACAGCCGGCGCGTTAGCCGGCTCTATCACGGCAGGAATGGTCCGCTAGTGCGCAAAAAGTGTTCCATCGGTGAATGAGTAGCGCATCCCGCTACCGGCGGCATACCCACGTCATCCCGGACCGGCGAATATGCGGCATTGCTGGATTTTGGTATTGAGTAAGAGTAATGTTCGGTGACGCTGGCTGGAAAACCTTGCGCAGCGTCAACATTTCTTGAATAAAAAATATCACTGGGAGCTATACATGACATTCGTGGAATCGATCAAGGCATGCTTTGCCAATTACGCTAATTTCAACGGCCGAGCGTCGCGGTCCGAGTATTGGTGGTTTGCGCTTTTCATCGTACTTGCAGGCTTCGGGATTTCGATGATCAGCGACATGCTGGGATCGGTGTTTTACCTCGCGACCCTGGTTCCATCGATTTCCGCCGCCGCCCGCCGGCTGCATGACACCGATCGCAGCGGCTGGCTCCAGCTTATCGCCCTGATCCCGATTCTTGGCTGGATCGCCATCATTTATTTCCTGGTACAGCCTGGCACCGACACCAACCGCTTCGGCGCCCCGATCGCCAATACCGGCGCACCCGCCATCAACTAGGTTTTCATTTGCTGGATGCGCATGGCCATGCGGCAGGCGCATCCAGTGCCACTTTGCGCCCGGCACCCGGCGTCCGGCTTCCCGCTTCGTCCCAACGCGCCAGAGCGATAGCCTTCTTCCCCTGGCATCTCCAACCCGTTATTTGCCATGCGGAACCATCTTTCCGATAGGCATGTCTTAATCGCCGCAAGCCGGCCCGGCATGGCTTAACGCGCCATATCCGGATTTTCCAAATTCATTTTCAGCATGCCGTCTCTCGCGGCAGACACCACTGCATGACCATTCCTGCCAACGAACGTGCGCTGCTTCCCTCGATCGCCCTGCAAGGCGCCATTTCTACCCTCGGCGGGTTCATCGGTTTTTTCATCATGCGCGCGCAGGATGTCGATGCGATGCTCCGCTTCACTGCCGGCATGATGACCGCCGCACTGGCGGCAACCCTACTGGCGTACTCGCTCGGGCCACGATTGCGACTGACCGGCAAACGCCTGTTCATCATCGGCTTCATCGCTCCCGGCCTGCTGATCCTGTTGTCGGATCGCTCTCCCGACATGATGGCAATTGCATATGGCGCATTCATCGGCCTAACCTGGAGCGCACGTCACTGGCTGGAGATGTCGCTCTTCAGCGACACCCAGCGCGACAGCTACGCCGCGCATTCCGGCGCGCTGACGGTCGTCTTCGGCATCGGCGCCACGCTGGCGGCCACACTCGTGCTGACCGGCGCCGCCGACCACAGCGGCCATGTGTACGATTTGTACGGTGCACTGTCCGTCATCGGCGGGCTGTTGCTGTGCCGGTGGATACCGGATACGGACCCGGTGTCGATCGACCGGCCGCTGGCAGTGATGCGCCAGCCCCAGTTCATCGCCTGCCTGCCGCTGTTTTTCCTCGAATCCGGGCTGTTCGGCGTCGGCCAGGCGCTGTCCTCGGCCGGTGCGGTCAAGGCGCTCGGTTCGGCCAGCCAATTCGGCTGGGTGGCGACGGCAGCGAGCCTTGTCGGCGGGATCGCACTCTATTTCACCCGGAAAAACCGCGATGTCCGCAACCGGGCGCAATGGCTAGGCGGTTCCTGCCTGGTGGTAGGCAGCGCGTTCCTTCTGCTTGGCGCGAGCGCTTGGATGCCGGCGCTGTTTATCGCCTATTCGGTGCTGAAAGCAGCCGGAAGTCCGTTCCTGATGGCGAGTGAACAGGTCCTCAACCAGCGTACGCTCGACATCGCCGGCAAGTTATCGGATCGGATTGTCGCCCGTGAATGCGTGCTCTGGCTGCTGCGCATGACGTCGCTGCTGCTGTTCTGGGGCTTGGCCGGCATGTTGTCATCCACCCAGCTTCTGGTGACCGGGTCGCTGATGCTGGCGGCAGCCACCGGCATGGAATATGTAATTGGGCAGAACTGGTTCTGGAAGGCGGGGAGAGGAGCACAAACGTCGGCAGGCTGAAAAGCCGCCCGGACTCCGGCCCCGTGGGCAAAAAAAAGCCCGCAGACCTTTCGGCTTGCGGGCTAATCCAATTCACAGGGAGTTGGAGGAGACAGGAGAGAATATATCGCAGCGCACCATATTTATCACGTTTATTGTAGTGATATCAGATATTTGATTTTTAAATATCTTGCACAAATAACACGCTGGTAAGTCCAAATAAAAACCCGCCGAGCTTTCGTCCGGCGGGTTCCTGTCTCTCTCCATCATCCTGGGAATGGATTTTTTTACATGCCGGCGAATATTACACTGTGAACTTGTCGATTTCGCTGTCAAATTGGAAACTATGCGCAAATTTTGTGCAGATATTGGAGTCGATAATGAAAATACTGCCGATACGCCGTGCTCTAGTACCGGTTTTGCTGGGGATGGGTATTTCCGCTCTGCAAACCCCGTATGCCCAACGAAGTTATGTCCATCTCTACGGCGACCCTGCCCCGGCCGCAACGGCCGAGAAAACCATCGAAATTCGACCGGATACCCGCCATGTGAATGTCGTCGGCGGCGACATTGTGCAGTTCGTCATCGATGGGAAGTCGTTCACCTGGCGATTCAATGTCGCACGTACGGTATCGGCCTTCGATCTGAAGGAAGTGGCACCGGCAGGTTTGCTGGATCGCAGTGTCATGGCTTACGTGTCGCCCGACCCACGATATTTTTCCGTGCCTTAGAAATTCGCATCATATGCACCATGCCGGAGCGGCGATGGTCTGAAAAAGCGCAGGCTGTGAACCGGAAGAAAAAATGCCCCGGCTTTCGCACGGGGCAAGAGTCGCTTACGCAACTGGAGGAGACATTCGCAAAGCTAGCAATTTGCGAGCCACTTTCCTCAATTACACAGAGCCGGTATGGCTGTTGGCGGCACGATGTTGCCTGGCAAGCTTGATGACTGCATTGCGGATGGTTGCCAGCACAGTTACGCCATTGAACGGCTTGACGATGAAGCCATGGACGCCGCGCTGCAGCGCACCTTGCACCGCTCTGGAATCAAGCTTTCCGGAGACCACGAATATCATAGCTTTCGGCAATGATTCCCGTATTTCATCCAGTTTCTGAAATCCGGCTTCGTCCGCCATGCCGATGTCGATGCAGGCGATCTGCGGTTGCAACCGGATCATGCTGGCAATCGAGGAAGCGCTGATATTGGCATCGCCGACGATGTCGTAACCGCCATTGGCCAAAACGCTTTTCAACAGGTCACGTGAAATCGCGTTGTTATCGAGTACGACCGCTCTAAGCATCGGCACAGCTCCTCATCGGTTGCCGGAAAGATAGACACATTATGCATAAGTCGGCAGCCGGCGGTCGATCGGATTTTCCAATCGTCCGCGGCATGGGCAACGCAATTCAGGCATCCGATGTATAAAGTGGGCTGTTTTCACAACCCTCAATATGCACATGACTGACATTGGCACCTTTTCCGTCGCCCGGTTGCCGGAGATCCGTTTCGGCGCCGGCCGCGCGGCCGACATTCCCGAAGCCGCCGCCCGCTTCGGCGGCAAGGCGCTGCTGGTGACCGGCGGCCGTTCCTTCCTATCGACGCCGCACTGGCCCGCCTTGCAGGAGGGATTGGAAAAGCGTGGCGTCGCCTGGAACCAGATGCAGGTCGACGGCGAGCCGTCACCGCAGGTCGTCGATGAAGCGGTGCGCCGTTTCCGCGATGCCGGCGTCAGCGTCGTCGTCGGCATCGGCGGCGGCAGCGTGCTGGATGCAGCCAAGGCGATCGCGGGATTGCTGACCAGCGGCCATTCGGTCATGGATTATCTCGAAGGCGTCGGCCGCGGCATCGCCTATAAAGGACCGTCATTGCCCTTCATCGCGGTGCCGACCACCGCCGGCACCGGCAGCGAAGCGACCAAGAATGCGGTGCTCAGCGTGCAGGGCGATGAAGGCTTCAAGAAGTCCTTTCGCCACGATGCGCTGGTGGCACAGGTAGCGATCGTCGACCCGGCGCTGCTGGAATCATGCCCGCTGTCGCTGATCGCGGCCAACGGCATGGATGCGTTCACCCAGTTGCTGGAGTCGTATGTATCGGTCAATGCCAGTCCGTTTACCGATGCGCTCGCCCTCTCCGGGCTGCAGGCATTCCGGGACGGCTTCTGGTCTGCCTGGGAGGAAAAGCACCCGCAGCGGCAGGAGGGCCTGGCGCGCATTGCCTACGCTTCCCTGATGTCCGGCATCACGCTCGCGCAGGCGGGGCTCGGCTCGGTGCATGGCCTGGCATCGCCCCTGGGCGCCTATTTTCCGATGCCGCACGGCGTCGTCTGCGGCACGCTGGTTGCGGAAGCAACCGCGACCAACATCCATGCATTGCGTGCGCGTGATCCGCAATCGCCGGCGCTGGCAAAGTACGCCGCCGTCGCAAGGCTGTTGAACGACGCCGCCGAACCCGACGATCATGCCGCCTGCGATGCGCTGATCGACCTGCTGCGCATCTGGGTCGAACAATTGCGCCTGCCTCGTTTGAATGAATTCGGCATGCATGCGGATCATCTGCAGAAAGTGGTCGCCAACAGTCGTGGCGGCAGCATGCGCACCAATCCGATTGTCCTGAACGACAACGAGCTGACACAGCTGTTGCTGGCGCGGCTCTGATTCGATCCACAGCGCAACAATGCGAGAAATCTCAATATCGCGTTGTGCGCACGTCAATAAAATGGCTCATCCAATGGGGAGAAGCGATGGATAAACAAATCCTGGCGCAATTGCGCAGCAAACGTTTTGCCTTGGACGAGATTGTGCCGCTGGTGGAAAGTGCGGCCGACGTGATCGAGCGGCTGCAATCGGAGATCGCCGTCATGGTGCGGGAGTTGCGCGCGCAGCCTCCGGCACCGGTTGCGGATCAGGCGGCGCAGCTGGAAGCGTCGCGCTACCGCTACCTGCGCGATGTCGCCGATCCTGCATGGGTCGCCCGCAACATCGGCCTGCCGCCGCACTTGCTTGATGCGGCGATCGACGCAGCGATGAAAAATCCGAATTAGCGAAGCGGATCGCCGGACTGCCTATTCATCGAACTTGACCTGCTTCGATCCGTGATGGGATAGCAGAAGGATAAACAGTGCAAGACATGTACTGAGAACCGCCGTCGCTTCACGCCCCATGCCGGCCGCAACGCCGATGGCCGCCGTCAGCCAGACACTGGCCGCGGTGGTCAGCCCCTTGACCTCGCGGTCTTCCGACAGCTTGATGATGGCGCCGGCGCCGAGAAATCCGATGCCCGCCACCACCCCCTGCAACACGCGGCTCAGGTCGGATACTTCCATTCCCGTCTGCAGCGGCACGAGCACGAAGAGCGCAGAACCGAGGGCGACGAGCATATGCGTGCGCAGACCCGCCGCAGTGCCGCGCAGTTCACGCTCATATCCAAGTACTGCCCCCAGGATGATGGCCACCATCAGGCGCAGGCATACCTGGGTGACCTGTTCCACATCATTTAAATCTGAAAACTCCTTTTGTATCGTCGCCCATACCACGGCACGTACTTCATTCATCCCCTACTCCCATCGACTTGCTGCCGTTCCGGTTTCACTGCCTGACAAAATGGACAACACATTCTTTTTAGCAAGCATGACAACCGTGTTGGACGTGTTTTGTTAAGTGCCCTTAACAAATAACAGATGGATTTCGACGTTGTGTTCTGTTTGGTCAAACATCGGCGACAGGACATCGATTTCATGCCGGTGTAAGAAGATGTAAAAGCCGGCAACAAAGCAATGTCTCCGCGACATTATTCATACGTTACAAAGACAGTGCATCGCACTGCATAACATTGTTTTATCGATGGAGCTTGCATGAACATCAGCACAGAAATGATTGACGCCGCTACGGCGAAGGCAGTGGAAGCCGGATTGTTTCCGCGTCGCGCGTTGAAGGAAGAGCACGACGAGGCACGGGCGATCATGCTCGACATATTGCAGACGGCATTGAATATGAAGGACGAGAGCATGCCTCGTCCGGTTGCGGCGGCACGGCCTTCCGTGGAAAAGTCGAAGCGGCTGGTGCTGGTGTACGCCCGCTCCTGATTGCGCTGATTCCTGCTGACGCGGAATCCGTTTATTGAAGCGCTTCTTTCGCTGTCGGGCGCCCTCGCAACAAGGAGCGCCGGACAGCGCGGCCAACCTGGCGGCACCCCGGCCAGGCGGCGCCGCACTGAAGTATTGCAGCTATAGAAACCGGTCCAGCAGCTTGCGGCTGGCCTTGTCGAGTTTCTCCAGATCGCGGATCAGGTATTGCACGCCATGACTGTCTGCAATCAGCAGCGTCGAGTGCGCCACCCTCCGTATATCTTCCTCGCCCTTCAGGATGAACGCCGCATTGCCGCGGTCGGTCTCCACCTGCCAGCGGCTCGGGACGGCGAATGTCGACACGGCGACGATGCGGCTGATCTGCGGCAGGAATTCCCGGTTCGCCAGTTCCTCTTCCAGCAGATCCCGCAGCTCGCTGCGCAGATCGGCCAGCCGGTCTATCCATGCGAGTTCATGGCCGTCGACGGTCACCAGGGAGATGCCCTGGTCGGGCGCGGCAATCGGGAAGGCGCGCACCGGCACCACGCCTTCATGCGTCAGGCTGCCGTCGGCCGAGGTGAATACCAGTTTGCCGAACGCATTGCGGGTCAATCGGAAATCATTCATGCGATGCTCTCACTCCATTCCGGCTGGCCTTCGACCAGCCCGGCCGCCTCGTCCTCCGCCTGGCGCGCCTGTGCCTGGTAGAGCCGGTAGTACGCGCCCTGCCGCTCCATCAATTCATCATGCTGACCGACTTCGACGATCTGTCCCTTGTCGAGCACGACCAGCCGGTCGGCACGGCGCAGCGTGGACAGACGGTGCGCGATCGCGATCGTGGTGCGGCCGCGCACCAGGTTGTCGAGCGCCTTCTGGATCTCCTTCTCGGTCGTGGTATCCACCGACGAGGTCGCTTCATCGAGAATCAGCAACTGCGGATCGATCAGCAATGCGCGGGCAATCGAGATGCGCTGGCGCTCGCCGCCGGACAGGGTCTGGCCACGCTCGCCCACCATCGAGTCGTAGCCGTGCGGCAGGCGCAGGATAAATTCATGCGCATTCGCCGCGCGC
>JAESFT010000623.1_pt1 | contig 17762 bp, 21 predicted proteins | sample 9269451 | NCBI WGS metagenome assembly JAESFT01 (sample SAMN14502557, study PRJNA617106) | algae metagenome | isolation source: Scytonema hyalinum WJT4-NPBG1 and co-occurring heterotrophs from well... | place: USA: Mojave Desert, Joshua Tree National Park, California | collected 2006-05-25
GGTCGATCACTCATGGTACTTCCTGACGCAACACTCGCTTATCTAACCCAAGGTCAGGCAGGATTGCTGTGACCGTAAGCTCACACTGGCTGTCAAAGAACATGTCTCAAGAGCAACAGGTCACGTCAGCACCGTGTTGTTGATGAGTTCTTACTAGTTCTATTAGGCTAGGTGCGACGATGAAGCGCCGGTGTTGCTGCGCCCATCACCGAGATGCTGGCGTGAACTTCACGATGCCTTGGGTTGCTCTACGGCCGGTGAGGCGTAAGCTCTCCAGTGGCGGGGCCTTACTCCACCCCGTCAGGACCTCTCAAGGAACCCCGGAAGGCTCGGCGGATGGAAAGCGCCGAGCCTTCTGCTTGCACAGTAGGAGGAGGCCTCCTGCATCAGTGGCGACGTTCCTCGTCGTGTTCACCGGTCAGCGCCAGTTCGGGATGGCGTTGCACGAGAGCGGATCGCTCCTCAGCCAGCTTGTCCCAGGTGCGGGCCATCTCCAGAAGTTGGTCGCGCTGCTCGCCTTCGGTCATGCTCTTGGCGAGTGCACGGCATTCTTCCGCATGCTGCCGGTACTCGGACGCCTTCTTCATCATTCCCCACTTGCATCAGTGAATAGCCAAGCTGAAACCCGAGAGAAGGTTATGGGTTCCGCTGGTGTCCTCCACAGGACACTGACCTCCTGGGAGGCTGCCAGTGGATGAGGCTCTCAAGCGCGCCTTCACCGATGCCTACCTGAGCTACGAGATCGCCTTCGCCCAGTTCACCACGTCGAACAGCGTCAGAGCACAAGAAGGCGAACAGCAGGCGAGATACCGTGAGCTTGCCGACGCGCAGTACGCCTTCTTCCAGGCAGCGAGCAGATTGGCGCGCAGCTTGTCAGGCCAAGCTGATCCGCCGCAGGAGAAGCGAGCCACAGCAGGGGATGACCTGGGAGCATCGCAGGAGACCGTCACACCATCAGATGTGACGGAGCCCGGGCCGGAACCTCTTCCGATCATGACATCTGCCGAAGGTGCCAGCGAGAAGCCGCAGCGAACACGATGGTTTGGCTTTGGTCGCACAGAGTAAACCATGTACCCTTGGGGCGCGGAAACGTAGCGCCCTTCTTCTTGTCTACTGCCGTCGCGGCAGCAGCAGGAAGATGCCGGTTGCCAGACACGCGGACCAGCCAATCGTGGCGAAGTTCAGGGATGCGAATGCATCGACCAAGTGCGGGATCATGTCGTCGCTCCTCTCAGCCATGCGCCGAGATCCCTCTGGAACGTCCAAGCGGAGAGCAGCGAGACCTCCAGCGCGTCTGCAAGGGTCTCGCGTGCCCTGCTCCCCTCCGCCAGCGTCTCCGCAGCGAGCAGCACCTTCTCGCGCTTGCTGAACCTGATCCAAGGATTGTTCGGGGTTCTCTGGGCCGTGCTCAGGATCAGCCGCAGCAGAACCATGGTTTGCCGGGACCACGGCTTGAACCCCATGCTGCTCGCCATTCTGAGCGTCAGCCTCAGAGCCACAATACGCATCTCAGGCCCTCCGCTCGCATGGCCATGAGCCTCGGTGAGTGTCTACCGCGGCATGGTAAATGGCCCGTAAAGGATCTGGTGTGCGATTGGCATACTGGCCGGTGGCTCGACTACTCACGGGTTCCCCCAGGCATGGGGGTCGGGTGTTCAGGCTGATCTGAGGAACCGCACGGCCAAGAGACCAGACCCCAGCCCCCAGCCCCGAACGTCAGAGCGACACGTTCTCTGAAGAACCCCGTGCTATGAGTGGCATCGCTCTCCTGGCCAGGAAGCAACGTCTCCGCTGGCGAGAACTCCCCCACACGATGCGAGCGGTTGCCTCAGGGCCGCTTGCCCGAGCAGGTAGGCCGCGGGTGCTGTGCGGGCTTGGGCACCGCGATGGTGACACGGGTGCCGGTGCAGGGGTCCAAGATGATGAGGGTCATGGCTGACCTCCCGTGATCTGACCCGCAGCATGCCCCAACGGCAGGCTCATGGCTGTGACCTGGAGCACACAGCCCGCAACAGATGCTCCGCAGCCAGACTGGTCCGCCAGCCGACGAATGACGCCTCGCCCGCCCACCGCCCCCAGAGGGCAGCGTAGGCAGGACCGACTGCTGCTTGGGAGGCCTACCGGTCTGTTCCCTTCTTGGCGGCCTCAGCCATGCCCTTGGTGTCGCCCTTGGCACCAGCGCGCAGGATCTCGGCTGCTGTCTGCTCCTCCTGCTCCAGCGACGCTGGCGTCGGGGCGGTCTGATCTGTTGCGGTCAGTCCCTGCTCGGCCGGCTTCTGGCTGTTAGCCTTGGCAGCCGCCTCAAGCGACCGGAGTGCTTCTGGCTGCTGACCCTTGGGTGACGAGTTCGACATGTGATGACCTCGCGTGAAGGCCGCTCCCCAAAGAGCAGCCACCATCAGAGCAATTCATCTCAACCGATCAGTGTTCCCAGGAGTACTCCCGGACGGACTGCCGAACAGCTTGTGGAGCGGGTTCTGGGAAGTGCGTCACAAGGTGTCCTTCGGCAGAATAGCAGCAACCGCGCTTCCCATATGCTTCCCAATCACAGGCTCCGGGAAGCATACTCTCGAGAGCAAACCGATAAGTCATTGTCCTCAATTAAATATCTTCTCCGACTCACATAGAACACCCTCAGTTGCAGGCTCTGAAGATTCGGAGCTGACACCCGGGAGGCAGCGCCAGCATCTGGCGCTGCCTCCCGGGTGTCAGCTTGGAACCCGTGGCGAAGCCTTCGACCAGCAGGAAGGCTCGTGACGGGCGATCCTCTACGCGCATCACGTCTTGGTCGGGCCGCAGGTCGCCGACCTGCATCGGCAGATCGAGGAGCGCTTGCCGTTCGTCCTGGATCAGCGGGCCGATGCTCCCGATCGGGAGAGGAGTCGGTCGGTGTTGGCGGGAGTGGGAGGAGGCACAGTACGACTGGAGGCCATCGGAGTCAGTAACTCTGAGGCGAATATCAAGAATAAGATCAGCCGTGCCGGGTTTACGGCTGTATCCCTGCTCCAGTGCCTAGAAGCGATCGGCGCAAGGGAACTTCGCTTGCGATGACGCGAAGGTCGAACCCGTCGCACTCTAGAACCATGCGGTAGGACCGGCCCGGTTCGGCGCTGCTCCGGATCAGCAGCGGAAAATGGAGCTTCGGAGCGCCGCTCATCGCACCTCCCGGAGCCGCACGCCAAGGCGGGCTACCCGTAAGCTGAAACCGGCCTTGATCGAAGTACCACAAGAACGTCGTGAACTGCCCGCCATGCCCCTCGATCAAGCAGACCGGGAGGCTTTTGCGCGCCCCGTTGCGGATCGTCTCTTGCGGGCGGGCCTCATTATTGGCGCCCCATGTGGCGCTGACGGTACCAGCCGGGCGCGGCTGCCAACCGTGAGGCAAATCGGTTAGGTCAAGATCGGCGGCAAACGTGGCATCGGCACCCTCATTCGCGATGACGAGATGCCACACGTCTCCGTCGCGGCGTAGTTCATAGGTGAAGAGCGGCTTGCCATCGTCCGCGTCGCGTGTCGCTCCGAAGCGGATCTCAACGGTTTGGCCGTCCAGTTCGTCCGCCACGCCGATCATGGCCATGCGTTCGGATAACTCGAACTGCTCGAAATGGACGCCGGGTTTGGAGCACTCGACTGTGCCATAGAGCGGCACAAAGGGTTTGTCGAAGACGACTACGAAAACTTGTCCCTGAAAGATCGGATCGCCATTTGGGGACTGACCGTAAGTCTTCTGGACGAACCAGCGGAACACGTTCGTTCGGAACAGTTCCTGAGGGTTTTGTAAGCCGCGCATCGCCAGCTTGAGCATCGCTTCCCGACCGCCCTGCAACGGATGCGCCTGAGTTTCCGAGGGTGGTGGAGATTGGTCGCGTTCACGCCGCCGCAACATGACATCAATCCATACGCCGACTGCCAATCCGGTTACGGATGTGACCAGAAACTTGAACCACAGGGGCTCTGTCAAAGAGGCAAGCCAAGTCATGGCTGCCTCCACGCGGCTCGGGAGGTTGTCGTACCACCCCTTCTGCTCTGCGTACTTGACCCCGAACTCGTGAAGGACGGACAAGACACCCAGGCCTGACGCAATGGCAAGGACGATGCGGAGCGCGGAGCGAGCGGAGGCCATGACTGTTGGCTACCACGCCATCCCTTTGGCTGTGGTGTCACCGGCCGGTCTCCCGGCCAATGCCCCCCAGGCGGGAGCTTGGTCCATTTGCTCCATAAGGCCGGAGCCCTCTTCGGGTCCTAGCTCGGTGATCAGGTCAGGAAGCGAGCATGAGGCGTCGCCGAGCCACGTCATCCACTCAGAAGAAGAGCAGCAGGGTACCAAGTCCCCGCTCATTCTCGTCCTGGGATGAAGGCGCAGATGACACCTTCGATGACGCACCTGATGAGCTTCCGGTGCGGGATGTCCGCGACGACGTCGGGGAGCCGCGCTCAATTCGCGAAGTCGATAGCGAGAGCCTCGCCGCGCCTGAGCGGCAGGCCGACGGCCCTGTCGCACATAGCGACGACAACCCTACTGCCAGAGAAGCTCTGCAGAACCCTCTTCCGTCGAGGACCCACGACGAGAGGCTGGCGCATGATCCCCCGCTACCTCTGAGACCGTCAGAGGCAGAAGCCGGAGAGCTCCATCCTCAACACCAGCTGCCGGGACTAGTGCCTGACGCAACCGCTAGCCTAAGCGGCACCAGCGCGCCAGCCAGACGCTCCGGCCGTCGACAGAGCCGGTCGCAAAAGCTGGCCCTCGAGGCAGCTCAACTTGAGCTATGGCCAGAGCCCGACGGACCTTTGTCTGGAGAGTAGCGATCGCGGTCGAATCGAGTAGGGCTGCGATGTCTCACGCCTAGAACGTGGGTGGTCCGAGGACCCGGATGCGCTCTGGTACCGGGTGGCCAGCCTAGTGTGGATCGTGAGGCGCGATGAGCCTGCCAGAGATTCTTTCTACCGTGATGACCTAGTGATGACCCGTACATGACTGAAGTGATCCGGGCCTTCAGTAAGTCCTTGAAAATATTGGTGAGCGCGCTGGGACTCGAACCCAGGACCCTCTGATTAAAAGCCAGACGCTCCATTGGAGAGTGGCGTGGTCGAGATCGCCACCCCGAACAGGCGAGCTATCCCAAGGAACGCTGCATGACCCGGGCGAGGCGCTGGGAGAACGCCTTGGGATCCGGCGGCAGCTCCCCATCCAGGATGCGTGCTTCATCAAGCAGCAAATGAGCAGCATCCACCCGCAATCCGCTTTCCTCATCCCCCAGAGCTGCCAACGAGCCAATCAGCGGGTGGTCCGGGTTGATCTCAAGCACTGGCTTGACACCCCCCGCACCACCCTGCCCGGCTCGCGCCAGAATGCGCTCCAGCTGCCGATCGAGCCCCGTCTCGGGAGCAACAAGACACACCGCGCTATCCGTCAGCCGCTCCGACGCGCGCACGTCTGTGACCTGATCCCCCAGCACCGCCTTCACCTCAGCCAGGAAGCGCTTCACCGCCTCAGAGGTCGCCGAGCCGCTCTCGCTCCTTGGCTCCAGCAACGGGATGAGAGTGAGATCAGCCGCACCTTGGGTGACAGACTTGAAGGGCTTGCCCTCGTAATCAACACCTGCCGTGACCCAGAAGCTGTCCACCGCGTCTGGCAGCAGGAGCACCTCGATGCCGCGTGCCCGGAAGCCCTCCAGCTGAGGCGAGCTCTCCAGGCGCGTCAGGTCAGAGCCGGTCACGTAGTAGATCGCTGTCTGGTTCTCCTTCAGGCTGCCCACATAGTCCTTCAGCGAGCGCCAACCTTGGCCTGACGAGGTGGTCTTGAAGAGGGCAAGGTCCAAGAGCTGCTTGCGTCGTTCAAAGTCCTCGTAGAGCCCCTCCTTCAGCACGGGCCCGAAGGTCTCCCACACCTGCTCGAATGCTTCCGCCTTGTCCCGCGCGAGCTTCTCGAGCTCTCCCAGAATGCGGCTTGTCACCCCCCGCTTGATCGCGGAGAGGATTGGGCTCTCCTGGATCATCTCGCGAGACACGTTCAGCGGCAGGTCTGAGGAGTCCACCAGACCACGGACAAAGCGCAGGTAGCGCGGCAGGATCTCGGCTTCGTCCGTGATGAAGACGCGCTTGACGTAGAGCTTCATGCGCCCAGTGCGGTCCGCATCCAGCAGGTCGAAGGGCTTGGATCCGGGGATGAAGGCAAGTGCGGTGTACTCGTGGCGGCCCTCTGCTCGGAAGTGCACCGTCAGGGCAGGCTCATCGAATTGGCCGGCAAGGCTGCGGTAGAAGTCCGTGTACTCCTCAGAGGAGACCTCGCTGCGGGGCTTGGCCCACAGGGCTGCGCCATCGGCGAGTTCCTGCGGCTCCGCTTCGGGTTTCTCGATGAGGAAGATTGGCACCGGCACATGGCCGGACTGGGCTTTCACGATGCGCTCGAGGGTGAAACGCTGGGTATAAGAGGCGGCGTCTTCCATCAGGTGCAGGGTCACCCGTGTGCCCCGGAGCGGCGCCTCGGCCGGATCGGCGGGAGCTACGGTGTAGGAGCCCTTCCCATCCGACGACCACAGGACGGCGTCTGACGTGCCGGCTGTGCGCGAGACCACGTCGACCCGCTCCGCCACCATGAAGGCGGAGTAGAAGCCAACGCCGAACTGGCCGATCAGTGTGGCCCCCTCGCCGCCTTGGGCTGCTTCAAGCCGCTCCATGAAGGCTCTGGTGCCGGAGCGTGCGATGGTGCCGAGGGCCTCCACCATCTCGTCTCGGCTCATGCCGATGCCGTTATCCTCAATCGTAAGGCGGCGGCTGTCGGGGTCGAGGGTGAGGGTGATGCGGGCCTTTGGGTCGTCCCCAAGGAGCGTTGGGTTGGCGATCGCCTCGTAGCGCAGCTTCTCGCACGCATCGGCAGAGTTTGAGATCAGCTCTCTCAGGAACACATCCTTGTCGGAGTACACGGAGTGCACCATCAGGTGCAGGAGCTTGGCTACATCAGCCTCAAACGTACGGTTCTCAGGGGCGGTCGCGTCTGCAGGGGGCATGGCAGGGTCTCGTCAGCCGGTTTGCGGCGGCCGAGATGGCAAAGGTTGACGGAGATTTCAAGATCCAGGCCAGCCAGCTGGGACGCGAAGGGCCCACCTTGCTAAGACGAGAGCGCCAAACCGCAACGCATTGACGGTACGGAGTTCTCAAGCAGCAACTGAGCTGCAGGCAATGCCCCAGTCCGCCGCTGCCCAATCGGAGACTAACCCTCATGCAAGCTTACCAATCCCTGGAGGTAAGGTTCGCGCGCATCGCCTCTATTGAGGACGCGCTCGGGATCCTGCACTGGGACGCCGAAACAATGATGCCAGCAGGTGCGAACGAGGGGCGTGCCGATCAGCTCGCCACCCTCAGGGGCCTTGCTCATGAACTCCTCACGACGCCCGCAACTGGCGACCTCCTCGAGGAAGCCTCGCGGGACACGGGCTCCCTCACGGATGGGCGGCAAGCGAACTTGCGTGAGATGCAGCGGCTCTACCTCCATGCCGCAGCCGTGCCAGGTGATCTCGTTGAGGCGAACTCCAGAGCCGTTTCCCGCGCCGAGATGGCCTGGCGGAGCGCTAGGAAAGCGAGCGACTTTGGGATGCTCAAACCTCATCTGGCCGAGGTACTCTCCCTGCAGCGGCAGATCGGTGACGCCAAGGGCGAGGCGCTCGGCCTCTCTCCCTACGATGCGCTTCTCGACAGCTACGATCCTGGCCTGCGCCAGGCAACAATCGACCCCTTGTTCGACGATCTGCGAGCTGGCCTTCCCGCTCTGATCCGCGAGGTGCAGGCCCACCAAGCAGAACGTCCGCCGGTCGAACCCCTGCGCGGCCCTTTCCCCGTCGAGGTGCAGCAACGCCTCGGTGAGGGGCTGATGCAAGCGGTTGGGTTCGACCTCAGCCGTGGGCGACTGGATGTCAGCCTGCACCCCTTCTGCGGTGGCTCAACAGGAGACGTGCGCATCACCACCCGCTACGACGAGGCCAGCTTCGTTGGCGCGCTTATGGGCGTGCTCCACGAGAGCGGTCATGCACTCTACGAGCAGGGCCGGCCGGAGGAGTGGCGGCGCCAACCTGTCGGGCTTGCCCGGGGCATGACGCTGCATGAGAGCCAATCCCTCCTGATCGAGATGCAGGCAGGCCGAAGCCGTGAGTTCGTGACCTATCTCGCTCCGCTCCTCCGGGAGGCGTTCGGCGGGACGCGATCAGCCTGGGACGCCGAGAACCTTCATCGGATCTACACCAAGGTTGAGCCCGGCTTTGTCCGGGTAGATGCCGACGAGGTCACCTACCCGGCGCATATCCTCGTCCGCTACGAGGTCGAGACAGCTTTGATCGCGAACCGGATGTCGATCGACGACCTGCCGGAGGCCTTCAACGCCGGAGTGCGCGACGTCCTCGGTCTGGAAGTGCCCAACGATCGGCTCGGCTGCCTGCAGGACATCCACTGGCCAGGGGGCGCCTGGGGCTACTTCCCGACCTACACGCTGGGTGCTATGGCGGCCGCTCAGCTTTTCGATGCCGCCTGCCGAGCAGAGCCCGCCATTCTGCCATCACTGTCGACGGGAGACTTCAAACCCCTCCGGGCGTGGCTGCGCGCCAACGTGCACGCCAAAGGCAGCCTTCTCAGTACCGACGAATTACTCCAGGCCGCCACCGGGCAGCCGCTGACATCAGAGATGTACCAAAGGCACTTGCGGCGACGCTACCTCGGGACATCCGCCTGAGAGGGGCGACTGAAATCGGAGCACTTCCGCAATGCAGGATCAGTTCTCTCTGTTTGCCGCAGCCCCGTCACTGCCGGAGGGGTTTGTGTACCTGCCGGATCTGATCACGCCAGCTGAAGAGACGGCGCTTGTGAGCGCTCTTGCGGACCTGCCGTTCCGGCCCTTCGAGTTCCACGGCTATGTGGGCAAGCGGCGGGTGGTCTCGTTCGGGATGGAGTACGACTTTGCTCACGAGCAGGTCCGCCCGACCGAGCCCCTGCCCCCCTTCCTGCTTGGGTTACGCGAGAAGGCTTCTGCTGTTGCGGGTCTCACGCCCTCTGATCTCCCGCATGCTCTTGTGACGGAGTATGGGCCAGGTGCTGCCATTGGCTGGCACAGGGACAAGGGAGTGTTTGCGGACGTGATTGGTGTTTCCCTGCTGGCGCCCTGCCTCTTTCGCCTCAGGCGCCGCCGCGGCACGAAGTGGGAGCGGGCGTCTGTTACCCTCGAACCAAGGTCAGTCTACCTCCTGCGCGGGCCAGCCCGCACAGAGTGGGAGCATAGCGTCCCAGCCGTGGAGAGCCTACGCTACTCCATCACCTTCAGGTCCATGCGCTGAGGACGGGCGGCGGCATTGGAACCATGCCCGGTGGCAATGCGCACCTCTCGCTTTGGCAGCGATGAGCCGCTCGAAGGCCGAAACGCCTGTAGCGGCCCTGCTTGTCCGCCCCTACCATGGTGCTTGGTCACTGCAGCAGGTCCCGCCTGTTGGACCAAGAAAGCCCGGCCGCAGACTGTCTCGCGAAGCAGGGTGTAAAGTACAGGAGGAAACATATGAGAACCAGAATTGCATGGTTAGCGGCCGCGGCCCTCTTGGGCGTGGCTACGCCAGCGCTGAGCCAGCAGATTTCTGTCAAGTTCGGCGTGTTGAACGACCGCTCGGGCCTTTACGCCGACATCACGGGCGAAGGCTCGGTCGTGGCAACACGCATGGCGATTGAGGACTTCAAGGCCGCCGAGAAGGGGATCAAGGCCGAAGTCATCGCTGGCGACCACCAGAACAAGCCTGACGTGGGGGCGACCATTGCCCGCCGCTGGTACGACCAAGAGAACGTGGACGTCATCCTCGACGTGCCGACCTCCTCGGTCGCACTGGCCGTAAGCCAACTCACCCGCGAGAAGAACAAGATCCACATCAACTCCGGCGGTGGCTCATCCGACCTCACCGGTACGGCCTGCTCCCCCAACACGGTGCACTGGACCTACGACACCTGGGCGCTCGCCAACGGCACCGGCACTGCCATGGTGAAGCGCGGCGGCGACACGTGGTACTTCCTCACCGCCGACTATGCCTTCGGCCATGCGCTGGAGCGCGACACGGGTGCGGTCGTGACGAAGTCCGGCGGCAAGGTCCTGGGCTCGACCCGCCACCCGCTCTCCGCTACCGACTTCTCCTCGTTCCTCCTCTCGGCCCAGTCCTCCAAGGCCAAAGTGATCGGGCTTGCGAATGCGGGCGGCGACACCGTCAACGCGATCAAGGCAGCAGCGGATTTCGGCATCGTGAGCGGCGGCCAGAGCCTCGCTGGGCTTCTGATCTTCGTGGCCGACATCAAGGCGCTTGGCCTCCAAACCGCTCAGGGTCTCGTGCTCAGCGAGTCGTTCTACTGGGATCTCAACGATGAGACCCGGGCCTTCTCGAAGCGCTTTGCCGAGCGCCAGGGCGGTAAGATGCCCACCATGGTTCATGCAGGCGTTTATGCCGGCGCCTTGCACTACCTCAAGGCAGTCGAGGCTCTGAAGGACAAGGATACCGCCAAGGTTATGGCGAAGATGAAGGAGATGCCGACGGACGACCCGCTCTTTGGCAAGGGCCAGATCCGCGCTGACGGTCGCAAGATCCACCCGATGTATCTGTTCGAGGTCAAGAAGCCGAACGAGTCGAAAGGCGAATGGGATCTCTACAAGGTCGTCTCGACCATCGCCGCTGACCAAGCCTTCAGGCCGCTGAACGAAGGCAACTGCCCACTGGTGGGCAAGAGCTGACCTCAAACGCCCATTTGGGTGCTCGTCGAGCTGTCCGGTGCTGCGCGATTATCTGCAGCACCGGGTTAACCTAGCCATCGAGGCAGCGCTGCCTTGCCTGCGACGGAAAGACAATGCCGAAGGTTGCTATTGTTGGCTCAGGGCTCATCGGGCGCGCGTTGGCAGTAGTCTTTGCCTCGCACGGCTGGCGTGTCTCGCTCTATGATGTCAGCCCCGGTGTCGCCGATGCGGCCCGGAGCCAAGTCGATCACGCGCTCAAGGAGCTTGCCGCCCACGACCTTGTCGCGGACCCGGACGGCGCTCTCTCCCTCGTCGAGACGTCAAGCGCGCTAGCTGCTGCACTTGAGGATGCGATTCTCGTTCAGGAGAACGGTCCAGAGGTCGTGGAGATCAAACGTGACCTGTTCCAGGAATTGGACAATCTAGCAGGTCCTGACACCATTCTCGCTTCGTCCACCTCCTTTATCGTCGCCTCACGGTTCACCGAAGGTTTGGCGGGCCGTCACCGGTGCCTCGTTGCCCATCCCGTGAACCCGCCACACCTTGTTCCTGTGGTCGAGCTCTGCCCGGCACCCTGGACGGCCCCTGACGTCGTCGAAAGAGCACGCACCATCTACGACAGCGTCGGACAGGTACCCGTGCTCGTGCACAATGAGGTCTTTGGCTTCGTCCTTAACCGCCTCCAAGCGGTCCTCATGGCCGAAGCCATCCGCCTCGTCGGAGAGGGGGTCATCAGCCCTCAGGATCTCGACAAGACTGTTCGCGATGGACTGGGGCTGCGCTGGGCCTTTATGGGGCCCTTCGAGACGATCGAACTCAATGCGCCAGGCGGCATTCCGGATTACTGCGCCCGCTATGCACCCTCGCTCGGCTCACTCGTCGAGGGCGCCCTTGGTGAGGCGCCCTTCGGGGAGCAAAACGTCACTGCTGTTCTGCAGTCGTGGAACGGCTCACAGGACGCAGAGAGGATTGATCAACTCACCCGCTGGCGCGATGGTCGCCTTGCTGCTCTCAGAGCCCACAAACGATCTGCACCTGTAAAGCCTGACTGACGCTTGCCTAACGGGGGGAGTATGGCCCGGAAAGTGATCATCACCTGCGCCATCACCGGTGCGATACATACCCCATCCATGTCGCCGTTCCTGCCGGTTACACCTCAGGAGATCGCTGACGCGGCAATCGAGGCAGCTGAGGCCGGTGCAGCGATCGTGCACCTGCATGCCCGCGATCCGCTTACCGGCAAGCCTGACCAAAACCCGGAAGCGTTTGCGCCGTTTCTGCAGGTTGTGAAGCAACGCTCCAACTGCGTGATCAATCTCACGACGGGTGGGGCTCCAACAATGCTTGTGGAGGAGCGCGTGAGGCCGGCAGCCGTTTTCAAGCCGGAGGTCGCCTCACTGAACATGGGCTCGATGAACTTCGGGCTCTATCCGATGCTCGAGCGCTTCAAAGAGTTCAAGCACGACTGGGAGCGTCCGTATCTGCAAGGCTCGCACGATCGCATTTTCCGCAACACCTTCGCTGATATCGAGTACATCCTCTCGACCTGCGCGGAGAATGGCACTCGCTTTGAGATCGAGTGCTACGACATCGGTCATCTTTATACGCTGGCGCACTTTGTGGATCGCAAACTGATCAGGTCGCCTCTGTTCGTGCAAAGTGTGTTCGGCATTCTGGGCGGGATCGGACCGCACCCCGAAGACGTCGCTCACATGAAGCGAACTGCGGACCGTCTGTTCGGCACGTCCTATTGCTGGTCCGTCCTTGGGGCTGGTCGCCATCAGTTGCCGATCGCTGCGATGGCGGCTGCGATGGGCGGGAATGTCAGGGTGGGCCTCGAGGACTCCCTCTGGCTTGGACCCGGCACGTTGGCCCCCTCCAATGCAGCCCAGGTCAAGGCAGCTCGTCAGATCATCGAGGTGCTTGGGCTCGACATTGCGAGCCCGGATGAGGCACGCGAGATGTTGGACCTCAAGGGCGGCGATCAGGTCAACTTCTGAGGTTGCTAAGGCAAAATCAGAGATGCCGTGCTCGGAACCGGGCTGCACCTGTCCTTCATGGTCGACCTAATCAGGCATTCACCATCAGCGTCATTCCATCTCAACCTAAGGCAGAACAATGCAAAACTTGAGCAACCGACGCTGGCTCCTGTCACAGTACCCGAACGGTATCCCTACGCCAGATACATGGGTACTCGACACCCAACCCGTGCCGGAGCTCGGACCCGGTCAGATCCTGATCAAAGCCAAGTGGCTATCAGTCGATCCTTACATGCGCGGTCGCATGAGCCCGGGCACAAACTACGCCAAGGGCGTGGCGCTGGGCGAGGTCATGCACGGGGGCGGCGTCGGCGAGGTGGTCGCCTCCAACCACCCCGCCTGGAGGCCAGGCGACATCGCCGAGAGCATGAGCTTCGGCTGGCAGGAGTGGGCGGTGCTCACCCCAGATCTACCCGGGACAGCCGGTGTCAACCGGATCAGCCCTTCGTTGGCTCCTATCGAGAGCTCGCTCTCCTGGCTTGGTATGCCAGGGCTCACCGCCTACTTTGGCCTCCTCGACTTAGGCAAGCCTAAACCCGGCGATACCGTCATTGTCTCCGCCGCCTCTGGCGCAGTGGGTCAGCTTGTCGGACAGGTTGCCAAGCTCTGCGGCTGCCGCGCGGTTGCCGTTGCAGGCTCTGACGAGAAGCTCGCCTGGTGTCGTGAGATCGGGTTTGACGAGGGCATCAACTACAAGACCGCTGGGGATCTCACATCTGCCGTGAAGGAAGCCTGTCCAGGCGGCGTGAACGTGTTCTTCGACAACACAGGTGGACCGATCCAAGACGCGGCGATGAAGAACTTGGCCCTGCACGCGCGGGTGATCATCTGCGGGCGCATCTCGCAGGCGGCAAACTTCGGCAAGCCCGAGATCGGGGAGCGGCTACTCGGAAACCTGATCGTAAACCGGGCCAGCATCCATGGCCTGCTGGTGTTTGACTGGTGGCACCGACGGGACGAGGCTCTGGAGCGCCTCTTCGCCTGGAGCCGCGAGGGCAAGATCAGGTTCAAGGAAGACGTGCTGGACGGGATCGAGAGCATGCCAGAGGCGTTCCTGCGCCTGCTGGACGGCCGGAACTTCGGCAAGCAGCTAGTTCGGATCGACGGCTGATGGTGGACGAGACCCAAACCGTCGCCATTGCTGAGCAGACGGTGGTGATTGCCTACGATCCGGAGGCAGGTGTTTGGTACGTGCATAGCAGCACCGTTCCAGGCCTCACCGGGGAGGCAGCCCGTGCGGCGGACCTCCTGGAGGAGCTGCAGGTCACGGTGCGCACCCTGAGCCTGCCGTGACTATTCCCATTCAGGGACGCACATCGCCTAAGCGTCACCGACCAGGGTCGTTACCGTTCCTGCCCCGCCACACTCTGAGCAAGTCTCATCGTTTACCTCACCCTTGCCCGAGCAGGTGGGACAGAGGTTCTCCCCTGATTGCGCTGTACCGGGCGTAACCTCGTCGCCGGGCTTCTTGCCCTGATCCGTCTCCATGAGCCGCCTCCGTCATGCTCAACACAGGGGATAACGTCCGGAGCCGTAGGAAGGTACAGGCGCGTGGTGGAGTAAGCGCCAGAAGTTGGTGCCCCGCCTCGCTTTACCGCTCCGGTGGTGGGGCAGCGCACGCCATAAGGACCTCCTCGTAGCGGGCACGAGCCTTCTCAAGCACCCGCTCCTGCCGCTCGGAAGGGATTCCGACCAGCCGCGTTCGAGCCATGGCTTGCATGCCGTTCTCCAGCCAAGTTCGGAAGAACACCTCCCGCGGGATGCCCTCCTTCTCAGCAAGCGCAGCAATCGAGCGCATAATGAACACCAGAGCTTGGTTGGTGGCCAGGAGCTCCGCGGTGAGGTCTTCCTGCTCCTCGTTCGTCATCACGATCTCCCCAGGTCCAGTATTCTGCATAGGCCCACCTAGCCTGGACGCACCACGCCCCTGACCCCCTGGGGCGCCCTCTACAGCCATCCGCTTTGGCGGAAGCGCCAGTACAGGCCCAAGCAGATCGTGACCACCACAGCAAGCACTGCGAAGTAACCGTAGCGCCAGTGGAGCTCAGGCATGTGCTCGAAGTTCATGCCGTAGATGCCTGCCACAGCTGTGGGCACAGCTAGAATAGCAGCCCAGGCCGCGAGCTTACGGGTGATCTCCGTCTGCTGCGCCTGACCTGTCATGAGGCTCGTCTCGAAGGCAAAGGCCAGTACCTCGCGCAGGGACTCGATCTCCTCCTGGATGCGGCGGATGTGATCCGAGACGTCACGAAAGAGCGGCTGCATGGAGGTGTCGATCCCCGGCAGCCCAGGCTGCTCCAGACGCCGGCACACCTCAACGAGGGGCACTGCCGCGTTGCGCAGGCGCAGGAGATCACGCCTGAGCTGATAGAGGCGGCGCACCTGCTCGTTCGATGAAGCGCCAGCGAGCACCTGATCCTCGATCTCCTCGACCTCGCCCTGGATGGCCTCAAGGACCGGCATGTAGTTGTCGACGATGAAGTCGAGGATGGCATAGAGGATGAAGTCCTCCCCATCCGAGAAGGCCTTCGGGGACGCCTCACATCTCTCCCGCACCGGCGTGTATGAGGTGGAAGCGCCATGGCGCACCGACACCACGTAGCCACGCCCGAGGAAGAGGTGGGTCTCGCCAAAGGAGAGGTGCCCGTCGATCATCTGCGCGGTGCGAGCGACCACGAAGAGCGCCTCACCGTACTGCTCGAGCTTAGGCCGCTGATGTGCTTTGAGGGCATCCTCGATGGCAAGCTCATGCAGGCCGAACTCGGCCTGGAGCTGTCGCAAGAGAATGAGGCTAGGCTCGTGGAGGCCGATCCAGACCACGTGTCCTGGGCGCCGGGACCACTCCCCGGCGTCTTCGATGGCGATCTCGGCCACACGGCGGCCGCCGAGATAGGCCGCTGCGGCAACAACGCTTGGATGAGGCGGAGATTGTGACGAGGGCGGCTGAACAGGCTGGTCCATGCTCAAGGCTAACACAGCTCTGGCTCAGCTACCGCAGCAGATTACCGAGCTGCCCGAGCCACGGCTTGGACGATCTGATCGTCAACCAGAATGCCGAGATCATCGTTGAGCGCTCGGATTGAGGCGGCCGTCACAGGCCGCTGGGTGAGCTGGGCTGCTGCCCGAGCCATGGCCCGAGCGTCCCGGCGGTGCATCGCAGCCTCATAGGCCAGAGTAGGGTTACTCACTGTCAGCACCCGCGCTGCCCGAAAAGGCTGCGCCGCCCGCTGACGAGAAGGGCGATCACTCACCCTGGACTCTGCTTTAGCGGGATCAACCGTCACAAAGCGGACCCTCGCAGCGGCCGGACGAGCTCTATCTGGCAAGCCCCGCTGTGTTGTCTGGTGAGTCACAGGCACGCTGCTCGGGACAGCTGCCGTCGTGATGATCGTAGGGCTATCGCCCTTCAGGGCCAGTGTTGCCTCTTCGGCCCAGCGCCGAAGAGCGGAGACAAAGCCATCCCATGCTGAAGGGGGTGTGTGGATCGGTTGAGTCACAGCCTGGGTTCTGGTGCGAGCCGATGGAGCTGACTGCAAGGCGGGCGGCTCAGCTGCAACACAGCCGCTGAGGAGAAGCGCGCCTAAGACAGCACAGACGTGCCTCACCCATACCTCCCCCAATGTTCTGTTGGAGGATGCGGGAGAAGATGCCCGCCTGTCGAATGCCTTCGTGCGGTAGCGTTATGCCTTCGTTAACAGCTGAGCTGACCTCGTCTGCGAGGCCTTCGCTCCCCATATCAGAGCCATCGCTTAACCTCTTTCTCGAGTACCGGCCGCTGCGGCCGTGCAGGTCGTCTATGGCTCTTCCCACCCGCCTCCTCGACGTTCAAACGATCTACCTTGAGCCTGCTGTAGAGGACTATGCCCGCGGCCGTGAGATCCTGGCCCGCTACCCGGATGCCAAGCGCGTCCTCGTGCCCTCTCACTGGAAGATCCCGGAGCTGCATGGCAACGAGGGCAGTGCTGAGGACTGGGTGAGGATCAAACGTGACACCCTCGTGCTCGGCGTCAAGAAGGGCCTCAGCCTGCGCCCAAACGGGCGCAGCGCACACTTCATCGCGCCCTCCTCCTCGAACGGCTGCGCGATGGCCTGCGCCTACTGCTACGTTCCTCGTCGGAAGGGCTACGCCAATCCGATCAGCGTGTTCGTCAATACTGACGAGATCACAAGGGCGATCGCCCGCCACGCTGAGCGGCAGGGTCCCCTCCCCGCTCCTGACCAGATCGATGAGCAGCACTGGGTCTATGACTTGGGCGAGAACGGCGACCTCTCAGTGGACGCCATGGTGTCGGATAACGTGCGGGATCTGGTGACGCTGTTCCGCACGATCCCGAATGCGAAGGGCTCGTTTGCCACGAAGGCCGTGAACCGGGACCTCCTGAGCTACGATCCGCAAGGCAAGACCCGCATCCGCTTCTCACTCATGCCCGACGCGATCGCGAAGGTGGTGGACGTGCGCACCTCACCCATGCAGGAGCGAATTGCCGCCATCGACGAGTTCGTGCGGGCGGGCTTTGAGGTGCACCTGAACTTCTCACCGGTCATCCTCTACGAGGGCTGGGAGAAGGACTACCGGCGTTTGTTTGAGGAGGTGGACGCAGCCGTGTCACCTCAGACGAAGACGCAGCTCAAAGCCGAGATCATCTTCCTGACCCACAATGCAGGTCTGCATGAGGTGAACCTGCGCTGGCACCCGAAAGCCGAGGCTTATCTGTGGCGGCCAGACCTGCAGGAGGAGAAGCGCTCGGAGGGTGGGATGGTGAACCTGCGCTACCGTGCAAGATGGAAGCAGAAGTGGCTGGGGCGCTTCAAGAACCTGCTGGCTGAGACCCTACCCTACTGCTCGGTGCGGTACGCGTTCTGAGAGCCCATCCGGGAAGTTTGGATTCCTGATCAGCGGTTTGTGCCGAGCCGCTTGAGCATGAGGCGGATCATGGCAAGCCGAACGAACGCTGCCGCTTTGCGGGTGTGACGCTCGTAAT
>JAESFT010000624.1_pt1 | contig 17753 bp, 17 predicted proteins | sample 9269451 | NCBI WGS metagenome assembly JAESFT01 (sample SAMN14502557, study PRJNA617106) | algae metagenome | isolation source: Scytonema hyalinum WJT4-NPBG1 and co-occurring heterotrophs from well... | place: USA: Mojave Desert, Joshua Tree National Park, California | collected 2006-05-25
CCCTAGCCCTCCCCCTGAAAGGGGGAGGGAACCATTCGGCGGAAATTTTGAAGTAATCTACTTTAAGGAACTCTGGAAACCCCGCTCACGTATCCTGATCAAAATCCATCACCACCCTATCCGTCACCGGAAAACTCTGGCAAGACAGCACGAACCCCCGCGCAATCTCGTAATCCTCCAGCGCATAGTTGGCATCCATGTCTACCTTGCCATCCACCACCTTGCAGCGGCAGGTCGAGCATACTCCGCCCTTGCAGGAATAGCGCATGTCAATCCCCTGCCGCAGCCCGGCATCCAGCACCGATTCCTTGTCCTTTTCCATCGTGAAGCTGGTATGCCGGCCATCGATGATCAAAGTGACTTCGCATTCCTGGCGTCCCGGCAAGGTCTGCGCGCGCGGCACATGCTTGTGTTTCGGAATGCTGGAGGCGAACAGTTCCATCTTGATGTTCGACTTCGGCATGCCATGCGCCTGCAAGGCAGCCGACACGCTTTGCATCATGTCTTCCGGGCCACAGATGAATGCGATATCGACATCGCTCAGATCGATCCAGTGCCTGAAAAAATCCTCGCATTTCTCGCCGGTGATGCGACCGTTGAACAGTTCGACATCTTGCTGCTCGCGGCTCATCACGTAGACGAGGTTGAAGCGGTCGAGATACCTGTCTTTCAGGTCGCCCAGCTCGTTCTTGAAAATGACGGTGGACGATGCCCGGTTGCCGTAGAACAGCGTAAACCGGCTGTGCGGTTCCGCCATCAGCGTGGTCTTGATGATGGACATCAGCGGCGTGATGCCGCTGCCGGCGGCGAAGCCGACATAGTGCTTGCGATTGTCCGGCGACAGCGGCGTGTTGAAATGGCCCATCGGCGGCATGACATCGATCACCTGTCCTGGGCGCAGCGCATCGTTGGCCCAGCAGGAAAACACGCCGCCGGAATTACGCTTGATCGCCACCCGCAGGGACTTGTCCTGCACGGCCGAACAGATCGAATAGGAACGCCGCACATCTTCGCCGTCGATGTGCGTGCGCAGGGTGAGGTGCTGTCCGTGGCTGTACTCGAATGCCTGCCGCAAATCAGGCGGCACGGCGAAGGTCACCACGACGGCATCGCGGGTTTCCTTCGTCACACCGGCTACCGTCAGCGCATGGAATTTACTCATCGTTCGTCGCCTCGCCTGTCATGCGTGCGCTTAGTGGCACTTGAAATAATCAAAGGGCTCCAGGCAGTCTACGCATTGGTACAGTGCCTTGCAGGGTGTGGAACCGAACTGGCTGACGACGCTCGTCCGCCGCGATCCGCAATGGGGGCAAGGCACTTGCGGCATCGTGTTCCGCTTGCGGCTGATTCCGGTGATGTCGATCGCCTGTTCCACCGGCGGCGCGATGCCGTAGCCCTTCAGCTTCGCCTTGCCGGCGTCGCTCATCCAGTCGGTGCTCCATGCCGGTGAAAGCCGGGTCAGGATGCGCACGCGTTCGACGCCATGGCCTTTCAATGCCTCGGTGACCGCCTCGGCGATCACGGCCATCGCCGGACAGCCGGAATAGGTCGGCGTGATGGTGACCAAGCATTCACCATCGTCTCCCCACGCAACATCGCGCACGATGCCGAGGTCGATGATCGAGATTGCCGGAATTTCCGGATCGGGAATACCGGCCAGCCATTCCCATATCTGCGCCGGCGCGATGGAACAAGTTGCGCTCACCATTGCGCTCCCGGATAGGCGCGCTGCAGGAATTGCATTTCCGCCAGCAGATAACCGAGATGCTCGGTATGCCTGCCCTGCTTGCCGCCCTTCTGCATGAAGGCGTCGGGCGACGGCATCGTCAGCGTCGCTTCGTCGCACACTTCCTTCATATGCGCAAGCCACGGCCCGCGCAAGTCGGCCGGATGCGGCGCTGCGCCTTCGGCGACCATCGCTTCCTCGACACTATCGGCCATGAACATTTCGCCGGTGTACATCCACAGGTCGTCGAGCGCCGCCTGCATCATCGCGCGGCTTTTTTCCGTTCCGTCGCCAAGCCGCACGATGAGATCGCTGCTGCGCCGCACATGGTAGGTGACTTCCTTCAGGGATTTTTCCGCGATCTCGGCGATGCGCCTGTCGCTTGACTTGACGAGCGCCGTCTGCAAAAAGTAGTGCCATGCATCGACGTAGAACTGGCGCGCCAGCGTTTCGCCGTAATGGCCGTTGGGCTGCTCCGCCAACAGGAGATTGCGGAAATCATGGGCGTCGCGCAGGTAGGCAAGCTGGTCTTCGTCACGTCCTGCCGGATCGAGTTCACCGGCATACGCATACCAGAGCCGCGCCTGCCCGAGCAGATCAAGCGCGACATTGGTCAGCGCCATGTCTTCCTCCAGCGCCGGCCCCTTGCCGCACCACTCGGAGAGCCGCTGCGAGAGCACGAGCGAGGTGTCGGCGAGCCGCAGCAGATATTGGAACTTGTGATCGGACATGGCGCGTCCTAGAGATTCTTTACTTCGTCCGGCATCGGGAAGAAGGTCGGATGCCGGTAGACCTTGTTGCTCGCCGGGTCGAACATGGCCGCCTTGTCCGACGGATCGCTGGCCGTGATGTCGGCGGCTTTTACCACCCAGATGCTGGTGCCTTCATTGCGGCGGGTGTAGACGTCGCGCGCGTTGTTGAGCGCCATGCCGGCGTCCGGCGCGTGCAGGCTGCCGACATGCTTGTGCGCAAGACCATGCTGGCTGCGGATGAACACTTCCCACAGCGGCCATTCCTTGTTCATGCAACTCTCCAATCAGTATGCGTTGACTTGTACGCAGGTATTCAGGCGGCCTGACGGGCCGCCTGCTTGTCGGCGTAGGCATTCAGGCCGTCACGGAACCATGCACCGTCCTCGTAGGCTTTCACCCGTGTGCGCAGCCGTTCGCGGTTGCACGGGCCATTGCCTTTGAGCACATTGTTGAATTCCGTCCAGTCGATCTTGCCGAACTCGTAGTGGCCGGTTTCGGCATTCCATTTCAGATCCGGATCGGGAATTGTGAGGCCGAGATACTCTGCCTGCGGCACGGTCTGGTCGACCATCTTCTGCCGCAGCTCGTCGTTCGAGAACAGCTTGATGCGCCATTGCGACGACTGGGCGCTGTTGACCGATTCGGCGTCGGACGGGCCGAACATCATCAGCGACGGCCACCACCAGCGGTTGAGCGCATCCTGCGCCATCTGTTTCTGTTCCGGCGTGCCACGTGCCATCGCCATCATGATGTCGTAGCCCTGGCGCGCATGGAAGGATTCTTCCTTGCAGACGCGGATCATCGCCCGCGCATATGGCCCGTAAGAGCAACGGCACAGCGGAATCTGGTTGATGATGGCGGAGCCGTCGACCAGCCAGCCGATCGCGCCCATGTCCGCCCATGTCAATGTCGGGTAATTGAAGATGCTGGAATATTTCGCCTTGCCGGAATGCAGGTCATTGAGCAACTGGTCACGCGACACGCCGAGCGTCTCCGCCGCGCTGTACAGATACAGGCCGTGGCCGGCTTCATCCTGGATCTTCGCCAGCAGAATGGATTTGCGCTTGAGGGTCGGCGCACGCGTTACCCAATTACCCTCCGGCAATTGGCCGACGATTTCCGAATGCGCATGCTGCGAAATCTGCCGGATCAATGTCTTGCGATAGCCCTCGGACATCCAATCCTTGGGCTCGATCTTGATGCCCGCATCGATTCTTTCCTGGAATGCTCTTTCCTCCGGCGACATCTGTTCCAGCGAACGAAGCTGGCGGGCGCCGGTATCGACCAATTGTGCGTACATTGCAATTCTCCTGAAGGCGGCAACGTGCAGGCCGCGTGATTTCGCAGGCGGGCATGCGGCCGTCAAGCCATAATATGATACGCAATAATTTATGTAAACGTCTTTGTTGAATCATTTTTGATTTCCGTATCCTGTCAAAGACTGTTGTGCTATAAATGCATTTCGATAAGAAACGGCACACGACCACGGCACCCCGCGCAACACACTATTTCGAATGAAGAACGCCTCCATCGATCAATGGATTCAGGATTTTCTGGACAGCAATCCGCCTCGCTCCAAATCGGTGGTGATGACTGTTTTCGGCGATTCGATCACGCCGCGCGGCGGCGCAGTCTGGCTGGGCAGCCTGATTGCCCTGCTGGCGCCGTTCGGCATCAGCGACCGGCTGGTGCGGACCAGCGTATTCCGGCTGGCGGAGGAAGGCTGGCTGGAGGCATCACGCGAAGGAAGGCGCAGCCTGTACACGCTGACGGCACCCGGATTGCGCCGCTTCGAGCGCGCGTACAAGCGCATATATGCGCCAACCGGGTTGAATTGGGATGGCCGCTGGACCATGCTGCTGACGGCGCCGGAAATCATCAGCGCCTCGCAACGGGCCAACCTGCGCAAGGAACTGCTGTGGGAAGGTTTCGGCATGATCGCGCCCGGCATCTTCGCGCATCCGGGCGGCAAGGCGGCGGCGCTGGAAGAGATTCTTGCGCGGCTGGACGTTACCGGAAAGGTATTTGTGTATTCGGCGGCGGCATCGGACGAGGTCAGCAGCAGGCCGTTAAGCGACCTGGTGACGCACTGCTGGGAACTGGACAAGGTGCTGGACGGCTATCGTCATTTCATCGATTGTTTCGCACCGTTGCTGAAGCTGGTGAAGTCGCGCCGCACGCTCGATCCGGAACAGGCGTTTGCGATCCGCACGTTGCTGATCCACACTTTCCGGCGCGCGCAGTTGCACGACCCCCAACTGCCGCTGGAATTATTGCCGGAGGACTGGCCCGGCACCATTGCATACGAGCTTTGCCATGAAATTTATCAGCTGACCTACAAGGAAGCCGACCAGCATATTCTGATGACGCTGCAGGCGGAAGACGATAACGTACCGGAAGCGGCATCCTATTTTTATGAACGCTTCGGAGGGTTGTCCTGAAAAGAAGCATCGAAAGAGGCATCGAAGGTATAAGGAGCAAGAACGAGACCGCCACGCGCAGGAATGTCCGCGTACGGAAACGGCAGGAAAGTGATGTAGCAGAACGAACGGGGAAGCAGGATCTCTCCGTGATCAAATTTCCACTTTGGAGCGAGACCATGAACAAAAAGCTAATCGGCACATTGCTGCCCACCTTACTGTCACTTGCATTCGCCACGAGCGCAACGGCCCAGATCAAGGTCGGCGTGACGGTGTCCGCCACGGGACCGGCCGCGTCGCTCGGCATCCCGGAGAAAAACACATTCGCATTGATGCCGAAGGAAATCGCCGGCAAGACCGTCGAATACATCGTCCTTGACGACGCATCCGACACGACGACGGCGGTAAAGAATACGCGCAGGCTGATCTCCGAAGACAAGGTCGACGTGGTAATCGGATCGACGGTGACGCCGAATTCGCTGGCCATGATCGATGTCGCGGCCGAATCGCAGACGCCGATGATTTCCATGGCCGCGTCCGCCGCCATCGTCGAGCCGGTGGATGCGCGGCGCAAATGGGTATTCAAAACACCGCAGAACGATTCGCACATGGCCACCGCGATTACCGAACACATGGCCAATGCAGGCATCAAGACTGTGGCCTTCATCGGTTTCGCCGATGCTTACGGCGAAGGGTGGTTCAGGGAATTTTCGAAGCTGGCAGAAGTGCGCAGACTCAATCTGGTTGCCAACGAGCGCTTCGCCCGCAGCGATACATCGGTGACCGGCCAGGTTCTCAAGATTGTCGGCGCCAACCCCGATGCGGTATTGATCGCCGGCTCCGGCACGCCGGCCGCGCTGCCGCAGAAGGCATTGAAGGAACGGGGCTACAAGGGTGTGATCTATCAGACGCACGGCGTGGCGAACAACGACTTCCTGCGTGTCTGCGGCAAGGATTGCGAAGGGACGTTCCTGCCGTCGGGACCGCTGCTGGTTGCCGAGCAGCTGCCGGCGTCCAACCCGATCAAGAATTCCGCAATGACCTACAAGACCGCCTATGAAAAAGCATACGGTCCGGGCACCGTGTCGACCTTCGGCGGCCACGCCTGGGATGCGGGACGCCTGCTTGCGGCTGCGGCGCCGGAAGCATTGAAGCAGGCGCAGCCGGGCACACCGGAATTCCGCAAGGCGTTGCGTGACGCGCTCGAAGGCATCAAGAATCTCCCGGTGTCGCACGGCATCGTAAACATGGGCCCGAATGACCACCTCGGCCTGGACCAGCGCGCCCGCGTGATGGTGCAGATCGCCGGCGGCAAATGGAAGCTCCTCGGCAGCGACAACAAGTAAGGTTCCGGGTGGCGTTGCAAGGGGAGTGGCCACACTCCCCTTTTTTCAAGCGCATGCCGCAAACCATGTGCGCCTCCCGCGTTTTGTTATACCCTCTTGTTGAATTCATTTGCCGGGACCCAAAATGGATCTATCGATTGCAGCCATCCTTGCACAGGACGGCATAACGAGCGGCGCAATTTACGCACTGCTGTCCTTGGCATTGGTACTGGTATTTTCAGTCACCCGTGTCATCTTCATTCCGCAAGGCGAATTCGTCGCCTTCGGCGCATTGACGCTCGCCGCCATGCAATCGAATATCTTCCCCCAGTCCGCGACGCTGCTGGTCGCCCTGGGTGTCGTCACGTTTGTCCAGGAAACCTACTTCGTCATGCGTACGGCTGAACGTCGCCGTACCGCCGCGCGCAGCATTCCGCTCGCGCTGGTGGCCTTCGTATTGGCCCCTCTTGCCATCTTCGCCGCCACCAGGACATTCGCCGGTCCGACGCTGCCGATGGCGCTGCAGGTGCTGCTGACCCTGGCGATCGTGGTGCCGATGGGCCCGATGGTTTACCGCCTCGCTTTCCAGCCCCTGGCCGAGGCCAGCACGCTGATCCTGCTGATCGTCTCGGTCGGCGTGCATTTCGCATTGATGGGCATGGGCCTCGTCATCTTCGGCGCCGAAGGGTCCCGTACCGCGCCATTTTCCGATGCGCGTTTCGAAGCCGGCGCGATGGCGATTTCCGGCCAGAGCATCGTGGTTATCGCCGTATCGCTGGCGCTGATCGCCGCACTCTACCTGTATTTTGAGCGCACACTGTCCGGCAAGGCATTGCGCGCCACCGCCGTCAATCGCCTCGGCGCGCGGCTGGTCGGCATCGGCACCGCGCAGGCGGGCCGTCTTGCGTTCACCCTGGCGGCGGCGATGGGCGCGCTGTGCGGCGTGCTGATCGCTCCGCTGACCACCATTTATTACGACAGCGGCTTCCTGATCGGCCTGAAGGGATTCGTCGGCGCCATCATCGGCGGACTGGCAAGCTATCCGGTGGCCGCGGCCGGCGCCGTGCTGGTCGGGCTGCTGGAGTCTTATTCTTCGTTCTGGGCCAGCGCATTCAAGGAAGTAGTCGTATTTACCCTGATCATCCCGGTTCTGCTGTGGCGCTCCCTCAAGTCCGGCCATACCGACGAGGGAGAGGAATGATGCGCATCTATTTTCTTGCCTTCCTCGCCGTCATGGCGTTGCTGCCCATCCTGCCCACGCCCCCTTTCTGGATTACGCTGGCCAACTACATCGGCCTCTACTCCATCGTCGCGCTTGGCCTGGTGCTGCTGACCGGTGTCGGCGGCCTGACCTCATTCGGCCAGGCCGCCTTCGTCGGCATCGGCGCTTACGCCACCGCCTATCTGACATCGCAACTCGGCATCTCTCCATGGGTCGGGCTGCTGGCCGGCATCGTCATCACCGCCGGCGCGGCTTTCTTCATCGGCGCCATCACGATGCGGCTGTCCGGGCATTTCCTGCCGCTCGGCACCATCGCCTGGGGCCTGTCGCTGTACTACGTCTTCGGCAACCTCGAATTCCTCGGCAAGTACGATGGCCTGACAGGCATCCCTCCGGTGACGATCCTGTCCTTTACGCTGGATCTGGGCCGGGAGATGTATGTGTTGATCTGGCTGACGGTGATCCTGTCGCTGCTGGCCATCAAGAACCTGCTCAATTCCAGGCCGGGCCGCGCTATCCGGGCGCTCAGGGGCGGCGGCGTGATGGCCGAGGCGATGGGTGTCAACACCACCTGGATGAAGATCGTGATCTTTGTATTTGCCGCGCTGCTGGCCTGCCTGTCCGGCTGGCTGTACGCTCACCTGCAACGGGCGGTGAACCCGACGCCCTTCGGCCTGAATGCCGGCATCGAGTATCTGTTCATGGCGGTGGTCGGCGGCGCCGGCTACGTATGGGGAGCGATCCTCGGCGCAGCCCTGCTGACACTGCTGAAAGACCAGCTGCAGCAGATTCTTCCGGCGCTGCTGGGCGCCAACGGCAATTTCGAGATCATCGTCTTCGGCATCATGCTCGTGGTGCTGCTGCAGCGTGCGCGCGAGGGCCTGTGGCCGTTTGTGCGCAAGTGGTTTCCAAGCAAGCCGGAGGCGGTAGCGCCCGCTTCGGCCGCTGCCCTGCCCAAGCGCGCAAAGCATGCGCCTGGTGCTACCGTCCTGCAGATCGACCGGGCGCGCAAGGAGTTCGGCGGACTGGTTGCGGTGAACGACATGCAGTTCGACGTCAAGGCCGGCGAGATCATGGGACTCATCGGTCCCAATGGCGCCGGCAAATCCACCATGTTCAACCTGGTCACCGGCGTGCTGCCATTGACCGGCGGCCAGATCCGATTCATGGTGAACGGCGAGCTGACCCGCATCGACGGCCTGCCCTCACGCCGCATCGTCCGCCACGGCATCGCCCGCACTTTCCAGCATGTGCGGCTCATGCCGACCATGACGGTGCTGGAGAATGTCGCCATCGGCGCCCACCTGCGCGGCACGCACGGCGATGTGGCGGGCATCTTCACCAGCATCGTCCGCGCCAACAAATCCGAGGAACAGGCGCTGCTCTTCGAAGCGAAGACACAGCTCGAACGCGTCGGACTCGGCCACATGCTCTATGAGGAAGCCGGCAGCCTTGCGCTCGGCCAGCAGCGCATCCTCGAAATCGCCCGCGCTCTGTGTTGCGACCCGACCCTGCTGCTGCTCGACGAACCGGCCGCCGGCCTGCGCTACAAGGAAAAGCAGGCGCTGGCTGATCTGCTGCGCAAGCTGAAGGGTGAAGGCATGACCATCCTGCTGGTCGAACACGACATGGACTTCGTGATGAACCTGACCGACCGGCTGGTGGTGATGGAGTTCGGCACCAAGATCGCGTCCGGCCTGCCGGCCGACGTGCAGCAGGATCCGGCGGTGCTGGAGGCCTATCTCGGCGGCGTCGAATGATATGAAGGAACACACCATGTCCACACCGGTACTGGAAGTCAGGGATCTGCATGTCGCCTATGGCAAGGTTGAGGCGCTGCACGGCGCCAACCTCACCGTCGGCGCCGGTCAGATCGTCACCGTCATCGGCCCCAACGGCGCCGGCAAATCGACCATGCTCAATGCGATCGCCGACGCGATGCCGGCCAGCGGCGCATTGCGCGGCGACATCCAGCTTCTCGGGCATGATATGCGCGGCGTGCCGATCGAAGCGCGGGTCGCGCGCGGCATGTCGCTGGTGCCCGAGAAGCGCGAACTGTTTTCCAGCATGACGGTGGAAGACAACCTGCGGCTTGGCGCCTATCGCCGCTACCGCGCCGGCGACAAGAACCATGCCGATCAGCTTGATGTCGTATTCGGCCTTTTTCCGCGCCTGAAGGAACGGCGCAGGCAGGAAGCCGGCACGCTGTCGGGCGGCGAGCGGCAGATGCTTGCCATCGGACGTGCGCTGATGGCAAAGCCGCAGTTGCTGATGCTGGATGAGCCCAGCCTCGGCCTGGCGCCGCTAATTGTGAAAGAAATTTTCCATATCATCGTCAGCCTGAAGCAGACCGGCGTTGCGATCCTGCTGGTCGAGCAGAATGCCCGCGCGGCACTGCAGGTGGCCGACTATGCGTATGTACTGGAAACCGGTGACATTGCACTCGAAGGTCCTGCGTCCGATTTGGCCAATGATCCGAAGGTGATCGATACCTATCTGGGGCTGACGAAAAAAGTGGCGTAGCGGAGTCTTGCCAAGCCGAGCACCCAATAAAAAAGCGACGCATTGCGTCGCTTTTTTATTGGGTGCATCCCGTTATTTGATCCGCTTGTCCTTCTCGATCACCGCATACGCCGAGTGATTGTGGATCGACTCGAAATTTTCCGCTTCCAGGGTATAGGCGGCGATGCGCGCATCGGCATTCAGCATGCCGGCCACGTCGCGCACCAGATCCTCGACGAACTTCGGATTATCGTATGCGCGCTCGGTCACGTACTTCTCGTCCGGCCGCTTCAGCAATCCATACAATTCGCAGGACGCCTGCGCCTCGATCCTTGCGATCAGATCATCCACCGGCATTTCATCGGCCAGCAAGGCGCTGACTGTGATGTGCGAACGCTGGTTGTGCGCGCCGTAGGCGGAAATCTTCTTCGAGCACGGGCACAGGCTGGTGACCGGGACTAATACCCTCAATGTGACTTCCAGCTTGCCGTCCCTGATTTCGCCGGTGAAGCCGACTTCGTAATCCATCAGGCTTTCGACGCCGGAAACCGGCGCGATCTTGTTGATGAAATACGGGAACGACAATTCGACACGACCCGAATCGGCTTCGAGCAATTCCACCATCCGGTGCATCAGCTTGCTGAACGTGCCGACATCGAGCGGCGCCCGGTTGTCTTCCAGCAGCCCGATGAAGCGCGACATGTGCGTGCCCTTCTGATCCTCCGGGAGATGCACATACATGTTCCATGTACCCACGGTCGGCTGCACGCCCGCAGCGGTCCTGATCGTGACCGGATAACGCACTCCCTTGACGCCGACACGCTGGATCGCAATCCGGCGGGTATCGGCAGTGCTTTGCACATCGGGAATGGTAGTCAGGTTCAGATCACGGGTATTCATTAATATGCCTATTCAGGTTGTCGCGCCGACTCATGCGGCTGCCAGGTTTCTTGTCAGTTGTTGACCACGAGCCGGGGTTCGCCCTTGCCAAAGCGTTGTCGTATCGATGCCGCAATGCCCTTGGCATCCAGACCGCATCCGGCAAGCAACAGCGCCGTATCGCCATGATCAATGAATCGATCCGGAAGTCCCAGATGCAGGATTGGCTTCACGATGCCGGCTTCCGCCAGCGCCTCCGCGACTGCCGAGCCGGCGCCACCCATGATCGCGCCTTCTTCCACGGTAACGATGGCATCGTGCGTCTGCGCCAGCCGCTTGACCAGTTCCACGTCCAGCGGCTTGACGAAGCGCATGTTCGCCACCGTCGCATTCAATTCTTCCGCCGCCGTCAAACTCGGCGCTAGCATCGTGCCGAATGCAAGAATGGCAACGTCCTTGCCCTCCTTACGGATTTCGCCCCGGCCGATCGGCAGGGTGCGAAGTTCCGGCTCGATCGCAGCGCCGATGCCTGCGCCTCGCGGGTACCGAACCGCGGCAGGGCCATTATATTGGAAAGCCGTGGAGAGCATCTGACGGCACTCGTTCTCGTCCGACGGCGCCATGACAACCATATTGGGGATGCAGCGCAAATACGCAATGTCGTAATTGCCCGCATGCGTCGCACCGTCGGCGCCCACCAGTCCGGAACGGTCGAGCGCGAAGGTGACATCGAGATTCTGCAAGGCGACATCATGGATCAGCTGATCGTAGCCGCGCTGCAGGAACGTGGAATAAATGGCAAGAACCGGCTTCAGTCCTTCGCAGGCGAGACCGGCTGCAAACGTCACCGCATGCTGCTCGGCAATGCCTACATCGTAATATCGGTCCGGAAAGCGCTGCTCGAACTCCACCATGCCGGAACCTTCACGCATCGCAGGGGTAATGCCCACCAGTCGCTTGTCCTGCGCCGCCATGTCGCATAGCCAATTGCCGAACACCTGGGTATAAGTCTGCTTGCCTGCGGCGGCCGGCTTGATGCCTTCGGCCGGGTTGAATTTCCCCGGGCCGTGGTAGAGCACGGGATCGGCTTCGGCCAGCTTGTAGCCCTGGCCTTTCTTGGTCACCACGTGCAGGAACTGCGGCCCCTTCAGATTCTTCAGGTTCTGCAGGGTCGGCACCAGTGAATCGAGGTCGTGACCGTCGATGGGGCCGATGTAGTTGAAGCCGAATTCCTCGAACATCGTGGCCGGCACCACCATGCCTTTCGCATGTTCCTCGAACCGCTTGGCCAGTTCCAGCATCGGGCCGGGCAACACCGACTTCCCGACATTCTTGGCGGCCGCATAGAACTTGCCCGACATCAGGCGCGCGAGATAGCGATTGAGCGCGCCGACCGGCGGGGAGATCGACATGTCGTTGTCGTTCAGGATGACCAGCAGGTTGATGTCGTTATAGACGCCGGCATTGTTCATCGCCTCGAATGCCATGCCGGCCGTCATCGCGCCGTCGCCGATGACGGCGATCGCGTGGCGGGTCTCGCCCTTGCTCCGCGCGGCCAGCGCCATGCCGAGCGCGGCGGAAATCGAGGTCGACGAATGCGCGGTGCCGAAGGTGTCGTATTCGCTTTCAACACGGCGCGGAAAACCGGAGATGCCGTTGAGCTGGCGCAGCGTGTTCATGCGGTCGCGCCGGCCGGTCAGGATCTTGTGCGGATACGTTTGGTGACCGACATCCCAGACGATGCGATCCTCCGGCGTATTGAATACATAGTGCAACGCGATGGTCAGCTCCACCGTGCCGAGGTTCGACGACAGATGCCCGCCGGTCTGCGACACCGAGTCGAGCAGGTAGGCACGCAGCTCGTCGGCCAGTGGCTTGAGATGTGCGCGCGGGAGTCTGCGCAGGTCGGCGGGGAGATCAATCTTCTTTAACAAATCCATGCTCATACTAAGCCTTCCGCTGCACGATGAAGTCCGCGAGGTCGCGTAAGCGCCGTGCTTCTTGTTCGAACGGCATGAGCGCCCGGTGGGCGTCATTGCGCAATTTTTCCGCCAGATTCCGCGATTCTTCCAAACCCAGAATCGATACATAAGTCGGCTTGTTGTCCGCCGCATCCTTGCCCGCGGTCTTGCCGAGCGTAGCCGAATCGGCGGTTGCATCCAGTACATCGTCGACGACCTGGAACGCCAGGCCGACCGCATCCGCATACGCCTCCAGCGATGCGCGCTCGGCGTCCGACAGCGCCTTGCCGCACACGGCGCCCAGCAGCACCGATGCGCGCAGCAGCGCACCGGTTTTCATGCGATGCATACGCTCCAGCTCAGGCTGGGTAAGACTTAGTCCGACGCTGTCGAGGTCAATCGCCTGGCCGCCGCACATGCCGACAGAACCGGCAGCCTCGGCCAGCATCCGGACCATGGAAAGCTTGCGGGCGGCATCGCCGTCGCCGTCCGACAGGACCAGGAATGCCTGCGCCTGCAGCGCATCGCCGACCAGCAAGGCGGTGGCCTCGTCGTATTTGACATGCACGGTCGGCTTGCCGCGCCGCAGTGCGTCGTCATCCATGCATGGCATGTCGTCGTGCACAAGCGAATACACGTGAATCATTTCAACTGCGGATGCGGCGCGCATCAGGTCTTCCCTGCGGGCGCCAAACAGCTCGCCGGCTGCGAATACCAATAGCGGACGGACCCGCTTGCCGCCATCGAGCGCCGCGTAGCGCATTGCCTCATGCAGTCGTTGCGGCGCTTCGCGCTGGTCCGGCAGCATGACGCTCAACGCATCTTCCATGATCGACTGGACGCTCTTCATCCAGTCGAGAAACGCCGATTGCAAGATCATTCGTCGGCCTCGTCGCCGGTGTCGTCATCGGAATAGGCGGCAAACGGCTTGAGCATATCGCCTTCGAGTACCTTGACCTGGTTTTCGACCTTGTCGAGTTGGCCAGTGCAGAACTTGACGAGTTCGGAGCCACGCTTGTAGGCGGCAACGGAGGCTTCCAACGGCAGCTCACCTGCTTCCATCCGGGCGACCAGCTGTTCCAGCTCAGCCATCGCTTCCTCGAACGACGCAGGCTGTGCGGCGGAAGGGGTTTTCTTTGACATATTGGCCATGATGAAGTTTAGCCGCTTATTTTAGAACAAACCATCTTATGGAGTTGAGATAGGGCAATCGGAATGCGGGCTGCCGGTCGATCTTGCAAGCATTCATTGCAAATATTTCAACATATTGCTCCGCGCTTCCGGCTTTTTCGCTTGCAGGATGGACAATCCGCAAGGAGGAGTGCTGTTCCTGTGACAATGTGAGGGGTGGGGTATAATCCGCCGTTCTGTCCAAAATTTCCGTATCATTTTTTTCTTGAATACAGGTTTTTGCGGATTCTTTCTCTCTTAGGTTGGTGCAAATTAATTTGGGGGTGGGGATGTCCGATCTGGCTCAACTTGCCAAGCTCGCGCGATCCAACGCGCAACTTCCGGTCAACGTCTATTTCGACGACGTGCTGTTGCAAAAGGAAATCAAGCAGTTATTTCATCAGGGCCCGCGCTATGCCGGCCATGAACTCATGGTGCCCAATGCGGGCGACTATGCCACATTGGCATGGGAAAACGAAGGCCGCATGCTGGTGCGCAATCCGCAGGGCATCGAACTGCTGTCGAACGTATGCCGTCACCGTCAGGCCAAGATGCTCGACGGTCGCGGCAACGCACAGAATATCGTCTGCCCGCTGCATCGCTGGACCTATGACCTCAAGGGCGAATTGATCGGCGCGCCGCATTTCGGCGAGACGCCGTGCATGAACCTGTCAAGGACGCCGCTGCAAAACTGGAACGGATTGCTGTTCGAGCAGAACGGTGTCGACGTGGCGCGCATCATGTCCGGCCTTGGCGTCGCAAAGGATCTCGATTTCACCGGCTACATGCTCGACCATGTCGAAGTGCACGAGTGCGATTACAACTGGAAAACCTTCATTGAAGTCTATCTGGAGGATTATCACGTCGAACCCTTCCATCCGGGCCTGGGCAGCTTCGTCACCTGCAACGACCTGCGCTGGGAATTCGGCGACCGCTACAGCGTGCAGACGGTCGGCGTGAACCATGCACTGTCACGCTCGGGCACGCCGAAATACCGCAAATGGCAGGAGCAGGTGCTCAAGTTCCGCAACGGCGTACCGCCGCCTCACGGCGCGATCTGGCTGACCTTGTACCCGAACATCATGGTGGAGTGGTATCCGCATGTGCTGGCGGTGTCGACCGTCTGGCCGAAAGGTCCGCAGAAAACGCTCAACGTGGTGGAGTTCTACTATCCGGAAGAGATCGTCCTGTTCGAGCGGGAATTTGTCGAGGCGGAACGCGACGCTTACATGGAAACCTGCATCGAGGATGACGAGATCGGCATGCGCATGGACGCCGGACGCCGCATCCTGATGGAGCGCGGCACCAGCGAAGTCGGTCCGTACCAGTCGCCGATGGAAGACGGCATGCAGCATTTCCACGAGTGGTACCGGCGCCAGATTCCTGTCTGACATGCAATCCGGGAAGGCGCTTGCGCGCCTTTCCTTTTTCAATTTCACTGTTGCAGCCGGCGTTCGATGCATCGGCGCCGTGCATTCTCGACTCTCCAATCCCATGCAGTCACTCTGGATGCTGTTCGCCAGCTTTATGTTTTCCATCATGGGCGTCTGCGTGAAGCTGGCATCCGACACCTATTCGACCGGCGAAATCGTGATGTACCGCGGCATCATCGGCGTCATCTTCATCTATGGCCTGACCCTGATGCAGGGAGGCACGCTGAAGACCTCGCTGCCCTGGCACCACTTCTGGCGCGGCACGGTGGGCGTTACCGCACTATGGTTCTGGTTCTATTCCATCGGGAAGCTGCCGCTGGCCACCGCCATCACCCTCAATTACATGGCGCCGATATGGATTGCGGCGATGTTGTTCACCCTCGGCTGGTGGCGCGGCGAAAAGCGTTTCGAATGGGGCCTTACGGCCGCCGTCGGCTTGAGTTTTATCGGCGTGACGATGCTGCTGCAGCCGTCGGTGCAGGCGGACCATTGGTTCGCGGCGCTGGTCGGTCTTGCATCAGGCATTCTGTCCGCCCTTGCTTATCTGCAGGTGCGCACGCTGGGCCAGCTCGGCGAACCGGAATACCGGGTGGTATTTTATTTTTCGCTGACCGGGGTCGTCGCCGGATTGCTGGGCACGCTGGCCGGACCCGGATTCATGGGCAACAGCGGCGAAGCCTGGCACCGTCATGAAGCAACCGGCATCGCACTTCTGCTGGCCATCGGCGTGACGGCAACCGTCGCCCAGATGGCGTTGACCCGCGCGTATCGCCTCGGAAAGACCCTGGTGACCGCCAACCTGCAGTACACCGGCATCGTATTTTCCAGCGTATGGGGCATCCTGATCTGGGGTGACCTGTTGAACTGGCTCGGCTGGACCGGCATCGGCGTGATCCTCGTCAGCGGCGTCGCCGCTACCTATTACAATGCCCGAAATGCCATCCCGCCGGAAAAGACATCGGCCACGAAGGCCACAGGTCAGTCCGACGACCGGATCTCCAACGAAGCATAGGAAACGACATGCCCAACACCACCCTGATTTCCGCCGCCGACCTTGCGAAACATCTCGACAACCCGAAATGGGTTGTCATCGATTGCCGCCACGACCTCGTCAATCCCGACGCCGGACGTGCCGCGTATGCCGCCGGGCATATTCCAGGCGCCGCCTTTGCCAGCCTCGACACCGACATGTCGGACAAGAGCCCCGGGCCGAACGGCGAATTCCGCGGCCGCCATCCTCTGCCGAGCCGTGACGCCTTCATGGAAAAAGTTCGTGGCTGGGGCATCGACGACGACTCGCAGGTGGTCGTCTATGATGCGCAGGGCGGCATGTTCGCGGCGCGATTGTGGTGGATGCTGCGCTGGATCGGCCATGCGGCGGTCGCAGTGCTGGATGGCGGATTGCCGGCCTGGCAGGCACAGGGATCAACCTTGTCGACCGCTGCCGTCGGAAAGCCGCGAGGCAACGCCGGCATGCGCCCTTCCATCGTGACAACCGTTGACGTACATGCGGTGCTGAACAATCTTTCGAGCAACGAGCGCACCGTGATCGATGCCCGCGCACCGGACCGGTTTCGCGGCGAGAACGAGACGCTCGACCCGGTCGGCGGCCATATTCCCGGAGCGAAGAACCGCTTCTTCAAGGACAACCTGCAAGGTGATGGGCGCTTCAAGACGGCGGAGCAATTGCGCACCGAGTTCGGCGCATTGATCGATAGACCAGAGGCCGCGATCATGCAATGCGGGTCCGGCGCAACGGCGTGCCACAACCTTCTTGCACTGGAGGTAGCCGGGCTGCCGGGCGCTGCGCTGTATCCGGGGTCGTGGAGTGAATGGTGTGCCGATCCGTCAAGGCCGGTGGCGACGGGAAATTGAAGTTTATCGGGCCGAAGGCGAGCTGCTTCATCCGGTAATCCGGCCTCATCCTCCTACCCCCTGGGAGAAGAAGGAAACCATGCGGCGGTCTTTTATCACGCAGCAGCCTTAATGCGCGTGCGACTGACTGGTGAGAAAAACCACGATCGCCACGCCGACAGCGATTAACAATATCTGCGGAATCGTCTCGCGCATGGTTGCCCGGCGCTGCATCTGCGGCATCAGATCACTGACGGCGATGTAGATGAATCCGGACGACGCGAACACGAGCACATACGGGATCCAGTCACTGGCCTGTTCCAGCGTAAAATAACCCACCAGGCCGCCGACCACGCCCATCAGGCTGCATAGCAGGTTGTAGACATAAGCCCGGGTGCGTGAAAAGCCGGCGTTGAGCAGCACGATGAAGTCACCGATTTCCTGCGGGATTTCATGCGCGATGATGGCCACGCCGGTGATCAGGCCAAGGCTCGGGTCGGCCAGGAATG
>JAESFT010000625.1_pt1 | contig 17702 bp, 18 predicted proteins | sample 9269451 | NCBI WGS metagenome assembly JAESFT01 (sample SAMN14502557, study PRJNA617106) | algae metagenome | isolation source: Scytonema hyalinum WJT4-NPBG1 and co-occurring heterotrophs from well... | place: USA: Mojave Desert, Joshua Tree National Park, California | collected 2006-05-25
GGACATGGCTGATCACCGCTTATCTGCTGATCGCCGTGATGCCGGTTCTCGCGGGCGCAATCACGATGACACTGACTGACCGTCATTTCGGAACATCGTTCTTCAACGCAGCCGGCGGCGGTGACCCGGTGATGTACCAGCATATTTTCTGGTTCTTCGGTCATCCCGAGGTTTACATCATGATTCTGCCGGCTTTCGGCATCGTCTCTCATATCATTCCGACGTTTGCACGCAAGCAGCTGTTTGGTTATGCGTCGATGGTGTATGCGACATCCTCGATCGCCATCCTGTCGTTCATCGTTTGGGCCCACCACATGTTCACCACAGGCATGCCGGTGACCAGCCAGTTGTTCTTCATGTACGCCACGATGCTGATCGCGGTGCCGACCGGCGTGAAAGTGTTCAACTGGATTGCGACGATGTGGAAAGGCTCGATGACTTTTGAAACACCGATGCTGTTCGCCATTGGCTTCATCTTCGTGTTCACCATGGGCGGCTTTACCGGTCTGATCCTGGCCGTGACTCCGATCGACATCCAGATGCACGATACTTACTATGTGGTGGCGCATTTCCACTACGTGCTCGTCGCCGGATCATTGTTTGCGCTGTTCGCAGGCTTCTACTACTGGGGCCCGAAGTGGACCGGTTACATGTATGACGAAGGCCGCGGCAAATTCCACTTCTGGGGCTCGCTGATCACCTTCAACATCACGTTCTTCCCGATGCACTTCCTGGGTCTGGCCGGCATGCCACGTCGCTATGCCGACTATCCGGCGCAGTTCACCGATTTCAATATGATTGCGTCGATCGGTGCCTTCGGATTCGGATTGATGCAAGTGTATTTCCTGTTGTTTGTCGTGTTGCCTTCGATCAAGGGCGGCAAGGCTGCACCTGCCAAGCCTTGGGAAGGTGCGGAAGGCCTGGAGTGGACCGTGCCAAGCCCGGCTCCTTTCCATACCTTTGAAGTGCCGCCGACTGTGAAGTAACATTAAAGCAAGGATAGGGCGGACATCTCGTCCGCCCCAAATTGGTCATGCCAAATCCGAATAAACCGAACAACCTCAAGACGGCCTTGGTTCTGGCGTCGATCGCGCTGGTGTTTTTCATCGGTCTGTTCGTCAAACGGGTCTGGTTCAGTTGATATGCAAACCTCGAATTCAGGCGGTGCACACTCCCGCACGTTGAATAGCCGGATGCTCGGCAAATTGCTCGTCATCGCCGTGCTGATGTTCGGCTTCGGCTATGCGCTAGTGCCCGTGTACAAAAAGATTTGCGAGATTACCGGGATTAATGTTCTGGCGGCGAAAGACGACGCCGATAAGGATGTCGGCAATACGCAGGTCGATAAAACCCGCACCGTGACAATCGAATTCGACGCCAATGCCCATGGCCCCTGGCGATTCCGGCCGACGGTCGGTAGCATGCAAGTGCATCCGGGGGAAATGGTGCAGGTTGTGTATGAAGTGGTGAATACACAGACCCGCAGTATTGATGCGCAGGCAATTCCAAGCTATGCGCCTCAACAGGCGGCCAGCCACTTCAAGAAAATGGAATGTTTTTGTTTCAAGCAGCAGACCCTGGGTCCGAATCAGGCAAAGCAGATGCCGGTCGTGTTTTATATTGACCCGGCATTGCCGAAAGATGTGAAGACAATCACATTGTCATACACGTTCTTCGAGGTTGCCGGCACCGGCAAGTCAGCGAGTTGAGCAGCATTCATGGATGATCTGAAAAAAGCGTCACAGCGCAAGGCTTCCTTCGGTGCGACGGTAAAAGCGGTGCTGTGGTCGTTTTTCGGTGTACGCAAAAGAAGCGAATATGAAAAGGACACGCAGCAGCTCAATCCAATACATGTGATCATCACCGGTATTGTTGCTGCAGCCATATTTGTTGCGATCCTGTTGTTGATCGTGAATGCAGTCGTTGCAAACTAATTTTTTACATATTGTATTGGGAGATGGAGATGGGTTCTCAACACGCGAATGCGCCACATTATTATGTGCCGGGTCCGTCGGCATGGCCAGTTCTGGCGGGCGCGACGCTGCTGGTGACAATGGCTGGCGCGTCGGCCTGGGTCAACGGATACGGCTGGGGACCGGTTGCCAATATCATTGGCCTCATCGGTTTCCTGGTGATCTTGTACAAGTGGTTCGGTGATGCAATTGCAGAGTCGGAAAGCGGTTTGTACAGCAACCGCATCGACGTATCGTATCGCTGGAGCATGAGCTGGTTCATCTTCTCGGAAGTGATGTTTTTTGCCGGCTTCTTCGGCGCGCTGTTCTACGCTCGTGCCGTCACGCTGCCATGGCTTGGCGACCTCGATCACAAGCTTCTCTGGCCCGATTTTGCGGCTCAGTGGGGCAACACGCCAGGAGGCATCATCGATGCGTACAACAAGATGGGTCCATTTCCCATCCCGACAATCAATACCGCATTGCTGCTGCTGTCCGGTGTCACCCTGACGATCTCCCACCACGCAATCCGTGCTGGCGAGCGCAGCAAGACCGCTTTCTGGTTGTTTGCCACGATTCTGCTCGGCGCAATCTTCATGGGCTTCCAAGTGTATGAATACATGCACGCCTACAGCGACCTGAATCTCAAGCTGACTTCCGGCATTTATGGTTCCACCTTCTTCATGTTGACGGGATTCCACGGTTTCCACGTCACACTGGGCGCCATCATGCTTGCTGTTGTGCTTTACCGAGTAATGAAAGGGCACTTCACACCGGACCATCATTTCGGTTTTGAGGGTGCAGCATGGTATTGGCACTTTGTCGACGTCGTCTGGCTCGGTCTGTACGTCGTGGTCTATTGGCTGTAATTGTAGACTGGTGAAAAAAAGCCGCACCAAGGTGCGGCTTTTTTACTGTTGGCATCCGGCATCAACAGAAACTGTCAGCGAATACCGGTTGGTTCGATCCACCCCATCTGATGGGCGATGAGGATCAGCACAAACAATGTGATGGATAACCCGACGCGCATTGCCAATGCCCTGACCGTGCGGTTGCTTTTACCTTTATCCCGCATCAGATAGAAAAGCGCCGAGGCGAGGCTGCCGAGGATGAGGATGAAAGCGATGGCGACAAGGATTTTCATGATTGCTCGTGCCGGTCAGGCAACGCCAGCCGGCATTTTGGATGGTCTGAATAAAGTGACATTGTAATGCCAATAAAATTCCGGTTTCGCTGGATTCCGTTCATTGCGACAATCATTGCAGTAGCAGTCGGCATTTCACTTGGGCAGTGGCAGACAAGGCGAGCAGCGGAAAAGCTTGCAATCGAGCGAAAGTTATCGACACGCGAGGCGGCAACGCCCATGGTGCTGTCGACCGGACGTCCGTCGATTGACGAAGTCGAGTATCGGCGGGTCCGGGTTTCAGGACAGTTCGTTCAAGACTGGCCGGTGTACCTCGATAACCGTCCCCACCAGGGCGCTGCCGGCTTTCACCTGCTGATGCCATTCAGAATTGCGGGATCGGATATGCACCTGTTGGTAGCGCGCGGCTGGGTCAAGCGTGACACAGCCGATCGTACCCGCTTGCCGGAGATTGCCACGCCCAAGGGCACGATCGAATTGGAGGGTATTGCACGGCGCAACGCAGGTCAGGTATTGCAACTGGGCCAACCCGAACCGTTGAAGCCAGGCGCCATTGTGCAGAATCTGGATATTGCAGAACTCGAACGAGCCACCAAATTACCGATGCAAGCATTTGTGCTGGAACAAACCAGCGATACGGGGGACGGCCTCGTGCGTGACTGGCTCAGGCCATCGACGGGCGTGGACAAGCATCGCGGATACGCTTTCCAATGGTACGCACTGGCAGCGACCGCATTTCTATTCTATGTAGTAACAGGACTCCGACGTGGAAAACACTAAGCAACAAAAATCCGGAAGATGGAAGCTGTTTGCGGTCATACTCATTTGCGCAGCACCGATGATCGCTTCCTATCTCACTTATTACGTCATCAAGCCCGAAGGACGAACCAATTACGGCACGCTGATCGATCCGCGTGCGCACCCCATGCCGGTGCTGAACACCGCAGCGCTCGATGGCAAGCCGCTTGAACTCAAGGCCTATAACGGCAAATGGATCATGCTGCAGATCGCAGATGCCGAATGCGCGCCGCCATGCCGGGAACGCTTGCACGACATGCGTCAGTTGCGGCTGGCGATGGGCAAGGACAAGGATCGGCTCGAACGGGTGTGGTTGGTCACCGACAGCAAGCCCCTTGAAACGATGCTGATGCGCGAATACGACGGCACACATATGCTGCGTGCAACGCCGGAGGCATTGAAGAACTGGCTGCCGACCGAGACCGACACCACTATCAGCGATCATCTTTATATAATCGATCCTCTCGGCAACCTGATGATGCGGTTTCCAAAAGACGCAGACCCCAACAAGATCAAGAAGGATCTGTCGAAACTGCTCAAAGCCTCACGCATAGGATGACACCGGTATGCTGATCCAACTGGCGATCATGGGTATGCTTGCGGCATTGCTGCCGCTTGCCGTTGTATGGGTGTCCAGCGACAAAAACAAATACCGCAAGCTAATCTGGGTCACACTGTTCCTGACCTTCGATCTGATCATGTTCGGCGCCTTCACGCGCCTGACCGATTCCGGACTGGGATGTCCTGACTGGCCCGGTTGTTATGGTCACGCCAATCCCCTGCAGGCCCTCGATCAGATTCGCGCCGCCGAAGCGGCGATGCCAACCGGCCCCGTAACGGTGATGAAAGCCTGGATTGAAATGATCCATCGTTATTTCGCCATGGGCGTCGGGGTATTAATTCTTTCCATCATGACGATCGCCTGGCTTAGATGGACAAAATCAAGGCGGACGGATGAGCGGTTCTCTCCCTGGTTCCCGACTTTCCTGTTGCTATTCGTCTGCGTCCAGGGCGCATTTGGCGCATGGACCGTAACCCTGAAGCTGCAGCCCATTATCGTGACCATCCATTTGATGCTCGGCATGGGCCTTCTCGGGATGCTGACCTGGATGGCGGCTAGCCAGAGCCAGCATGCGCCCGTCATGGAGAGCGCTTCGCGACTGCAAGTGCCTGCGGCGATCGCCATGCTGCTCTTAACCGTGCAGATTGCCTTGGGAGGTTGGGTCAGCACCAACTATGCGGCGCTGGCGTGCATGGATTTCCCCTTGTGTCATGGGCAGTTGCTGCCGCAGATGGATTTCAAGAACGGCTTCACGCTATGGCGTCATCTGGGCAAAACCGCCGATGGAGAATACTTGCCGTTTCCTGCATTGACGGCCATTCATTGGGTGCACCGCAGCTTTGCCTTCGTCGTGATTGCGTTTTTGGCATGGCTGGCACATAAAGCGCTGCGTGTCGAAGGGCTTCGCAAAACAGCGATCTGGATACTGGTCGTCATGTCAATGCAGCTTCTGACCGGGCTGACCACGATCTTCCTCGAATGGCCGCTGGCCCTCGCGGTGGCCCACAATGGCGGTGCGGCGCTGCTCGTGCTGCTGCTGACCATGTTAAACTACAAGGCTCGAATCCCGACAGCGACTGCTGCACGCAGAGCCACCACCCGCTTGTCCGCCGCCTGAGATCCAAGTGACTACCTTGACCGCTTCCCCTAACCGCCTTGCGCAATATTGGGCACTCACCAAGCCGCGCGTGACGCAGCTGGCCGTGTTTTGCGCAGTGATCGGCATGTTTCTCGCAACGCCAAATTTGCCGGACTGGAAAATAGTCGTCGCGGCGACAATTGGCATCTGGCTTCTGGCCGGTGCTGCTTTTGCCGTTAATTGCCTGGTAGAACGTGAAATCGACTCCCGCATGGCACGCACCGCACGCCGTCCAATGGCAAGAGGCGAACTCACCGTACCGCAGACCCTGGTGTTTTCCGGCGTGATCGGCGGTGCCGGCATGTGGGTGCTATATAACTTCGTCAATCCGCTCACCATGTGGCTGACCTTTGCCACCTTCGTAGGTTACGCAGTCATCTACACAATGATTCTGAAGCCGGCAACGCCGCAGAATATCGTGATCGGCGGACTGTCAGGTGCCATGCCGCCCGCGCTCGGGTGGGCGGCAATTGCCAATGACGTTCCCATGCAGGCATGGATTCTGGTATTGATCATTTTCGTGTGGACGCCGCCGCATTTCTGGGCGCTGGCGCTTTATCGCCGCGATGATTACGCACGGTCGGGTTTGCCGATGCTGCCGATCACGCACGGACTCAAGTTCACCCAGTTCCATATCCTGCTGTACACAATTGCACTGGTGGCGACAACCATGCTGCCTTATGCAGTGAAGATGAGCGGACTGATCTATCTTGCGAGCGCCTCGATTCTCGGCGCAATCTTTCTCTGGTATGCGTGGCGGATATACCGTTATTACACGGATCTGCTGGCACGCCAGACATTTACATATTCCATCGTCTACCTATCGCTGCTTTTTGTTGCGCTGCTGGCCGACCACTATCTGAAGTTTTAAAGCATGCACTTTTCCTCTCTCCTTCGGTCGTTTGTAATTGCTGTCACTGCGCTTTTTCTATTGGCAGGATGCAACCGTCAACCCGAGCAGGTTTTCAAGAATACCGACATTACCGGTCTTGATTACGCCCGTGGGTTCACGTTAACCGACCACACCGGAAAGACCCGTACTCTTGCCGACTTCAAGGGCAAGGCGGTTGTCGTCTTTTTCGGATTTACCCAGTGTCCGGACGTTTGTCCGACCACCATGGCGGAAATGGCGAACGTCATGAAGGAACTCGGACCTTCAGCCGACAAGGTTCAGGTGCTGTTCATCACTGTTGATCCGGAACGGGATACGCAGCAGCTTCTTGCCCAGTATGTTCCGGCCTTCGATCCGCGCTTCCTCGGCCTCGTGGGCGATAAGGCCGCAACCGATGCGGTGGCTAAGGAATTCAAGGTTTTCTATCAGAAGGTGCCGGGGAAAACGCCCGGCAGCTATTCGGTGGATCACACTGCAGGTAGCTATGTATTCGATCCTCAGGGACGCATTCGCCTTTTCATCCGGCATGGACAAGGTCCGGAGCCGATCGTGCACGATCTGAAAATGCTTTTGTCGTAGAAATAAAATTAGGAATTAAGAATTAAGTAAACGCCGCTAGCGCTTCTCCGACAACGTCCCTGCCGGGATGGAACGTTCTCCCCCGACAAAATAATAGCTGTGAGCAGTTACAGCTTCGACCGTACGGCGCAACAGCTTCACTATCAGCCCCGGCACCGTGCGTCGGGGCTGCCTTCGATCAGGTGGGCGTCACCTTTTGCGCACTCTTGTCAGCCGTCAGTTCGGCATCCGGCGTATCAGTAACCACGATCTTTATGGCTCCCTTGACGACCTTCTCGCCGGTGTGCTCGATCTCGATATGGTGATCGTCGATCATCGTATAAGTGCGCCGTTTGCCGTCCACGCCATCGGCGACGAGTAGTGTCTTGCTTTGCAGCGGTAGCGATTTGCCGGCAGTCGTGTCGAGGCGCTTCAGGTAAAACCCGTTCTCGGAACGATCGTTGATTTTTTCCCTTGCAGCCGGGCTTAACTCCGCCATGGCAAGTTTCTTGAGGTGGATCTGCTGTACTTTGTCGAGTTGTTTGAGCAAGTTGGTGGAGACGGACTCCGGTGATTCCTTCGGCGCATATATGGTGCTGACTTTATCTTCAAGCAGGCGTTCCAAGTGGTTCCTTGCAGGGAAGGCGAGGTTGAGACGGGATAGCGCGCCCAGCATGGCAAGACCGCCTTTGGAATTGCCATGCGTATTCAGCGAAGGATCGAAGGTACAGACAGGAATATCGCGGCCCTTCTTGTCTCTGATCCAGCCGGCTATCAGGCCGCCGACACCGGTTTTCACCTTGGCTTTGCCACTCGTCTTGGTCGAAACGTCACCAGCCTGATCATAGGCGCCCGCTGTGCGCATGACTTCCTTCATCTGCTCCAATGCTTCTCCGGCTATGTAGGGCTTGCCGCTCTTGTCCTTGCCATGCTCAAGCGTCCACAGGGCCTTGGCCATTTTTTCGGGCGTAATGACGATCGCGCATTGACGGCAATAGGCTCGCAATACACGGTCGATATCGATCTCCTTGAACTTCCGATCTTCAGGCGCGTTCGGGTAGGTGCTATTCACCTTCTGCCTTTCACGATCGAGTTTCTGCAGCAAGCGCCTGTTGTTTTCCGAATCGTTGTACTCGGACATGGCGACAGCCTCGTCGACATCAATACTGTCATCCCCTGACAATTCTCTCAACAGATCACGCAGCCGGTATTCCGGGCGTTCGTCGTCCGGAAAGTGCTCGCAAATGCCATTCATGACTGCCAGCGCGCCGATATTGACGCAAGGGTTCATCGGCTTCCATGGCTTGCCCGGCGTGGTTTTATCGGCGTTGAAGGCTTGTCCTGTAGCGGTCTTGCCAATGATGTCCCACAACTGGCCAGGGCCGTCCCCGAATCCGACATGCATGCCGAGCAAAATGGCATTGGGTAGCTTGGACACGCTCTGAATGGAAACCGGAATCTTCGCATCACCTGCCGACACAACTTTGCCGTTGCGCGGGTTGACAAGCGCAAGGCCAGATTGGTCGGGATGGCGCCGGGCGAGTGCCTGGATGTAATCTGCCGGCCAGAACTTGCCTACCGATTGCCTGCTTTGCTTGATGATGTCACTCAACAGTCGGGGTGTAACGAACGACGTTTGGGAGCCAAGCTTGTTCGTGGTCTCGCGAACGGCGGCCTTGAGTGCCTTTGCAATGTTGTCGGACGTCGCTTGCCATTTTGCGCGGAGCGCGTTGGATAGGGATGAGCGCGGCGCGTTTCGCCGATGGAAGGTGCAGGAAGGACTTGGAAGCGGCCCTGTGTCTATTGAAGGAGGTTCGGTATGCATCGGCTGCAGGCAGTGCGGCGCGACGGAAAAGGAGTTGCCACTTAACTTCATGAAGGTCTTTCTTGTTGCAGGACTTGCTTGTCAATACAAAGTGCTACCCGACCGAGATTGCATCCATTCGCCGTGTAACACCAATTCACTGCGCAACGTTGTAATCCACATCGCACCCGCGTGAGTGATCCAGCGGCATATCCAGTTCCCGGATCGCTTAAAAATATACCTCCGTTATTATTGTTGAATCAGCAATTTGGAAGCGGATTGCGTATGGCAGGTTTGATGAAACCGGTGACGACAAATTTCGCGTGGCTTGCAGGAGCGATCCGTCCATTAGCCTCGTCGCGTAACTTGGTGTCGCGTTTAGGGGCCATCGCCAGAACAAAAAAACCCGGACGCCGCCGGAAGGCTGACCGGTAAAACTTTGCTCCGGGGCCAGAGCCGCAGGTCGGGAATTTTTTCCCACGCACCAAACAAAAAGCGCTCCATTTCGGAGCGCTTTTTGTTTGGTGCTTATTGAAAGGTACTCGACATCAGGCGTATTCGGCCAACGCACCCTTCATCTTCTTCAATGCGGCACTTTCGATCTGGCGGATCCGCTCAGCGGATACACCGAACTCGTCGGCCAGTTCATGCAGCGTTGCGCCGGAGCCGTCATCGTTCGATAACCAGCGTGCCTCGACGATGCGACGGGAGCGTGGATCCAGCTTCCCGAGCGCCGTCTCGAGACCTTCCGACTGGAGCCTGTCATACTGCTGCGCTTCCAGGGCCTTGGTCGGTTCGTTGGCATCGGATGACAGGTAGGCGATCGGTGCGAATTTGTCGTCTTCGTCGTCGGTCGGCGCTTCAAGTGCGATATCGTGGCCCGACATGCGGGTTTCCATTTCAATCACTTCCTCACGCTTGACGTTCAACGTCTTTGCAAGATCGTCGACCTGCGCCGGCGTCATCGCATCGAGTCCTTCCTTGTGGCTGCGCAGGTTGAAAAACAGCTTGCGCTGAGCCTTGGTGGTCGCCACCTTGACGAGCCGCCAATTTTTCAGGATGTACTCATGCATTTCAGCCTTGATCCAGTGCATCGCATATGAAACGAGACGCACACCCTGATCAGGGTCGAACCGCTTGACTGCTTTCATCAGCCCGATATTGCCTTCCTGGATCAGATCAGCATGTGGCAATCCGTAACCAAGATAACCGCGTGCAATCGACACTACCAAGCGTAAATGGGACAAAACCAGCTTCTGCGCAGCTGCCAGATCGTTATTGTCCCGAAGGCGCCGGGCGAGCGATATTTCTTCTTCCTGAGAAAGCATCGGAAGGCGGTTGACAGCCGAAATATACGCTTCAATGTTGCCCAAACTGCCCGAAAATCCAAGCGTAAGTGCCTGATTTCCGAAGGGAACCAGTCCGGATTGTGCAGATGGTGTAGTCATTGTTTCTCCTTCTTCCCCAACAAATATCCGGCCAAAAGGCCGGTCAGTCAGATCAGTCGTTATATTAGCACTCTGGGAAATAGAGTGCTAATGAGGGATTTTAAAGGAACAAATAGGTTATTTGCTATTGCAGAAGCGTAAGTGATTGCTAACGCTAACTGTAGAGAAAACCACAACCCGAAAGTTGTGTGAAATCAAGTGTCCAGGCGGAATGCCACGACTTAGGACAAGCGGGAGAGATGTCGCCGCACGGAAAGCAGTGCTCCAAGAAGCCCGAGTCCGGCGCTGCCTGTCAGCAAAACTACGACAGTTGGCCCGTGCAACGAGGAAAGTCGGAATTCTGACGCATACAGCCGGGCAAATTCTGCGATTGCTCCGTTCAACGGGCCAAGGGCAGCCGCAACTGCAAGGAGCGCCGCCAGGCCGGCCAGCAAACCGAGCAGCGCGCCGGAGTAATAAAAAGGGCGGCAAATATGGCTATCCGTCGCGCCGAATAATCGGCAAACCTCAATCTCTTCGCGTTGTGTCAGTACTTGCAGCCGGATGGTATTGAAGACCACTGCGACTACCACCACTGCAAGCGTGGAAGCCAAGAAAAACAGGCTCATGCGCAATACATGCATGAGCGCGGCCAGTCGCTTCACCCAAGCTGAATCAACCTGCACATATTCGACACCAGGAAGCGCTTTTAATTGCACCGCTATCGCATCAATTTTTCGCGCGTCATTCACCGATTGGAACCCGGCAAGCTTCAATACATATCCGTCCGGAAGCGGATTCTCGCCCAGGGTGGTGAGCGCATCTGACAAGCCGGTGCGGCTTTTCAGCGCGCTAAGCGCATTTTCGCGTGGAATGAATTCGAGCTTTCCTGTGTTGCCGGCTTTCTGCAGCACGCGCTGGATGTCGACAGCAAGTGCTTTGGACCGTTCACGAGGTGTGTCGACGCCCATGAAAATGCTGATTTCGGGTTCGACAGCGAGTTGTTCACTGACAGGGCGCACATTCTCCAGCAAGGTCAGGCCGGCTATCGGCAGCGACAGGGCAATCGCTATGACAAGGACGTTCATGGCGAAGCTTCCCGGCGCATGAGCGAATTGCTTGATTGCATCGCCAATGGCCGCCAGGTGCTGGCGTAGCCACATGCTCATGCCGCCCCCTGCAGAAAGCCGGTTCCGGTGTCCGGGAGCAGGCGACCGTGGTGTAACCGGATAATCCGTTTCGCGCTGGCGAGGATGTGATCGTCATGGGTCGAGATCAGGCAGGTGACGCCGGCGCCGTGAAACGCTTTCAATGCGTCGAGGACGAGGTCGGCACTGGCGCGGTCAAGGTTCGCTGTGGGTTCGTCGGCAAGAATGATTTGCGGACGATTGACGATGGCGCGGGCGATCGCCACCCGCTGCTGCTCGCCGCCGGACAAGGATTGCGGATTGCTCGCCGCTTTTTCCGGCAGGCCGACCTTGTCGAGCGCCGCACGGGCTCGCCGCTCCGCTTCGCTTTTCGTGGACCCGGTTACCAGAAGCGGCAGCATGACGTTCGACAGGACGCTGCGGTCGAACAACAGTCGCTGCTGCTGGAAGATCAAGCCGATTTTCCGGCGCAGATAGGGCAGTCCGGCAGGCTTCAACGCACCGACATCCTGCCCGTACACGATGACGGTGCCGGAAGTCGGCCGCTCGATGGCCGGTATCATCTTGAGCAAGGTGGATTTCCCTGCGCCGGACGGACCGGAAAGGAATACCAGTTCCCCGACCGGAATCGATAATGTGATATTCGACAGCGCCATCGCATCGCCGCTGTAGCGTTTGGAAACCTGCTTGAACTCAATCATTGACATCAGCTCAGCAATGCGTCGACGAACTCCTCGGCATCGAACGGTTGCAGATCCTCGATTTTTTCCCCGACACCGATGAAGTACACCGGCACTGGTCGCGTTTTTGCGATGGCTGCGAGCACGCCGCCTTTGGCAGTGCCATCGAGCTTGGTCACGATGAGTCCCGTCAGATTGAGTGCGTCGTCAAAGGCCTTGACCTGTGCAAGCGCATTCTGACCGGTGTTGCCATCAATCACGAGCAGGACCTCATGCGGCGCGCCTTCCATGCCTTTGCCGATTACGCGCTGCACTTTCTTCAGCTCTTCCATGAGATGCAGTTGGGTCGGCAGGCGGCCCGCCGTGTCCACCATCACGACATTGATCCGGCGGGCTTTTGCCGACTGCACCGCGTCGTAGGCGACGGCAGCAGGGTCCCCGGACTCCTGGGCGATCACCACGACGTTGTTGCGCTCGCCCCAGATTGCCAGTTGCTCCCGGGCCGCGGCGCGGAAGGTGTCGCCTGCCGCCAGCAGCACGGACTGCTCGTGCGCCTGCAGATGCTTGGCAAGCTTGCCTATCGTCGTGGTTTTGCCTGCGCCATTGACTCCGGCAATCATCATCACCAACGGTTGATGCAGTCCCAGCACCATTGGCTTTTGAAGCGGCTTGAGCATGTCGATCAGCAGGGCGCGCAGAGCCGCCTTGACCTGGGCCGCTTCCGTCAGTTTGCCTTCCTTGACCTTCTTCTTGAGCGCATCAAGCAGGTACCGGGTGGCTTCCACGCCGGCATCCGACACCAGCAACGCCGATTCCAGTTCGTCGTACAAATCGTCGTCGATCTTCGCGCCGACGAACAATGTGGTCAGGTTGGTCGATGTCTTCGATAGTCCGGTTTTCAGGCGATTGAGCCAAGACTGTCGTTGCTCCTGCGACGGCGCTGGTGCAGGAACGATTTCGCCTTCTTCCTCGACCGGGGCAGCAATCGCTGCCGGCACGTCCGCCGGCTCTGGCGTCGCGCGCGCCGGTGCGGGTCCTTTTTGTTTGTCCGGTGGCGGCGGGGACGGCTTTTTTGGCGCCGCTGGGGACGGCGTATCGCCTCTGATGCGGTCAAACCACGACGGCTTCTGTTCTGCCGGTGGCGGGGGTTCCTTTTTGTCGACAACCGGCGTTGCTTCCTGGGACGGCACAATCTCGTCCGGCTTCTCATCGGAAACGGGCGTGTCTTTAGATTTTTTCTTGAAGAAACTAAACATCGGGAATGGAAAGAAGTGCGGTGGGAAGCCGTTCAGCCTCTGGCCGGAAAGAAGATACAATCGCCACATTCTAACAGAGCGTTGCCTATGAAAATCCGGATCGCTGCAATCATCTCGGCGTGGGTGCTGCTAGTCCCGCCGCTGCCTTCTCTCGCCGCACAGGCCGAGACCGCAAAGGAATTCATGCTGAAGAACGGCATGAAAGTCATCGTAAAGGAAGACAATCGCGCACCCACGGTTGCGCACATGGTCTGGTACAAGGTCGGATCGATGGACGAGCACAACGGGACCACCGGTGTCGCCCATGTCCTTGAGCACATGATGTTCAAGGGTACCAAGACCCTGAAACCCGGGGAGTTCAGCCAGCGAGTCGCCGCGCTCGGCGGCCGCGAGAACGCCTTCACGAGCAAGGATTACACCGCCTATTTCCAGCAGATCGAAAAGTCGAAACTCGAGCAGGTGATGGCGCTGGAAGCAGACCGCATGTCCAACGTCATCTTCAACAAGGACGAGTTCGGCAGGGAAATTCGGGTGGTGATGGAGGAGCGTCGCTGGCGCACTGAAGACCAGCCGATCCCCCTGCTGTATGAAGCCCTCAATGCCACGGCATTTACCGCGCACCCCTATCATCATCCGATTGTCGGCTGGATGAGCGACCTCCAGAATATGACGGTGGACGATGCGAAAGACTGGTATCAGCGCTGGTATGCGCCCAACAACGCCACGCTTGTTGTCGCCGGTGACGTGGACGCAAAAAAGGTTCTTGCTTTGGCGGAAAAGTATTACGGCAAACATCCTCGTGAAACACTGCCGATGCGCAAACCGCAAATCGAGCCGCCGCAGCGCGGCATCAAGCGGATCACCGTCAGGGCACCAGCTGAAAATCCGTACGTGGTCATGGCATTCAAGGTGCCGACTTTGCGCGATGTGGAAAAGGATCAGGATGTCTATGCACTCGATGTCCTTGCGGCCGTACTCGACGGTTATGACAATGCCCGCCTGAATGCAAAGCTGGTCCGCACCGATCGGGTGGCCAACTCCGCTGGCGCCGGCTATTCCAACATCGCCCGCGGTCCCGTTCTTTTTCTGCTGGATGGCACGCCTGCTCAGGGCACCACGACCGAGCAACTCGAAAAGATGCTGCGTGCGGAGGTGGAGCGGATCGCCAAGGAAGGCGTGTCGGAAGAAGAGCTGACGCGGGTAAAGACGCAACTCATCGCCGGGCAGATCTACAAGCGTGATTCGGTCTTCGGACAGGCGATGGAGATCGGCGTGATGGAGATGAGCGGCCTTTCTCACAAAGACATCGATCGCATCATCGAGAAACTCAAAACCGTCACGTCGGCACAAGTCCAGGCGGTCGCCCAAAGATATTTCGGCGATGAAAGCCTGACTGTCGGCACGCTGTATCCATTGCCCTTGTCGGAGAAGAAACCGGCACCGCCGCCGCTGCGCCACTAGTATCGCCTCGCGCCTGCCTGTATCCCGCAGGCGCCGGCTTCAATCAGATATGACCATGAAAAAATTCGTTTTTGCCTTGGTGATGTGCGTTGGCCTGAATGCGCACGCCGCCTTGAAGATCCAATCGTGGACGCTCGACAACGGCGCTCGTGTGCTCTTCGTCGAAGCCAACTCGATCCCGGTGCTCGACATCAGTGTCGAGTTCGACGCCGGCTCACGTCGCGATCCGGCCGACAAGGTCGGCATCGCCTCGCTGACCAATGCGATGCTTGCGCGTGGCGTGCGCGCTGCCGATGCGCCGCAGAACGAACCGGCGCTTTCCGAAGCGCAGATTTCCGACACGCTTGCCGATACGGCCGCCCAGCGCGGCGGCGGCGCGGGTAATGACCGGGCCGGTGCTTCTCTACGTACCTTGTCGACTGCTGTCGAGCGCGACAAATCGGTTGCCTTGCTGGCACGCATTCTTGCGCATCCGAGTTTTCCTGAAGAGCTGCTTGCGCGCGACAAGGCTCGCACGATCGCTGCGATCAAGGAGGATGAAACCAAGCCGGAATCTATTGCCGGGAAAGCGTTCTGGAGACTTCTATACGGAAGCCATCCATATGCGAAGCACGAGACGGTTGAATCGGTCCAGTCGATCACCCGCGACGATCTGGTAAATTTTCATCGGAACCACTATGTGGCAAATCGCGCGGTGATTGCAATGATCGGCAATATCACGCGTGCCGATGCCGAGGCGATTGCAAAGCAGCTAACGGTGCGTCTGCCTCAAGGTGCGCCGTTGCCTGCATTGCCTGCGGTGCCCGCCGGACAGAAACAGGAGGAACTGATTGCCCATCCTGCGTCCCAGGCGCATATACAGATCGGCATGCCGGCAATCGAGCGGGGCGATCCCGACTTCTTCCCGCTGACTGTCGGCAACTATGTGCTTGGCGGTGGCGGCTTCGTGTCTCGCCTCACGCAGGAAGTTCGCGAAAAACGCGGTTTGTCTTACAGCGTGTACAGCTACTTCAGTCCAATGGCGCAGGAGGGGCCGTTCCAGGTGGGCCTGCAGACGCAGAAGGAACAGGCAAACGAAGCGTTGCAGGTCGTGCGCGACACCGTTGCGCGCTTCCTGCAGGAAGGGCCCACGACAAGGGAATTGAAGGCAGCGAAGGACAACCTGATCGGCGGCTTTCCGTTGCGCATTGATAACAACCGCAAGATTCTCGACAACATGGCAGTCATCGGCTTTTACGGTTTGCCACTGAACTATCTCGACACCTGGACCGAAAAGGTGGCCAAGGTCACTGCGGCGGACATCAAGGCGGCATTCAACCGCAAGATTGCCATCGACCGGCTTGCAACAGTGGTGGTCGGGAACGGTAAGCAAGATGCGAAATAAGCAGGGCGGAAAACCTGCCTCTTGCGGCGGACCGCCTCGCCATGCCGGACCGGCAAAGCAAGTACGCATCATTGGCGGGCAATGGAAGCGCACTCCGCTCCCTGTGCTTGAGGTGGAAGGCTTGCGCCCCACGCCTGACCGAGTTCGTGAAACCTTGTTCAACTGGCTCAACCATCTGCTGGATAATGCCTGGGAGAACATTGCCTGCCTGGATTTGTTTGCCGGCACCGGCGCGCTCGGTTTTGAAGCTGCCAGCCGGGGCGCGGCAGAGGTGGTGATGGTGGAGGGCAACGCGGCCGCGGTCAGGCAACTCGAAGCGGCAAAGCTTAAATTGCAGGCTTCGCAGGTCAACATTCTGCGCGGCGATGCGGGTACGGCTGTGCAGAGGTTGTCGACGCGTTTCCGTGTAATATTTCTCGATCCGCCGTATCATCAGGACTGGTTGCCGCGAATGCTGCCGTTATGCGATCGCCTCCTTGCCGACGATGGATTGCTCTATGTGGAATCCGAGTTTTCGCTGACAGGCGATGCGCCCATGCCGGATTGGCTGGCGACCTGGAAGGTGGTGCGAGCCGACAAGGCCGGCATGGTTTTTTATCATGTGCTGCAGCGCAATACTTCGCCGCAAATTAAGGCATAATGCGCTTTCTTTTCGATCACGGAGCCCCACGATGGTCACAGCAGTTTATCCAGGAACGTTCGATCCCCTCACTCGAGGACATGAGGATCTGGTACGCAGGGCGTCTGGATTGTTCGACAAGCTGATCGTCGGCGTTGCCGACAGCAAGAACAAAAAGCCTTTCTTTTCTCTCGATGAGCGTCTGCTGATCGCAAATGAGGTGCTTGGGCACTATCCGAATGTGCAGGTGGAGAGTTTTTCCGGCTTGCTGAAAGATTTCGTGCGACGTCATGATGCGCGAGTCATCGTACGCGGCCTGCGTGCAGTTTCCGACTTCGAATACGAGTTTCAGATGGCAGGCATGAACCGCTATCTGCTTCCGGACGTCGAAACCCTGTTCCTGACACCTTCCGACCAATATCAATTCATCTCCGGCACCATCGTGCGCGAGATCGCCACACTTGGCGGCGACGTATCGAAATTTGTTTTTCCATCCGTGGAAAAATGGTTGAAAACGAAGATGGCCGCCAGCACATAAGTTATTACTCAATGACGAATTGATTAATAGGATTTTGTAATGGCTTGTGTGGCATTGATGATTACGGACACGTGGTCTGAGGTTTTGCAAAGCATGGCTTTGCATCAGACCGCGCCTCGCGCGCTTGCAAGCGCGTGGGGGATTCGTCCTGTTTCTGGAGTGCTCACATGGCATTGATGATTACGGACACGTGGCCTGAGGTTTTGCAAAGCACGGCTTTGCATCAGACCGCGCCTCGCGCGCTTGCAAGCGCGTGGGGGATTCGTCCTGTTTCTGGAGTGCTCACATGGCATTGATGATTACGGACACGTGGCCTGAGGTTTTGCAAAGCACGGCTTTGC
>JAESFT010000626.1_pt1 | contig 17677 bp, 17 predicted proteins | sample 9269451 | NCBI WGS metagenome assembly JAESFT01 (sample SAMN14502557, study PRJNA617106) | algae metagenome | isolation source: Scytonema hyalinum WJT4-NPBG1 and co-occurring heterotrophs from well... | place: USA: Mojave Desert, Joshua Tree National Park, California | collected 2006-05-25
AACAGCACCGCCTTGCCTTCCATCACCGGCTTGGAGGCAAGCGCGCCGAGATTGCCGAGTCCCAGAATGGCGGTGCCGTTCGAGATCACCGCGACCAGATTGCCCTTGGCGGTATAGTCATAAGCGCAGCCCGGATTGTCGGCGATCGCCCGCACCGGCACCGCGACACCGGGCGAGTAAGCGAGCGACAGGTCTCGCTGCGTCGCCATCGGCTTGGACGCGACGATCTCGATCTTTCCCGGCCGCCCCGCCGAGTGAAACAATAGCGCCTCGCGCTCCGAGAATTGGACGTTCGCGTTCTCGCTCATCGGGGCCCCTCGATCTGTTCATCTTCGACCCTAGAGGCGGAGCGCCGGGCTTTCCAGTCCGCCCGCACATGCTATCGCGCGCTGGTGACGCTCTATCCGCTGCTCCGGCCCTTCGTTTTCCAGCTCGATGCCGAACGCGCCCATCGGCTGACCATCGCTGCGCTGAAAACCGCGCCGCCGCTCGGCGAGCCAGTGAGCGATCCCGTGCTGGCAACACAGGTTTCCGGCTTGACCTTTCCAAATCCGGTCGGCCTCGCTGCCGGGTTCGACAAGGATGCCGAGGTGCCGGCGCAGATGCTGGGGCTCGGCTTCGGCTTTGTCGAGGTCGGCACGCTGACCCCGCTGCCTCAGGCCGGCAATCCGCGCCCGCGCCTGTTTCGGCTCGCCGAGGACCGTGCCGTCATTAACCGCATGGGCTTTAACAATGGCGGGCAGGCGGAGGCGCTGGGGCGATTGCAGCGGCTGATCCGGCGGACTGGGCCGGTCGGCGTGAACATCGGCGCCAACAAGGATGCGGCTGACCGGATTGCCGATTATGCAATCGGCGCGCGCGCAATGGCGGGCGTGGCCGATTATCTGACGGTCAATATCAGTTCGCCCAACACGCCCGGCCTTCGCACGCTGCAGACCGCCGCAGCGCTCCGGGAATTGCTCGACGGTGTGATGACGGCGCTGCCGATCCAAAAGCCCGTCTTTCTCAAGGTCGCGCCCGACCTCGAGCCCCCGGAAATCGACGAGATCGCGCGCGTGGCAATCGACAGTGGCGTGCATGCGCTGATCGTGGCCAACACGACCGTCTCCCGCCCGGCCCTGCGCTCCAGCCACTCTAACGAAGCGGGTGGCCTGTCAGGCGCCCCGCTTGCCGTCCTGGCAGCAGAGAAACTGAGAGCATTTCGCACCGCAACCGGAGGCGCGCTGCCCCTGATCGCGGCGGGCGGCATCGGCAGTGCGGACGAGGCTTATGCCCGCATCCGCGCCGGCGCCTCGCTCGTCCAGCTCTATAGCGCCCTTGTTTACGAAGGACCTGGCCTCGCCCGGCGCATTGCTCGCGGATTGGCCGAGCGGCTGCGGCGTGACGGCTTCGCCAATGTCGCGGAGGCGGTCGGCGCTTGAGGTTCGGCGCGAGCGCTCTAGTGTCGCGCGCAATGATTGCTCGCCTGCTCAAGTCGCTGCTGCCGCTGGCCGTGCTCACCGGTTGCGCCACTGCCACCACCCGACCCACGACGCCTGCCAGCGCCGGCGCCGTCTCCGCCGCCGATCCGCGCGCCGCAGCCGCAGGACAAGAGATGCTGCGTCAGGGCGGCAGCGCCGTCGATGCGGCGATCGCGATTGGCATCGCGCTGACGGTCGTTGAGCCGCAATCCTCCGGTATCGGCGGGGGCGGGTTCCTCGTCCTCCACGACGGACGGACCGGCAAGCTCACCAGCTATGACGGGCGGGAGGTTGCGCCCGGCGCCGCGACGCCCGCCTTGTTCCTCGATGAGAGCGGCAAGCCGCTTCCTTATGGCGAGGCAATCCCGGGTGGGAAGAGCGTCGGCGTCCCCGGCAATATCCGGATGTGGGCGATGGCGCACCGCGCGCATGGCAAGCTGCCTTGGGCCAAGCTGTTCGAACCCTCTATCCGACTTGCCCGCGACGGGTTCGAGATCACGCCGCGCATGGCCGAGTTCCTCCAGTCGCGTGGACGGGGCGCCGCCTTCTCGCCTTGGGGCAGCGCCTATTTCTTCAAGATGGACGGCACCGCTCGCCAGGCGGGCGACGTGCTGAAGAATCCTGATCTTGCGGAAACGCTGACCGCAATCGCCTTGCGGGGACCCGATTCCTTCTATGTCGGGCCAATGGCGCAGGCGCTGGTGCAGACAGTGCGCGGCGCCTCGAAGAATCCGTCGCAGATGACGGCCGGCGACCTTGCCGCCTATGAGGCCAAGCAGCGTCCGGTCATGTGCGGCACCTATCGCCGCCACCGCGTCTGCGGCATGGGTCCGCCCTCCGGCTTCGTCACCATGTTCGAGATGCTGAAGCAGCTGGAGCGCTTCGACCTGCGCGCGCTCGGCCGCGACAATCCCGAGGCCTGGCATCTGATCGCCGAGTCCCAGCGGCTGGCCTATGCCGACCGCGACGCCTTCATGGCCGATCCCGATTTCACGCCGGTGCCTGCCGCCGGACTGATGAGCGACTCTTATCTGTCCGCTCGCTCAGCCCTAATCCGTGCCGACGGTCGCATCGCCAAGGCGGTTGCCGGTACGCCGCCCGGCGCGCGCCCGGTCACGCCCGCGCTGTCGCCCGAGCCTGCGGGCACATCGCACATGGTAGCCGTTGATGCCGCCGGAAACGTCGCCACCATGACTTCGACCATTGAAGGTCCATTCGGCTCAGGCCTGACCGTGGGCGGCTTCTATTTGAACAACGAGCTGACCGACTTCAGCTTCGCACCGGAGCGGGACGGCGCACCCGTCGCCAATCGCGTCGAGGCCGGCAAGCGTCCGCGCAGTGCCATGTCGCCGACCATCGTCTATGCGCCCGATGGGCATGTCCGGCTGGCACTGGGTGCGGCAGGCGGGGCGACGATCATCGCCCAGGTTCTGAAGACGATCATCGCCGTGATCGATTGGGACCTGCCGGTCGAGGAGGCCATCGTGTCGCCGCAGCTGGTCGCGATGGGGGATAATGTCGCGGTCGAACAGGGCACTGCCCTGGAGTCGATGATGCCCGCGCTCCGCGCCAAGGGGCATAATGTCGTCGCGCGCGCGCTGCCGCTCAAAGGAAATGCGATCGAGTGGCGGGGCGGCCAGTGGGTCGGGGGCGCGGACCGGCGCAGCGAAGGCGCGGCGCTGAAGGAATAAGCCGTAAGAGCGGCTGAGAGGGGAGAGGCCATGCGCCAGTTCGAGCAATATCCGAACTTGGTCACGATGTTCTTCAGGCGCGCGCGCGAGGAGGGCGACAAGCCCTTCCTCTGGCGCAAGCAGGACGGCGCGTGGCAGTCGATCAGCTGGGCCGAGGCGGCGCGCCGTGTCTCCGCCCTTGCCGCCGGACTGAAGGGGCTCGGCCTCCGGTCCGGCGACCGCGTCATGCTGGTGTCGGAGAACCGTCCCGAATGGTGCATCGCCGATCTGGGCATCATGGCGGCCGGTTGCGTGACGGTTCCGACCTACACCACCAATACCGAACGCGACCACCTTCACATACTGGAGAATAGCGGCTCGGCGGCGGTGATCGTCTCGACCGAGAAGCTGGCGAAAACTTTGCTGCCGGCCGTGCTCCGTTCCGATACCACACGGCACGTCATCTCGATGGACAGCGTCAAGCTGCCGCAGGGCGGCGACGTGTCCTTCCATCGCTGGGAAGATCTGCTCGCCACGCCGGCGGATGTCTCCGCTGCGGAAGATCAGGCCGCCCGGATGCAGCGTGGCGACCTTGCCTGCATCATCTACACGAGCGGCACCGGCGGCGCTCCGCGCGGCGTGCAGCAGCATCACGGCGCGATCCTCAAGAATGTCGAAGGCTGCGTGCAGATCATCGAGGAGGATTTCGGCTGGGGCGAGGAAGTGTTCCTGTCCTTCCTGCCCCTCTCCCACGCCTATGAGCATTCCGGCGGCCAGTATCTGCCGATCGGGCTGGGCGGGCAGATCTATTATGCCGAAAGCATGGAGAAGCTCGCCGCGAACATCGAGGAGACGCGGCCCACCATCATGGTCGTCGTCCCGCGTCTGTTCGAAGTGCTGCGTCAGCGCATCGTCAAGAATATCGAGAAACAAGGCGGGCTCGCCGCCAAGCTGCTCGACCAGGCGCTTGCGATCGGGGCCAAGGACCTGGAGGGCCGCAAGAGCTGGCGCGACAAGCCGATCGATCTCGCGCTGGACGCGCTGTTCCGCCCCACGATCCGCAAGCGCTTCGGCGGGCGGATGAAGGCGATGGTGTCAGGCGGGGCGCCGCTCAATCCCGAGATCGGCATCTTCTTCCACTCGCTCGGGCTGATGGTCCTGCAAGGCTATGGCCAGACCGAGGCCGGGCCGGTGATCAGCTGCAACCGGCCGAAGGTGGGTATCGGCATGCACACGGTCGGCCGGCCGCTCAAGGACGTGGAAGTGAAGATCGCCGAAGATGGCGAAATCCTATGCCGCGGCGAGCTGGTGATGCACGGCTATTGGCAGAACGACGCCGAAAGCGCGCGGGTGCTGAAGGACGGCTGGCTGCACACCGGCGATATCGGCCATCTCGACGATAAGGGCCGCATCGTCATCACCGACCGTAAGAAGGACCTTATCGTCAACGACAAAGGCGACAATGTCAGCCCGCAGAAGGTCGAGGGCATGCTCACTCTGCAGCCCGAAATCCTGCAGGCGATGATCTATGGCGACCGCCGCCCCTATCTGGTCGGGCTGATCGTGCCCGATCCGGAATGGACGGCTGAATGGTCCGTGCGGAACGACTATAAATGCGACTTCGCCGCGCTGGCCTACAATCCGATGTACAAGGCGGCGCTGATGTCGGCGGTAGACCGGGTCAACAAGGACCTGTCGGTGATCGAAAAGGTCCGCCGCATCGTCGTCGCCGACCAGCCCTTCTCGATCGAGAATGAGCAGATGACGCCGTCGCTCAAGATTCGGCGTCACGTGCTGAAGCAGGTCTATGGCGCGCGGCTGGACGCCTTGTACAAGGGCTGATCTGGTCGGCGGGGAAACAACATCCGTCGAATGCGGATAGCTCGCGGACAGGGAGGATAATAAGGCGGCGGCGATGATCGACGTCCTGCTCCTGATTGCTGCCACCTCAGCGGAGCCGATGCTCGACGGGCGGTGCGACGACCATGCGGGGACACCGGTGCTGACGGACAAGGGCGTGGGCGTGCGCCTCACGCAGACGCGCGATCATGTCTGGTTGTGCCTTACGGCGCCCGTTGGCAGCTGGAGCGCCGTCGACCTGCGCATTGAGGCGCCGGGCCTTACCGAGCCGCTGAACCTTCATGCTTCCGCCCAACTGGGTGAATGGGCGGCAGGACGGACTGATGCCGCGCCTCGCGATGCGCAAAGCCCGGTTTGGTGGAACAATCGGGGCTGGGCCGGCAGTGTAAGCCGCTTCAACGGGATGGAAGCGGGCCGCGTCCGGTTCAAGCCGGTGGAAGGCCGCGAATTGCAGCTCGCGAAAGCCCGCTTCGGACGCGGCACGTGGCGCCTGGCTCTGGACGTGAACGGCGTGGCTGGACCGGACGGCAAGACAGGCAGCGTTCGGCTCCCCGCAACCGGCACGCTCGCGCTCCGCGTCCGCTGACGCCGAGAGATTTCAGCCTCTGAAGCTGTCCTTCGCCGCGCGCCTCTCGGCAAGCTCGGTAGCACTCCGCGCGCGCATGAAGGGATTGGTCGCCTTCTCGAGCGCGATGCTGGTCGGTACCGTTGCTTCGCCCCGTGCCCGCGTGGCCTCGACATCAGCCATGCGCGCGACGATCGCCTGATTGTCGGGCTCGGCGGCCATCGCATAGCGGCCGTTCGACAGCGTATATTCGTGCGCGCAATAGATGCGCGTCTCGTCGGGCAGGGCCGCCAGGCGCTGCATGTTCGCGAACATCTGTTCGGCCGTCCCTTCGAACAACCGCCCGCACCCCATCGCGAACAGCGTATCGCCGACGAACGCCGCCTGCTCGGTCGGGAAGTGGTAGGCGATATGCCCGGCGGTATGCGCCGGCACGTCGATCACCTCGGCCTTCACCGCGCCGAGCCGGACTTGGTCGCCCCCGGCGACAGTCCGGTCGAGCGTCGGAATGCGCGCCGCCTCGGCCGCTGGACCGGTAATGATGCAGCCGGTCGCGTCCTTGATCGCGGCGTTCCCGCCGGTGTGGTCAGGGTGCCAGTGCGTGTTCCAGATTTGCGTGATGGGCCAGCCGCGCGCATCCGCTGCTTCCAGCACCAGCGCCGCCTCGGCTGGATCGACCACCATCGTCTCGCCGGATGAGGGCTCATGCACCAGCCAGATGTAATTGTCGCTTAGCGCCGGCACGCGCACCACTTCGATCATCACCAACTCCGTTCATCGTTGTAAAGCAACGGTTCATCGCAGCTTTGTCACCGTCCGATCCTCAAGGGAGGAACGCACATCATGAACGCTGTCGCAACTGTCAGCCGTCCGGCCAGTTTGCTTGTTGCCGCCGCCTTGCTGTCGACTGGCATGCTCGGTGGCGGCTATCTGCTGGGTGACGGGCTGCGCCGTGCGAAAATGGCGGAGCGCTCAGTTACCGTTCGCGGCCTCGCCGAGCGGAACGTCACTGCCGACCTTGCCACCTGGACAATCGTCTTCTCCGAAACCGGAACGGAACTCGGCTCGGTCCAGGGTTCGATCGACGAGAAGAGCCGGGCGGTGCGCAGCTTCTTCGCGCGCGCCGGCTTTCCAATCAATGCGGTCAGCGACACCGGCGCGAGCGTTAATCAGTTCTTTGATTCCAACCGCCAGCAGAATGTCGTCACCGTCCGGCGGCGGCTGCAGCTGCGCACCGCCGACGTGATGCGCGCCCGCGCCGCCTTTGCCCGCCAGGCCGACCTGATCCGCGCCGGCGTCGCGCTCGAGGAAGGCAGCGGCATCGTCTACAGCTTTACCAAACTCAACGCGATCAAGCCGCAGATGGTGGCGGAAGGGACGCGCAGCGCTCGGCAGAGCGCGGAGCAGTTCGCCAAGGATAGCGGCACCGATGTCGGCGGCATCAAGTCCGCAACCCAGGGCTATTTCTCGATCGGCGCGCGCGACGGCGATGTGGACGGCGAAGGTGGCGGCAGTGCCGGCAGCTCGCCCTTTCAGAAGGTGCGGGTGGTGACGACGATCGACTTCTACCTTCGGTAGGGCCGTCGTCTTGATCTCGTCATCCCCGCGAAAGCGGGGACCCAGTCCCCCTTTTTCTTTAGCTGGGTTCCCGCTTTCGCGGGAATGACGATGCGCAGGTCAGGCTACCAACTGCCGGTGTTCGGCATCGACGCCCAAGGCTCGGCCGGCTCCAGTCGGCCGTCCTGCAGCAGCTCGACCGAGATACCATCCGGCGTACGGACGAATGCCATATGGCCGTCGCGGGGCGGGCGGTTGATCGTCACGCCGGCCTCCATCAGCCGCTGGCAGGTCTCGTAGATGTTGTCGACGCGATAGGCGAGGTGACCGAAATTGCGCCCGCCCGAATAATCCTGCGGGTCCCAGTTGTGCGTAAGTTCCACTTCGGCGACGCCCTCCTGGCCCGGCGCGGCGAGAAAGATCAGCGTGAACCGGCCCGCTTCATTGTCGAAGCGGCGTACTTCCTTCAGCCCGATCAGCTCGAAGAAGCGGATCGTCGCTTCCGGATCGGTGACCCGGATCATGGTGTGGAGATATTTGGTCATTCGGGCTTCGGTGCGGTCGAGCCCCCGAGTCGGTCAAGCTCCGCCTGTGCCGCCTTGGCGGCCTCTCCGCCGGGTTGGTTCTTGATCGCTGCCTGAAAGGCGAGCCGCGCTGCGGGCAGCGAGCCGGCGGCCAGAGCGATCCGGCCAGCCTCCAGCGCTACGCTGGCATCGTCGGGCGAACGCTTCGCTGCTTCAGCGATATCGGCCTGTGCACGGTCGAGCTGGTCCATGCGCCGCGCGAGCGAGGCGGACAGCAGCCAGGCGAGCGGGTCCTCCGGCACCAGCCGCAGCGCTTCGTCCAGATCGGCTCGCGCCGCCTGCACATCGCCGGCAGCGACATTGGCGCGGGCGCGGTCCAACCGGATCTCGCCCTTGGCAGGCCCGCTCAGCAGCCCCGACACCAGAGCCTTGTCGAACGCGGCAACCGCGCCTCGTGGATCGGCCCCGGCCAGCCGCGCATTGCCCGCCTGAACCCAGAGATTGGCGGCGGCTAGCTGCTCGTTCGGCTTGGCGTCGCGTGCCGCTTGCTCGAAGGCGGTCGCCGCTTCGGCCCAGCGCTCCTGCGCCACATAGGCAAGCCCCGCGCATTGCCGCGCCAGTGCACCGCCGCCCCGCGCGGCCCAGCTTTGCGCCGTCTCCGCCGCCTTCACCGGATCGGCGGCGATCTGGTCGGTGCAGCTCGGCTGGGCGGCTTGGGCGAGGAAGAAAAGGAGCATGAGCGTCACCGAGTCAGGGATGCGACGGTCGCGATCAACAGCTCGAGGTCCTGTGGGCGCGACAGCCGATGATCGCCGTCCTTGACCAGGATCGTCTGCACATCGGCTGAACGAAGGCGGCCGGCGAGATGTGTCGAATGATGCCAGGGCACGTCCGGATCGCGCTGCCCGTGCAGCAGCCGCACCGGACAGTCGATCGCGATCTCCCGATGAAGCATGCGCAGGCCTTCGCCCGATTGCCAGAAGGCGCGGGTGGTGACCATTGGCGCGCCATAGTCGGACGGCCGCTCCAGCCGGCCTGCCGCCAACAGCTTCATCTTTTCGTCCTGGGTGAAGCCCCAGTCAGTGAAGTCCGGCGCTGCGGCGATGCCGACGAACGCGGCAATCCGCTCGGGTCGCGCTTCGGCGACGAGCAGCCCGATCCAACCGCCCATCGACGATCCGACCAGGATCAGCGGGCCTGCGGTCAGCGCGTCGATGATCGCGAGCGCATCGTCCCGCCAAATGGTGAGCGTTCCGTCCTCGAACCGCCCCTCGCTCTCGCCGCACCCCGAATAGTCGAAGCGCAGCATGGCCCGGCCCTCCTGCTGCGCCCAGGCATCGAGCGCGACGGCCTTTGTGCCGCTCATGTCCGACGCATAGCCGGGAAGGAAGACGATGGTGGGGCCGCTACCCTGCCGAAGGGAATAAGCGAGTGCGGGGCCGCCTGATCGCCGGTGAAGATCGGAACGCTGGTTCATCTTCCCGTCTTTGCGAGGAGCGAAGCGACGAAGCAATCCAGTGGCGCTGAGCTCAGTTGGATTGCTTCGCTTCGCTCGCAATGACGGACAAAGGAGTCAAATCACCCACTCGATCGAGCGCATCTCGATATTGGCCTCGCGCTTGGCGGCGCGCTTAGCGACCATCTGGTCGTAGAGCCTCTTCACCATGCCGCTGCCGGTAGTGATGAACAGGCCGGGCACGATCGCGTGCACGACGCAGGCGATGCCGCCCACGATCATCTTGACGCCGAAGCCGCCCGCCGCGGCGAAATGTTCGGCATAGCTTTCACCGACTTCGCTCGGATGCTCGCGGAACAGCTTGTTGAACATGGTCAATCCTCCCGGTCGGCCGGTTAACATAGCTGAACGGCTCTGTCCCGCTCGAAGGCGCGTCCAGGCCTATTGCTATTGCGACTTGATCGCAACAAAGACACGTGCCACCAAGTGTTTCATGCTCGACCAGATGTTCGCGCCGCCGCCCCGCACCGCAGACCTGCTGCCGGAGGAAGCCGCCCTCGTTTCCGCCACACGCAAATGGGTCATGGCGCAACGGGTCGCGCGGGTCTGCCCGATCCACGCGGCCGCGCAGCAACTCGGCAGCTTGAAGGCAGCCCGCTCGCTCCACGTGCTGCTCGCCCATGTCGGCGCGAGCTGGCCGGACGCTGTTGCGGTGGCGCCGCCTTGTTGCCCGGTGCTGACGCATGACGAGGCGACTCTGCTCGGTATGGTCATCGCCGCGAACCGCCACACACGGCCGGTCTTCGACGCGCTCACTTGCGAGATGCTCGGCCAGGCCGCTCGCGACCGGCTCCATGACGCAGCCGTGGAGCTCGGGCGTTTGATCGATCTCTAGCTCGGCGGGCGGGAAGAGCAGATGGCGCGCAGCTCCGTCCATTCACGGGGCGTGAGCGCCGGCCGGTAACGCGCATCCTTCCTCGCTGCTTTCTTGAAACGCTGCGCCCGGTCACCCGACAGCGGGTGCGACGACAAATAGGCGAGCGCCGGCTCGAAGCTGCCGAAATTCGTCTCGACCTTCTTCAGCCGTCCGAAGAAGTTCGCCGTCGGCGCGGGGTCGATGTTCGCGCGCCTGAGCATGTCGATCGCCGAACCATCGGCGTCATTCTCCGCCCGCCGCGTGAAGCTCAGCGACACGAAACCATCGACATTCCCCCCGGTCGTGCCGCCGAGCGCGGTCGCGAACAGGCCGACGCCGAACTCGCGGATCAGAGCGGCGGTGACGTGGCGGCGCCGCACATGCGCGATCTCGTGCGCCAATATGCCCGCCAGCTCCTCCGGGCTGTCGACAACCTCGAACAGCTTGTCGAACAACACGATATTGCCGGCGGGAAGGGCGGCCGCGTTGACGATCGGCATGTCGATGACGCGGACGTTCAGCTCTTCGGGCCTGGCATCCAGGCTGGCGGTCAGCTTCTTGAGCGCCGCGTCGCCGATGGGCGTCGAGCAATATTTGCCGCCGAAATCGCCGACCAGCGCCTCGCCATATGCCTGCTCCACTGCCGGCGGTACCAGAGGGGCCAGCAGGGTCGGTGCAAAATAGCCGAAGGTGACGACCGCTGCCGCGACCGCCGTGAAGGCGGCCGTCGCCGGCCGGATGCCGACCCGGTCGATCCAGCGGCCATAGCCGAAGCGTTTGGGGAGGAGCGCCGCCACATCGGGTTCCACCGGTGCCGTCAGGCGCAGCCGCCAGCCAGGAACGTCCGTCCGCGTGAGCGTCAGTCCCGCCGCGCTGCGATCCGCCACGGAGAGCAAGGAGGACGGGATCTCGTCCTCCCAGCCATTGTCCATCGACAGCCGCAGACCGCCGCCCGCTGCGGCCGCCGTCACTTCATAGCGCAGGCCGCTATGGCCGTCGTAAAGATGGCCCTGGCTCACTGGCGCCTCAGACGGCGCCGATGTCAAACGCGGTCGCCAGCCCCTCGGCATCGCCCTGCGCGCTGGTCTGCGATTGGGTGAGGCTGTCAAGCTCGACCATGCCTTCCGCCTCCATATGCCGGATCACGAAGGCCCAGTTGCGATAGGCAAGGAACAGGTAGCCGATACCCAGCGTGCCAATCACAAGCAGAGTGTTGGTGATCAGCAGCATCACCCACTCGCCCGTCCGTGCCTCGAAGGAGAAGCGCAGACCGCCCAACCTCAAGCTGCCGATCGCCTCGCGCAGATAGGCCGAATAGTAAGCGAGGGCGATCAGTCCGGTCAGCGCATAGGTGCCGAGCACGATCACCAGGAACATGATGCTCGTGAACATCGGCGAGCTGCTGTAGAGCTGAAACGGCCCGAGATTGGCCCCCGTCAGCACGGCGAAGGCAAGGCCGACCAGGAAGAACAGGAAGGGCAGCAGATAAAAGCAGAAATAGCGGCCCATCAGCGAGCCCGCCTTGGCATCGGCCTCGAACGGGTCAGGGCCGAAGCTCATCGCCCGCCAGCGCTCATTCCACAGAGTCGTCATCGACCAGGGAATGAGCAGGCCGAGCGCAAGGATGCCGACCCCGGTTCGCCATAGATAGGAGACGCCATAGCCCCAGCCGCCCGGCTCGCCGCCGCCGCGGATGCCGTGCCAATAGGTGCGCGACAGCCGGTAGCGCAGCGCGCGGTAGCGGGCGACGCCGGCCAGGAAGAAGAAGCCAATATAGATCAGGGCCGCGATCGTTCCCGCCACTGCCGCCTGGCCGCGCAGCACCATCGCCTGGAAGCCGAACTGGAGGAACAAGATCGCCGGCAGCAGCACCGCCATGACGATCAGGAAGCCCTTGAACATCTCGCCGCCGGTGCCGGTCCATTCCAGCGTATCGTCGATGAACTCGGTCCGGCTCCAAAGATAGCGTCGCTCCCGTGCCTTTGCCCAGAAGCGGTAGATGCCGAGCGTCACGATCGTGAGCAGCAGGTTGGTAAAGGCAATCGGCGCGAACTCGCGCCAGCTGCCCGTGAAGCGGAACGCACTCGTTCGCGCCGGGTCGAAGTCGTGCGACTGGATGTTCATGGATGCTTCCCCCGAAGCGAGACTGCCGGGATTGCGGGGAAGATGCAACTTCTCCTCCCAGCTCTCGCCGCCGCTAAGTCATTAGGAGTGAAGACAAGGTTTAAGTCGCATGACCTCGCAGGACACAAGAGACGAGTTGTTGGCACGAAACTGAAGTCATGCCATGTCGGAGCGCACATGGCACGAGTTGGTGGATGTCTCCATGACGATCGAGGTGAAAGTAACTCCCTCCGGCCGCATAAGCCTTCCTGCTGATGTGCGCCGGCGTCTGGGTTTGAAGAGCGGCGACCGGCTGCTGCTGGACGAGCAGGCCGATGCACTGGTGCTGCGGACGGCAGCGCAGGCGGTGGCGCATGCGCGCGCGATCAGCGACCGCTTGCTTGCAGGCAAGAAGGGTGCTGCCGTCGGCGACTTCCTGAAGGCCCGAAAAGACTGGCAGGAATGATCCTCGACGCATCGGCCTTGCTCGCCGTGCTGCGCTCCGAGCCGGGCGGCGAATTGGTCGCCAAGGCGCTGCCAGACGCAAGAATGAGTGTCGTCAACTACGCGGAGCTGGTCTCCCATTATTCGCGTCTGGGTGCGGACGCCGATGCGATCAGGACCACGCTGAAGCCGCTGCCGATCGCTTTGGTGCCGGTTGATGCTGCCGTCGCGGCATCGGCTGGATTGTTGGCCGCACTGGTCGCGAAGGCTGGACTGTCGCTTGGCGACCGCTTCTGTCTGGCGCTTGCCAAGCTGGAAGAGGCTCCGGTTTGGACAGCCGATCGTGCATGGACACGTATCGCCAAGGAAGCAGGAGTTGATGTTCACCTGATCCGGTAGCTCGTGCCTTGAGGCGGGGGGGCGCGGCCGCTACATGCCCGCCCCATGTCGAGCATGATCCGCATCACCCTTCCCGATGGCTCCGCGCGCGAAGTTGCGCCGGGGACCACCGCTGCCGACATCGCCGCGGCGATCGGGCCGGGGCTGGCCAAGGCGGCGCTGGCGGCGAAGGTCGATGGCGAGGTGCGCGACCTCAACCGGCCGATCGAGGCGGACGCGGCGCTGGCGCTGATCACGGCGCGCGACGAGGCCGATGCGCTCGAGCTCGTGCGGCACGATTATGCCCATGTGCTGGCGGAAGCGGTGCAGAACCTGTTTCCCGGCACGCAGATCACCTTCGGCCCGGCCACGGACGACGGCTTCTATTACGACTTCGCGCCCAGGGACCGGCCGTTCACGGAAGAGGATCTGCCGGTAATCGAAGAGGAAATGCGCCGCATCATCGCCAAGGACGAGGCGCTGATCCGCGAGGTCTGGTCGCGCGACCAGCTCATTTCCTACTTCCGGGAGCATGGCGAGACGTTCAAGGCGGAGTGGGCCGGCGAGCTGCCTGACGATGAGGAGCTGACCGTCTATCGGTCCGGCGACTGGCTCGACATGTGCCGCGGCCCGCACCTCCCCTCGACGGGGAAGCTCGATCCGCAGGCGTTCAAGCTGACCCGCGTGTCTGGCGCTTATTGGCGCGGCGACCAGAAGAATGCGATGCTCAGCCGCATTTACGGCACCGGCTGGCTCAACAGGAAGCAGCTACAGGAGCATCTGACGCGGCTGGAGGAAGCAGCGAGGCGCGACCATCGCAAGCTGGGCGCGGAAATGGACCTGTTCCACCTCCAGGCCGAAGCCCATGGCTCCATCTTTTGGCACCCCAAGGGCTATCTGATCTGGCGCCAGCTCGAAGCCTATATGCGCCGCCGGCTCGATGCGGGCGGCTATGAGGAAGTGAAGACGCCCCAGATCATGGACGCGCGCCAATGGGAGCAGTCCGGCCATTGGGGCAAATATCGCGAGAATATGTTCGTCATTCCGGACGAAGTGCCGAACACAGAGGACGAAGGCCCGGTCGTATCGAACGACGCCGACTGGATGGCGCTCAAGCCGATGAATTGCCCGGCGCACGTCCTCATCTTTCGCCAGGGGATCAAGAGCTATCGCGACCTGCCGTTGCGCATGGCCGAGTTCGGCTGCTGCCACCGCAATGAACCGCATGGCGCGCTGCACGGCCTCATGCGGGTGCGCCAGTTCACCCAGGACGACGCGCACATCTTCTGCCGCGAAGATCAGCTGGTCGAAGAAGTCGCCCTGTTCTGTGACTTGCTCGACCGGGTTTATAAGGATCTCGGCTTCGAGAAATATGCGATCAAGCTCGCGCTGCGCCCGGAGAAGCGCTTCGGCACCGACGAGATGTGGGATTGGTCGGAGCAGTCGCTGCGCGATGCCGTCGCGGCGACCGGTCGCAATACGGCCGAATTCGGTTGGGAGGAGCTGCCCGGCGAAGGCGCCTTCTACGCGCCCAAGCTCGAGTTCCACCTGACCGACGCGATCGGCCGCACCTGGCAGGTCGGCACGATCCAGACCGACACGGTGCTGCCGGAGCGGCTCGACGCGTCCTATGTCGCTGCGGACGGCGAGCGGCACCGGCCGATCATGCTGCACCGCGCGATCCTGGGTAGCTTCGAACGCTTTATCGGCATCCTGATCGAGCATTATGCGGGCAAATTCCCGCTCTGGCTCGCGCCGGTGCAGGCGGTGGTCGCGACGATCGTGTCGGATGCCGACGATTATGCCGGAGACGTGATGGCGGCGCTCGCCAAAGCCGGCATCCGCGCTGAGGCCGATCTTCGCAACGAGAAGATCAACTACAAGGTGCGCGAGCATTCGCTGGCCAAGGTCCCGTACCTGCTGGTGGTCGGCAAGCGCGAGGCCGAGGAGCGCACCGTCGCCCTCCGCCCGCTCGGGGCCGACGCGCGGCAGGAAGTGCTGCCGCTGGACGAGGTGATTGCGCGCCTAACGAGCGAAGCCGTTCCGCCGGACCTCCGCTAACTCGCCGTCACTGCGAGGAGTGAAGCGACGAAGCAATCCAGCGGAGCCGAAGTCCGGCTAGATTGCTTCGCTACGCTCGCAATGACGGACCGGTCAATGCGTCCCCGGCACCGGCGGGTCGATGTCGTGGATTTCCGGTTCGTGCACTTCCGTCAGGCCGCGGCCGACATGGCTGCGGCTGCGGCTGTAGAGGAAGTAGACGGCCAGGCCGATCACCGCCCAGATCAGGAAGAGCTGCTTCGATTTCTCGTCGAGGCTGAAGAAGAGATAGATGCAGCCAAGGATCGAGATCGGCGCGATCACATAAACCGCCGGCGTCCGGAACGGGCGCTTGCGGTCCGGATCGGTCCGGCGCAGCAGCATCACCGCGATCGACACGGCGGCGAAGGCAAAGAGCGTGCCCGAGTTGGAGATGTTCGCCAGCTGGCCGACCGGGAAAAAGGCCGCGAACAGCGCCACCGCGATTCCGGTGATGATGGTGATCACGTGCGGCGTGTTGAACTTCGGGTGGATCTTCGAAAAGGCCTGGGGGAGCAGGCCGTCGCGGCTCATCACAAAGAAGATGCGGGTCTGGCCGAACATCATCATCAGGATAACTGAGGGCAAGGCGAGGCCGGCGGCGAGGCCGATCAGGTTGCCGATCTGCGGCCAGCCGATCTCGCGCAGCGTCCAGGCGAGCGCTTCCTTCGAGCAGGTCACCGCCTGCTCGCCGATCGCGGCGCACTGGGCCGACAGTTCGCGGCTGCCCGGCTCGAGCGCCGTCCCGGCCGCATCGGTCACCGGCTGCGCGCCCACGGAGCCGATCACGCCGGCCGCGACCAGCAGATAGAAGAGGGTGCAGATGGCGAGCGAGCCGATCAGGCCGATCGGCATGTTGCGCTGCGGATTCTTGGTTTCCTCGGCCGCGGTCGAGACCGCGTCGAAGCCGACATAGGCGAAGAAGATGGAGGCCGCCGCCGCCGATACGCCGGCGAAGCCGAGCGGTTGGAACGGCGTGAAGTTCTCCATGTTCATCACCGGCAATGCCAGGATCACGAACAAGGTCAGGGCCGCCACTTTCACCGCGACCAGGATCGCGTTGACGGTGGCGCTTTCCTTGGTGCCGATCACCAGCAACAGGGTGACGAGTCCGGCGATGAACATGGCCGGCAGGTTGATCAGCCCGCCATCATAGGGCCCAAGCACCAAAGTGTCGGGTATGTCGATCGCGAAGGCGTTCTCGATCAGGCCTACCACATAGCCGGACCAGCCGACCGAGACGGCGCCTGCGGCGACCGCATATTCGAGGATCAGCGCCCAGCCGACCATCCAGGCGAGGAGCTCGCCCATCACCGCATAGCTGTAGGTATAGGCGGAGCCGGAGACCGGCACCATCGACGCCATTTCGGCATAGCAGAGCGCGGCGACTGCACAGACGGCGCCGGCAATGATGAAGGACAGCATCATGCCGGGTCCGGCCTTTTGCGCGGCCTCGGCGGTCAGAACGAAAATACCGGTACCGATCACCGCGCCGATGCCGAGCATGGTCAGCTGGAATGCACCCAGCGAACGCGTCAGCGATTTCTTTTCGGCGGTGGCAAGGATGGCGTCGAGTGGCTTTCTGCGCCCGAATATCATGCCCTTTTGATCCTCTTTCCAGCGCTGCGAGCGAGCGCCCTTATGCGCGCGGAAACTAGAGGCTTATCACGAAGGCGCAACAGATTATCGTTGCGGCCGTGTCCGTCATTGCGAGGAGCAAAGCGACGCGGCAATCCAGCGGGGCGCGAGGCCGCACTGGATTGCTTCGCTCCGCTCGCAACGACGTGATGTTCCGCCTCAGGCTGCGTTCTTCTTGAACTGGTCGGCCTCGGTGCTCTCGGCGAGCGCGGTGGTGCTCGCCTCGCCGCCGGACACCGCCTGCGCGACCAGGTCGAAATAGCCGGTGCCGACTTCGCGCTGGTGGCGCGTCGCGGTGTAGCCGTCCTTCTCGCTCGCGAACTCGGCCTGCTGCAGCTCGGAATAGGCCGCCATGCCGCGGTCCTTATAGCCGCGCGCCAGCTCGAACATGCCGTGGTTGAGCTGGTGGAAGCCCGCCAGGGTCACGAACTGGAACTTGTAGCCCATCGCGCCCAGCTCGCGCTGGAACTTGGCGATCGTGTCCTTGTCGAGCTTGGCTTCCCAGTTGAAGCTCGGCGAGCAATTGTAGGCCATCATCTTGCCCGGGTGTGCTTTCTGCACAGCCTCGGCGAACCGCTTGGCATCCTCCAGGTTCGGGTGGCTTGTCTCCCACCACAAGAGATCGGCATGCTCGGCAAAGGCGATGCCGCGCTTGATGCAATGATCGACGCCGGTGCCGTCCTTCAGCCGGAAAAAGCCTTCGGGCGTGCGCTCGCCCGTCAGGAATTCATGATCACGCTCGTCGATGTCGGAGGTAATCAGCTTGGCGCTTTCGGCGTCGGTGCGGGCGACGAGCACGGTCGGCACGCCACAGACGTCAGCGGCGAGGCGCGCCGCGTTGAGGTTGCGGATATGCGCTTGGGTCGGGATCAGCACCTTGCCGCCCAGATGGCCGCACTTCTTTTCGGAAGCGAGCTGGTCCTCGAAGTGCACGCCGGCGGCGCCCGCCTCGATATAGGCCTTCATGATCTCGAAGCAGTTGAGCGGCCCACCGAAGCCGGCCTCGGCGTCGGCGACGATCGGCACG
>JAESFT010000627.1_pt1 | contig 17642 bp, 18 predicted proteins | sample 9269451 | NCBI WGS metagenome assembly JAESFT01 (sample SAMN14502557, study PRJNA617106) | algae metagenome | isolation source: Scytonema hyalinum WJT4-NPBG1 and co-occurring heterotrophs from well... | place: USA: Mojave Desert, Joshua Tree National Park, California | collected 2006-05-25
GTCAATGATAGCATAGACAGCAATTGTTTCATTTAACATAATTCCCCTCCGTTTTTCTTACTGGAGGGGATTTTATTATCTTTGCGATCGCCTTCTCAAATAACTAGCAACTTGGGTTAATACCAATCATTCATTACCAGTTTTGAGAAATTTCTGAGAAACCCAATTAACAATGCCACTGATGATAGCACCAGCCATAAGGATGCCAATAGCCGGGTTAAATACAGGTTGCCAAAGCGCGTGCCACAAATCTAAGCCCAGTGGGACTCCTACTGCTTTACCAATAGCTGCAACCGCCAACCACCCAAAACCAAACAAAACTAGGAACACATCTGCCATTAAAACCAAGTTTAGCCAGCTTAAAAACTTATCTTTCATAGTCATTAATTATCAGTCAATAGCTTTAGACTATTGACTGTAGATGTGGGACTGTTTAGCAATTATTCCTCGGGAAACAGCCAGTTTTTAACTTTTGCCAAACTTTGCCAGTCTGGTTTTCTGTTGAAACCGTCTTCAATGCTATTTTTGACTTCTTCTCGCCAGTCTGGGTTGACAAAAATCAACTGTTGTGCAAAGTCAACGTGTTGTCGCAAACCTTTTTGACCTGTTTCCAGCATGGCAACAACAAGATTCACCCGTGCTTGGGCATCTTGTGGATTGAGCTTTACCGCCTTCTGTGCAGCCTTGTAAGCAAGGCTGGGTTTGTCATCTAGTAAATACAACCACGCTAGACAAGTCCAAGCAGGACTACTTCTGGGAGCGCGATCGCACAGATCCTTAAACACAGGAATAAGAGTTGAAGCTTCTTCCCCAGCTTTATAACGTTCTAAACCTGTATCAAACAGAGAGTCAACTGTATTAGTCATGAGTCATGAGTCATTAGTCATTAGTCATCAGTCCTTCGTCAAATGACAAATGACAAATGACAAAGGACAAATGACTATATTACACACCAAACGACTTACCGCAACCGCAGGTTTGGTTGGCGTTGGGGTTAGTGAATTGGAAACCACCGCCAATCATAGAGTTGCTATAATCTAGCATTAAACCATAGAGATATAATAAACTCTTGCGATCGCAGACAATTTTGAAGCCATCATAATCAAAAACTTCATCTTGAGGAGTAATCTTGCTGGGGTCTTCAAAATCCATCAAGTAAGACATTCCGGAGCAGCCACCTTGACGCACTCCAACTCGTAAGCATAGGTCTTTGCCGCCTTGCTGAGCTTGCAAGAATTTCACCTGACGCAATCCGGCTTCGCTCAATTGAATTCCCCGTTGTTGAGACTGAGTTGCTTGTGTCATCTGCTGTTTTTACTCCTTATACCGTTTCACAAAAATCCTGATACAATTGACTCCCCTTGCCTTTCCTGCTCAAGAACTGCTTGCCCATATATATCAACCTTAAAGTCAAATGGTATCAGTTGGTGTGAGCATGGTTCTGTGGCGGCAAGCGCTCTAGTTTCAACTCCAAGCTTACCGCTTGGTGGCTGTAAAGGTTTTTGTATCCATTCTAGCGACATTAATGCCGTAGGAATGCAAATTGTAAACACTGCGTCAAAAGCACACAAAGATTTTTATTCTAGAATTGAGAGATTCAATGTATTTAGAGATTCGATATTTTGAAGTTCAAGCCTTGTGGTAGCCACCAGCAGCAACCACTGTTCACAAACAGCCAGAGAGTTTTGATCCGAGGCGTAAGCCCAAGTTGAAAGTTTAATTCTATATAGCTTGTTTTGATTAACTTACCTCTATGACAAGTTTTAATCGCTCTACCAGTCGTCGGCTGAAGAAATTAACCCAAATTCCTTCTGTATGGGAGGGCGATCGCCGTCCATTGTCGTCATCACAAACTCACAACTCAGACTTAGAGGCAAAGGGCGAATGCATTCTTTGGGTAGATCGCTCACAAGGCATTGTCCGGGGTATGGACGTAGTCGCAGCAGAAACGGGTCCAGAAGCAATTGTTCGTACCCTCATGCGAGCAATGGAGCATCCTCACAGTCGAGCAAAACCTGCTCGCCCTCAAAGAATTGTAGTCAAAGACCGCGAAATCCAATTTTACCTGCGCGGAGTCCTGCAGGATTTGGATATTGCGATTGACTATACACCAGAACTGCCTTTGATTGATGAACTGTTTCGTGGGTTTACCGACATCTTGGATAGCCAAGTTCCTGATTTGCCCCCACAGTATGCACAAGCGCTGCGAGAAAAAGCATTTGCAATTTGGCAAGCAGCACCTTGGGAATTATTAGAAGAACAGCAAATCTTGTCCATAGAAATTAATAAATGGGATGTTGGTACACTCTACGCCTCAGTTATGGGAATGCTGGGGATGGAGTATGGCATTTTGTTGTATCGTTCAGAAGAGTCGTTGAAGCGGTTTCGCGCAACAGTTTTAACAGAAGACGAATCGCAAGGGCATTTAGAAGAAGCTTTCCTTAAACAAGATTGCCTGTTTCTCACCTTTGAGAGTGCTGACGACATTGACGAAGATGATGACGAAGATGATGATGAAGAATTCGGCGATTTAGCGGATTTGCCGTTATCGGAAATAGAACCCACCTTCGGTAACATCCATCCTTTAGAAGGACTGCGGTCAGTTTTATATGACGAAGAAGCACTTGTAGTCTTGGTGGCATTAGAAAGCCTGAATCGCTTTATCCGCGATCACCGCCGTCAGCTTAGTGATGACACCTTCCCTACCCTCAGTCGTCGCTATCGCATTCCCTTACCCGAGTCATCGAATGAACCAACAAAATCACTGCCTGTAACTGTCTGTTCCATGCCGCAGTTAGCCGCCGAGTTAGAGGAAATAGGACGTTTTGACGTCGAGGATGATGACATGGAGTCAGAATCGACACCAATGTTCCAGTCATTACGAGATGATTTGATACCAGAAGACTCATTCCTCAGCTTAGGAGTCGTGTCATGGGAGATGTTGGAGTACTTGCATGAAGGTGCTAAATATCACAAAACTGGAGAAATCACACAAGCAGGGGATGGTTTGCCCGTGATTTTAATTCAAACTTCCCGTCCTAAAGCGAAAACTGTGATTTCAAATATCGAAGAAGCTGGAGGACTCAAAGCAATTTGTTTTAATCCAGGTGCTGATCCTTTTGATAGCAAAGGCTATGACTTAGGTTTGTTACAAACCGAAAACGGCGAATTGTTCCTGTTCGGTGAGTTTGAAGATGACGATCCAATACACGTAGAAGCCCGTAAAAAATGGAATCAGCGGTGTAAAAATACCAAAGGATACTGTGGCTTGATCATTGCCAAAGGATTGACAGGGGCTTCTCGTGGTAATCCTCAGTTACGAGATATGATGGCTTTGTTTGAAGCGCGCTTCCTTTCTCCGAACGCTTCCTTTCTCCGAACGATTTAGGCATTGGCACTCTCCAACTCATGCCCCAACTCCAATTTGAATAAGCGTCTAGGCAAAAGCATAGAGAATGACGCTCATTCTCTTTTAAATTCAATATATCTTTTTTGGACTGGGCGAAATGCCCAGTCCAAATTTATGATAGGTGGCAGAATAAAGTCCGTGAAACAAAAAATTAGGAGTGTTGGAAGGGTGTAGAGGTTAGGGAAAAAACATCACCCAATAGTGTTTGGTTAAAGGTAAAAGGTTAAGGGGGAAAGGGCGAAAAACTTATTTTCTTCCCTTTCACCTTTCCCGTTTGCCCCTTAAACGAACGGTATTGCCCTATATCCCTGACTCAGTCTGAGTAGATAACCCCACTGTGTAAGCGATATTACTGCTGTTTGCGGCAATATACTGTTGTTTTACTTTTAAAGTCTTTATTTTAAAAAAACTAAACAAAAAATTTATTTTTGAGTTTTGAAATTTTTAAACCTATAAAACAGATCAAAGAGTCACGTGCTGTACAAGTATTATTTAGCTCAAATGTGGGAAAAAATACATTATGAGCAGCACTTTAAATTTTGTTAGTAACACTTTAGTGTATTCGTAGTGAATTTGTCTTTGTAGTAAACACTAGTGCAGGCTCAGTACGTAATACTCAAATGAATATTGACACTCTAAGAGTGATACAGGCTGAGCTTCAACTTTCCTTAAAGTTAGCACAATAGAATTGAGAGATTCCAGGCTTTTGGGGTAAAGCTGATGGAGACTAAAAGTCACATGAATAGCAGATATCACGAAATTTCTTCAAAATTCTCTTTTCTTCCTATCCCTGTTCCTATCTATTCTTGGGCTTCTGTGCAACCATTAATATCTGCTGATAAATGCAAATTGCATCTGTGACCAGTTAGTCAGTAATCACTAACTCTAATTGAGATGACACTACATTACCTCGGATCTCATTTACAAATTTCATGTCACTTGAAAATCTTGCTAAACATAAATTTTTTGTATTTTTATTTTTTTGAAATCTTTAAAAAATATTTTCAAATTTTTATGAGTGCTTTAAAAATATTTTTTAATTGAAGTAAAATTCATGTTTATCCTAAAAATGATGAAAAATGAGTAAAGACTAAAAAATCTTTGGAGAAGGATATACAATGTAATCAGTCAAATGTTTCATTAATGCAGTATTATGGCAATAAAATAAACTTGTTACAAAACGTTTTAGTTGATAAAATCAACCACTTAAAAAACAAAGTAAACAATGATAGTGTTGGATGTTAAAGCTGCTGTGGTTTCAATGCTATTTACAGAATCTCCAAATTGATGCTCTGGAGATAGAAACGAACTGTAGCCTAAATTTAACCAAGCTATCACTACAAGCATGGTGAGAAAAAACAACCCGTAAATTAATATAAATATTACGGAATGTTAATAAAAAAGTCTGGAACAAAACTGAAGCTATGCTATCAGTCGAAGCTCAGCGACATTGCATGAATCCATAGATCATGAATCTGTGGGAGATTGCAGTGTATTCTTAGAATTCCCAGACAGCTTTGGATATCTACACCTCGCAAAGTGCTTCTAACCTATTTTCGTGGGTTATGACACTAGCTTTTGAAGGTGATCTCCCTTATGAACAGGGGTTGGAACTTGTAGCTATTCGGGGGAGTACCAATCAGTTGCCAAAGATGGAATAGTGTAGAAGTGGGGGCGATAAGAAGAAAATGCACAAGTCTTGAGCCCAAATTTATCAACTTTGTAAGTATGCACTTTCATGGCACCAGCCAAATGTTCACGAAACAGATTTGTCTTGGGAGCAGTTGCTTGTTGGTGCCTACTTTAAAGTCATTGGAAACCACCTGTAGATGCCACTGGAAGGTGCATAAAAGGTAGCTGCCAAGTAAGATTATGATTTTCTGACTAGAGTGTTGGGTTAGCTTGGGCTGTAGACAAACTTAAATGCTCTTGTAACTACCAACATTAAAATTCGTTATTTGGTTGACAGAAGATATCTCAACTAAATTTATAAAATTCATAGTCAGGCTTTATTCATCTTGTTGGTGAGTTTAATCTCTTAGCAACGAGTGTGCGCTATTTTTCCTGTCACAAGAGCAATTAAAGGAGTTCTCTATTTATACTTTATTGGAAAATGAAGCATACTTTCTCAAAATTGAATAAATTTTTCGTCTCAACCAAATGACTTGTTTCCTGACAAAAACTCTGATAATCTTATCCTTTTCATCTCTAGTTAGTTTCTTTTGATGATGTTAACAACCAGCAGATAGTACAATCAAATGACAAATAAGAAATGGGCTGTAAAACGTATCACTGTGAATTTAGCAGCACAGGAGGCGGAAAAACTGGAAAACTATTGTGGGCAGACGGGTAGACCAGCAACGGATGTTATCCGGGAGCTGATCCGAGGACTGCCGCTCTCCTCCGAGGAGGCTAAAGAAGCAAGTCGTTAAGGAGACACGAAGAGAGTTTAAAGTCTTGAGTCAACGATCCAAAGGTTTTTGACGAGCGACTCACAACTACTGACTATCACTTCCTCACACATAACTTGATATAAGTAGCAAATTCCGACACCAACCCAGTTACAATTTGTAATGAGACTGAAAAGGAAGGACGGAATGCGCGTTGCAATCGTAGGTGCGGGACTGGCTGGGCTAGTCACCGCTGTCGATTTATCGGATTCTGGCTGTGAAGTCCACATTTTTGAGTCCCGTCCGTTTGTGGGTGGGAAAGTGGGCAGCTGGGTTGATGGCGATGGCAACCATATTGAAATGGGGTTGCACGTCTTCTTTGGCAACTACTACCAGATGTTGGAATTGATGAAGAAAGTGGGGGCGTTGGACAACCTGCGCCCTAAGGAACATATCCACACCTTCATTAATCAGGGGGGAAAAGTTGGTGTTTTGGATTTTCGCTTCATCATGGGTGCGCCTTTTAATGGATTAAAAGCATTTTTCACGGCTTCCCAACTTTCGTTGGTGGATAAGTTGCAAAATGCAGTGGCATTAGGAACTAGCCCGATAGTACGCGGCTTAGTAGACTTTGAGGGCGCGATGAAAAATATTCGTGACTTGGATAAAGTCAGCTTTGCCGACTGGTTCCGCAGTCATGGGGGTAATGATGGTAGCATCAAGCGGATGTGGAACCCCATCGCCTACGCCCTCGGTTTTATCGATTGCGAACATATTTCTGCCCGTTGTATGCTAACAGTCTTTCAGTTATTCGCAGTCAGAACCGAAGCGTCGAAGCTGCGAATGCTGCAAGGTTCCCCTTCTGAGTACCTGCACAAGCCTATCTTGGAGTATCTAGAAGCTAGGGGGACAAAAGTTTACACTCGTCGGAGAGTGCGAGAAATACAGTTTACTGAAGAGGCAGACCAAACGCGTGTCACTGGAATGGTAGTGGCTGATGGTGATACAGAAGAAGTGATTACCGCTGATGCCTATGTCGCTGCCTGTGATGTCCCAGGAATCCAGCGTTTGCTGCCTCAAGCGTGGCGCAAGTGGTCAGAGTTTGAGAATATATATAAATTGGAATGTGTGCCAGTAGCAACAGTACAGTTGCGGTTTGATGGCTGGGTGACGGAACTGCATAATGCCGAAGAGCGCAAACAACTCAATCATGCAGCAGGAATTGATAATTTGCTTTATACTGCTGATGCTGACTTTTCCTGTTTTTCTGATTTGGCATTGACAAGCCCTGGGGATTATTACAGGGAAGGGCAAGGTTCACTATTGCAGGCAGTTCTGACACCAGGTGATCCGTTTATTAAGCAAAATAATGAGGCGATCGCCCAACACGTCCTCAAGCAAGTGCATGAGTTGTTCCCCTCCTCGCGAGAGCTAAACATGACTTGGTATAGTGTGGTCAAACTTGCTCAGTCTTTGTATAGAGAAGCACCAGGAGTTGATATTTATCGTCCTCAGCAAAAGACGCCGATTTCTAATTTCTTTTTAGCGGGTAGTTATACCCAGCAGGATTACATCGATAGTATGGAGGGTGCAACAATTTCGGGAAGGCGTGCGGCGAAAGTGATTTTGGAGAATCTCAAGAAATGAACCGCCAAGGCGCTAAGGACGCGTATCAGCGTCCCATTGGGCGAAGCCCTTCCCGAAGGTTAGGCTAGGAAGCTAAGGAATAACAGATATGGCAGATTGGTTGGAACATAGTGTGCAGGTTGAGGTAGAGGCTCCTATAGAGTTAGTATGGAGTCTCTGGGCTGATTTGGAGCAAATGCCCCGGTGGATGAAGTGGATTGATTCAGTGACGGTTCCAAAGGATAATCCAGAGATATCTTTGTGGAAGCTCAACACTGGTGGTTTGGAGTTTACTTGGAAATCTCGCATTCTCAAAGTTGTCCCGAACCAAATCATCCAGTGGCAATCGGTTGATGGTTTGCCAAATCAGGGAGCAGTGCGTTTTTATGACCGCCACACTAGTAGTATTGTTAAACTTAGCGTTGCCTACGCTATCCCCGGTATCATAGGAAAAATTATGGATAATTTGTTTTTGGGAAGGGCGGTAGAATCAACTATTAAAGCTGATTTGGAACGATTTAGGGAATACGCTCTTAAGGCGAAAACGACTTTACCTCAGTAGTAGCGATATTTAAAACTCAAAAAAATTTAAGTTTGTGCATAATTTGCCCCTTGTGCTGAGTTAAATCAATTAGAAGACTCAAAGCACAAGGGGCTGATTTTTGCGTACTCGCACTTTATCTGTCTAAATTGTCAAAACGTCATGCTCAATATTATCGATATGATCGAGCAACAAGGCGCTTTCGCCATAGAAACTCTACCTAAATAGGCGGGAAAACCCGCCCCGCTGAAAAATCACCAGGTTGGATCTGAAAACAAATTTATCGTCAACAGTTCGCGTCCTGGTGGTACTGCGGCAATACAAGCGCGGATGGTATCTCCATCCTCCACTTCTACACTGCAAGCGTAACACGACCCCATCAGACAGCCAGTAGGAATAAACACCCCCGCCCGATCTGCTACATCCAGCAGTGGTTCTCCCACTTCGGCATCAACTGTAATATCATCTGGTAGAAACCGGACGCGAACACTCATGAAAACCATCCTTAAGACAAAAATGGTGTTAAGTCTAAATGGCGTTCAACTTCAGTTGCAAGAGAGTCTAAAATATGCTCTCTTTGTTCCCGGTAATTGGCAACGCCCGTAGGCAAAGATTTCAAACCCCGCTGTTGACGCAAGTGATTTAACCAAGCACGTCTCCAAGGACCGTTGTCAAAAATACCGTGGAGATAAGTACCCCAAACTGATAAGGAATTATCCACCAAACCTAAATTAGCATCGTCAAACAGAGTATGGTACTTCTGAGACTCTGTTGTGGGAATTTCTATGCGCGATCGCCCTTGGTGGATTTCAAACCCAATCACCGGTAAGCCCATTTGCGGATAATTCGAGCTGACTTGGCGCTGGCGGGCGATTTTCTGTCCTGTGATCACAGTTTTTATCGGTAATAACCCCAGTCCTTGATATCTGCCAGCTTGTCCCTCAATCCCCTCTGGATCGGCTATCATCTGACCTAATATTTGATACCCACCACAAATACCAAGAACTGTACCACCAGCTGCTGCGTAGTGTTGAATTGCTTCTGCCATACCACTTTTTTGCAGTAGCATCAAGTCAGGAATTGTGGTCTTTGTCCCTGGGATAATCACGGCATCAGGATGTCCCAATTCTTGCTTGGGGCTTAAGTATTTCACGCCGACTGTAGGTTCTGATTCTAAAGGGTCAAAGTCGGTAAAATTAGAGATTCTCGGTAAGCGGATCACACTGATGTTAAGTTCAGTTTGTAATTTTTGTACTCTACGTTCCAACAAGTCAAGAGAATCTTCAGCGGGAAATACTTGTTCCAAGTAAGGGATAACACCGACAACAGGAATACCAATGCGTTCTTCCAACCATTTTATTCCCGGTTCTAAGAGCGATCGCTGTCCACGGAACTTGTTAATTACTATACCGCGAATTAAAGCGCGTTCGTCTGGCTCCAGTAACTCCAAAGTTCCCACGACATGGGCAAAAGCACCACCTCTGTCAATATCAACGACCAGTAGAGTTTGTGCATTCAGGTGTTTTGCCACCCGCATATTTGTTAAATCTCGGTGCTTGAGGTTAATCTCCGCCGGACTCCCAGCACCTTCGCAAACCAATAAATCAAATTCTGTGCTCAAATGCTGTAGCGATTCTTCAATTGTCCGCCACCCCAGGTCAAAATATTGTTCATAGTAATCTGCAGCACTGACTTTGCCTACAGGCTTTCCCTTGATTATGACTTGCGAGGTCATATCTCCTTGAGGTTTGAGTAAAATTGGGTTCATTTCTACCCAAGGAATAACTCCCGCAGCCCAAGCTTGTACCGCCTGAGCGTAGCCAATTTCCCCACCATTGGCGGTAACATAAGCATTTAAAGCCATATTTTGACCTTTGAAGGGAGCCACTCGCCAGCCACGCCGCGACAAAATACGACAAATAGCTGCAGTTAACAGTGATTTCCCGGCATGGGATGTCGTTCCCACTATCATAATTGCTTTCATAACCAAATATCTGTTTTTCCAGATTGGGTGTATTAGCCTGAGGGGTTAAGGGTGATTTATGAGTCATTAGCCATGAGTCACAAATTTTTGGACTCTTAACTAAAGAGCCAAGATTCTACCAATGAAGTTGGATACGTATGATCAAGACTTCATGAATTGAGTTGAAACTTCCTTTGTTTATTGTTCCCTTTGATTCCCCACTCTTAACTCTTGTTGACCCTTAATCCTAAAAGGGTAGTCTAAACCAACGAATGACAGCATTGTAAAGGCGATCGCCCCATGTGGGACTACCCCAAGCTTTACCCTGAAATTGTTCCACCAACTGGCGACCTAGGGGAGTGAGGCGAAAACTGTCTGTAATACCCTGACCATCAACTTCGCGCCGCAGTACACCCACTTGGATCAGCCACACCAAAGCGTTATCTACTGTCAATTCTGACAGAGGTCGTTTTGTGAAGTCCTTTTGGACACCAGAATTACCAATCATCTCACTTAACGCTACACGGCGTGAGCGCATCGCTTCAAACAAACCAAGATTGAAGGGAGAACACACCAGCGCTCTTTGAGCTCGTTTTAGCGTAGGCTGGTCGTAGGCAAAGGTTTTCTGGTTTTGAGAATCGACAACAGGCATTATGGCTCTCTTGATAAATTTTCTTTAAAGAGAGATATCTGCTGCTTAGGAAATTGTAGCAGGAGATACCTAATCCCACAAATCTTTACATATTACCTATTATCTACTACCTACTCCTATCGGCAACAGACAACCTTTTGCCTAACAACAGTACATCCGTTAGAACTCAGAACTTAGCTTGGAATTCGCGTGCGGGTGGCAGATGAATTCGTCGTACAAGCCGGACTGCGTTCAAGGAACCGGAGAACATTTCAATATTTGTGAAACTTTATCCGGTTATAGGTGGAGTTCCAAGCTGAATTCTGACTCTTATGGAATACCTGTAGTAGACGCCACTTAAAAAAAATACACAAACTTTGATACAATAGCACTCGTCAGGGAAAGTTGAACCATGTTGTTAACATGACTTGCCCTGTAACTAACCTTGTATACGAGAGATACTAAAACTATGGCACTAGCAGTTGGTAGTGATGCACCTACATTTACCGTCAAAGACACCAACGGCAACACTGTCTCGTTATCTGATTTTAAGGGGAAAACAGTAGTTTTGTATTTCTACCCCAAAGATGACACACCAGGCTGTACCAAACAAGCTTGTAGCTTTCGGGACGCTATTGACCAATACAAGAGCAAAGATATAGTCATATTGGGAGTCAGCGCAGATGATGAAGTCTCCCACCAAGCATTCGCCCAAAAATATAATCTCAATTTTCCGCTACTGGCTGACACCGATAAAAGCTTGATTAAAGCATACGATGTTGATGGTGGTGGATATGCCAAGCGCGTTACCTACCTGATTGATGGTAACGGCAAAATCATCAAGGTTGACTCTAGTGTCAACACATCTACCCATGCTAGCGATGTTTTAGCTGCATTGGGGCTGTAGACAAGATAAGGGGATAAGGAGATGGGACAGGGGGATAACTTTTTCATCCTCCTCATCCCCAAGTTTTTTCACTTACCCGTCTGGGGCGTAGTCACCTGAAAGCGTGGTTGGTTTGGCTGCGGTTGGCCTTGCTGCTGAAGCAATTGTTGTTGCTTTGCTCTGAACTCAGCTGCGGCGTCATTCAGTTGTTGGTTCTGTTCGTTTGCATTCCAAACCGTACTTCCTTGTTGAAGGCGATGCAATATATTAAACATACCGAAATTACTCACCTCATCGCTCCGAGGCGATAATGGATCATCACCCTGTTGTGGATTGAGGTCTTGCAGGATACTTCTGGAATTAGATTGAGCTAAGCTGGGTTGAGGCAATAGTAAAGAAGCAAAGCTCATTCCTGCAAAAGTGAGTGCAAATAGTTGCTTAAGCGGTAAAAATGGTATTTTCATAAAAACCTCCAAGAATTTTGAAAACCCACACCCTCAAGGTGTGGGAGTGCCGATGAGTTTTAACCTTAAAATAAGTAATGCTTTGATCTTAAGCAAGAGTCCGCCGCAGTTGGGGTTGAATACTCAACAATGCTACAAGGGCGAAGCCAAGCAACACCAGCAACGCAGCACCAAAGGTCACATCACCCCAAAAAGCGTGCATCACTACGCTATTTAATCCCCAATCTTTGTGAACATACAAATAGCGAATTGGTTCAATGGCATAGCTGAGGGGATTGAGGGTAGCTACAATCTGCAACCATTTGGGCATGAAGGATAAAGGAGCCAAAGCAGTGCTGGCAAACAATAATGGCAGGTTACTGACAAAAATAACCGCAATCAGTTCGATGTGTCCAGGCAAAGCAAAAGCCAAACCGAGGCTAATAGCAGTTACGCCTAATGCCAGGAGGAAGACAATTAAAGCTATTGTTCCCAAACCTGCTGCATCTGGTAAACCAGCCCCTAAAAACGCTGCCGCGGTCACAATGACGGCTGCTTGCACCAAACTTTGACTGATAATAAAGATAGCCGAAGCGAAAACTATCGAAAACCGCGATGCTAGTGGCGCTACCAGCAAACGATTCAAAAAGCCGAATTCGCGGTCAAACATCACGGGTAAGCCAGCATTCAGCGCCCCAGCAAATGCAGTAAAAACAATTATACCTGCGCCCAGAAATTGCCCATAATTTGTGGTGTCGCCAAATATGCCTTTCGGTGCATTTTGGAACAAAGCGCCAAACAGCACCAGCCACATCACCGGCTGAATAATACCCGCAATTAACGTTGAGGGACGCCGTTGCAGTTGAATAAACAAGCGACGAGTCAAGGCTAACGTCTCTTGCACAAATTCACCAAATACATTAGGAGCAGCGTCATCATAAGCTTTAGGTGATGCGACTTGCTGCCAATTGATATTTGATTTTGGAGGTGAAACAGTACCACTCATAGTAGTTGCTAGTTGTTAGTTGTTAGTTGTAGAGACGCTTCAAACAGCGCATCGTACATTTGTTAGTTGTAAATTGGGCTTGTAGTAAGCGCTTAAGCGCTCACTACGAACCCATTCCCTAGTATCTATCTCATACTCTGCTTCTTCTCAGCTTTGGGATCGCGAGTTCCAGCAGACGCCAGTTCCGCATCCATCAAAGTTCGTCCTGTCGCCGCCAAGTAAACATCATCCAAACTTGGTCGAGATTGGGCAATACCAAAAATCGGTAAATCAGCGGAATTCAGCGATTGTTGGATGGTAATTAAAGCATCATTTTGCGGAGTGACTACTAAGTTGAGGGAATTCCCTTGAGCGTTATTAATAATCACTTCTTGAACAAACGACAAAGATTTCAGCAAATCTTTGGCTTTCTCGGCTTCCTCAACGGGTGAAAACTCACGAATTCGTAAAGTGATGCGATCGCCCCCTACTTTATCTTTCAACTGAGAAGGTGTCCCACTGGCAATCACAACTCCACGGTCAATTATCGCCACCCTATCAGCCAAAGCGTCTATTTCTTCTAAATAATGGCTGGTAATCACTACCGTTGTTCCAGCTTGGCGTAACTTTCGTAAGAAATCCCATACCACAAAACGGGTTTCTATGTCAAGCCCTACCGTTGGCTCATCCAAAACCAAGACATCTGGTGAATGAAGTAACCCAGCTGCCAAGTCTAGGCGCTTGCGTAAGCCGCCAGAGTAAGTGCCAGTCTTTTTATCAGCATATTCCTGCAACCCGAGTAACTCCAGCATCGTGTTCACTCGTTGTTTTCCCACTGCGCCAGGTAAGTGATAAAGTGCTGCTTGCAGTTGCAAGAGTTCGCGTCCAGTCAGTACTTTATCTGGTGCAACTTCCTGGGCGACATAACCTAGCCGTTTTCTTGCCGCCCTAGGGTTATTGATCACAGATATGCCAGATACTTCTATAATACCCGCATCCGGTGTGGTGAGAGTACACAAAGAACGCAGGGTAGTCGTTTTCCCCGCTCCATTGGGACCGAGTAAACCAAAGATTTCCCCTGGTTCTACCTTGAAGGAAACATCCTTCACGGCTTCAACCGTGCCGTAGCGCTTTTTTAAATTTTCAATGAAAACGGCGGCAGCCATGATAGTTTATCCTAACTATACAAATCTCAACAAAGTCTATCTTTATTGTAGTTGAGTGGTGTTAGGCGTGGCGATTGCACAAAGTAGCGCACCATCCTAAAGGGCGATTCGCCTGGGTACTGCTCCCCTTATCTTATTGGTTCGGTTGCGCTGGGGAGATATTCACCAGGTAATTGACTAAATCGCTTGGACTAGAGAAATCTAACAGCGCCTCAGCTAACTCCTCGAGCTGAGTGATGGATAAGGCGCGAATCTGCTGTTGTACCTCAGGCTCAATTGCACCAAAGCGACGTGTCAGCTGACGCACAATCAGTTCTAGCGCCTCCTTTTTCTTTCCTCGTTCTTCTCCCTGTTGCAATCCCTGTTGCAATCCCTTTTGCAAAATGTCTTGATAAATCACAGATTCTTGCATAATTTCCTTTTGCTAGCTTTGGCAAGGCGATCGCTGTCTCAATTCTGACTTTTCACGCCATGTGGAAAAATCCGCGAAAAACCTAACCCCCTAGCCCCCTTCCCTAGTAGGGAAGGGGGAAAAATCAAAGCCTCTCAAAAAGCAGGAGAGAGGAATGGAAGCGAGGTTTTCTACATAAGAGTGAAAAGTAAGGTCTCAATTTCCCTAATTGGCTTGAGGTGGGGAGATATTCGCGAGGTAATTAACTAAATCGCTTTGGCTAGAGAAATCTAACAACGCCTCAGCTAACTCCTCTAGTTGAGTAATGGATAAACTGTGAATCTGCTGTTGTACTTCAGGTTCAATTGCACCAAACCGACGTGTCAAAAGACGCAGTATGACTGCTACCTCTCCTTTTTGTAGACCTCTTTGTTCTCCCTGCTGCAATCCCTTTTGCAAAATGTCTTGATAAATCACAGATTCTTGCATAACTTCCTCTCTAAATAGCTGTGTAATCAAATCTTTTTCAAATCTCAAACCAGCTAAAACCTGTACGCAAGCTGATATATTCTGTCGCTCGTCCCTTTCCTCAATCATATCGACAGCAGCGGCAACTTGTTCTAATAAGTCTTGGGGTGAGTCGGTTCTCGCTAACGTCGCCAGTGGTAGGAGTGCGGGGTTAGCTAGCAGGGGTGTTGGATCTTCTTCCCACAGACGAATCACTCGATACTCGTGTCTGGTTTTTCTGTCCACATATTGAGTGTTAAAAACAATTTCTGAGGATGTGGCTTGTAAGAAAATCAACACTTGCTCAATGTCACACCAGTATTGTCGTTTCAATCTTGTGTAGTAATCAAGCATCCGAAAGTCGAGTGGAGGTGTGGATTTTGGTGAAGTTTGAAATTCTAAATGCAGGATTTGGTTGGAGATTTGCAGGAAGGTGACTGAATCTGCGCGGATTGGTTCTAGGTTGAGTTCGGTTTTTAGTACCTCGATATCTGAGGTGTCAGATGAAAGTAACCATCTGGCAAAATCGGCTGGGTAGTTTTCGGCAAGGTATTTGCAGGTGTTGTCGTAACTCAAGGGGGAATTGCCTACAAAAAATGTGGATTTTATGCTATTCTATGAATAATGGAGAAGGTGTGCGCAGATAAACTCAGCTTCATAACAGCGCAATTGATCGTAAAGAATATTCAGTTACACCACGAATAATGTAGAGATACCAGCACGAATAATGTAGAGACGTAGCATGCTACGTCTCTACAACCGTGTATTGCACGCAACCGAGAAGCGCTATAAAATCTCAACGACAAGTATCAACATCCCGCCGACGAGTATCAGAACTTCGCTGACGAGTGTTTAAGACTCGGCGACGAGTATCAGAACTTCGCTGACGAGTGTTTAAGACTCAGCCACGAGTGTTGAAGACTCAGCGATGAGTGTTTAAGACTCGGCGACGAGTATCAAAATCTCAGCCACGAGTGTTTAAGACTCAGCCACGAGTATTAACATCTCAGCCACGAGTATTAATACCAAGTCGCGTTCAAAAACCTCACCCCCTGCCCCTCTCCTTACTAAGGAGAGGGGTGTCTGTAAGGGCGGGGTGAGATGTAAGTCATGAATGCAACGCGCCTATTTTTCCGTAATCACGGGCAATACTGTTGAAGCATCATAATATTGATATCTCACACCCGCGCCTACCGATGAACGAACAGCGCCAGCAAGCCTATCTCGACTTGATTGAAAGACTGCTGAATTGCCCGAGTGAGGAACAACCAGAGATTTTAGAGGCTAACCAAGATTTACTTGATGCTGAATTCTTGCTGATGCTGGAAGCTGTGGCGGAGAATTTCTCACTACAGGGGGTATGAAAATGTGGGGAATAGGAAATTGGTTGAGAAATCTGGCAAATCAGTTGAGGGAAGCGTTGAACCTAACCCCCCAACCCCCTTCTCTAGTAGGGAAGGGGGAGAATTCAAACCCTCTCTCCTTGCAGGAGAGAGGTTTGGAGAGAGGTTTGCAATCTCTGAGTGAAGAGGAGTTACAGGCATATTTACAATTTTTGATGGAGGTGCTGCAAGCAACAGCAGAAAGCAGAGGTGACGCGCGGGTAGTTTACCCGTTGCTGGCAGAAAACATAAAATATCTCAATCTGAATTTAGCAGAAGTCTTGCGGCGTTGGGCGACAAGTAAGCTGGCGGAAGTGGAGACAGATGAAGCACAATCCATCGCCGTAAATATTATCAATTTTAGTAATCGGATTCAGCAATTCCCCTTGGGTGACAAAGCCAGCAACATGGAAATTGCTATTGCTGGTTATGAAGCCGTGTTAACCGTGTTCACCCGCCAAGCGTTTCCCCAAGATTGGGCGATGACGCAAAATAATCTGGCGACTGCTTACTCTGACAGAATATTGGGGGAGAAAGCACAGAATATAGAAATGGCGATCGCTTCTTACTCTGCTGCTTTGGAAGTAAGAACCCGCCAAGCGTTTCCCCAACAATGGGCGATGACGCAAAATAATCTGGGGAATGCTTACCGTAACAGAATATTGGGGGAGAAAGCACAGAATATAGAAATGGCGATCGCTTCTTACTCTGCTGCTTTGGAAGTTTACACCCGCCAAGCGTTTCCCCAAGATTGGGCGATGACGCAAAATAATCTGGGGACTGCTTACTCTGACAGAATATTGGGGGAGAAAGCACAGAATATAGAAATGGCGATCGCTTCTTACTCTGCTGCTTTGGAAGTTTACACCCGCCAAGCGTTTCCCCAAGATTGGGCGATGACGCAAAATAATCTGGGGAATGCTTACCGTAACAGAATATTGGGGGAGAAAGCACAGAATATAGAAATGGCGATCGCTTCTTACTCTGCTGCTTTGGAAGTAAGAACCCGCCAAGCGTTTCCCCAACAATGGGCGATGACGCAAAATAATCTGGGGAATGCTTACCGTAACAGAATATTGGGGGAGAAAGCACAGAATATAGAAATGGCGATCGCTTCTTACTCTGCTGCTTTGGAAGTAAGAACCCGCCAAGCGTTTCCCCAAGATTGGGCGATGACGCAAAATAATCTGGCGACTGCTTACCGTAACAGAATATTGGGGGAGAAAGCACAGAATATAGAAATGGCGATCGCTTCTTACTCTGCTGCTTTGGAAGTAAGAACCCGCCAAGCGTTTCCCCAAGATTGGGCGATGACGCAAAAT
>JAESFT010000628.1_pt1 | contig 17543 bp, 21 predicted proteins | sample 9269451 | NCBI WGS metagenome assembly JAESFT01 (sample SAMN14502557, study PRJNA617106) | algae metagenome | isolation source: Scytonema hyalinum WJT4-NPBG1 and co-occurring heterotrophs from well... | place: USA: Mojave Desert, Joshua Tree National Park, California | collected 2006-05-25
GTTGGTGTTAGTCATAGTCACAACAGTAAGCCTACCACTTAGCTAAGTGGGAAGCCCTGTCTGCTCAATTCGGGGGCTGCAACACGAGCAGGATCACTGATCGATCAAAATGCCTGCCCTTGAACACCTTTTTCCTCCGCCACTGTGACCTCCACCCCAGTAGCTGAAACTCTGAAACAAAAGGTTTGCCCCGGATCCGTCCGGCCTCAGGCTCACTCACCGCCAAGTGAACTCAAGAGCAGAGTTCCACGTTACCAGGTTGAGAATAAAAGGACTGGCGGATGGTAGAACCCGTCAACGTTGAAGGTGAATGGCGGCCTGAGAGCCGCCACGGGTCACATTTCAAGCTATTTATGAACGGCGAGTGCCGGATCGACTACGAAGTCGGCAATCTGTTCCAAGAGGGTCGGGTCATAATCGATAGCCGGGCGCATCGTATGCGCTACAGGTACTTCAGGAATACGCTCATCTGTGATAGTTCGGGTGAGAAGCTGGGGCTGGTCTCACTGAACTTCTTTGGATGGCACATTGAGGTCCCAAAACGATCACGGCTGCAAGTGAACGAGTTCCGCGTCTGGGACGAGACCACTGGGATATCTGAGATCCTGTACGAGGTGTCTCACGGCCGTTTCCCACTGGACACCGTGAGGTTCCGGGCCTTGGACGGCCCGGATTTCTTAATCATCTCGGTCCTAGCCTTCGAGACCATCCGTCGGATCACTTACGTGGATGTTTTTCGTGATTGATGCAGCCGCCTGAAGGCGCAGCTGCGCCAGGTTTGGCGATAGGTCAAGTGGCCACTTTCGTAGCGGCTGTGGCGGCGTCGCAATCAGCAACATGCCCGGAGATGCCATCGCGTGGGTGTGACACCAGCGCCAGACCGCTGCCTCGTTCCATAGCCTCCGATTGTGCGAGGAACCAAATGATAAAGCATCTTGCCTCTCCTAGCTCGTGATCGTCACCTTGCCATGACTGACGTCCAGATCATCCATGGTGAGCCGACCCGGATGTGCGCCCTGCTTGCGGATATCAGTTTGGACATCGGCAAGCCGCATCTCCAGGGCTCGGATCAAGGCGCGTACGCGCCGGCACTTTGCAGGACTTCGGCACGCTGCATTGCCTCAAAAAGAACGAGGTCGTCGATGCCGCCATTGTCGAGCTCCAGCCCGTAACTCTCGACTATGTTTACGAGCTGGATGTTCGCCATTCGGGCGTTGAGGGCTCGCCCATCACGGCTTGAAAGTTAGCGGGGCCTTCGCGGGACTTTCCGCGAGGCTCATTATTGCGCCAGGACTGATCAAAGTAACATCTGTCTTCGTTCCGACAGATGCGGCTGGTCACGTCCCATTGCGGGCCTGGGCGGGTGCTTGCGCGCGTGTCCGCCGTCGCATTCGCAGCGGACGCGCCGTTACATGTCTGAATGTCGACGGAGTGCCAGTTCCTAGAGTCGCAAGCGACGGGTTCCACGATAGTCCGGACGTGTCGGGTACGGAGGGGACTATGCGTTGCGAGCGGTTATAGCTTGAGGTGCCCAGTTCTATCGAACCGCTGCTTGCCGTTACTGGGTGAGTTGGGGACCTTTCGGCGTGAGTTTGACCACGAAGGATCGCTTGCCGGTTGGACAGCATCGGGGATCGGAGTCGCGTGGCACAGTAGCCGTATAGCGGATCTGATCCGGGTCGAACTTGGTATCGCGAAAATCCTGCCCGTAGATTGGGAGACGCCCGAGGAGCCTGAAGGCTCCCTGCGCATCAGACTTGAACACGATTGCTTCGTTCTGCCCGGCATTCCCGGTCGGATCGGGTACCCAAGTTGCGATCACGAAAGCCAGTGTTGCGTCACTGCCCTTCGGGTGCCCGTACTCCACGGAAACACCTAAAGCCCGCTCGGCAAGGGTACATTCAGCCTCGTTATCATCCTGGTCTGAGCAGGCAAGTCTTGTGCGCTCCAAATAGGTCCGTATGACCTCCGCAGCGGGTCCCTTCATCGCCCCGAGATAGCCTTGGTTATCTGTGTAGACCTCTGATCTCACCTGCGCCATAGAGGGCGTTCCAATGGTTGTGGTGGCCAGCAACAGTGCTAAACAACGAAACGCCCACTTTTGCCTGATCGTCATTACCGAGCTCCCAGAAAATCGGTCTTAGCCGCTGCGCAGGCAGCCGCGGACGCAAAGTTGTCGATGGCTCCCCCGAAGAGCCGCTCAGCGGTGTCCGGGGCATCAAAGAGAGCAGCTGCCAGGCCGCCGAGTGCAGCGGCGGTCGTAACTGCTCCTGCGTCGCTGGCTGACATGGTCAGGCATGACAGCGTCGCCAGCGGTCCATCCAGCCCGGGAAGACTTTCAAGCTTCGTGACACGCCAGCCTTCGACCCCGTCAGGCCGAGCCATCTTCTCTAATATCCCCTTCAGGAACGGCGCAGATTTGCTCCATGGTGAGATTCGGATCTCGTGGGTCTTGAAGATAATGCCCGATGTTGTGAAGGCGACACGGATCCCATCCGCAGCCGACACACAGACCAAGCGCCGAAGATCAACGGAAATCAGCCTACCATCCGGAGCGGGAACAGCCACAGATGCTCCGAACGTTCCATCGGGATCGGCTTGGGTGATTGCCTGGTCGCAGAGGCGCGCCGCAAGACTGCTTTTGGATCTGCGGCATTCCTCCTGGATCGCTGCCCGTGTCTTCCCACCCCCAGGTGGAAGCATCCGCCCACCACTATTTGGGTCAAGGTATGGTCCGCAAAGAGCAACGGCCTGGCCGACCTTTCGCTCATCGCTAGCCGCTTCCGCATAGGCGGAGCGGATCGCGTCAAGGGCATTCTGGGTCGCCTCCCGGCGAGCCGTCCCCACCTCCATCTCAAAACGAGATCCGATCATGCGCTGCAGGTCCTGCGATCCAACGCCGAACGGCTCAACCCACGATCTCGAGACAGATTCGGGGAGCTCAAACCAGTTTGCCTTCTCCAGCCCATCAAGCGATCTTGGAGCAGATGCGATGATGCCTTTCAGGGACGCAATGCGCGCGTCGATTGACCGACTGTTGAATGCCGCAGCCTCTTTCTCGCACACCTGCCAAACCGGCCCGGTCATAGCCTGATCGAAGCCGTCAAGTCGATCAAACCATCTCCTCAAGAGATTGTCGCATCGCGCTTCAACTGGAATAAGTGTTCCCTCTACGAAATTGGCTCGGGCGAATACGTTTTTGACCTCGGCAATGAGCGTCGGCTGTCGATCAAGAAGCCAGTTGTTCGCGGATGCCTGACAGGCCCCGCTCAGCGCCCTTGCGAAAGTATCCTTAGCATCATCCTGCGACTTACCAAGACGAAGTGTATCGAAGCGAGCCAGCCCTCCGACATGTCCGTCCCGCTCTATAAACCACGATCCTAGGATCTGACCGCACTGAACTCTCGTCGGCCGGAGGGAACCGCCATCGTACGCTTGGGCGGTGATAAGGTTGCGGATTTCTTGCGCGACGGCATCTTGTCTCGCGGCCAGCCGCCTGGACACGGCTTCGCCATAAGTTATATCGAACTCTCCCAATGAGCCGGCCGCAACCTCCCCAATGATCGAACGCGGCAACGACAGATCAACGGTCTTGAGGTTGGCGACGTCGATCTCCAGCTTCGCGGCCCTCTCGATCAAGAGGCGCTTGATCAGGGCCGGAGCAGCACTCTGCCGGCAATAGCTCAACAGCTTACCTTGCACTCCGGTGACGGGCGCACTCTGAGGACGCTTTGCGATCCAACCACAATGATCAATCGTCGCATTTTCATCAGTCGGCAACCGTGTCGTTGCGAACCGCTCGTTAAGCCGCTCCTGGAGAATGCTAAGTTGCTTCAGTCCATACTCACTCAGCGCGCGCCCGGTGGTCATTGCGTAGCTCGGATGCAAGTGGCTCAGGCCACGAGCCTCAAGGTCCGAAGGTAGGATCTGGTACCAGTGGAATTGAGATGCGTTCTCGAGGGTAACGGGTGCTGCCATCATCTCCTGAGCGCGCATCTCCGCCCAAGCCAAAGCCACTGTCCGGTCTTGCGCAAGCGCATTACCGCTGGCAGCTCCGAACAGTAGTGCCCCAACTAGGGCGTGTCATCGCTTGATCCAATCGAGTGTCGCGGCGAGGCAGAGAATGCCCATGAACGATGAGGCGGTTTTTTCGTAGCGAGTGGCAACGGCTCGCCACTCCTTCAGTCTCGCCCAGAGCCGCTCGACGACATTGCGGTTGTTGTAGATCCACTCGGGGCAAGCCACCGGCGCCTCATGGCGCTGCGGCGGGATCGCGGGTCGTGCGCCGATGCTCCAGATGTGCTCACGAAAGGCATGGCTGGTGTAGCCGCGATCTCCAACCACCCATGTTGGCACACCTGGCAGTTGCTCCAGCAGCGGGATGGCATGGGGCAGCTCATGCGCCTGACCGGGCGCAATCCGAAATGCGATTGCGCGTCCCAAGCCGTCGGCGATCACGCAAGCCTTGGTGCCATAGCCGCCACGAGAGCGGCCAAGTGCTTCACGATCATCTCGCTCAGCTTGAGATCCCCCTTTCGACGAGCCCCTGCCGCCTTCTGGTGGGCCCGCACGCTCGTGCCGTCGAGGAACACCATCCCGAGCTTGACCCCACGCTCCTGAACCAGGCTCAGCAAGCGCTCCCAGACGCCAGCGCGTGCCCAGCGGATGAAGATCTGGGCGGCGCGCCACCAGGGTCCCAGCTCCTCAGGGACAGCCCGCCATTTGGCTCCGTTCTGATGCCGCCACAGGATGGCAGAAAGAGTGCGCCGCAGGTCCTGTGGTGCGGTCTTGCCTTTCGGCCGGCACGCTTCAATCAACGGCTCCAGAAGAGCCCATTGTCCGTCGCTGAGCATTGCTCCTCCTGGGCGCGGAGGAGCAAAACGCAAGCCGACCCAATCAGTTCAAGCGACAACACGCCCTAGCGTAGGAACGATGTTCTGCTTGATTAACATTTGCATTTCTCAATGCCACAGAGGGCATGTTCTCGGCTGAGACGGATACATATTGAGGGTTGTGACACGGCCGGCATCCTCCAGCCTTCCCAGGAGCACAGGAGGAGAGTTACACTCCCGCACGAACGAGCAATCCTCATAGCGGACTGGAGTTGCTCGCTCAGCAGATCCCCGACCGGATATGTGTCGTCAGACTGCGTTCGAACTCTGAGGTGTCAGCTCACACACCCACCTAGAAGCTCTCGGAACAGCGGCAATAATGCTCCTCGATCACGGGTGAGGAAGCTTCTTAAAAGCTATTGGATAGTGATATTAAATTTCATCATCAGCCTCTACAGCAGTGACCTGCCACTCGCACTCATTGCGTGGGTCAAAAGAACTGGAGGCGTCATGCCTTAGACGTTCAATACACTGGAAATCTCTTTTGCGGGAGCGGCGACCTGATCTCGCTGTGCGATTGCTGCTGAAAACCTAGGGAGTTGGTTAATCGTAGCAACAATCCAAACGTCCATGCCATTCATCCCGGCCATCTCAAGATACTTGCGGCAATCAAAAGCGATTGCGAGCTGTCTCGCTCCGCACTGGGAATGGCTCCCGTCGGAGTCGTGCCCTGGTGCCTTAACCGGGAGCCCACCCCGGAACTTCGACTTGTACCGATGGCAGTCGCAGACCAACTCCATTTTATCTGTGACCTGCGCTCACTTTGGCAAAGCATCTTGGACTTTATGAGCAACAGCGCGCATGGCCTGAGCCTGTACCACGTGTCCAGCTTCTGTGAGCCTTTGCGAGGCGTCATCTAAAATTGCGGGAAGGACGCCCAAAGACACGTGGCGGACACTCACACGCCCCGGCTTAGATTCCTTCACGCGATTGTATCGCTGCGTTGACTGGCTGCGCTCGAGAGCGGTTTCAATGGCAGACCGGAGAGAGAGGGTCGTTCGGATCGACATTTGGAATGCGGTGAGGGTCGTTGCGAGGGTCGGCAGAGCGATAGCGTCTGCCTCCTCTAGCTCCTGGGCCGCGTGTTGAAGATCCAGAACGAAGGAGCCGAGACCAAACAGGACAGCGCGCCACTCGACCGGCAATAGCCGCATTTCGAGAGCGACAGTGCGGGGAGCGCTGCGCGGGACTTCTGCAATCTGGTTCGACACGGGAACGTCCATTCAGAGGGATGAAAGGCGCAGGGCGAAAGGCCCCGCGCTTTGAGGGCGTTAGCCCTCCTCGCGATGACTGGAGGCTCGGGACAGGAGCGAGAAATCATCGCAGATCAGATCGACAGTATAAACCGTCTCACCGTTCTTCTCGAAGCTGCCCTGTCGAATGCGGCCCTCGGCCTGGACCAGATCGCCGGTCCCGACGTTATCCGCGATGTATTTCTGCGTCCGCTCGTTGAAGATCGTTACGGTGTTGTAGTGAGGATCATCCTTCCATTCGTCGCCGTCCTTCAAGCGATAGTTGGCGGCGGTGGTGACTTTCAGAGCCATGCCGACCCGTGCGGTGCGGACAACCTGACCGCGGATCTCGAACTTAGCGACGTTTCTCATAGTCTTTCTCCTTGAAGGTGGGGCTCAAGACCCCGTTGCGATGAAACCCGCCCATGACGGCGCAGGCGGGCCTGAATCCCCCAAGGGAGCCGAACAAAGCGGCGCACCTGAGCAAAAGGGAAATTTGCAAGGCAAAGCCTAATCGCGAGGAATGCCCAAAGGGCAGGGGAAATTTCTCTGGAGCGATGGTTTCGGGACCGAAGCTGCCGGCATAGGGACTCACAAGAACAAGAGGGGTTAGCCACCACTCTTGCGAAAGGCCGGAACTCGCTTCTCGGGTTGGTCCGTGGTGCCCGCTCTGCGACGTTCGTCGGCTATGTGAAAGTCGCCCTGCCAACGCCTCCGGTACGCTGATGCCTCAAGACAGAAAATCCAGGCAACAATACCCTTGGTCGGTGCAGACTCGGTTGGCGGCGACTCCGCACGTTCAGCGACGCGATCTGCTGCAACAGCAAAATTCACCAGAACAGAAGGGAAGCGCGCGGGCAGATCGCATCGTGGGTGAGTGCTTTGCGCGACATAGCCGAGCACCGATTCTGGGTGGGGTTGACCCGCCATCACTGGCACCACTCGCCAAGTCACTTGGTTCGCCCGCTTGCGCCGGCACCCTTCTGCAGCACCTTGTTACTCCGTTTCGTTTCGAGTTCATCAACTAGCAAGTCGCGATCCGCATAGCAGTTACATCGAAAACGATCTAGACAGTAATCACCATATATTTCGCAACTCCGGATAACCGGATGTGGTGCAGCTCGACAGCGAGGCCCCGTGTGAAAGGGTCGGCACTGCCGCAACAGCAGCAGGGTAGCAAGCCCATGAGAAAGGTGACTACTCGACGCGGCCCTTGCGAGACTTGCGATGGCTCTTGGCTGCTGCCCGAGGTGCGGGAATGGCCTGATCTTGCGCTCCCGAGGGCTGTTGCAGAGCTTGGACAATTGCATCGGAGTCCGTGAACGGTAGGGCGCGCTCGAGGATACTCTTCACCGCCTGAGACAAAAGATCTTGTGGCAACCCCGGAGTGTAAGCCCATGCGCGCCCCTTGCCGTGCCGTGCCGTCACTCGCGTGCGCCTGACGAGACCCAACTGCTCTAAACGCTCGGCGTACTTGATAATTGTCGTGCCATGGACGTTCGTCAGCTCTTGCAAACGCGCCGTCGTGATGGGCTCGTTGCTCTCGGAATACTCGTAAATAATCCACAGGATTCCGAGATGCTGCAAAGCCATGTTCCCGGTTTCATTCCTTAGGAGATCGGCCAGGACAATGCGGATGATCGCCTTGTGGACAAACGTGAAAGCTTCACCACGAAATTCAAAACTGGGCACTTGCATGGCTCATGATTCGCGTCTATGCGCAGATTAACGGCTTGTTAAGGCTTTCACGTCGACCCTATTCCATGAGCCTCAACGTGAGTTGAGCGCGGAAGTAGTAGCGCATTGATTTCCCCCTGTCTTTAGGGGCGAATGCCTATCGTCCTGAAAACGCAAGCCTTTCACAGTCAATTCGTTTTCAAGCGACGCAAAATGATGAATGCCAAGGCCCCATGCCTCTCGGTAGTCCGCACGGATTCAGCAAGCCCCGAGGCCGATTACCTCCAAGCCAAAGTAGCCGCTGCCGCCTTATCGGACCAAAGCGAGAAAGCATCTGACGCCTACTCCAAACTGCTGTGGGCGCTCGTGACGGCCTCCTCTCCTGACCGCGTGCGGGATCTCGCCAATCAGTGGGTGGAAGCGGTTGCTGAAACTATTCCAGCAACGGGGGCGGATGATCCTCACATCCTGGCCGAAAGCCTCATGCACGGCGCACAGGCCCTGATGTGGTCAGATCCGCGTCGTCCGATGCGCCGGCACTGATACGCCGTTTGTATTGCACACCGGCCTACCAAACGAGTTGCGTAAAGCTGTCACGCGATAGCTCCTCCCTCAAAGTGACCCCTCTCTCATGGCGGTATAGCCTCTATGTCCCTTCATTCTCCTCCTCGTTTCATCGCGGCCCTCGTTGCGGCCGCGATTGCCGTTTCTAGCATTGGCTCTGCGGCTCACGCGCAATCTGCTCCTAAAGTGACGGGCACAAGTGGCTGTATCTTCCGAGATGGGGGCAACTCGTCCGGCGGAGAGGCAGTTAACTGCGGCGCCAATGGAACCGACAATGTGAAGTTCGACAATTGGACGACTGCCGGTGAGGTCAACAACGCGCTGACCAACATCCAGAACCAGATCAACAGCATCCGCAATGATATGGGTCAGGACGATCCGGCGACAGTCGCAACGGATGGATCAACCATTCTCGGTAATGGTACGGCAGGAAGCCCGATCCGCCTGAACCCGGCGATCACCAACCAGATCAACAATCATGAGACTCGTCTTGGCAACGCCGAGACGCGCTTGAACAATATCGAGGGGGTCAATGTTCAGCAGAACTCCCGACTCTCTAGCGCGGAGGCTGTCAACGACAGCCAGAACACGCGCTTGACCAATGTCGAGGCGAAGAACACGGCTCAAGACAGCCGCATGAACTATATCGAGGAAAAGAACCTCGCCCAAGACGGACGCCTTGATGCGGTCGAGCAAAAAAACGTCCAGCAGGACACCCGGCTTGATGCCGTCGAGGCCGTCAACAACACTCAAAACCAGACCCTCGCGAACCACGAGACTAGGATCGGCGGCCTTGAGACAACCGTTGCCTCGCACGGCACGCGGTTGGATGCGGCTGAGACCGTTCTAACAAGCCATACCGCGCAACTCTCTAACCACGCTTCGCAACTTGCCAACCACGCTACGCAATTGGCAGACCACGGCTCGCGGCTTGGAACTGTCGAGACAAAGGTTGCCGGTCTGACCGTCACCGTCGATCAGCATTCGACCTGGATCAACAATGTGAATGCCGGCAAGGGCATTACGAACTTCCGCACCAACAGCAATGGCCCGGACGCGCAAGCAACCGGAGACAAAACCGTTTCGGTGGGGGCCGGGTCCGTGGCCGCGCATGACAACTCGGTGGCTCTCGGTGACGGCTCCAAGACGGATCGGGCCAACTCCGTTTCCGTGGGTACGGCTGGCGCTGAGCGTCAGATTACCAATGTGGCGGCTGGCACGGAAAACACGGACGCAGCGAACGTGGCTCAACTCCGCGCCCTGGCGGCCGCTCTTGGTGGTGGTGCTGCGGTCGGTGCCGGCAATGGTCAGACGATCAACGGCAGGTCGGCTGGCGCGGCCGTGGCGGGCTCCGGGTCGAATACTGGCGGTGTCCTGATGCCTACGTATCGGGTCCAGGAGCGTGAGTACCGGAACGTCGGCGGGGCGATTGCTGCCCTCGATGACAGCACGGTTAAGTACGACCGCAATGAGGATGGCTCGAAGGGCAATCGGATCTCTCTGAGCGGCGGCGACAAGAGCAAGCCGGTCCAGATCAGCAATGTGGCGGACGGCGTGAAAGACCTTGACGCCGTGAACGTGCGACAACTCAAGGCCGTTGCCGGGGGAGGGAAGACCTACACCGATACCCGCATTGACCTCATGAAAGAGTATGTCGATCGCCGCTTTAGCGCGCTCTCCGGTGAAATCGGAGAAGTCCGAAGAGAGGCGAGGGCGGCTGCGGCTGTCGGCCTTGCAACGGCGTCGCTCCGGTACGATCCGCGACCGGGCAAGGCGAGTGTTGCGGGTGGCACGGGCCATTGGCGCGGCTCAACCGCTACGGCGTTTGGCGTTGGCTGGAACAGCGAGGACGGCGTTGCTCGCTACAATATCTCGGCCAGCACGGCTGACGGGGAATGGGGCGTGGCAGGCGGAATGTCCTTCACGCTGAACTAAGGGGCTCACTATGAAAGATTACACACAGATCAAGTTTGCCGGGCTCCTGGCGGTCACTGCCGCTAGCGCCCTGGTCCTGCTCGGATCGGCGGCCATGGCACAACAGCCGCTCGTTCCTCCGGCTGCGCCAAAGGCCGAAACGCCGTCGGCGCAAGCGCCTGCTTCTGTCCAGCCCGCCGCACCAGCGGCGGCTCCGGCTCCTGCTCCTCAAGCCGCCGCGCCGACAATGGCGCGGCTGGTCCTGGCGAGCGCCATTGTTCCCGGTGAGCCGGTGAGCGATGGCGATTATGTCTCCTCATCCCGTTTCTATGGCGATTGGCGGCTGGCCTGCGATGAAATCGAGTCCCGCAACCGCCGCGTCTGCCGTCTGGAACAGGAGCTTGGGATCCAGGGCCAGTGGGCTCTGACGTGGAAGCTGGTCGAGTCTTCGCAGAAGAAGCCGTTCTTCCTCGTCTCGTTCCCGGCCGCCGCCAACCCGGAGAAGAAGGTCCAATTGGTGATCGGCGGCTTCATCCGCGAGTTCGGCAAGGATGAATGGGCCTGCACTGGCTCGACTTGTGAATTTTACATCCCGGCCGACACGACGGCGCAACAGCTGATCCTGGGTGCCACCAACATCCGGTTCCGCTATAGCCTCGGCTCTGAGCCGATTGAGCTTGCGGCCTCCATGAAGGGCTTCATGACGGCGCTCGATACTCTGGTGGAAGAGCCTTCCGCCGTTCAACCCGCTGCGGCTCCTGTGGCGGCGGCAAAGCCGGTCAAGCCGGAGCGGAAGAGGGTGGCAGGCCGTCAATTCGAAACGATCCGGCGCACGAACGATCCCATGCCGGAAGCTCTCAAAAAGATTTATGGGGTCAACTGATCGGCAAGCGTTCTCAGAGTAGAACGCTGCTATCCTGGGCTAAATGTAAGGGGCAAGACCGTGGCAACTCCCAAGAAGAACACCGTACCTGTAACCACCTATTGGGACGAATACCCGAGCATTGGCCATGCTAAGGCTCTGCTCCATGGCACGAAGTGGGGCGGGGATCTCGGAAAAGGCGTCACCCTCACGTGGAGCCTCGCACGCCCTGGGATCTCGAAATACACCTATACGAAGCGCGACGTACAGGCCTTCGATGAGGCGGAAGTTGCTGCGATCAAAAGGGCCCTCAAAACGTGGTCTGACGTGTCCGGCGTCAAGTTCTCTCAAGTGACTGAAACCAGCAGCAAGGTCGGTGAGCTGCGCTTTGTGGAAAGCACGAGTGTCACCAGTGCGCGGGGGGAAGTTCCATGGGACTTTCCAAGCGCAGGGGACATATGGATTAATCCATACATTGGCCTGTCGGGGGACTCACAGGGTTTTGGCTTTCAAACTGCTGTACACGAGATCGGCCATGCGCTTGGTCTGAAGCATCCCTTCGATTCAGGAGGAGGCGGCAAGAGCAAGCTGGCTTACGATAGCCTGCTCTATACGACGATGGCCTACAACGCTGTGGGCGCGACTTATAAGAACAAGCCGGACTTCTATCCGACAACCCCGATGTATAACGATCTGGTTGCGATCCAGGCCCTCTATGGTCGCAACAAGAAGCATAATGCCGGCAACAGCACTTACGTGTTCGAGGAGGGGCAGAAGTACTGGCAGGCGATTGATGATGCTGGCGGCTCCGACACCATCCAGTACATTGGAAAGGTCGGCGTTACCATTGACCTGCGCGAAGGCAAGTTCAGCACCCTGAGCGCGCCGATTTCCTGGGCCATGGATCAGTATCTCACTGGTACGGTCACAATCGGCCCAAAGAGCGTGATCGAGAAGGCGATCGGCGGCGATGGCAACGATCGGTTGACCGGCAACGATGCCAAGAACACGCTGCAAGGTGGCGCCGGCAATGACAACCTGAACGGCGGCAAGGGTGATGACCGGCTCTATGGCGGTGCTGGCTCGGACGTTCTGACGGGCGGCTCGGGCAAGGATGCTTTCGTGTTCGACACGGCTCCTGTGAGCGGCGAGGTAGACCGGGTTACGGATTTCAGTGTCAAGGATGACACTTTCTGGCTGAGCCGGTGGGCCTTCGGTGCCCTGTCCAACAAGGGCACTCTCGCCAAGAGCTTCTTCAAGGTGGGATCGGCGGCCGCGGACGGAAACGATTTCATCATCTACGACAAGGGAACCGGCCTGCTGTCCTATGATGCCGACGGCGCCGGGGCAGGGGAGGCAGTTGCCTTCGCTCAACTCAAGTCGGGCCTGGCGCTCACCTACAAGGACTTCCTTGTGATCTGATACGCAAAAAGGCCGGTCTGTGAAAACGGACCGGCCTTCTCTCTTCTCAGACTATGTGCGGCTGTGGGGCCGGTAGGGGAAACCTTACCGGCTTTTCTGTCTCGAGAGTTTGCTCTGAGCACCCTTTCCCGACCCGGCGCGGCCCTTCCGTTGGGGCGCTTTGGCGTCATCCGTCGGTTCGGCAGGCCTGGCCCTCGTCTTCTTTGACGATACTTCGAGGCCTTCAATCGGCTCACCTGTCGCGGCAATGTGCGCCTCGTTCAGACCCTCAAGGGCATTCTCCGCGATCATCAGCAACTTGGCGGACCGCGCTCCCTTATGGCCGGAGGCGTGTTTGCGGGTGATGACTCCGCGCCCCATAAGCTGCTTGGCCAGGAGATCCATCTGAGACCGGAATCCACCGGTCTCGGCCGCAAGGTCGGTGGAGGAGGGGGCCTCTCCGCGGGCATTGTGCTTGGCCACGAGCTGCACGAAGGCGGCCTGACGCAGGCGGGCCGCCCCTGTATCTTCGGGAAAGCGGCTCGCCAGGATCGCTTGCAGCAGGGCCTCGGCGGAAACTTCGAGCTTGGGTGGGGCAGACGGTTCGCGCTTGATCGGCTCGGGCTGTTCTCCGTCGAGCACCGCAAGGGCGAAGTCCAGGACATAACCAATCGTCACCGGCAGGCGCTCCTGGCGGCTTTGGGCGATCTCCACCAGCCGGTCGTAGGCCTCGCCGCTCATGTAGACTTTGGTTTCTCGCCACGTGGCAGGCAGAAGAGCTTTCTGCTCCTTGCGATACTGAAGCACATATTTGCTACGGGAGACCATCACTGTTGACCAATTGACTTGAACAAGAGGGGGTTAGGGTGGGGCAGATCAGGCGCGGCCCATAGACCGCGCTTTGCCTGCTTGGCCGTGAGCTCCGCCACGAGATAGGGCATATAAACAGGTTTGGCATCATTCGCGAAAGAGGCGAAGGCAAAGCCTTGGGAAACCAGGATGGTGCCTAGATCCAGGGTCTGCCCTCCGACCTGGGCCGTGCACACGACGATGATGGTTGCCGGCGCCCCGGCGATCTGCGCGATCGGGGTACAGGCGGGGGAGGTGTCCCGAATGACGGCGGCCAGATAGCTCAAGGAGGCCTCGCCGCAATCGACTGACGCGCCGGCCGGATTTGTGAAACGAGTGCCCCGAAGACAGGCTTGGACCCCGTAGAGCCGCATCCTTTGGCCGCCTTGCTGCCAGGTGTCGCCAGTCTCGAAGGTGACGCCTTCCTTCGGGATGCCGAAGGAGGGCTGCGCCGTCGCCGGAGCCTGAGCGGCGGCCGGGGTCAGCGCAGCCACGCTCAGAGCGACAGTCATAAATGATGCCAGGAGAGACAATTTCACTTTACGGCCTCCGCAGAGACTTCAACGGTCTCCTGATCCTTGCGGTACTCGGTCACTTGGAAGCCGAGCGGGTTTTCAAAGCGATAGTCGTTGCGCATGGGTTCCGAGGTGTACCGGAAGCGGACATTGGCCACCCAATGCTCCGTCACGGCCTCCCGGTCGTTCTTCCGGGTCGTCTGGAAGCGCACCGCTGCGGTCTTGTCGTTGAGGAAGATCACAGATTTGACCATGACGGACACAACGGTATCCGCCCCGTACCGGCGCATGGGGTTTTTCAGGTTGGAGTTGTCAAACTCCGCCTGGAGATCCCGGCTGGCCGTTCCGGTCGAGTAGAGCAACGCCAGTTCGTAATTGTCGCGCAGGCCCTTCGGGTCGTAGGTCTCACGCGCCCGCAGGAAGCGCACGATATTACCGCGCGTCACCGCCTCCTGCTGTGACACCGTTCCGCCCTGCTCAAGAGGCCGGGCCACTTCCACAAAGCCGGTGGTTTTGTCGACAATGAGAGTCACGACGTCGAAGCTCTTGAGGGGCACGAGAAGGCCAAGGATGCCGAGCGCCGCGAGCAGACAGAGGCCGAGGATCACGGCCACGCCACGCCAGACGTTACGGGAGATCACGACGCTTTGGTAAATCGCCTGCTCCCATCGCACGCCTTCGTCGTAGTAGTTCGGGTTGACGGCGGACGCGGGAGCGTCATGGCTTGCCAGATCAGACATTGGTTTTCTCGCTTTAAGTCCGGTTGCGCTTCAGTCCGGCCAGGACCGTTGCTTTTTCTCTCGCTGGTCCGCTCGGACCCACGGTGGCTTGCTCTGACTCGGCGCCGGCAGGGGCAGCAGTGTTCGAGCTACCTGTGATTCGGCGATAGGCCCATTTGCCCGCCGCCACCGCACCTCGGCCAGTCTTCTGAGCGCCGCTTTTGCCCCATCCGACAATCTTGCGGTCGCGTCCTTCGGCCGAAATACGCGCGCCACCGGCAATGCCCTGGGCGATCGCAAGGCTCTGATAGGTAAGGAAGTAGCCGATCACGCACATCAGCAGGAACGGAGCAATCGTGGTGAGGGCACTGGAAAGATCGTCAATTGAGCTGTTCAGATCGTCCAGCGTCGTTCGCAACAAAACGATGTAGAACCCGAGAATGCCGTACACGATCAGGGGAATGATGGCGAACTGAGCGCAGGACCGAATCCAGCCGTCGAAGAGCGGAATTGTGATTTGGAACAAGGACAGGGCAATAAACAGCGGCGCGAGGCCGAGCAGCACGAACAGTGCAATCTTGCCAAGCACCACCAGGAAGACGGCTGCCGCAACGAAGACGCCTGCCACGAGCAAGACGATGTAGCTCAGAAACGCCATAGCGACGCCCATCAAGCCACCGGCCGCACTGATCTTTCCGGCCGCCTCGCTGGCCGCCGTCCAAACGTCGCTGAGACCCTTTGAGATCGAGCTTCCGCCCGCACTGCAATTGGCCCCGCCGCCGACCGCCTGGCACACAACATTCCCAAAGGCGTCAGGGGCCTTGGTCAGCACATCCACGATCAGCGGCTGAAAATCACCCCAGGAGAACGCAAGGATGTAGATCAACATCATGCGGCCAATGCGCCACAGGAACACGGGAGCCGACACTCCGACGCGTCCGATCAGCATCTCATAGCCCCAAAAAGCAACATAGATTGTCATGCCGAGCAGGAAGGCTGGCTGAAGCTGAGTTGCAAGCTGGGTGTAGATCGCCTGGATGGCCGTCGCACCCAAGGTGTCGACCTTGCCAAAAAGCGCCCCGATGATGTCGTTCATGTGCCCGATCCCGCGTTACTGGTTCAGCAGCCTTAAGGGACCGCAATCGTCGCCCGCCGCGAAGGCACTTGCGCTGAAGAACGACCCGGAGAGCGAGCACGGAGCTTTGAGTTCTTTGTGACCGGCACAGGCCGACAGCCCAAGGACGGAGACGCCAAGGGCCGTCGCGATCACAAGACGGGTAAGAAACTGTGTCATCTTAAGGGGCTACCAGCCGTGCTTTGGTACGGTCATATGTGAGGACTTTTGCGGCATGAGCCTGCCCGGCAAGCTCCTGCATCTGTTGGGCGTTGAGAGCAGCGTTGGCGGCATTCATGACGCCGATTAGCTCATTGACCGTCAGGCCGGTTTGCACCTGCAATTGGCTGTTCTGGTCGATCGAGCCTTTGATGTCCTGCGCCGTCCCGATCTGGCCTCCGGCTGCTTGGAACGCACTGGTGCGGGAGGAGGCGGCGGATTGCGTGCCGGCCACCATGCCCTGCAAGGCCGTCGCGGTGTTCACCGCCCCCTGATAGGCCTTATCGGTCCCTGAGAGGCTATTGCCGGTTTTGCCGGTGAGAGATTGGACCAGCTTGAGTCCGTTGATGATCCCGGCTGCGACCTGCCCGAACGCTCCAAGATTACCCCAAGCCATCTGGCCGCCGAGGATCGAGGAGAGGGAAGGGGCGCCCGACATATTGAAGCCCGACCCGAGGGCCGCGCTGGCTATCGAGCCGGTCTGACGGTTGCCGGTAACGGCCTTCAACGTCTCCTGCACGGTCTGCATGATCTTCTGGTTGGTGTCCATGATCGCCGCCGTATTCGAGGCGGTCTGCGTCGCCTGTGACAGCGTAGCGGAGTCGATCACTGGCACTTGTGCGACGGCTGGAACCGTCAAGGCGAGTAAGCCGCTCAGAACGGTGAGTGTGGGGATGGATAAGTGTCTCATTTTGGCATCTCCACAGGTGCCGTTTCGATTCCCGCATAGGTTTCTGTGAATATCTTGGTGTAATCGAGGGAAAGAACGGCTGTACCGCCCCGTCCCAGCACACCGCTAGCGACACTGACTTGAGACCCATTCGAGCGTTTGAACGCGAGTTGAAAGGGGCAGTCGCTCTGCAAGCTGCAATCGCTGGTGATCTGTGAAAGAAGCCAGTCGCCAGCAGGCGTTGATATACGCGCGGTGTAGATGTCGGGATGGTGCGGGGGCAGTCCAAACGGTTCGAGATCATCTGCGGACCAGAGCCCATCAGGATCTTGGGCAGCATTCTTGTAAGTCAGCGACGGCTTCAGCGTATAACCGGGCGGCAACTTCTGCTGCGCCTGTGCGGTGGCGGCGCTTACCACAAGCAGCGCTGCCGCGAGAACAGTCATAACACGCATAATCAGTATCCTTTCCTCAGAGCTTGGATGAAGCGCCATACGCGATAGAGGAGCCACAATACTCCTCCGAGCAAAGCGAGAATTGTCAGGCCTGCGACCACTTTGGTGTAGGTTGAGCTATCGCCCTGCCATTTCACCGTCCAACGGGGGACGCTCAGGCTGATCACATAGTCCAGGATGTACGCAATCACGTAGTAAACCGGCGCGACATAGGACCAAGCCAGAGCCACGAAGAAGGCGCCTATCCAGATTGCGCCAAAGGCGTTGCCACGTTGATCAACCTGATAGGGCCGCTCATCCACTGTCCAATCGTAGCGCGGTGAGTTCGGGTCATAGATCGAATGGGGATCATGATGACGCATGATCGGACCTCCTGATGAAGCGGCTGGTGCTAACCTCATCTAGTCTGAACCAGTGAGGTTGAACCAGAACCGCTTTGTCTGCCCTCCGTATGACAGAT
>JAESFT010000629.1_pt1 | contig 17377 bp, 22 predicted proteins | sample 9269451 | NCBI WGS metagenome assembly JAESFT01 (sample SAMN14502557, study PRJNA617106) | algae metagenome | isolation source: Scytonema hyalinum WJT4-NPBG1 and co-occurring heterotrophs from well... | place: USA: Mojave Desert, Joshua Tree National Park, California | collected 2006-05-25
CGCCCCCGCGCGCCCCGCCGCGGCGCCCGGGGCCCCCCCCCCGGCGGTCGGCCTTGTTCTGGTCGGCGAAGGCGCGGAACATGCGCTGCATCGGGTCGGTCAGAACGTCGAGGGAGGGCGCCTCCATGGCGTCTGCGATGCCGAGCGGCAGGCCGACGCCCTCGACCAGATGGATGCCCAGCCCTCCGAGCAGCATGGAGCGCATGCGGTCCGGCGTGGCGACCGCCATATGGGCGGCAATGCGCGCCCCCATGGAATAGCCCATCACGTCGGCGCGCGCGATGCCCAGATGATCGAGCAGCCGCCGCCCGTCCTCGGCCATGCGGTAGGAATCGTAGGCCTCGGGCTCATAGAGCTTCTCGCTCTCCCCATGGCCGCGATTGTCGAAGGCGACGACGCGGTAGCCGGCCCGCGTCAGGGTCTTGACCCACAGCGTGTTCACCCAGTTCACCGCATGGGTCGAGGCGAAGCCGTGGATGAGAAGGATCGGATCGCCCTCGCCCTCGTGGGGCGGGACGTCGATATAGGCGATGCTCACGCCGTCGGAATTGAAATAGCGCATGGATCCCAAGGGAGGTTGCACGGGAGGTTGCCGGATGCGGCGCACCCTAGAGCATTTTTCGGCGAAGTGGATCCGGTGCGCCGTTAAAAAATGCGGCAAACGAAAACGAGCCTTGCCTGCACGTCTGCGCAGGCAAGGCTCGGTGTCCGCCGGCCCGAATACAATTGCCCGGGCTCAAGTCCTGGCATTCGTGGTGTCTTGCCGTTCGTGGAGCGTACGCGGCGGCGCCTACCCCCCGGCCGAGGATGCCGCCGTCCCAGCTCATACACTCCCACGTCATGGCCGGCCTTGTGCCGGCCATCCCGATCGGAAGAGCGCGGCGCTTTACGCAATCGGGACCACCGGGACAAGCCCGGTGATGACGTCGCGGGGTCTGAAAGGCGCCGCGCCTCACATCTCGGGAACACCGGCACAGGGCTGGTGATGAGGCCGGGTGGCAGGCCGGACGCGATCGGGGCGACCAAGCCCGGCGCCGGAACGGACGCCGGCAAACCGGGTCTGGGTTCCCGAAATTTTGCGCTAGGCGCATGGGCGATCGGCCATTATGGTGCCGGCCGATTTCATCCCTTCAAGAGCGACGTCCATGGCCGACAAAGGCACTCCCCACTTCCACAACGATCCGGGCGTTCCCGTCATTCACGTGGGCTCGAAGGAGTTCATGTGCATCGGGGCGACGCCGCCCTTCGACCACCCGCACATCTTCATCGACATGGGCTACGACAGCGAGACCGTCTGCTCCTATTGCTCGACCCTGTTCAAGTACGATCCCTCCCTCAAGGCCGACGAGGCCCGCCCGGCGGAATGCAAGTGGGAGCCCGATTTCGCGACCTCTCCCGCCTCGCGCTAAAAGCGCCGTGCATTCCCGAACGATGCGCAGCCCGATGACGGCGTGCTTCAAGTCCCGCAGGCGAGCGCCCGCTCCCGGCCCGAGGCTCTAGATGTCCGGCCTGTCGATCGCGGTCGTCGGCGCCGGCATCGGCGGCCTCACAGTGTCCCTGGCGCTCGCCCGGCAGGGCCATGCGGTCACCCTCGTCGAGCGCCGGACCGGCTTCTCCGAGGTCGGGGCCGGGCTCCAGCTCTCGCCCAATGCCAGCCGGATCCTGATCCGGCTCGGGCTCGGGGCCGCCCTGCGCCGGGTCGCCACGGAGCCGCAGCGGGTGGTCGTGCGCGATCTCCGCTCGGGCAAGCCCATCGGCCAGGTGGCCCTCGGGGCCTTCATGCGCGAGCGCTACGAAGCGCCCTATTGGGTCGTGCACCGGGCCGATCTCCAGACCGTCCTGCTCGACGCCGTCCGGTCGGAGCCGGGCATCCGCCTCGTCATGGGCCGGAATGTCGAGAATGTGGAGGACGGGCCGGACGCGGCGCGCCTCGCCTGGATGTCCGCCGGCGGCGCGCGGGAGAGCCATGCGGCCGACCTGATCCTCGGCGCCGACGGAATCTGGTCGAAGGTCCGGCACGCCTTGGGCGACGGGACGCCTCCGGCCTATCGCGGCGTCATCGCCTGGCGCGCCACCCTGGCGCGGGACGCGGCGCCTGCGGAGCTTGCCGGGGACGAGACCGGCCTGTGGCTCGGGCCGAGGGGCCACGTGGTGCATTATCCGATCGCCGGCGGCCGGCTCGTCAACGTGGTGGCGATCGAGCGGAACCCCACGCCTGTCGAAGGCTGGGCCGCCCCGGGCGACCGGGACGCGCTCCTGAAGGTCTACGCCTCCGCCGCCCCTGCCCTGCGGGCCCTCCTGGCGCAGCCCTCCGAATGGCTGCGCTGGTCCCTGTTCGACCATCCGGCCGGGCGCCTCGCCCGGGGCCGCATCGCCCTTCTCGGAGACGCGGGCCACCCGGTCCTGCCCTTCCTGGCCCAGGGGGCGGCGCTCGCCATCGAGGACGCCGCCACCCTCGGCACTCTCCTGGGCCGGGACCGGCCGGACGTCCCCCGGGCTCTCGCGGCCTACGAGAAGGAGCGCCTTGCCCGCGCCGGCCGGGTGCAGCAAGAGGCGCGCCGGAACGGGCGCATCTACCATGCGGGCGGCCTCGTGGGATTCGGGCGCAACCTGGTCATGCGCCGTCTCGGCCCCGAGGGCATGACCCGGAGCTACGACTGGCTCTACGGCTTCCGCACGCCGGAGTGACGGGACAGGCGGGGGTTGGCCCTTGCGCTCCCGGCCCCGGCCCGATAACCCTCAAGTCAGCGCGGACGTGGCGAAACTGGTAGACGCAAGGGACTTAAAATCCCTCGGGCTTGCCCGTGCGGGTTCGATCCCCGCCGTCCGCACCAACCGCCTCGGGATGGCCCGCGCCTCCCGTCAGACCGACACGAAGTCGAGGTCGCGGGTGGCCACGTTGAAGGTGAGCCGGTAATCGCTGGTTCCGCTGAACGGCAATCCCGTGTCGAGGGGAACGTCATCGGTCTCGCCGGAATCGACGGCATCGTTCAGGGCGTTCAACGCGAGGTACTCGACGATCTCCTCGTCGAGCGACGTGGTGGTCACGTCGAAGTCGAACGCGAACACGCCTTCCTCCGCGGTCGGCTCGAACAGCAGGCCGAGGGCGGACACGAGCTCCTGCTGCGGCAGGTTCTCGAGCCCGTACCGGACGTCGCCGACGGCGTCCTCCGTGGCCGCGACCAGGAGAGGCAGAGACAGCGCGTCGAGCTGATCGTTGAGGGCGAGACGGCCGATCATCCCCAAGGTCGCGCCGCCCGCATACAAGCTCGCCTCGGGATCGTAGCGCGCATCCAGGTCGATCAGTTCCTCGACCAACGCCGCATCGGCCTCCGCCTGTTCCGCATCATAAGGCTCGCCGACATCGTTCGACGCGATGTCATGCAGGTAGAAGCGATAATCGAGGGCATCGCGCGGGGCTTGAGATGCCCCCAGCTGCGTGAGCTCGTCCTGGGTGAGCGGCTCGCCTGACGGCGTGGTGAGCGGTTCCCCGCCGAACGCGCCGGCGGAATACCCGCCTCCGCCGTAGTTTCCATAGGTCGGCAGGGGGACGGCTTCCTCCGTCCCGGCCGGGACGATATCTCCCGTCGCAAGATCCACGAAGAACGGCTTCTCCCATTGAATGTAAGCCATCATTCCCTCTTATGAATTGGTCATGTGAACGACCACCGCAGGACAGCGGACCAATATGGCTCGACCATGTCAGCTTGAGCGGGAAAGCTGTCCGACCCTGGCAGGCGCCATTGGGCGAACTCGCTGAGATGGGCGCGGATCCGAGCGTGCGGGATCGCACCGCCGCCCTGGCGGTTCGGAGGCATCCTCTTCCTAGCGCAACCGCGATCTCCGCTTTGGAAGGAGAAGGACAGTGATCACGAGAGGCACTCAGCTTTCCGGCAAGGCCGTCTCCCTCGGTGACGACGGTTCAGAGCTCGAACGGCATCGCATCCCGATCTCCCTGTGTCTGGCAGGAACCGCCGTGGCGATGAATGTCCTCGCGGCCGTCCTGTCGCTGATCGCGCTGTCCGTCTCGTAACCGCGAATGGCAGCGCGATCTGCTGGCGACGGAGTTGGGCTATGAAACAGATGAAACGCATATGTGCCGTCATCGGCTTTATCGGCATCGGGACGGGCGCGTGGGCGCAAAGCCGTCAGCTGACCACTGCGATGGCGTGCAGTCAGGCGCAAAACCTTGTCGCGACACAGGGCTCCATCGTTCTCAGCACGAGCGCCACGACCTACGACCGGTTTGTCGCATCGGGTGCCTATTGCGACATGGGTGAAGCACCGGGGCCCGGATGGGCACCGACCAAGGACGTTGCCCGCTGTCTGGTCGGCTCCCGCTGCGTGTCCGTCGCTCGCGGCAGCGGCCCTTGAGGTCGAGTGACAGCGTGTCCTGGCATGCCGCCCCGCGCTCTCTCCTGAACGTCACGAAAGGCGCGCGGCTGTGAAGCACGTCACAGCGTCATGGCGCTCATCGCGCCATCGTGGGCTCTGCCGGGTGCGGTCGAGAGGAGAATGCCATGAAGGCGATAGATCATCAGAAGGAATACGAACGGCCGACGCCGCCGTTCCCCGTGTCGGTGGCTCTGCTCTTCATCATCGCAGGCATCAATATCGCGGCCACCGCCCTGTCATTCCTTGCCGCGCTGCAAGGATGACGATCGCAATGTAGGGTGCGCCGTCGATGGATTTCGCAGAATGCGTCCAGGCGCGTTCAGCTCAACCGCCGCACCTCGTGGAACTCTCCCGCCGGCCGCCCGGTCTCCTTGAGATTTCCCGTCGCCCACATGGCGGCCTGGGTGCGGTTGGCCACGCCGATCTTGCGCAGGATTGCCTTGACGTGAACCTTGATCGTCGCCTCGGTGATATCGAGCTTCCTCGCAATGACCTTGTTCGGATCGCCACCCATCAGCGACTGCAGGATCACGGTCTCACGGGGCGACAGCTTTTGAGCCTTCGGGTCGGGAGCGCGATGATCCGACAACGGGATGACGTCAGCGGTGCCGGCGTGCGTCGGCTCCTTGTCGAGCAATGTCCGAACGAGCGATCCGGGCAGGATCCTCTCGCCCAGCATCGTGAGTTCGAGGGACTTGATCAGGACCTCACGGCCGCTCGTGGCGAGGCAGAAGCTGTCGACGCCGGCGGACACCGCCGCGTGTACGGACTGCCAGTCGGGCTGATTGCCGATCGCCACGACCCGCGCAGCAGGATGCCGTGCCTTGACGTCCCGGACGAACTCGAGGGCCTGCTCGGAGGAGCCGGTGGCGTCCACGATGTAGAGGGCGGGCTCCGATTGTGTGCGAGGCTGTGAGGTCGAAGGCTCCTTCGAGCTCCCTTCGAGCACCTCGAAGCAGGTACCTGACAAGAGTTGCGCGAGCCCCGCCTGCAGCAGCGCGTTACCGCAAAGCAACTCTGTTTCATACCTATAAGCAACATTATTCATGCAGCGATCAGCCATCTGGTCAGACACTGCAGCATGCTTAGAATGATCTTGGATCATTACTCAGCCCCCTCAAAAACTCTACGCGATCAGCCCATCCACATCTATCAGGAAGCAAAGATCTAAGTTGATCAAGGGAGGGTCCTTGGATCTAATCACTAAGGGGTACGTATTACTCCCTAAGGGCAGCCACGGATAAAGACGCTGTTAAGGATTTTCGGGCTTGGGAAGCGTCATATCTCCTCCCGCGAAGCGATTCGGCATCATGGAGCCGCCGACGGACATATGAGCCTGATGGCGCTCACTCCTTGGGATTACTGACTTGGGGCGAGCGCTTTAATCCGCAAGCTTAGGCTGCCCTCATTGCCCGCCAGTCTGCTTGATGGGTATCATTTCACAGTCGATTCAAGGGGCTTGGGGGGGGAACATGGCAGTCGATAAAGATGCTTTGACGCATCCAGGCTCCGCGACAGATGGCGACGGAGGTATGCTGACGGAGAAAGACTTGAAGATACTATGGGTGGCGCGAACGCTGACGAACATAGACTTCCAGTTTGGCGAGGACATACTTTGTCTTGAACGCAGCGGGATCGAGATCGAACAGAAGCAATACATCGAGAGGCAACTGCTCCTGAAATACCGCGAGCGTCGCGAACCGTACCAGAAGCTTCTGGAGAGCCTCCGGATCTGATGATCTTCCCGAGAAATCCACTCAATAAAAGAGGCCCCTTCCGGGGCCTCAGTTTCTCAGAGGGAGCAACCAATGCTGTCGGCCACGCATCACTCTCCTCCTGCCAGACCCGCCGGTCAATTCACGTATCCTTACGGATCATGACGATTGTGATCGCATGAACCGACGGCGCAATGCTCACGCGATCACCCGGTCGAGCCTCAACGATTGACGGATGCCTGCTCAGGGGACGTCCCCGGACGTTGAATTTTGTTCTCGTGGAAGCGGCGAACCATCTCCGTGCCTATGCTCGTCTTCAGATTGCTCGCAAGCTGGTCGCGGCTCGCCGCATGGCAATCCTGCATGGCAAAACTCTCGTTCGCCCTGGAATTGTAGAACATCTTCTCCGCGCGATTGTAGGTCCAAGGCTCGTCGCTGCAGTTTCGCCCGAACGCCCCGATTGTATTCTCGACCGCCGTCCATTTGAGGCTGGAACCGGGGCATTGGCCCTCATATTGGCCGCTATAGGCGCCGATGCGCGGATAGCAGCTCGTCTGAGCCTGCACCGCGTTGAGCCCGGTCAGAAAGATCGCGACAGAGAAGATCCATTTGGCCATGAGGTCATCCACAACGTGACGGTCCCACATAACAAAAACCGGTGAGGAGAAATACTCCGTCAGCCACCCAGCCACTCAGCACCGACATCTGGTGCTCCCGTTAACGGCTGGTCCAGGCGCGCAAGGCCAAGATCGGGGTCAGGATTGGCCAGCCGAAACCGGCAATGAGGATGTGGTCGAGGCCAATTCCCTCCTCGCCCTCGATCATGGTCGACACTGCAAGCAGCAGGATCACACCGCACAAATAGACCATGAGAACTTCACGCATGAATTCAGCCCGCCCTGTCCTTAAGGTCGAGCTTTGGCCCAGGACCTACAAGAATCCAATGCGACCGGCGGTCGCCTCATGCGCTGAGGCGAACCTTTCAGGTCAAAGGGTGAAGACTGAGGAAGTTCGTCCTAAAGCCGGCGACAATCTTGCTGCCCGCTAAAAAATTCTTCTTTTCCAGAAACTTAGCTGCAACCCAATCCGACTTCTCTCGTTCTCAGGCTCGAAGATGAGAGGAAGGAGGAAAGGGAATGCCAAAGCGGCACCATCCTTATGCCGCAGGCGGCCATAGAGGCTGGAGCGTCGGCTCCAACAGCCTGACCTCGGCAGGCCAATCCGAGATCTTGAGGGATCTCGGTCGGCAATTGCAGCAGAAATACCAGAACATCCTGAAAGAACCTGCGCCGGATTCGATCAAACAATTGCTGGAGCGATTGGAGCGGAGTCGGCATCCCGACGAGGATGGCAATCTCTAGGACTGAACCGACCTCTCGGGATCTCTCCCCGCTCCAGCCATAACGTCAGCGCCTGCGCCGGCTTCCTTGGCCGGATACCGCCTCACGCGGAACGAGGTTGTAGATCAGGAAGCCGGCCAGGATTCCGGCACCGAGCAGGACCAGGGGATACGACCTCGCCGTGTGGACCACCTCGGACGCTTTCTGCCTCACGACGTACAAAGGCGCGGAATCGTGGATCAGGCGTTCTGCGCGCCTCAGATTTTCCCGGCGGGTATGAATCTCCAGATCGTATCCGTCATCGTCTTCGTGCTGGTGGAGCGAGATGCTGTTGCGGGCAAATCCACCAGACACCAGACGCTGAACGGCCCGATGGGCCTCCTTGCGGGACGGGAACGTGCCTGCGGCAATGGACGTATGCGGCATCAGTCAATCCTTTCAAACTGCTGACGCCAATTCCTGGCAAGCGCCAAGGTTCCACGCCCCTGCCGGAAGGACGCGGGAAACCAGTTCAAGGCTGCTCGCTTGATCTCGCTTCAGTTCCTCTGATGGGCTTGAGCCGCCTTCTCAGCCTCCATCAGGACTTCGAGCGCTCTCCACGGCTTGGGCATGAAACGAACGCCGCGCAGTACATCCCCTTCCCCCTGCTCAAGCGGCCGGCCTGATGTCAGCACCGTCCGTATCCACGGCCATTTCAGGCGCACGGTACGAACCAGGTCCAAGCCATCCGCCAGTCGGGGCAGACGAACATCGGCGAACAGAAAGGCCACCTCCGCCGCATGCGATCGCAGATAATCGAGCGCCTCTTCGGCGCTCGATGCCTCTACGACTTTGAGATCAGTCTCCTCAAGGAGAGCTGCCGCCAAGCCCCGCACTTCAAAGTCGTCTTCGACGATCAGCGCTATATGATTAGGCTCAATCCTCTGTCCCATCCGGCCATCTCCTCTATCATCCGGCTGCTGTTCTCGGAGCCTTTTGCGAACGCAACGACCCTTGAGGCTCTTTGATCTTTGGAAGGACCGGCCCGGAAACGCAAAGCGGGTGGTCGGCGCGACGAAGCGGAAACCCAACGCGAGGCTGCTTGAATGCGTGCGGTCCCGCGATGCTGTTCCCTGTGCAGGGCTGCGTGCAATGCTGCATTCCCCGATGGTGTGACCATCGGGCGAAAGCCCTCATCACAGAACGGTGAGCACGGTCTCGTGTTTCAGCTTGGCTGTTAAGAAATTTGCCGGACCCGCTTTTTGACCCTGGAGGAACCCGCATTGACGCTGTAGCTTAACCTTTGAGCCGACCGTTCTCACGCGAGACCCTGCCGTGTTCAAGGAGACCCAGCTTCACCAAGAGTTCTTGGAACTGGAGCACCATATGCGGCTTCTGGATCGCCAACTCGCGGATGCCCTTCAGCGCATCCGCCACGGCTCCTCCCCTGAACTTGTCGAAAAGGCAAAGCAGGATGAGAGATATCTTCTTGCGGAGCTTGACCGTCTCATGACCCGGATGCGCGCCATCGAGGGTCAGCTTCTTCAGCTTCAGAAGAGCGCCACACGGCACTGAAGCTCAGGTCAGGCCACCCATGTGCGGAAGCACACCTCCCCTGGGCCGCTGCGGGTCCATGGTGGCACCGCGCTAACGCAGGGTCAGATTACGAAGAGGATGAGGCATGGCCATCAAGCGTTCTCATCTCGCATGTCACGAGGAGGCTGCCTGTGACGGTACGGTGCGGCGGCCTGGTGTTCCTGTGATTCCGACCCTGCTCGGCGTTTTGGCCATCCTGAACGTCGCGTCGGTCGTCATGGTGCTGATGGAATAAGATCCACCGGAGCCCGTATCGCAACAGGCGATCCCTGGAGACGTGGAGAACTGCAGGGCGCCCTGTGAAAGGAGCAGCCCTGCAGGTTCTCAGAGTGATCAGCGCAACCCAAGGAACGACAAGATCGCGAGGACGACCACGATCGCTCCGATGAGCCAGATGATGTTGTTCATGACGATGCTCTCCTGACGGTGCAATTGACCCCATGCCAACGGTCAAGGTGAGCCTTCGTTCCTTCGGCAAAGGTGCATTGGATCAATCGGAAGCGCAGGCCGTCTCATCGCGGGATGCCGCGCGCCCTGAAGGCCCGATCTGCCGTCTCGACACGCTCGTGCAAGACTCACGCGTGAAGCCTTGGCTCGTATCCGCCTGGACGCGTCCGTCGTAGACCCGTTCCGTCTCATAACCGGGGCCGGCCTGGTATTGCCAGGTGGAGACGCCGGCACTTCCCACGCATCCGGCCAACCCAATCGTGAGGATCGTAGCAGAAGCCAGGTTTCTGAAAACTTTGAACATCGCCGAGCTGATCCCCATCAAACTGAAGAAGCACTCCCGCGCTTATAAGTGATATTGCCGATACGGCAATGCACCGGGCGGCCGCCAAAAGAAAACCCCGGCGTCACCGCCGGGGCTCTCCTATCCAATCAGGACAAGCCGATCAGAAGTCGCGCTGGACGCGCAGACGGCCTTCGATGGTGTCGTCATCGTCACCGACGCTCGGACCACGCGGATCAAGGTTCGAGTAGAGAACCTCAACACCGATGTCGAGACCGGAAACCGGCGACCAGATCAGGTTCGAACCGGCGCGCCATTCGGTGAAGTCGAAGCCTGGAGCGACGTCAGAGCCGTAATCCACACGAGCGTACGAACCGAACACGTTCTGGCGGATCGTGGGAGTCCAGTAGTGATTCAGACCACCGGCGATCGACCAGCCGCGCCCCGTCTCGATGTCGCCATCGGCACCGATATAGGCATCGACGACGTCGCGGGTGGTGGTGCCAGCCGTCACGTTCGGATCAAAGCCAAGGTACCCGAGAGCGCCGTCGGCATAGGTGGCGGCAAGCCAGAGCGCATCGCCTTCAGCGAGCATCGGCAGGTTGAAGTACCCCTGAGCCGTGACAGCCCAGCCGAGTTCCGAGTCCGGAATCGTACCGACGAGCGGCGCAGCGGCGACGTCGGAGGTGAGCACGTCGCTACGCAGCTGGTGCAGGGCACCGCCGAGCTGAGCGGATCCCCAGGTGCCGGCATATTTCAGGTTCGCGACGAGATCCGGCATGGTCTGTCCGGCACGGTCGAACACCGTGATGGGATCGCCGTCCGCATCAACACCGAACGCATTGCCGGCGAAGCTCCCTTCTTCAGCCGCGATCGTGGCCGAGAAGCCGTTGCCGAAGGAGAAAGTGTAGGCGAAGACGTTCACCGTCGGAGCGTCATAGAAGCGGAGCGTGCCCCAGTTGTCGTTCGGGAGATCGCTGTTCATGAAGAACGAGATCGTACGACCGGCGGTGAGGCCGCCGAACTGGATGAAGGCCTGGTCGACATTGGCCGAGGTCGAGCTGAAGCCGTAGGCGCCGGTGTCGCGGGTCATCTCGAAGCGCACGAAGGTGCGGAGCAGACCGTAGGCAGTGGCGGTGCGGGCGTCGATGTTCAGACGGCCACGAGCACGGAAGCCGATGGCATCCTGTTCGCGGTCGGTCGGCTCGAAATACAGGGCTTCGGCGCGAACACGGCCGCCGACGCGGAGGCAGGTTTCGGTGCCGGGGATGTAGAAGAAGCCTGCGCCGTAGGTGGAGCAGACGCGAACGTATTCGACAGCAGCGGCCTTCTTCGCGGGAAGGTCGGCGGCTTGTGCCCCGGCAACAGCCGCGAGACCCGCGACCGATCCGAGGAAGAGGCTCTTAGCGAGCTTCATGGTTAAACCTCCAAAGTTTCGAGACCCTGGGGGGCCGGGTTTTTGTGCTTCGAGTGCTTCGACGAAGCCCTAAACACGTCCCTTTTCCCCTAGTACCCGGCGACCCGCCTTTTTAGGTCGAACTCACCAGGATCACGACCGGGGTGCCCCCGTCGCTGGAGCCACATTATCCATGACTGGACCGCAAGCAACCGAATGAAGGCGCAAAATGGGCAAGGGACGGGGCTTTTCAGGGGCATGTTGCACAAACGCAACGTTCAAAGCTGGCTTCTTTACCCTTCGTTAAGACTTTGGCCGCTGATTTCAGAAATCCTTAAGTAAAAAGGGTTTGGCGTTTGTCTAACCAATGGCCGGATGATGCGAATAGAAGTCTCTTCGGGGCAGACAATAAACCGGGCCTGTGAATAACGCCCGTCACATTTCTGATAGTTCCCTCTTCTTGAGCCAATGAAAAAGGCCGGGCGGACCCGGCCTTTCTCGAATCATCAAGCACTCCTCGCCTAAGCAACCTTCGGGCCGATCACGCCGCGGCGGATCTGGTCCTCCTCGATGGATTCGAAGAGCGCCTTGAAGTTGCCCTCGCCGAATCCGTCATCGCCCTTGCGCTGGATGTATTCGAAGAAGATCGGCCCGATGGCGGTCTTTCCGAAGCGCTGGAGCAGCACCTTGGTGAAGCCGCCCTCGACTACGCCCTCCCCGTCAATCAGGATGCCGTTCTTCCGAAGGCGCTCGAGGGGCTCCTCATGGCTGGGCAGGCGCTTGTCGACGCGGGCGTAGTAGATGTCGTTCGGGGCCGGCATGAACTCGAGGCCGCCCTCGATGAGCGCCTCGATGGATTCGTACAGATCGTGCGAGCCGAGAGCCACATGCTGGATGCCCTCACCCTTGTACTCCTGCAGATATTCCTCGATCTGCCCGGTCTCGCCCGCATCCTCGTTGATCGGGATCCGGATCTTGCCGTCCGGGCTCGTCATGGCGCGGGAGTGCAGCCCCGTCAGCTTGCCCTCGATGTCGAAGTAGCGAATCTGGCGGAAGTTGAAGAGGCGCTCGTAGAATCCGGCCCATTCGTTCAGGCGCCCGCGATAGACGTTGTGGGTCAGGTGATCGATGTAATAGAGGCCGACGCCCTTCGGCTTCGGATCGGGCTCGCCGAGCCACTCGAAATCGACGTCGTAGATGGAGCCTTTCGCCCCATAACGGTCGACGAAGTAGATCTGCAATCCGCCGATTCCCTCGATGCCCGGGATCTCGAGTTCGTTGGGGCCGACCTGCGTCTCGATGGGCTTGGCCCCCATGGAAAGCGCCCGGTCGAAGGCATGCTTCGCATCGGCCACGCGGAAGGCCATGGCCGGAGCCGAGGGGCCATGCTGCGCTGCGAAGCGCTCGGCGAAGGAGCCGGGCTGCGCGTTGACGATGAAGTTGATGTCGCCCTGGCGGTAGAGCATCACGTTCTTGGAGCGATGCTTGGCGACAGCGCTGAAGCCCATCGTCTTGAACAGACGATCCAGAGCCTGCGGGTCGGGATGGCAGAACTCCACGAATTCGAATCCATCCGTGCCCATGGGATTGTCTTCAGAGATGGCGGCTGGCGGCGCATCGTGCGGGAACGGTCCCATGATCTTCCTCCTGTTGTGCCTCTGCCGATCGAGAGGCTGTGACTGCGGTAACAACGCATCCGCCCCGTGACGGATGCGATACGTCGTCAGGTCGCGTCGGGCTGATTGGGCGGCGCGGCGTCCTGAAAGGCTTTGAGCGCAGCACAGGCCGCATCCACCGCCACGATCTTCGGATAGGCATCGAGGGGGACGTTGAAGCGTCGTGCGTTGAAGACCTGCGGCACGAGATAGACGTCGGCCAGGGTGACCTTGGGGCCGAACGCGTAAGGACCTGGCCCGAGCAGTGCCTCGATGGCGTCGAAGCCCTCGCGGACCCAATGGGCGTACCATGCGTCGGCAGCCGCCTGATCGTGCCCGAGGCGGTTCTTGAGATAGGCCAGCGTTCCGGAATTGTTGAGCGGATGGATATCGCAGGCGATCAGGCTGGCAATCGCCCGTACCTTCGCGCGGGTCACCGCACCGACCGGCAGCAGGGGCGGCTCCGGATAGACCTCGTCGAGATATTCCAGGATGGCGGGGGACTGGATCAGCGTCGTGGCGCCGATATCGAGGGATGGCACGCGCCTTTGGGGATTGACGGACCTGTAACTCTCCTCGCGCTGCTCCCCCTTCAGCAGATTGATCGAGACGGAGTCGTACGTCACGCGCTTCAGGTTGAGGGCGATCCTGACCCTGTAGGCCGCGGACGAACGGAAATAGGTGTAGAGCTTCACGCGTTACCCTCCCCAACGTCCCGCGGCCCGAGCGAACGGGCCTGCTGCGTCAGCTTGTCGATCAGCGACGAGAGCGTCTTCCGCTCGTCCGAGGTGAGCACCGACAGGAGGCGCTCCTCGACCGCCAGAGCCTCGGGCGCCACCGCCTCGTAGATCGCCCGCCCTTCCGGGGTCAGGGCCAGCCATTCCTCCCGGCGGTCGTCGAGATTGGGACGCCGGACTACGAGCCCTCGCTTCTCGAGGGCCGAGACGGCCCGGGAGACCGTCGATTTGTGCATGACGCCATCGGGCGCCATGTCCCGTGCGGTGCGAAGCTCATATTGCCCGAGGGTCACGATCACCCGCCAAGCCGGGATCGAAAGGCCGAACCGCTCGGCATAGATCTGGGCAAGGGCGCTCGATGTCAGCCCCGCCAGGACGTTGAGCCTGTAGGGCAGGAAATCCTCCAGAACCACGAGCGGCTCGGGCATTCTCTTCCTTGCTGCGGATCCTGTCGCCATCGCCACGCCAATCGTTGCACACGCAACAAATAGCAGAAATAGTTGCACTGGCAACCAGATTCTCTGACCTTAGGGTACCTGATCAAACGAGAAAGGCGCAGTCGGGCTCACCGACCGCGCCTTTCCCAGGGCATTTCGCCTTTGGCGCTCCGAAGGTTCAAAACCTCCGAAGTCCGGACACTCGGCGCTTACGCCCGTCCGCGCGTGCGGATCATGAAGGTGTCGAAGGCGTATTCGTTGAGCTGCCACCAGGGCAGAACGTCGTTGCGATAGGCCACCATGGAGTCATAGGCCTTCTTGAAGTCGGCGTTCTTGGCGGAAAGCTCGGCATAGAGCTCGTTCGCGGCCTTGAGCGAGGCCTCCAGAATGGCCGGGGAGAAGGTGCGCAGCTCCGCGCCCGCGCCCACCATGCGGCGCAAGGCCTGTCCGTTCACAGCATCGTACTTGGCCAGCATCCAGTTGTTCGCCGCCTCCGTCGCCTGGGACAGGATGGCCTGGTAGTGCTTCGGCAATTCGTTCCACTTCTGCTGGTTGACCACGAGGTGGAGCATGGCGCCACCCTCCCACCAGCCGGGAGCGTAGTAATATTTCGCCACCTTCAGGAAGCCGAGCTTCTCGTCGTCGTAGGGACCAACGAACTCGGCGGCATCGAGGGTGCCGCGCTCCAATGCCGGATAGACGTCTCCGGGGGCAAGCTGCTGCGGCACGACGCCGAGCTTGGCCAGAACCTGTCCGCCCAGTCCGCCGATGCGGAACTTGAGGCCCTTCAGGTCGTCGACCGTGTTGATCTCCTTACGGAAGAACCCGCCCATCTGGGCGCCGGAATTGCCGCACACGAAGGAGGTGCAGTTGTACCGGCCCATCACCTCGTTGATGATCTCCCGGCCGCCGGCGAAATGCCACCAGGAATGGAGCTGGCGCGCATTGAGGCTGAAGGGCAGGCCCGTGCCCATGCCCAGCGCCGGCTCCTTGCCGATGTAGTAGTAGAGCGGAGTGTGGGCGCACTCGACCGAGCCGTTCTGCACCGCATCCATGGCCTGCAGGCCGCCGACGATCTCGCCGGGGGCGAAGACCTGGACCTGGAACTTGTTGTCGGTCGCGTCCGCCATGTACTTGGCGAAGGTCTGGGCGGTGCCGAAGATCGTGTCGAGGGATTTCGGGAAGCTCGAGGTCAGACGCCAGCGGATCTCGGGCATGCTCTGTGCGATGGCCGGAGCGGCTACCGTTCCGGCAGCAGCCGCGAGGCCTGCTCCCTTCAGGAAGTTTCTTCTCTTCATGGTCGTCATTGGCGTTTCCCCGGAAAGCATTCTGTTGCAAGTTGAAAGGACCATAACAACCCGGTCGGTGGCAATGAAGCTCTCCTCCCTCAACCAAGGCCGTGACGGCCGCCTCGTCATCGTGTCGAAAGACCTGACCCGCGCGACAGATGCTTTTTTCATTGTTCCGACACTTCAGCAAGCCTTGGACAATTGGGAAAAAGTCGAGCCTCAGCTGCGGGACCTCGCGGAGCAGCTGGAGCACGGCTCGGTCCCGGCCTTCCGCTTCCACGAGCACGATTGCGCCTCGCCCCTGCCCCGGGCCTATCAATGGGCGGACGGCTCGGCCTACGTGAATCATGTCGAGCTTGTGCGCAAAGCCCGCGGGGCCGAGATGCCGGCCTCCTTCTGGACCGACCCGCTCATGTATCAGGGCGGCTCCGATTCCTTCCTCGGACCGCGCGACCCGATCCTGGCGATGGACGAAGCCCACGGAATCGACTTCGAGGCCGAGGTGGCAGTGATCACCGGCGACGTGCCCATGGGCGCGACCCGGGAGGAAGCCGCCCGGGCCATCCGCCTGGTGGTCCTCGTCAACGACGTTTCCTTGAGGAACCTGATTCCCGCAGAGCTCGCCAAAGGCTTCGGCTTCTTCCACGCCAAGCCCTCCTCGGCGCTCTCGCCCGTGGCGGTCACGCCCGACGAGCTGGGGGATGCCTGGGACGGCGGCCGTCTCCACCTGCCCCTGCTCTCCAGCCTCAACGGCAAGCCCTTCGGCAAACCCAATGCGGGCGTCGACATGACCTTCGACTTCCCGACCCTGATCGCCCACGCGGCCAGGACCCGGCCGCTCGGCGCCGGCACGATCATCGGATCCGGCACGGTCTCCAACAAGGACGAGGCCGGCGGGCCGGGCAAGCCCATCGACCAGGGCGGCCTCGGCTATTCCTGCCTGGCGGAACTGCGCACGGTGGAGACCATCCTGCAGGGCGAGGCCAGGACGCCCTTCATGCGCTTCGGCGATACTATTCGCATCGAGATGAAGGACCGGCAGGGCCACTCGATCTTCGGCGCCATCGAGCAGGAAGTTCAGGCCTATCGCACGGACGGCTGATGGGCCGAGGTCCAGATCTCAAGCGAGGAGGCCGCCGGACAGTATCCGGCGGCCTGGGATCTCGAGGGCCGCGAGCCTACATGGCGCGGGCCGCGCCACCGCGCAGGCCCTGGACATGCTCGAGGTGCATTTCCAGGGTGGGCAGGGTCGCGCCGGCAAACTGCGCGAGCTGCGGCACGTCGCCGTTCTGCGAATAGGACGTGAACAGGGCCACGGCCTCCTGGTGCGCCATGAGCTGGGCGTTCACATAGGCTGCGTCGAAGTCCGGAGCGGCCTGGACGGTCGCCAGCATCTGCTGGTGCCTGGCGGTCATGGCCGGCGGTGGCATCGGCAGGCCCGCGCGGCGCACGACGGACGTCATGCGGCGGGTGGCGGCGTTGTGATCGCGGATCATCTGCTGGGCGAAGCGACGAACCTCGGGATCGCGCGACCGCTGGAGGGCCAGGCGGCTCGACTCGATCTCGAACAGGTTTGACGAGGTCGCCGTCGGGATGAATTCCGCCGCGCTGGTCACGACCACGGGAGCAGGCGCGGTGGCGGTCGGCGTCATGCAGCCGGCGACGCCGAGCGCCAGGGCGCTCGAAACAAACAGGATCTTGAGGTTCATGGCGAAAAGTCCTTCCTCCGCCCGGACCCGTATGGCCGAGCTGACCGCTCCCCAACAACGGGACAGCCACCAATGTTCCTAGCTGTCGGACTTTTTGCTTCGCGACGCGGTCTGAATATTCCGCCGGGCGATCGGACATAGGCAAACCCAGACGGTGCTCTAGCTCCATGGTTTCGGCAAAGCACGGAGCCTCCCATGGATGACCACGTCTATAAGATCGTCGAACTCGTCGGCTCGTCCGAGACCAGCATCGAGGATGCCATCCAGACGGCGATCCGGCGGGCGAGCCAGACCTTGAGAAACCTGCGCTGGTTCGAGGTCATCCAGACCCGCGGCCATATCGAGGACGGCGAGGTGCGTCACTACCAGGTGGTGCTCAAGGCCGGGTTCACCCTGGAG
>JAESFT010000614.1_pt1 | contig 17376 bp, 21 predicted proteins | sample 9269451 | NCBI WGS metagenome assembly JAESFT01 (sample SAMN14502557, study PRJNA617106) | algae metagenome | isolation source: Scytonema hyalinum WJT4-NPBG1 and co-occurring heterotrophs from well... | place: USA: Mojave Desert, Joshua Tree National Park, California | collected 2006-05-25
GACGTGCAGATCTGCTCGGAGAACGACGACGTGCTGCTCACCACGGCCAAGGGCCAGTGCATCCGCTTCCCGGTCACGGACGTGCGCGTCTTCAAGGGCCGCGACTCCATGGGCGTGCGCGGCATCAACCTCGCCGAGGGCGACGACATCATCTCCATGGCGATCCTGCGCCACGTGGAGGCGACGGGCGAGGAGCGCGCGGCCTATCTCAAGATGCGCCGCGCCGTCACCGGCGAGCAGATGGGGGCGGATGCCGACGCATCGGAGGATGCGGAGGAGACCGAAGGCGCGAACTTCTCCCTCTCGCAGGAGCGCTACGCGGAGATGAGCGCGCAGGAGCAGTGCATCCTGACGATCTCCGAGAAGGGCTACGGCAAGCGCACCGTGTCCTACGAGTACCGCATCACCGGACGCGGCGGCAAAGGCATCACGGCCATGGCGGTGAACAGCCGCAACGGCAAGCTGGTGGCGTCGTTCCCAGTCGAGAACTCAGACCAGATCATGCTCGTCACCGATGGCGGTCAGCTGATCCGCGTGCCGGTGGAAGGCATCCGGGTCGTCGGCCGCAACTCCCAGGGCGTCACTGTCTTCTCCACCCGCGACAAGGAAAAGGTGGTCTCGGTGGAGCACATCGAGGGCGAGGACGAAGACGGCGAGGGCATCGACGACGTCGCGACCGAGGGCGGCGAGGCAACGGAAGAGTAAGGCCTCCAAATCCGTGAAAATATGAGACCCGCCGGCTTGGCGCTGGCGGGTTTTCTCATGGTCCTTCGGACGGGGAGCTCCTGTCCCCTGCCGATTTTTCAGATCAGGCTGGAGAGAGCCGCAGGGCTCAGGACCGCAACGGCCGTGACGGCGACGATGAAAAGACGGACGATCATGGCTCTCTCCTGACTTAAGGTGAGCTATATCTCCCATATCCCCGCCCAGCTTGCCGTGCGCTGGCACACGGCTTGCCCGACGGTCGATATCAAGCTACGCCTTGGCCCCATGACCCGCACCGCGCTCTATACCGGCAGCTTCGACCCCGTCACCAACGGGCACCTGGACGTCCTGCGCCAGGCCTGCAGCGTGGCGGATCGGATCGTGATCGCCATCGGGGTCCATTCCTCGAAGGCCCCTGTCTTTTCCGCCGAGGAGCGGGCCGAGATGCTGCGCGAGGTCTGCGGGCCGGTGCTGCAGGAGAGGGGCGTTGTACTGGACGTGGTCACCTTCAACGACCTCGCCGTGGAGGCGGCCCGCCGCCATGGTGCGAGCCTCATCGTCCGTGGGCTCCGGGACGGAACGGATTTCGACTACGAGATCCAGATGGCCTCCATGAACGCCGCCATGGCGCCGGAGGTCCAAACCGTTTTCTTCCCGGCCTCGCCCCCGGTCCGCCCCATCACGGCCACGCTTGTGCGCCAGATCGCCGGAATGGGGGGCGACGTCTCGGCCTTCGTGCCGGGTCTTGTCGCGGAACGCCTGAAGGCCAGATTCAACCGGCCATAAAGTTTCATCATCCCTGATCAAGGAGATTTCCCACCATGAAGCGTTTGTTCGCAGCCGGAGCGCTCGTGCTCGCAGGGCTCGTTCCCGCCGCCGCCCAGCAGGCCAACGACCCGCAGAACACGATCTTCCTCGACACCAAGGACGGGCGCATCACCATCCGCCTGCGCCCGGACCTTGCGCCCAAGCATGTGGAGCAGATCAAGACGCTCACGAAGCAGGGCTTCTACAACGGCGTCGTCTTCCATCGGGTGATCGACGGTTTCATGGCCCAGACCGGTGACCCGACCGGCACCGGCACCGGCAAGTCCAGCCTGCCCAACATCCCGGCCGAGTTCACCAAGACCCAGTACAAGCGCGGCTCCGTCGGCATGGCCCGCTCCCAGAGCCCGGATTCCGCCAACAGCCAGTTCTTCATCTGCTACGAGGGCTGCGGTCCGCTGACCGGACAGTATACGCTCTTCGGCGAGGTCGTGTCCGGCATGGACGTGGTCGACAAGATCAAGAAGGGCGATGCGGCCGCCAACGGCATGGTGTCGAACCCGGACAAGATCGTGAAGATGCAGCTCGCCGCCGACGCGAAGTGATGCGCCATCTGCAAGCATCCGGAGCAGGGATCGCCGCGCTCCTCCTGAGCTTGAGCCTGGCTGCGCCGGGTCTTGCCCAGGTGGGGCGTTTCAGCGATTTCGATGACGACCGGGAGCGCTACGATCCTCCCTCCCTGCCGCAGAGCTTCAACAGCATCATCAGGCCGCCGGATGGCGAAGAGCCGCCGAAGCAGGTCAACACGCTCAACGACATCGGACGGGCGATGCGGGCCTGCTGGCAGCCGACCGGCGTGCGCTATTCGGGCCAGGAGGTCACGATCCGCATCAGCTTCAAGCGAAACGGAGAGGTGCTCGGCAAACCCATGATCACGCATTACCGGGCCGGAGAGCCCGACGCGGAGAACCGCCAAGCCTTCACGCAGGCCGTGAGGGAGGCCCTGGTGCGCTGCTCGCCCATGCCGTTCAGCGAGAAGCTCGGCGCAGCGGTGGCCGGCCGCCCCTTCACGTTCCGCTTCGTCGATGCGCCGATGCCGGAGAAATACCAGCCCCTATAGTGGCCGGCCCCCGCATTCCCTAGATACATGCCATCGCAAGGAGAGTCCCATGGCAGATCCCGAAAACACCATCATCATGGAAACCACCAAGGGCCGCGTGGTCATCGAGCTGCGCCCCGATCTGGCTCCCGGCCACGTGGAGCGCATCAAGACGCTGTCCCGCCAGGGCTTCTATGACAACGTGCCGTTCCACCGGGTGATCGAAGGCTTCATGGCCCAGACGGGCGACCCGACCGGCACCGGCACCGGCGGCTCCGACATGCCGGACCTCAAGGCCGAGTTCAATGCCGAGCCGCATGTGCGCGGCACCTGCTCCATGGCCCGCACCAACTTTCCCCATTCGGCGAACTCGCAGTTCTTCATCTGCTTCGACGATGCCCGCTTCCTCGACAAGCAATACACCGTCTGGGGCAAGGTGACCGAGGGCATGGAGAACGTGGACAAGATCAAGCGCGGCGAGCCCGTGCGGGATCCCGACCGCATCGTCTCCATGAAGGTTGCGGCGGACGCGGCTTAACACGATCGGTCAGCCGTCATCCCGGGGCCACTCCGCGGAACCCGGGATCGCTTGCCGCCTATGGCGCCATTCTCGTCAGGCGATCCCGGATCGCCTGCGGCGTCCGGGATGACTGCTCAGAGTAATCATGCGCGTCGACCTTTTCGATTTCGATCTTCCCGAAACCAGCATCGCGCTCCGCCCCGTGGAGCCGCGGGATGCCGCGCGCATGCTCGTGATCCGGCCCGCGATCGGCCTCGAAGACCATATCGTCCGCGATCTGCCGGATCTGCTGCAGCCCGGCGACGTGCTTGTGCTCAACAACACCAAGGTCATTCCCTCCCGACTCTACGGCCTGCGCGTCCGTGAGGAGACAGCCGCTCGAGTCGAGATCATGCTGCACAAGCGGGAGGGCGCCGACCGCTGGCGCGCCTTTGCGCGGCCGGCCAAGAAGCTCAGCATCGGGGACCGCATTCGCTTCGGCGAGGCCTCCGAGAGCACCGCCTGCGAACTGGTGCGCCTCGATGCTGTAGTGGAGGAGAAAGGCGAGGGGGGCGACGTCGGCTTACGCTTCTCGTTTTCCGGCGCATATCTCGACGAGGCCATCGCCCGGCTCGGAGAACTGCCGCTGCCGCCCTACATTGCCGGCAAGCGCCCCACCGACGACAAGGACCTGGACGACTACCAGACTGTCTATGCCAAGGACGAGGGGGCCGTCGCCGCCCCGACCGCGGGCCTGCATTTTACCGACGATCTCTTCCGCCGCCTCGACGAGCGCGGCATCGGCCGGCACTTCGTGACGCTTCACGTGGGGGCCGGCACCTTCCTGCCGGTCAAGGCCGATGATACCAACGAGCACCGGATGCATGCGGAATGGGGCTCCGTGTCGCCCGAGACCGCGCAGGCGCTCAACGAGGCCCGGGCCAGGGGAGGGCGGATCGTGGCGGTCGGCACCACATCCCTCCGGCTTTTGGAGAGCGCAGCCCGTGAAGATGGGACGATGGAGCCCTTCTCCGGCGACACGGCCATCTTCATCACGCCCGGCTATCGCTTCAAGGCGGTGGATGTCCTCATGACCAATTTCCACCTCCCGCGCTCGACCCTCTTCATGCTGGTTTCGGCTTTCGCAGGGCTGGATTGCATGAAGGCTGCCTATGCCCATGCCATCGAAACGGGCTATCGCTTCTACTCCTATGGCGATGCGAGTTTGCTGTTCCGGCGTTGAAACGCCATGTCGTCCCGGCCTGCGGAACGCGCGGAAGGGATCCATCGGTGAGACGCGGCGGTTATGGACTCCGCCTAGACCGGATCGGAATTGATACTGAGAGTTTCTGAATGACCACCGAGAGCTTCACCTTCACCGTCAACAAGACCGACGGAGCGGCACGCACCGGAGAGATCAGGATGCCGCGCGGCGTCATCCGCACGCCGGCCTTCATGCCCGTCGGCACAGCCGCCACCGTGAAAGCCATGTATCCCGATCAGGTGAAAGCGCTGGGCGCCGACGTGGTGCTCGGCAACACCTATCATCTCATGCTGCGCCCGGGGGCGGAGCGTGTCGCCAAGCTCGGCGGTCTGCACCAGTTCATGAATTGGCCGTATCCGATCCTCACCGATTCCGGTGGCTTCCAGGTCATGTCGCTCTCGGCCCTGCGTAAGATCGACGAGACCGGAGTGACCTTCCAATCCCATATCGACGGCTCGACCCATGTTCTGACGCCGGAGCGCTCCATCGAGATCCAAGGGCTCCTCGGGTCGGATATCCAGATGCAGCTCGACGAATGCGTGAAGCTGCCGTGCTCCGACGAGGTGGCCGAGAAGGCCATGCGCCTGTCGCTTCGCTGGGCCGAGCGCTGCCGGGTGGCCTTCGGCGAGCAGCCGGGCAAGGCCATGTTCGGCATCATCCAGGGCGGCGCGGTGGAGCGGCTGCGCATCGAAAGTGCGAAGGAACTCGCGGCCCTCGGCCTCAAAGGCTACGCCATCGGCGGCTTGGCCGTGGGTGAGCCCCAGGACGTTATGCTACGCATGATCGAGACGGTCGAGCCGCATATGCCGAAGGAGAAGCCCCGCTACCTCATGGGGGTAGGCACGCCGGACGACATCGTGGAGGCGGTGCGCCGGGGCGTCGACATGTTCGATTGCGTCATGCCCACCCGGGCCGGGCGTCACGGCCAGGTCTTCACCCGCCACGGCCGCATGAACCTGCGCAACGCGCGCTTTGCCGAGGATCTGAGCCCGCTCGACCCTGAATCGAAATGTACGGCCTCCAACACCTATTCCCGCGCCTATCTGCACCACCTCGTCCGCTCGAACGAGATTTTGGGCATGATGCTGCTGACCTGGAACAATCTGGCCTATTACCAGGAACTTATGGCCGGCTTGCGCAAGGCCATCGCCGAAGGACGGCTCGAGGCCTATATCGGCGAGGTTAAGGAGGGCTGGGCCAAGGGTGAGCGGGACAGCAAAGCGGAAATCGGCCAGCACGCCGACAACATTGCCATGGTGGCGGAGGGTTAGCTGTCCTAGCTGACGAAAGGGCTTCCTTCAGGCAGATCGTCGAGAAACTGCAGCTTATCTCGGCCCAAAGCTGAGGAATTGCCGACCCGGACCGGGCTTTTCGATTGACCCGAGGCCCGAGAGCCCCTATCTCGGGCTCACCTCTGGGAGCGCGTAGCTCAGCCGGTAGAGCATCTGACTTTTAATCAGAGGGTCCTGGGTTCGAGTCCCAGCGCGCTCACCAAATCGTATCAAGCACTTAGATGCTGATTGGGTTTGGTCCTGCTTCCCAGAAAACCGGATTGGGAAGCGTATGGGAAGCAAGCTCAACCAAGTGAGCTTTCCCCCTGCAGCGTATCGGTTCACCCGAAGGTCCAACCTTACTGCCAGAATCAGCGAACGTCACGAATAGACCAGAGAGCGGACCTCGTTGTGGTCGCGCTGAGTGCCTCAAATTGACCCGTAGCGGTCCTCCCAGCAGATTGCCGGGGATGCCATGCTTCGTATGGGTCGGCATGGGCTGACCCTCGAGGTCACGAAGGAACCGCGCCGAGGTTGTCGGGACAGGACGGAGGTCGCAGATGCCTCGCGTGGAAGCGAAGGTCAAAGGGCACCTGCATCAGTGGCCCAACGCCCTACGCGCGGCGTCCAGAGCCCTCTTACAGGCGGACCAGTCGCCCGCAGCGTCGGCCTGCCGGGCCTGGGTGAGCGCCGCCAGGGCGGTCTGGCCCGCAGTGGCACCATCCAGGCGCTGCTCGGCGCGGGCAATCGACGCCGGCGTCGGCTCGCGGTGGTCCGTGGCCGCCGTGCTCTCGGTTCCCATTCGACCGCGGCCTGCCGTGGCATCGATCCAGGCATCGGTTTGGGCCTGAACCCGGTCGATGTCAGCCGCACATTGACCTGCGTGTGCGGAGACCGGCAGGAGGGTGGTTGCCAGGAGGGCGGCGGCAAGCATCGTCGATCGTGGAAAGTCCATCGGACAGACTCCTGATGTGCCGCTCATGACGGGAGCGGCGGCAATTCAGAACCTGGCGCTGACGCCGAGCACCGGGCCGTGCTGGAGCATGTCGAACTCGTAGCGCTGCCGGCCCTCGCCCTGGACATAGTCGACGTACAACGCCCGGTAGCCGATCACGCCCGAGAAGCTGATGCCCTGATAGGTGCCGAACTCGAATCCGTAGGCGCCAATCGCCTGCCAGGAGAAGTCGCTCCCGACCCCGAAGCCGCCGATGTCACCACGCAACCAGAGTTCGTGCCCCGGAGCCACCGCATAACGCACCCGTGCGCCGATCACGGGATCGAGCCAGTCGACCGACCCCGAGCGGGCAAAGGCGCGGCCGCCCACCAGTTCCAGGTCGCCGATTCCGATCATGCGGTCGACCTCGAGCGAGAGGTCTGCCTCCTGATGCCAGTACCGGGCGCCGCCGTGAATGTCGAAGGCGAGCGGACCCGTGCGGACGACCTCGTAGGCTGCTCCGACCTCCGCGATGGCCATTTGGATGTCCAGGCCGACGGTGCGGCCGACGGTTGTCGTGATGCCCGGCGCGGGCGCGCGCGTCCTGACGTCATTGCGTTCGAAGCCGATGCTGCTCCAGACGAGGTCGCCGTAGAGAGCGAACGGGCCGTTGCGGGCCTCAACGTTACCCATCAGGCCCACGAGCGTGTCGCTCTTCTCGACGATGTCCACGAAGCTCGAGTCGACCTTCACCGAGCGCCCGCGCACGGTCTGGGTGCCGTCCAATGCCATGAGCCATCCATAGGGCGTGATGCGGAAGCTCCACGAGGGCGGCATGGGCAGCGCCTCGACGACGGGCGCCCGGGTCGGCCCCGGGTCTGCCGCCCATCCGGTTCCTGCCGTCCCGAGCATCACGCCAAGCGACGCCAACACGGCACGTCGAAATCCCAAGGCAGCTAGCTGCATGGTCGTCCTCCAGGATCTGTGTCGGGATGGTATCCGCCGTCCCCAGGATCGCAGGCGTGGGGCATCCACGATCCTGGGGACGCTTCGATCCGATGCCATCAGAAATCGTCCGACCCGTCCTTGCACCGGTAGCTGATGAAGCATTGCGGGTTGTTGGAACTGGGAACCCACGCCGGTTCGGGGAACTGGTCGACCGTGCACTCCGCACCGCTCCTGACGAAGCGGGCGTAGGTGGATGGCCCTGTGTCGAGCACGACCGCGCCCTCCTTCTTGACGAGCTGACGGTTGGCCCCGCAGGTTCGCTGGGAGGTCGGTGGTCCGACCTGTGCGGCCGCCACGGTCGCGGTCAATGCGAGCACGGACAATGTGAGCAGATATCTCATCGATGCCTCCTCTGGGTTTGAACGGCAGATACCGGCGCAGCTATGCCCGATCGCCGACCTTCCGGATCGGCGGAATCGTCCACGTGCCGTCGATGATCGACGGGTTGGTCTCATTCGGCCAGTACATCCGCAGCATCAGGATGAACTTGCCGGCCGGGGCAGGGAGCCAGTTGGACTCCTTATCCGCTCCGGGCGAGTCCTTCTGGATGTAGAGATCGACCGAGCCGTCCGGATTGGCCTTCAGACCCTGGCGCGCGCTGACCGAGTAGCGGTTGATCGGATTGGGTACGAAGAAGTAGCTGCCGTCGTACATCGTCAGCGACCAGAAGCCTTCCACCGGCGGCAACTGGCCCTTGGCAAAGCGCATGACGTACTTGTTGGCCCCGTCGTAGGCCCGGCCTTCGCCGTCCTTTTGCGAGGTCGGATAGACGGCGTCCTGCGGGCGGTTGGCGCCGAGCCCGATGGCCGTAACGAGGGCCCGCATCAGGTAGTCGGTGCCGTAGATGCCGGTCTTGGTCGTGAAGCCCCAGCCATCGATGTCGTGAACGTCCTTGTTGATCTTGAACTGGATCATGATCCGGTCGTTAGCAGTCTCCGGGATGCGCTTGGCAAAGTCCGCCCGGAGCTTGCTCGCATCGAAGGCCTGACCGGGCACGAGACCGATCCGGGCGAACTTCGCGAGGGCGGGGGCATCCGCCGCCGACGGCGGGTTCGTCTTCATCAGCTCCGCCAGCAGGGTGAAGTACGCCACCGCGTCCATGCGGTTCACCTGGTCGCGCACGGCGGTCTTCATATCGATCGACGGGTCGACCTTGCCGGCCGGCGACGTGTACGGCTTGCCGTAGGCGCTGAGCGGCACCAGCTTGACCTGGTCCTGGAGCGCATGCACCTCGGAATAATCCTCCGGCGTGCCGGTGCAGTAGATGCGGCCGAGCAGCCAGACGATGTTGGTCGGCGACTTGTACTCCTTGACGCCCGCCGGCAGCGTGCCGCCCCAGCCGGGTCCGGTGATGGCGTAGGTCTGGGCGCCGGTGCCTGTGGTACGCTTTCCCGGAACCTGGAACACGTTCGTCCAGCCGTCCAGCATCGGCATGAGGAAGTAGCGGTCCTTCATGTCCGGCAGGCTCAGGACCCAGGGCTCCTTGCCGACGTCGAAGAACGCCGTCGTGTAGAGCGTGTCGGCATTGGGCGCGGTCACGTCGCGGAACGTGGCGTCCGGATAGTGCCGGAGCTTGATGATCTGGCCCATCGGGGCCCGGGTGCCCTCGGGGGCGGCCACGTTGGTGATGACACGGCGCGTCATCTCCATGGTGACCAGCGGGTAGCCGTAGATGTAGGCGTCGGTTGCCAGCCAGAACTCCTCGAGCCCTTCGTCGATGCCCAACAGCTCGCCCAGATGGGCCTCACTGACGGTGCTCATCGTGGTCCCGGCGAGCAGGCCCAGGGCACCGATGGCCGCTTGGCGGCGGGTCAGCTTCATCGTCATGACAAATCTCCGTTGCGTGTGGGTTCTGGGAACGGCGCGACACTCACCCGGCACGGCGGAGCTCCTGACCGGCTCCTCGTTCCAACGATACGCGTGAGCGAAGTCTCCAGGGCGCCATGCCCACTGCCTTGACGCTAGCAACGGCGGAGGATTTGCGCCTGTAGCATCGTGTAGGTTACGTAGAGGCAGCGACTCTCAGCGCGGGTGAGTTCCGCCTGAAGGGCCGCCGCCGCGACCGTCCGGGCCGGCACCGGGAAGCCGGCCTTGCGGGCGCCTTCGGCGAAATGAGCCGCGTCCTCCGGCCGGCAGTGGCAACTGCGCCCGCGGCGCGGCACCAGCAGTGCCATCGCGTTCACCGGGCATGGATCGGTCCATTGTCCGCAGGCGTACGGGAGGCTTCTTTCCGTAACCTACCGTAAGATACTCCCCGCGCGTGCAGTATGGAGTGATGCTAGCAGGTGTCGGACGGCGCACCCGCGCCGCCTGAGCCCGGCATCGGGGTTACGCCATGCAGCACGCCGTCCAGGCCGCCATCGCCCGCTTCCCGGACCGGGGACATGCCATCGAGGAACTGGCTCGGACGGATGAAGGCTTCCAGTCGCTGTGCGAGGATTTCGCCGCCGCGCAGGCAGCCCTCGTGCACTGGGAACGATCATCCTCACCCGCGAGGGAGGCGCGCTGCGCCGAGTACCGGGAATTGGTGCGGGATCTCGCGGTCGAGATCGAGGCCGAGCTGGACCGCAACAGGTAGGCACCCCTTGTCCCGGGCAACGGCCGCGTTCGTTCCGGTTCAGGGCCGCGGACCGTGGACGAACTGTATGGCAAGGCACACAAAAATAAAGGCGGGCGTTAGCCCGCCTGAAGGTCATCGGCTTGCGCGTCATTTCGCCAGGACGATCCCTCTCTCCTTCCGCATCCTGTCGAAGACAAGCCCCATTGCCGCGATGACTTTGACGTGCGGATTGGCCTTGCAATAGACGATGACCTCGTGCTCCGCCTCCTTCGCACGGGGCAGGTTGATGAAGTGCTTTTGCGCAAGGCCGTTGTACCAACCGCTGTACCATGTCGTGAGCAGGTCGGCGTCCTCCTGGTAGGTGCCGGCGAGGTGGGCGCAGGTGAGCGCCTGGACGTCGAGGTAGCCGTCGGCATCGGCGTAGCTGCTCAGGGGAGCAGGATTTTGAGCAACGGCGCCGCTGACGGACGCAAGGCACGCGACAGCGAAGAGAGCAGGTCTTTTCACGGGACAGTCTCCTTGGATGGTGATGGAAAAAGGTGAAGAGGGGCCGGGGTTGTTCGGCGCCGGCTGCCGGGCGACCGGCGCCTTGCCGCCCTCAGTAGGGGCGGTACGGGTAGGGCGCGTAGGCGTAGGGAGGCGGTGCGTACGGATGGTAGTAGCCGTAGGCACCGGCCGCGGCGGCGGCTGCTCCGGCGTAGAACGCACCGCGATAGGCGGTACGGCGGGCCATGCCCGCGAAGGACAGCGGCGTGAACGGCATGCCGATGATGTCGATGAACACCGAGGCGGGGCCGTCGGCATTGCCCAGGTCGCCTTCCAGCAGCGCCACGTCAAAGGTGAGCTGGCTGCCTTCCATCTTCGGGTTCTTCAGGGTGACGACCGCATCCTTCACCGAGGAGCCGGTCTTGTCGAACACCGACACGGTCGCGTTCGGCGGGTCCTTGGCGAAGCTGTCGGAACCGACTGCCCATTCCTCGAGGAGGTGGGCCGTCAGCGCGTGGCCCGCCGCGCGCACGGGACGGTCGGCGAAGATGAGGGAGCTCGGAGCGACGCCCGTGAGAACGAGTTCGTTGCCGTCGATCCTCGCCCCTGCGGAATTCATGACGATCAGCGCTGGCTCGACCTCCGGCTTCACCTTGCCGATCTGCTTCCGACCCGGTTGCCGGATGGCATCCTGGGCCTGCGCGCCAGCGCACAAAACGGTCAGGACGGCGGCTGCGCAAATGGCTGTCGCTGATGCTCTCGTCATAGTGATCCCTCCGTGACAACGGGGCGTGTCCGGGAGTCACATTAGCAAGCGAAGGTGCTGACCCGCCTGTAGCATCGTGTAGTTTACGGAGTGGCGATCGTGGCAAGCGCCAGGATCGATGGCGTCCGGAGCACGTCCCCGCAGGGCTGTTCGGGATACACCTACAGTAAGTTACTTCCGTCTGACGGCCTCTTCCCCGATGATGGCAGCTGCGGGGCGGCGCCTCGAGTGGTGCCCGAACTTGGCACACGCCGCGCCGAATGCCGGGAGCTGGTGAGATATCCGCCTCCCACGATCTCTGAAGAGAGGATGACGTGATATGGAGCGGATCGGCACGGCCGCGGTCATCCCCCTGCTGAAGGAGGCGGAGCTCGAGGCGGAGCGCACCGCAGGATGGGTCCGGATCATGCTCGCGGCGGTCCTGGTCGCGAGCCTTCTGGTGTCGGGCCGCCTTGCCGCCGCGGCCGGGGACGAGGAGATCTGGGCCCGCCTCGGCCTGGGGGCGCTTGCCATCGGTGCCCTCCTGGCGCTCGGCATCTTGTCGCTCGTCCTCGTGCGGACCGGAGCATATGCCCCCTGGATGGCACCCGCCCTGACGGCAGCGGACGCGCTCATCGTCGTGCTGACCGTCGCCGCGACGCTCCACGACAACCAGCTTGGAGCAAACTGGATCGTGATCGCCCCGGCTCTGTGGGCCACCCCGCTCATCCTGGCCGTCGGGGCGCTGCGATACCGTCCGGGCGTCCAGCTTTGGGCCACGAGTGTCGTGATCGCCGGACTGGGCCTCGTCGTGATCGCATTTCCCAGTGGCATCTTCCTGCCGCCTGGCGACGCGGCGGGGTCCGCGGCGACCCCAGTCGCCGCTGACCTCCTGTCGCTGCCGGCAAACCTGGTCCGCGCCGTTATGCTGGCGCTTGCGGGCGCGACGACCGCACTCGTCATGCTTCGGGCCCGCCGCCTGCTTCATCGCGCCGTAACGGAGGCCAGCGAGCGCGCCAGCATCGCGCGGTTCCTGCCCGCTGAGATCGCTCCACTCATGGAGGGCGACAACCTGGAGGTCTGGCGACAGGGGCGGCGCCAGGAGATCACCGTCCTGTTCGTCGACCTTCGCGGCTCGACCGCCCTGGCCGAGCACATGGACCCGGCGCGGCTGTCGGTCTTCATCTCGTCCTTCCGCCGCCGGGTGATGCAGGCGGCGCAGATCCATGGCGGGGTGGTCGACAAGTTCATGGGAGACGGCGCACTCCTGATCTTCGGCGTCCCGGAACCGAAGCCGGACGACGCCAAGCGTGCCATCCTGTGCGCCCGGGAGATCATCAGGCTCATCGCGCGCTGGAGCGCCAAGCGCCGTTTCGAGCCACCAGTGCGGGCCGGCATCGGCCTTCACACCGGTGAGGCGTTCTGCGGGGTGCTGGGAGCGCAGGAACGACTGGAGTTCACGGTTCTGGGCGACGTGGTGAACGTAGCCGCCCGCATCGAGCAGATGACGAAGCGGTTCGGCACGTCCCTGGTGGCCACCGACGCCACGGTCGTCCGAGCCGGCGAGGCCAGCGGATGGCAGGAGGTTGGGCGTGAGGCTCCGAGGGGCCGATCAGGGGCGGTGCGAATGCTCGTTCCCTCCGACCTGGTTCCCGCCAGCCTGCTTGCGCCAAGGTCCGGGGCAGAAGGCGGTGGCGCCCATGGCTGACGTCATCACGTCCACGGTTGCCCGCCGATTGCCCTGGCACGACGTCCCTCGTTTTGGTTCCTAATTTGCAAAGGAGAAGTCGATGCTCGTCAGACTGCCACTCTTCCTGATCCTGTCGATCTTGGTCGCCGGTTGCGTGTCGGGCCCCTCAGGCGGTCGGCCGCCGAATTACGTTGAGGCTGAGCTCACCCAGAGCCCGATTCCGCGAGGATCGATGGTCGCGATGCCGGATCTCCCTGGTGACGTTGGCGGTCCCGAATAGGTAGGCGCTTCAATTTGGCGGTCGCTGCTTCGATCGGACCGCCAGCCTCTTCCACCGACGCAGTCATGCAACAGGTTTCCGTGAAGGGGCGCTGTCCAGGGTGACACACGTGCGCTTTCCAGCCTCGGATGCCAGTGAAGGAGCGGCTCCCGATCTCGTAACCTACTGTCGGCTAACGGGTGCGGAGGCGAGCCTTGCGCAGCTCCGTCATCGCAGGAGCCTCAGGGGATCTTGAAGCCGGCCTTTCGAGCTCCCTGGTCGAGGTGAGCTCGATCCTCCGATCGAGTCACGCGCCTGGCCCACTCAACCTGCCAATTGTCCAAGAACTCGGGACGCTGGTGGAGGAACGCCATCCGATGCTCGTTTGCCTCATGCGATCCGAGCTGCCCATAAGTGATGGCTGCGACCAGATGGTAGAACGGATATCGATCGACAGTGGTTTGACGGATCAGACTCGCCGCCCTCTCGTAGTCTCCCAGCATGTAGGCGCAGAGGGCCAAGGTCCCATTGTAGAATCCGGCATGCGCCGGGTTCAATGCTCGGGCTCGCTCGACCAAGGCGGCGCCACGCTCCCAGTCGCCCGCTAACGATGTGCGGCTCCCCAGTTCGCCAAGCAACTCCGTATCGTTCGGATTGAGTTCCAAAGCGCGTTGTCCGACCTGGAGCGCCTCGTTGTGTTCCCCGCTGAGGAAGAGCGACATCATCAGGGCTTGCAGCCCTCTTACTTCTTCGGAATTGAGCGCGACCGCGCGGCGGGCCGCGTCGGTGGCGCGCTCGAGCGCCTTCGGCGAATCAAGCATCCGATTGAAGCCGAAACGATCCTCATCGAGGTAAAGGAACGACAACATGGCCCAAGCGGTCGAAAACCGTGGAAAGCGTGCGACTGTCCGCTCCATGCAGCTCCTGAGCGCAGCATGGCGCTCCGAGCTGCGCACCGAGCGATAGGTGTAGTATTGCGAGGTGCAGGCGTACGCCTCCGGATCATCTGGCGGCTGCGATTGCTGATGGTCGGTCCGGAAAATGACACCATAAGGTTGTGCCAGCGTGGTTGCGACCTTCTGTGCGACGTCGCTCTGTATGGCAAGGAAATCGCGCGATCCGAGATCTTCGTCGTAGGCTCCCGACCAAAGCACTGCACCCGTCACGGCATCCAGCAAGCGAACACTGGCCCGCAGTCGGCCCTCGGACACCCTGACGCTGCCCTCGATGGCATATCGGATTCCGAGCTCACGGTGGACGCGCCCGATGTCAGCCGACGGTCCGAGGCTGTTCGAGGTATCGCGCCCCAAGACCGACAGCTCCGAAAAGCGGGCAAGCTGCGAGAGGACCTCCTCCGTGAGACCCGTTGCGTAGAGTCTGGAATTCTGCCCTTCGCCGAGATCCGCAAACGGGACGACGATGACGAGCGGACGAGCGGCTGGCGCGCTCTTCGTCGGATTTGCGGGTTCGGATGGTGTCCGCGCGATGTGGCTCAGGGCCATATAGCCGACGACGACCAATATCAGCGCGCATGCGCTTCCCAATGCCAGCCAGATCGCTCGGCCGCGACGGGACGGAGAGGCAGAGACTGCGGACTCCTGCTTGGTTTCTTCCTCTCTAGTTGGGTTGGCGGGCGGTGTCGTGCTCCGCCAACTGAAGGTTGGAACATAGCCTCCCTTCGGAACCTCGATCAGAATGGGATCAGCTTGGCCAGCTCCGAGGTAATATCGTTCCAGTGCGCGACGCAGCCTGCCGGCCTCAATTCGCACCACCGGATCGCTTTGCGCGTCGAAATTCTGGTTGCGTCCGAACACCTCCGTCGCGATGGAATACGCCTTGATGCGGTCGTGGCGACCGGCAAGTGTCTCGTCGATGATGTAATGCAGGAACTTCCGGTCACGGGTAGAAGCCGGGAAGTCATCGCTGTCATTGATGCGCGAAAGCTGCGCACGCACTTCCTCGGCAGAAGGCCGCGATCGGCCTTCCGGCGCTTCCGTCAAGGTCTTGCTCTCGCCGAGCATCGCCCGGCTCCTCTGATGCGTGCCTGGCCGGAGCGGCCGAGCGATCGTGGACGTGTTGATACCGTAAATTACCCCCAGAAGGGAAGGCTGACCAGCGATATGGGCGATGGTGAGATGACTGCCGCGCGGGTCCTCGACTCAAGCGGCAGGCGGAGAACTGCCAAAGAGCATCTCACGTGATCCGACGTTGGCTGATGCCGTGTGCTCGGCGAATCGATGCTCGCGCTTCTGTCGGTGTCGTCCCGGTCCGGCGCTTGAACGGATGCGCGAAGGCGCTGACTTCCTGAAAGCCGAGGAGCCATGCAATTTGCGAGATCGGAAGTGTGCGCTCCTCCAGATAACGCCGCGCGAGATCAGACCGGAGCGGGTGAGACCCAGTGTTTCAGGGAATGGCCCACTCCGCACTATCCTGAGGTTGGGACACATGCCTGACGGAGCAACTGACTCCGTGGGCAGATTTCCGCACTGGCTTTTGCGGAAATACATCATTGCAAAGCTGCAAGGACAAGCCCCGTGTAAACAATTACACGAGATAAAATGAGTGACCTTGATCGTGAAGTGCGCGAGAAGCTGCAAAAGCTGGAGAGCATTGAGGCCCGGCTGGTGCAGCACGAAAAGACCGCCCGCCTTGGCTTGATCTGGCTGACCGTCCTGGCATGCGCAGTGCTCGTCCTCGTCGGCTACCACGTCATCCGTGTATAGAGCCGTTCCAAGGCGCAGCCAGCTCATTCCATACTGAAGGTTATGCGAAAGGCGCCGGTGAAAAACTCTCGTATCTCGTGAACAGAGCCTGGCTCCCGCCCGCCCCACAGAACACGAGGTTGCTTTGATACAATGCGGCCAACCTGACTGCAGCTTCGCGGCGCTCCTCAGGGGTCGGGTAAGAGCAGAACACCTGCTCGATCTCGTCTGCCGGGAGCAGGATTGTTTCTTCCGAGGCAAGATGCGCCAATCTGGCTTGCAGGTCCGTCCCATTCATGACGATTGGGAGTCGATCTTTGCCGAGGTGTCGAGCTCGGGGTGGCGCCGAACCAGTTGCTCCCGTTCCTTGGCCAGATTGTCCCACGTGCGGGCCATCTCCAGAAGCTGATTGCGCTGTTCCCCCTCAGGCATCTGCTTGGCAAGGTCGCGGCATTCGTCGGCATGTTTTCTGTATTCGGCGGCGGTTTTCATAGCCGGCTTTATGGGTCGTGGAAGCTCGATGGCAAGAGCCTTCTACCTCACCCCAACCTAGCGCGTTCCGTTAAATGGCCTTACTCGAAATTCCTATCGTAAATCATTGACGGATCTAGCACGCACCGACCTCCACGCTCGGAAGGTGTTGAAATGGCACTAGGCGGGGTTCCGGGTGTCTCTTCCCTCATGCCTTCATCTTCATCGTTCTCAGGAGTCATCCGAGCAAGCGACGGGCCATTGCGTTGATCGTGAGGTCGATAGCTGCGCCCTTATCGTCAGCGTCGCCGATGAACCAGGCCGCCGACAACCCCGTCCAGGCGACGATCCAGCGAAGGAGGCGCTCAGGCTGGACTCCGGTCTCGCTGACTACAATCGCTAGCCGAGCCTCCAAGCGGCCCGGCAAGGTGGCGAGCGGCTGGCCTGGATCGCTGAGATCAGGGTTCGTGAAGATGTTGGCATAGTCGAAGGTTCGTTCGCCCAGGAGCCCATGAGGGTCGATCGCCAGCCACCCGCGCTGCTCGAAGTCGAGGACATTCTCGTGGTGCAGATCTCCGTGGAGTGGACCAACCGCCTGTGGAGTGGCCAGAAGCTGGCGGGCGGTCTCGGCCGCCGGGGCAAGTGCGGCATGTTCCGGCGCGAGTTGAAAGAGTGGCTGGAACCAGACCTCGAGCGGGTGCAGCACGGGAGGTGGGCTGCGCCGCGGCACGTGTAATCGGGCCGCCGTATCACAAAGGATCCGGCAGGCTTCGTCATCCCGGCCCGACCAAGCCATCCGTGCCAGGTTGCGGGCACCTATGGCCCGTTCCATGAGCAGGGCGTCTGGAGAAGAGGCGAAGACCTTGGCAGCGCCCTGACCATCCCACCAGGACATAAGACGATAACCCGACTGCTCGT
>JAESFT010000630.1_pt1 | contig 17324 bp, 24 predicted proteins | sample 9269451 | NCBI WGS metagenome assembly JAESFT01 (sample SAMN14502557, study PRJNA617106) | algae metagenome | isolation source: Scytonema hyalinum WJT4-NPBG1 and co-occurring heterotrophs from well... | place: USA: Mojave Desert, Joshua Tree National Park, California | collected 2006-05-25
CCAGAACATGGCCTGCTTCAGTCAGACCGGCCGAGACGGTTTCGAGCATGCCGTTGAAGTTGGCCGAGATGCGGTCAATTTCCTCGTCGCCAAACTTGCCTTCGATGCGGCGGGAGAAGTCGCCTTCAACTGTGGCTTCCACGACCTTGTCAAAGGCACCCTGGAAGTTCTGCATCATGGCAGCACGGGCGGCCGCTGCCTGTGCGCGGGCAGCCTCGTCTTGGCTCATGGCCGCAACCTTGATGCCGTTCTCCTTGAACACCTGGACAGCGGCTGCCATGGCGCCGATCTCATCCTGCCGTTCGGTATAGGGGATCTCGGCTTGCAGGTCACCCTGCGCCAGCTCGCTCATGCTGTTGGTGATGCGACGGATCGGCTTGGCAATGGCCTTCATGCCAAAGATCACCGAACCAATCAGAACAAGAACGACAATGGCCCCAAGCACCATGTTCAGCATCTGCGCAAATTGCATCTGGCTGTTCATGGAGGCACCGTATTCAGCCGAGCGGGTCTTTGCGATCTCCATGCCTTCGGCAAACAAGGTGTTCATCTGCCCCGCGACATTGTCCATTTCGGCCAGTATCGGAGTTCGAGCGGTACTCGTTGCATCGGTCACTCCTGCCCCTGACGAGATTTCGCCGGCAATGACTGTATGCAAAGCGTTTGCGAGTTCATTGTATTCGGCTGCAAGTTTTTGCAGTGCCTCAACGCGCTCCTTGTTGGCGGCAACAACCATGAGTTCATGGGCTTCCTTGAGAAGCGGCGTCATTTCGACATATTCGGCGTCAGCAAAGTCCTTTGCGCTTGCAAGTGCATCCGGAGTTGTTGCCAGTCGCATGCTGCGTGTTCCCACGCGCATTCCTTGCAATGAACCTTCAGCATCTACCATGTTCCTGGCGATGGCTGATTGATCAAGTGCAAGATCGGCAGCCGACGAGATCGATTGATTGGACACGGCAGCGACTGCCAGCATGCCGACAACCACAGCAACACCAAGGCCGGAAGAAACAGCTAACTTCGAGCCCAACTGCATACGCGAAAGAATACCCATAATACTCACTTACCTACAGATCCTAGGCCATGGCCGAAGAAGGTTGTCCCAAATAACCGAAGGTCATAGTGCAAGCGTCGTTTCGTCCCAACAAAGCGACAAGTTTGCTTCATGATCGTTCCCTTGTGACTATGGATCAGGTACCTTAAAAAGACGTAAGTTGCTGATGGGACAGAAAAATTGCCCCGGAACACCGCGGGCGTTCTGGAGAACAATTTGGATGTCCCGGGAACATCTTTTTTGCTCCCGGAACAGAAAAACTGTTCCAGCGGCCGAGACCATTGTTGAAGGAATGCTTGATTGAATATCGTTCACGTCATTGACGATGACAGCGCTGTCCGGGATGTCATCCGCATCTTGTGCCGTTCGATATCAGCACAGGTTCGGGAGTATCCTTCCATCGAAGCGTTCGACCAAAGCTCGGATCACGCTTTGGCCGGCTGTATCTTGCTGGACATGCGCCTGCCAAAGCTTGGTGGCCTGCCTGGCGTGCAACACATCCGCAAGAACTATCCTGCTCAGCCTGTGATCGGGATGAGCGCCCATGCTACCACCAGAACAGTCGCCCTGGCGATGAAAGCGGGAGCGGTTGATTTCTTCGACAAGCCGTTTGTTCCTCAGGATCTGTTGGATAGTATTCAGGAAGCACTTTCCAAGATACGAGACGCTCAGGTTCCAGCAGAGCTCAACATCAGATTGGAACTGCTCAGCCGCACCCAGCGCCAGGTTCTTGCTCTTCTGGCACAGGGCTCCAGCGAGGATGAGGCTGCCACCGTTCTATCGCTGCACAAAAAAAGTGTGCAACGGCATCGCAGGCACGCTCTAGACAAGCTTAAGCTGTCGCCTGGTGATGAGCACCTGCTTGCAAGCTTGCTTGATCCATCAAGTCATTCAGCCTAATTGCGGCCAGAACACGTGAACCTTGGTGCCCTGCCCAGGCACACTCTCCAGGCGCACCATGCCGCCTGCATTGCTGACAATGCTATGAACAATCGCCAGACCCATTCCGCTTCCTTCTTCCGGGCCTTTGGTGGTGAAGAACGGATCAAGCGCACGCGACATAACTTCTTCACTCATACCGTAGCCGTTGTCTGACACTGTAAGGTGGGCGTACTTGGTTGACCCTGGCGCTCCAACATCAAGATCTCCCATCTCGGTGACTCGCACGTTGATCTGAGGAGAAGCCTTGGCTGCTGTCGCATGCAGCGCATTGGTCAACAGATTGACCATCACCTGATGCAGCCGGCTGCGCTCCGCAACAACAACAGGGTTCACATCTATGTCCGTTGTAAGGACCAGTTCCTGAGGAAGGCTCGCATGAAAGAGTGCCAATGTTTGGCGCACTTCATCTGATAGCCTAAGGGGCAGAGGCTGAACCGCTTCTCGCCGACTGAACACGCGGATTTCGCTGATCAAAGACTGAATGCGCTGACCTGCTTCCAGGATCTTTCGTGCCATCTCTTGATGGTCGGACCCGGATGGCAGTTCTTTCACTAAGAGCTGGCTAAGGCTGGTTATCGGCACAAGCGTATTGCCCACATCATGCGCAATGCCGCCCGCGAGCGTTCCCAAGGCCTCAACACGCTGGCGATGCTGAGCTCGTTGTTCGAGCACGGCCCTTTGCTCATTGGCCGCTTGCTCCACCGAAACATCGGCCAGGACGCCGACGTAATGTGTAACCCGCCCTTGGTCATTCCTCAGCGGTGACAACGAGAGATCATTCCAGAACAGTCGCCCATCCTTGGTATAGTTGCGAAGGCGACAACTCGCCGGAACGCCTCTCGCTATCGCATCAAAAAGGACTTTGCGACCGTGCTGATCACGGTCATCGGCTTGAAGAAAACGGCAATTGCGGCCAAGAACTTCCGCTTCCTGATAGCCAGTGATGCGGCAGAAGGTTCTATTTGCAAAGATAATCGGAGCGTCAGGGGCGAGTTGATCAGTAATCACCAGCCCTTCCCGGATCGATTCAACCGCGGTTCTCAGCAAATCTCGGATCAAAGCGTCGCACCCTTACCTTGCGACGCTAACTCAGCAAGAAATCGCTTGTTCCAATCTCCGTTGAAGGCAAAAGGGAAACCAAGATTGGCCTTGGTGGCAGCTTCAGGTATTCGCATGCTATGCCTGTATGGCTGAAATGGGGTCGGCAGCTGCCATGCTCATCACCAAACCCGACTTTGCGAGAGCTATAGCGTCACTGCCGTTTCATTCGATAAAAGGACTGCACAAGGCCAGATGGAAAGCTTTTGGTCTCAACATGCTCAAGCGCAATATCGGCACTAAGAGCGCCGAACAGGGGAAGTCCTTCGCCGACGAGAACTGGTACCCGGCTGATCACCATATCGTCTATAAGCCCGGCCCGTAGGAAAGACTGGATCACCGCACCGCCGTCGATGTAGACGCCCCGCCAGCCACGCTTCCCCGCAATCTGCATGGCATCTTGCGGGGAAGCATCCACGATCTCTACCTTGCCCTGAAGGGCTTGAGGAACATCGTTTGTGGTCAGTGTACGGCTAAGTACCAGGACGGTCTTGTCATAGAACCAAGGCTCAATGTCTTTGACTGAGTTGAACGTTCCGCGTCCCATGATGATACCATCGACCCTTGCCATGTGAGCGTCATATCCATGGTCCTCACCAAGGGCGGAGAACCCAGTGAGCCACTCGATGTCACCATTCTTTCGGGCAATAAACCCATCAACGCTTGTTCCAATAAATACATGACCGGTCGGCATAACAATCTCCATCCAAACAGCGGATGGAGCTAAGGGGGTCTGCTGTCAAAGGACGGCAGTATCCAATTTGTGCTGACAAGCGAAGATCACTGCAAGATAGATCAGGCGCCTCAGTTCAGCTCCTCATCAGGCGCCCTGCCCTGACGGTAGTATGGTGGTGGCCGCGGTGGTGCGAACCTGGAGCTGCCAGTGACTGCACGCTGCGCCGCCTCCAGCATGGCCTCCTTCTTGCCCTGCGGCTGCTCGCGTGCGGGTGGCTGCTGCTCCACCCAACCAAAGCGTGACTTAAGCGCGAAGATCGTGGCTATAAGTGACTGCCGATCATGACCCTGTGCAATGCGGAGGAGGTTCTGCGCCAACTGTGCCTCGAGCTTGGCATGCCCGACCTCCAGCTCTTCGGCAAAGTGCTTCCGCAAGGTCTTGGGATCAATGCCCAGCACTTTGGCGAGACGCTCCTCGGAAATGGACCAGCCTGCCATCATCTCGACCGCACGGCGATCCTTGTCCGTGGGTTCATAAGGTGGGCGGCCGCGGCGGTCATGCGAGTTCCTCACCTGCTCGTAAGCCCCGCTGTTCAGCGACTTGGGTGAAGGTCTCGCTAGTGTTGAGTTGTGCCTGCTTGCCTGTGAACGCCTGCCAACGCAGCACAGCCACATCGACGTACTCGGGTGACAGTTCCACGGCATAGCAACGGCGGTTCTCCAGCTCTGCTGCTATGATCGTCGTGCCCGATCCGCTAAAGGGCTCGTACACCGCATCACCAGGCTTACTGTTGTTCTGGATCGGCCGGCGCATGCACTCGACTGGCTTCTGTGTTGAGTGGCTTGTGTCCTGATCCTCCGCAGCACCATCAATGGCCCAGATGGTGGTCTGATCCCGCGCCCCTTGCCAGTGCCCCTGCCCGCCTTCCCGCACGGCATACCAGCAGGGTTCATGCTGCCAATGGTAGTGCCCGCGGCTCAGCACTAGGCGTGGCTTGGCCAGATGATCTGCGAGCGCAGGGTGAACCCTGAAGCAAGGAGGCTCTCGGCCACTGTGGTCGCGTAGATGCCAGCATGCCAGACATAGGCCACTTCACCCGGGAACAAGGCCCAGCCCTCCCGCCAGTCTGCCCGATGATCGTTCTCCACCTTGCCCAGGCGCTCTGTGGTGCACACCCCTGCCCGGTTGCGCCACTCCGGATCGTACTCCACACCATACGGAGGATCGATCACCATCAGATGTGGCTGCTCGCCATCGAGCAGTTGAGCGACTGTATCTGGGGCGGTGCTGTCCCCGCAAATGATGCGGTGATCGCCCAAGATCCAGAGATCGCCAGGACGGGTGATAGGCTCAACGGGAACAGGTGGAATGTGATCGGCATCCCCCTGCTCTACCTTGGGCAGCAGCTTGCCGAGTTCAGCGTCCGAGAACCCGGTCAACGGCAGGTCGAAGCCAAGCTCGCCCAGTTGCACCAACTCGCTCCGGAGCAGGTCTTCATCCCAGCCGGCATCCAGCGCCAGGCGATTGTCGGCCAGCACATAGGCGCGCCGTTGTGCTTCGGTCCAACCAGAGGCAACCATGACCGGGACATCAGCGATCCCAAGCTTCTTGGCCGCAAGCACTCGGCCATGGCCGGCGATGATGCCCCCTCTCTCATCCACCAGCACCGGATTAGTCCAGCCCCACTCCGCGATGGACGCTGCAATCTTGGCCACCTGCGCCGGTGAATGGGTGCGCGCATTACGGGCATAAGGCACCAGCTCGGTGATGGTGCGGCGCTCGACGCGATCGGCTGGCCAAGGGGTAGTCTGAGAGTTGTTTTGCATGATGTATCGAGTCTAACACGCCAGCTAAATGGCTGTAAGGTCGACGTTATTGCTCATGACTGCGCGGCCCTGCGCAGTCTGCCAGAGCACTGGAGCTGTATATCAACTCGGGCCGTCCGGGGTCCTTGCTTTTCAAATCCGCTCTAGGAGCAAGCTACGATACCCGCTCGACATCACCGCCACCATCAACCCGATCTTTAAAGCCACGTAGGTTATAAACGTTCTGGTAGCCCATATCCTTGAGTGTCTTACCGCCTAGTGCCGATCGTCCACCCGAGGCGCAATGGAGAATGACGGGACGATCCAGGGTCAAATTCTTATCGTGGTACTGTGTTGAGGCATCAGCACGGAATTCCAGCATGCCGTGTGGAATATGAACTGACCCCGGGATCTTGCCGTTGGATTGCAACTCCGGCATGTCCCGCACATCGACGATGACCGCGTTTTGCTCAGCAACCATCCGCCGGGCTTCTTCTGGTGATATGCGCGGTACCTCGGCATTTGCGGCAGCCAGCAGATCTTTCACATTATTGGCCATCAGCATTTCCTCCCCGCATGTTGAATCACAAGTATCAACTCCAAAGAGCCAGAACGCTCGCGCCGAGTGCAATAGCTCGGAAGAACGGCTTGTCGGTCGGCTAGACTTACTTCCCTCGCGCGCGTTTTTATAGGCGGGAAAAAATCTGTGCGTGAGGGAGCCGCGGGTCCAGGAAGCTGCACGGTTGTAGACTTTGAGCCCCCCCGCCCCCGTAGCTTCGTACAGGCCACAACATCTATCGCCGGTATCGACACCTGATATGGTGGCGGGAAGCAGGGAGAGGAAAATGGCGAAAATTCTAGTCCACGTAACTGTGGGACCCGAAAACCCTACAAAGGCTGCGCTTGCATTCTTGGTCGCAAAGTCTGTGATCGAGGAAGGACACGAGCTCGCGTTGTTTGTTGCAGGTGACGGTGTCCACCTGATTTCGTCCGCGGCCTTCGGCACGATAGAAGGCGTTGGCACGGGCAGGCTGGCTGACTACATCACCGCGCTAAACTCCCACGAGTATCTGGCGTTTTATTCAGGCATGTCGGCTAAAGCTCGCGACATCGGGGCTGAAGATATTGTGCTCAAAGGCGCAGAACCTGCGATGCCGGCGAGACTGGTTCAGCTGACAACGGAGTACGACAAGGTCCTTTGCTATTAGCGGCTGCAGGCATTCAGATGCAGTTCAGTTTCTGCCCGCTACTCGTAGGCCGTAGAGGAGGCCCACATGTTCAAGTTCGAAGTAGTCGTAGTTGCTGCAATTGCCGGTCTGTTTTCGATCGCCAGCGTCACGCCCGCATCAGCCCAAGTCGTTGAGGGCGAGGAGCATTGCGTAGTCAATGTTGAAACGTCTGACGTGCTGAACGTGCGGGCAAAAGCCTCTGCCTCCAGCAAGATCGTCACCACGCTCCGCTACGGCCAGTGCGGCGTGGTCGTGGTTGCAGCGTGCAAAGGCTCCTGGTGCCCAATCGAGGATGGCCACGACGCCGGCTGGGTCAACAGCCGCTTCATCTCCATGGTCTCGCCGGCGATGTATTGCGTCACCGGCGTGGCTGCTGGGGATGAGCTGAATGTCAGGGCCTTTCCATCGGCAAGCTCTCGCATTGTCACGAAGTTACCGCGTAGCCATTGTGACATCGCCTTCCTGCCCTACTCAACAAACGGATGGCAGAAGGTCCGCGCGGGTGGTCATGAAGGTTGGGTGAACCGCTCCTTTGTGTTTGGCCAATAGAGGAATCGAGCAATCAGCCTGCGCGCAGAGATTGCAGATTATTGAATATTCCTTCAATCGCCGGGAGCCGGTAATTGCCCTCCCGCAAGGTTTGGTACGAGGGGCGACTTGCAGGGCTTGAGTTCATCGCCTGCCCGAAAAGTAAGTCGCGCATGGACAGGCACTATGCCTTGGACACATGCCCGGCAACAAGGAAAAGGCGCCCACGCGGAGCGCCTTAGTTACTTCTCGGGAGGAGAAGGGGAGATGAGTTCGAATTACGCCGCATTGACTAACGCGCCGTTAAGGACGCTCGGCTGGACGCGCGTGCTGCCGCATGACCGTCGGTGCTATGCCCTTTGGGACGGAAAACGGTTCGTCGCGAACCGTTCGTGCTTAGAAGTCGAATATCTGGCCTAGGAAGCTCTCCTTCTTTTTCGGCCGATGCTCGGAACCTTGGTAGCCTCGATCGTCATAGCTCCGCGGCTTATCATAAGCGCGTTGCGGTGCCGGCTGCGCTGCTGCGGGGCCGCTTGCACGTTCGATAATCTTGTCCAGTTCTCCTCTATCTAGCCAAACACCGCGACATGTGGGGCAATAGTCGATCTCGATTCCCTGGCGCTCGCTCATCACGAGGTCAGCATTGTCTATCGGGCACTTCATCCGGCTCTCCTCCATATTCAAATCACAGATGGGCATTTCATCGCGCGGTGTCTAGTAATGGGTGGAGAAGCAAGGGCTTGCTAGGGCCGTTTTGCAGCTCAGGAGTGACCGATCTTTCTAGCTTCCCACGCGTTGACACGGAATGATCCTACCCATCGATCCCGAAGATCGAGATGAGTTGTTCGAGCTCTATTCAGAGCTTCACCTGTCTTGCGGCCGAGCGGCCGCAGCGCTGCGCCTAGCGGGTAATCGGGACGCGCCAGAAGAAGAACTGATAGCCCGCTTTCGCTTGGAAGAAGAGCGCGCCACCAGGATCTGGGTCAGAATACTACAGCTAAAAGGCAAGTAGTGGATGGCACAAAGCAGCAGGCCGTGCTCGGTTCAGGCAGCGTGAAGAAGGAGCCGCAGACAAGTCACTATACTTGTTTCGCGGTCTTATTTCCACCCGACGCCAGCAAACGGCTGCCTTGGAATCGGCTTCAGGGTCCAGCTAGTGCGGTCAGCCGTTAGTTGTGTTACGTGGGCTCCAGAAGCGCTCATCGGCGCTTGCCCGCTCGCGTATTTAATGAAGCGGCTACCAAGCTAGGAAACTGTTTGCAGGTTCAAGTCCGCGACAACAATGTCGACCAGGCACAAGGTGCTCAAGAAGGAGCTCCAGCCCGAAGGCGGCTTTCGGGAGATGAAGCTTCGTTCGTAGTTCGAAAAACCCTCAGAGAAGCGCGTGTGTGTAGCGGCTGAAGCCGTGCGCAGAGTTCGCATAGAAGCACGCTAGCAAGCCATTCGGGAGGGCTTAATTGAAGGTCCAAAGACGAAGGGGCCCGAGCGGCCGCGGGCACCATCCCTGGTTCGGGGCGGCTAACAGTGCCGAGATAATAATGCGCTCAGCTGTTGGGCGGGCGCCCTCCTTCGCATGGTGTGCACCATGCGGTAGCACAGGCTCACGTTTCGAACGGCCGCATGTTGGCCGACTAGCTCCGTAACCTTACCCATTCACCAGCAATCCTATTGTTCATAGCTCAACATGTGAGCCCGTGCGCATGTTGTTGCCTGAGGTCACTATGTTGGTGCATGTTCGAAAACGTCAGAGACGAAGGATCGGGGCAGTAACATTGTTACTGCTGTGCCTCCTGCTGATTTTCACACTGCCTGCCTAGAAGGAGGTAGAGGCGCCATCCTGACAGCGCCTCTGACCAGTCAGCTAATCGGTCAATGTGTAGCTGTCGAGCTCGCAGATATCTACCTCATAAACATCTAGCTCACCGCCTTCCGCCGTTTCAAAACGAAAGTCATAGAGGCATTGGTCCGAACCGTCTCCGATAAAGACCGTGCCCTGCTCACCCGACTCGAGCGTACCCTTCTCACCCAAGAGATCATCACCCCAATCAGCCGTATTGCTCGGTGCGGCATACATGTAGTGCAGAGACTGGGAACTATTATTGTTTAGCGTGAATTCGACGTTCTGCGCAGCTGCAGGGGTTGCGCTTGCAGCTAGTGCAATGGTTGCGATCGCTGCCGAAAGGAAGTTGTTCATAGTAGAGCCCCGGCCAGACCGCCCCTATGCGTTCTGGATTATCTGCATCTACACAAAAACGGAAAATATAGAAGCGCCTGTTCGCGGTCTGGTTGAGAGTGTGCTTATGCGGCACCGACCTATAGCTGCTGCTAGGACAGAGCGGAGGCGAGCCCTGCTCGTCTCCTGAAGCAGATGCCTTCTAGCTTACTTTCTCCACTTCACCGCCAGCTTCCACCCAATCCTTGAAACCGCCAAGGTTGAACACTTTCTCATAGCCCATTTCCTTCAGCGTCTTGCCTCCGAGTGCAGAACGTCCACCCGAGGCGCAATGAAGGATGATCGAGCGGTCCTTGGACAAGTTCTGATCGTGGTACTGGGTCTCAGCGTCGGCGCGAAACTCCAGCATGCCGCGAGGAATATGGATTGAGCCAGGGATCTTGCCATTAGTTTGAAGTTCAGGAAGATCGCACACATCAACAATCACGGCGTTCTGGTCAGCAACCAGTCGCTTGGCTTCGTCAGCTGATATTCTTGGCACTTCTGCATTGGCTGCAGACAGCAAATCCTTGACGTTGGTCGGCATGGTGTACCTCCTCTTGTACCTAGTGAGTGTATCTGCCGATGCGTGCCTTTGCCAACTCGGATGGCGCTCGCTGTCGAGTAGCCAATATTCCGTAACTTTAACCGCGGGTCTTCAATCACTACCCGTGCTGCAGCCTCATTGCTGTTCGTCTTCAGCCGTCGCGCTTACCTGCAATCCAAGAGCGAAGGCTTCAACAAGCGCTTCTGAGATTGCCATAGCAAGCAAGGTTGTGTCTGCTTCCATATCCTGGATGCGCAGCCGTGAGGTGCTCGAGACCAAAGCTGATCCTTCGCAGTCTACGATGTCCTTGGCTTTGAGCAGTGCCCACGCGGTGATGTTATCCATTGCCTGCTCCAATTGTTATGACAGATTGTGGACGAGCAGTGTTAACGCGGACTGATAGCCAGGCTGGAAGTTTTAGGGATTGCTGCGTCGTGGATAGATTTTTGCTGCTGATTGCACTGCTCTTGGCAGTCACTGGGGCCATCATGATCGGTGTTTCCTGGCCCGCGGGCTTCAGGAATAGATGGCCGGAAACAGTTTTTGGAGCAGTGGCGTTGATCGTTGCGAGAGTTGTGCTTGGCGAGGCTGAAAGCCTGAGCCGCCACAAGGAGACCTTGCTCGCGAGCCAAACATTGCCGTACTTGCCAATGCCGTAGTGGCGTTCCCTGCTCTAGCTAGCAAACAGACTTTCTCAGCAATGTATGGGACAGAGGTCTCTATGGGGATCGAGCCTTGTGCGTTGTGGGCCGAAAGGGCCAAGTCAGGAACAGATCGATAGGCGGTGCCTGCCAACTCTAGGGACACCTACGCGTGGCTGAGCTATCAGCTATCCTAAGCCTCTCTTAGCCAGGTTGTAATCTCGTCAACTGTCACTTCCACCAGTGCCTGGGGTCCTCCGGCTACTTCATCTTCGAATACGCCAACAGTCAGCCGACCATAAAACACGCTGTGTCTAGATTGGTGCGACCTGAGTAGAGTTCGGGACCATGCTTCTGAGGCGTGTGCCCATGAACAATGTGCAGACCGGGATAGTGAACATCTTCCCCAGCTGGATAGCGCATCCACAACAATGCAGCTTCGCGTTGCTGATCGAGTGAGAAAAACGGTTCGACTCCAGCATGCACATAACCGACCAAGAGACCCTCACCGTCGCAGTGCCGCTGACAATCCGCAAGCGGGGTGGTCGCAAGCTGGTGTTGTCCCCCAGGGAGAAGAGATCACCGCCCCTGCCCGACCACGGATTGAAAATACGCTGATCAAGGCACTAGCTCGGGCGTTCCGTTGCCGTAAGCTGCTGGAGACAGGCGCCTATGTAACAGTTGCCGAGATGGCTGATGCGGAGGGTATCAACAGGTCCTATGTCAGTCGGGTGCTTAGGCTGACGTTGCTGGCGCCTGAGATCGTGGAAGGCATTCTCGAAGGACGGCTGGGAACAGAGCTCGTGATGCCCAACCTGCTAGAACCTCGTTCAGAATTTTGGATCGAGCAGCAGCTCTCAAAGGCAGACTAGGGGCCGAGGCTGTGTGAAAACGCTTGATTGTGGTATGATTTGGCACTGCGTCGGAGGTGCCATATGGGACGTTTCGTTGAAGCTGCTGACCGTCACCAAGCGAGCTTTTTGCCGGCGTGCCTGGAAGATTATGTAGATGCTGACAACCCGGTCCGCATCATTGACGCCTTTATCGATGAACTTGAGATGGCCGAACTCGGCTTTGCCCGCGTGCAGCCGGCACCGACCGGCAGGCCCGGCTACGCGCCCGGCACCATGCTCAAGCTGTATGTCTATGGCTACCTGCATCAGCTGACCTCAAGCCGGAAACTCGAGCGCGAGGCGAGCCGCAACATCGAGCTGATGTGGCTGACCGGCAAGTTGGTGCCCGACTTCAAGACCATCGCCGACTTCCGCCGCGATAATGCGGGCGCGATCCAGATCGCATGTCAGCGCTTCGTTGCTATCTGCCGAGCTCTTGGTCTTGTCGGCGGCGGCATGGTGGCCATCGACGGGTCACGCCTGCGAGCCGTGAACACGCACGAGAAGAACTACACCAAGGGCAAACTGGCGCGGAGGAAGGCTCATGTCGAGGAAAGCATCGCACGCTATCTCGCCGAGCTCGAGGAAGCCGACAGTGGCGAGATATTCGCGGTCTATGTCGACCCACTCTGCCAAAGGAGAGGTGTTGGAAGACTATTGATTACCGCACTCGCGCAACATCTGAAGGAAAGCGGCTATCAAGGAGCGGCTCTCGCGGTGGTTGCAGGCAATCACACCGCTATCAGTTTTTACCAGTCGCTTGGTGGCGTTTGCGTCGGCAAAGCCACAGACGTGGGACCAATCTGGAAATCGGAAAACATCATCTTTCCTTGGAACGATCTGACACGCCTCACTGAAAGCTTCAGAGAGTGAGGGACAAGTCGGTGGAGATTTGCCTGACCCCATTTGGCGAGCAGCACTACGCGTTACTGAGTAGCTGGTTTGCCGACCAGAGAGAGATAGCGCAATGGGGAGGATCGGGTCTAAACCACCCTTTAAGTCCCTTGGACTTCGAGGTGATGATTAGGGCTGGCGCAGGTGATTTACCTGAACGCTTGTGTTGGATGGCCGAGGCTGAAGACCGAAAAATTGTCGGCCATATTCAACTGGTATTCGACTGGCTGAATGGCGTGGCTCGGATCGCCAGAGTAGCAGTTGCGCCCGAACATCGAGGCCGAGGATTTGCAGTTTCGATAGTAGACGCAGTCCTCCTACGGGCGTTTGAGCATCACGCTATGGAGCGTGTCGAATTGAACGTCTTCAGCTGGAATGCGAAGGCCATTCACGCTTATTCCAAGGCGGGGTTCCTGATCGAAGGTGTGAGGCGATCATCTGCAAAGGTAGGGGACGAAAGATGGGATACCACCATTATGGGCATGCTGCGAAAGGAGTGGTTGAGGCGCTCTGTTAAGGGAGCACGGATTAGCAGCTCAATCGTTCCATAATAGCGCTTACGCATTTTGCTTGCGGCTGCTTACAGGCAACATCCAATCTTCCTCTAACGGCTAATGGCGGCGATGCCTGATTGACCTCTACGGGGTGGGAAACCGTCAGTCCGCTTACAGGCGCAAGAGCTAGGAGAGCAGACATTTATGCAAAGCCGCTGCGGGAAGCTGCGGTAGCCAGCGGTGTCTTCAACTGCCGCAGAGTTGTGCTGCCGGGCACGCCACCGGCGGACCGGAATGCCATAACGCTGCTCCTGGGCGATGAGTCTGTTCTTGTGGCCTAGCTAGGGTTGTCGAATCCGGCTGAACGCGGAACGGTAGCACCGGATGATTCGGGGATTACCCTGGCTATCTGTTGTTTGCATTTGTGCCCGCAGATCGCTTGAGCGTCCGCTCAGAACAAGTTCTTAACCGGGAGATCGGGTTGGAGCTCACGTGCTCGCCGTGCGACGGCCCACCCGTCCATATTGTTCGGTAGTCTGATGTCGGTCAGCGGCAGATCTATCAGCCTGCCATGTTCAAGCTCCACAAGGGCTCCAGCAGCCGTGCTCACTGTGACGACGCCGTAACCCGCCTCGGTGAGCATCATCTCGATAGGAAAAGCGACAAGCGGATCATCTTCAACATAGAGGATGCGTTTTTGGCTCATGCAGTAGTCACCACGACCGATCTCGTGGAGCGCTAAACAAACGATGCACGTCCTGCAACGCTAGAGAAATCTTCTTACACTGCCCGCGTGTGGCGGACCGAAGCCACTGTCAGCGTCCTGTCAGGCGAATCTCGGTACACCAACTCCGTTGAACGGGGTGACGGATACGACTGAAGCTGAAGCCAACAAGTGGATCTCGGATTACCGGGCTCTTATGAAGCAGTGGACGATGTGCACCGTTGGGCTTCGGTCGGGCGACTCAGACGCAATGGCTCGGGAGCTTCACCAAGGTGAATCGATGTTGCTGGAGATCGCCGCTACATTCCCGGCAAAAGCTTACTCAGTCGATCTGCTGGTAAACGCCCGCAAGCGCACCTGGGCTGGTTTTGAGAGTGAACGGCCAGCACGGGCGTAGCAGAGAGAACCTGCGTTCTGAGCAGCACATGCGACATCCTTCTTGCCGGATAAGACAGCTCTCTCTTGAATAATAGGCAAAACACTCCCATGCCGCACATGCACATCCCGGCTCTTGCACCTGCAGATCAACGACGAGGTAAATGATGGAAGTGCCAGTCCTCAATAGCGAACTGCTCTTTCAAGTCAAAGCATCGTCGTCGGCTATGTGTCCAACAACATCCTTCCTGCCGCCGACCTGCCCCGCCTGATTGCCTCGACGCATGCAACGCTTCGTTCTCTCTCAGATATGTCCCCCAGTACTCCGCTAGAGACGGGGCCGCTAACAGCAGCAGTGCCGATCAAAAGGTCGGTTACGCCTGACCCTATCGTTTGTCTGGAATGTGGAAAGTCATTCACCTCCATCAAGCGACACCTCGCCAAGGTGCACGACCTAGCGCCCGAGCAATACCGCAGTAAGTGGAACTTGCCTCAAGGCTACCCCACGGTGACCCCAAACTATTCTACGCGGCGTTCTGCGCTCGCTAAGGAAAACGGCTTGGGTCGTGACCGGGGTCGTCGTGCTGCAGGATAAGGCACTAGCCGCGAACGGAATAACTTGAAGCCAATCACGGAGATGGCTTTGTACAGCGGGCTGTCTGGAGGCGACTACAATATATTGATCTACCTGCTGTCGCCCAGATCATCGGCACGATCGTTCTGGTTTTCAGAGCCATTTTGCCTAGGCTCGTTCTGAGCGGTGTCAGCACCATAGCCTGGCGTACTATTATCGTTCGCGATGCTCCTGTGGCCATTTTGGACGGATTGGCTCTGATCAGGTCGATTCCGGTCCTGATTTTCCTGGGTAGCTTGGCTAATTTGCTCAGGCGTCATTGCATCTTTTGAGGGAATAACCGGGCTGGAGTCATCAGGATGGGTCATGGAGATCTCCTTTCGCTTAACCTGCCAATGACCCAGGCCCAGAACTGTTCCAGTCGGCTTGAGCGACCAACTTGCGCAACTTGCATGACGGACGATGAAACGGGCGAACAATGAACTGGGTCACGGTCCCTTGCCGTAGATTAGGGCCCGCAACCGCAATACACAGCCGCCGTTCCGACCCTTGATGACGCTAATCGAGGAAAGCGCGCCGGGGTCAAGACTTCTCTGGCCCGGCACAACAGTCTGAAGACAAAGGGGCATTATGGCTCGGATATATGCTGTTCCCTTGGGTGGAGCGTGCAAGCGAAGACACGATCGTGAAGGGTTGCTCTCGTTGTCTCAACCATGATGTCGCAGTCGAACCGCGCCTGCTCCGATGGATGAACGGGCAGGCGTACAAGCATCGGAACACGCATAATGACATGGGCGATCAATCTGCATAAAGTCACCGCACCTAAGGCTTCCATGCAAGACGTATCAGATCACGAGCCTTGCACTTGGAAGTGGGTTCGGCAGCAGTTCGAACTAACGCAAGACTACAAGCATCTGGGCGCCTCGCAGTTCATAGCGTCCCACCCCAAAATGGTTCGTGACGCAATCGAGCGGCATCGCCGTGCCTTGGACGCCAACCCTGTCCTCTATCTCGAGAAAAATGAGGACAGGCTGATGGACGCGGTGCGTGTGTCCATTGCGGAGTATCTCGGGGCCAAGGATCCGAACGAAGTTGCGCTCACTGACAGCACAACAATGGGCCTAGGCCTGCTATACACTGGAATGCCCCTGGGTCCAGGAGATGAGGTACTCACAACAGACCACGAGCACTACTCTCACCTTGAAGCTCTCCGAGGGGTTTGCCAACGGCAGAGTGTCTCGCTAAAGCGTGTTCCACTCTACCAGGACTGTGCTGCCAATGCTGACGCTCGGGCACTTGTCCGGGATATCATTACAGCGGTCGGCTCAAAAACTCGCGTAGTTGCCGTCACCTGGGTTCACTCCGACACAGGATTGAAGCTTCCTGTAGGAGCGCTTGGCCAGGCACTTGCAACGATCAACCAGACACGGAACCCGGATGAGCAAATCATGCTGTGTGTTGATGGCACCCATGGCATTGGCATAGAGACGGACACGATTGCCGACCTCGGCTGCGACTTCTTCATCGGCGATTGCCATAAGTGGCTCTATGGACCCCGCGGGACAGGTTTCATCTGGGGGCGCCTTCGGGCCTGGAAACGTGTCCGACGCGTGCTGCCGAGCTTCACCGGAGTCATGGACGACTACTCCGCAGGCGAGCCGCCAAATCGCTCGATGGACGGGCGGCAGTTTACGCCAAGTGGGTTTCACTCGCTCGAGCACCGGTGGGCAGCAACGGAAGTATTCCGCTTCCACGCACTGATCGGTCGAGCTCGGATCAGAGAGCGAGTGCGCGAGTTGAACCAGCAGTGCAAAGCAGGTCTTGCCAGCATGGAGCATGTTCACGTTCATACTCCATCATCGGTTGAACTTTCCGCCGGCGTCACGGCCTTTGAACTTACCAATATGAGCACAAGCGAGGCGCGCAAACGCCTGCTCGAGAAACGGATCATAGCAACGGTCGCGCCTTACCCCTCAGCCCTCTTGCGGCTGACACCCGGCATCATCAACACACCGGATGAGGTGGAAGTTGCTCTTGCTGAGATCCGTGCGCTTGCCGGGTGAAAACCTATACATCGCAATCCCACGGCCGGGACGATCAACGCACCAGGCTTCTTGCTATCGCACGGGCAAAGACCACCACCGGCTCCTCGGTGCAGACAGGAAATTTGGTGTCCGGTTCTCGCACCGGGTATGTCCTTGGCTTAAGAACCAAACTGCGTAGTCGCTCCGCGATTTGGCTCGGGCTTAGCGGTTTTGGGAAGTACGGAACATCGGCGAAGCGTGTCGGTATGACATCGCGATTGTAACCGGTGGCAAACACGAAGGGGATGCCCCGCTCCTGCAGTGTATCCGCCAGCTTGAACACAGTTGCACCATGAAGGTGCAGGTCGAGGACAGCAGCATGCACGCGATTGCGTCCGGGTGGTCCGATCAGATGTTCGGCGTAGTATGCGGTGGGAGCCGGTCCAAGAACGGTGGCTCCGAGACCTTTAAGCTCCTTACAGAGTGCAGTGTAAGCGCGTAGGCGAGGCCGTTACTGGCTGAAGTTCCACGGCATGAGGTCGGCGATCTGGGTGTTTGGCCAGCCGCCGGCGATGCGCTGCAGGGTCAGGGTGAGCCAGGCATGGGGGTCGACACCG